>Ga0315901_10009113_pt1 | contig 11450 bp, 8 predicted proteins | sample LakEriMetagenome_10_FD_203761 | JGI IMG/M metagenome (GOLD analysis project Ga0315901, IMG submission 203761) | Freshwater fungal communities from buoy surface, Lake Erie, Ohio, United States - Buoy 2 MA116 | ecosystem: Environmental > Aquatic > Freshwater > Lake | place: USA: Lake Erie, Ohio...
CGAGCTCTACGCCAAGGCCGAGTACCACTGGCAAGACCGCATGTACAGCGACCTCGACAACATCTCCGCCATCGCCGTGGACGCATGGGACGAGTGGAACTTCCGCGCCGGCTACGAGACCGAGACCTGGAGCGTGAACGCCTATGTGCAGAATGCCTTCGATGAAGAGCACTTCGAGCGCGGCTGGGCCAATGCGGACCCGGTGGGCGAGTACGGCTACGGCATCACCAACACGCTGGTGTGGCCTGCCAAGCCGCGCAGCTTCGGTGTCAGTGCGACCATGAAGTTCTGATAGCGCTACGGAAAATGGGGTCAGACCCGGTCTGGCGGGAAAATGGGGTCAGACCCCATTTGTCCGGGGATAAATAGGGTCAGACCCCATTTTCTGAGCAGCGTCAGACCCGATTCCCTGAGGCCCCGCCACTGGGGTGCGTGAGCGATCATGACTGAACTCGATACATTTCTTGCTGCGCATCCCACCATCGAAACCTTCGAAGTGCTGCTGCCCGATATCAACGGGCAGTGGCGCGGCAAATGGGTGAGTCGCGACAACCTCTGCAAGGTTTTCGAGCTTGGCTACAAGCTGCCTGTGTCCACGGTGGCCTTCGATATCTGGGGCCGCGACATCATGGCCACCGTCTTCGACGACGGTGATGCAGACGGCGTCTGCCTGCCGGACCCCGCATCGCTCGCGCCCGTGCCCTGGCTCGCGCGGCCCACCGGGCAGGTGATGGTGCAGATGGGCACGGTGCATGCCACGCCTTACGCCGGCGATCCGCGCACGGTGCTGGCGAACATCGTGGCGCGCTTCGCGAAGCTCGGGCTCACGCCGGTCGTCGCGACCGAACTCGAGTTCTATCTCTTCGAGCGCGAGCGCAACGCCGACGGCTCGCCGCGCCACAGCCAAGTCGCGCCCGGCGGGCGCGCGATGGTGGGCGGCCAGACCTACGGCATCGAGGCCATGCAGGATGTGGCCGAGCTGATGCACGAGATCCGCGAGTCCTGCATCGCGCAGCGCATCCCTGTCGACACCCTCATCACCGAGAACGCGCCCTCGCAGTACGAGATCAACCTCTATCACCAGCCCGATGCCGTGCTCGCCTGCGACCAGGCGATGATGCTCAAACGCGCCATCAAGGGTGTGGCGCGTAAGCACGGCAAGCACGCGACCTTCATGGCGAAGCCCTTCGGGGATTCCGCCGGCAACGGCATGCACGTGCACTTCAGCCTGATCGATGCCGAGGGCAACAACGTCTTCGACAACGGCACCGACGAAGGCTCGCCGCTGCTGCGCCACGCCGTGGCGGGGTGCCTCGCGACGATGGCCGAATCGATGGCGCTCTTCGCGCCGAACATCAACTCCTACCGCCGCTTCCGTCTGGGCTCGCATGCGCCGCACGCGCCCTGCTGGGGCTACGAGAACCGGACCTGCTCGGTGCGTATCCCGGGCGGGTCCCGCAAGGCGATCCGGCTGGAGCATCGCGTCTCGGGCGCGGATTCCAACCCTTACCTTGCGGTGGCGGGCATCCTTGCCGGCGCGCTGATGGGGATCGAGCGCAAGATGGACGCGCCCGCGCCCACGGAGGGGGATGCCTACACGCATCACCCGCACAGCCTGCCGCGCTTCTGGCCCGATGCGTTGCGGGCGCTGGAGAGCTCGGACTTCATCGGCGAGTTCATCGGTGCGGAGATGCGCCGTGTGCTGCTGATGTCGAAATGGCAGGAACTCGAGGAGTTCAACTCGCGCGTGTCCACGCTCGAGTACGACGCTTATCTCGAGCTCTGATTCGTCCCGCGCCGGACGCGCCTCCGTCGCGGGTATACCCCGACCCTCACCCGAACCTCGCGATCGCGCACCTGCAGCGTGCTACCTTTGCGCCCAACAATCCGGAGGCCATGCCCATGCACCGACTGATCCCCGCACTCCTGCTCGCTGCCGCGAGCACCACCGCACTCGCCGCCGACACCCTCGTGAGCGCCGCACGCCTGCTGGACGTGAAGACCGGCAGCTTCGTACAGGATCCTGTGCTGCTGTTGCGTGACGGACGCATCGTGGAGGTGGGGAGCGCCAGCAAGCGGCCCGTCGCGGCAGCGGGCGCCAAAGAGATCCGCCTGGACGGCATGACGATCCTGCCCGGCCTGATCGACATGCACGTGCACCTTGATTCGGACCCCACCTACGGGGGCTACACCGGCCTGCAGTTCAGCGACAGGTTCTGGTCCGTGATTTCCGTCCCCAACGCCGCCGTCACGCTCGACGCGGGCTTTACCACGGTGCGGAATACGGGTTCACGTTTCTTCGACGACATCGGCCTGCGACAGGCCATTGACGCGGGCAAGGTGCCGGGGCCGCGCATTGTCACGGCGGCGTGGAGTTTCGGTTCCACCGGCGGGCACTGCGACGAGAACATGTTCCCGCCCTCCATGGACGAGAAGTGGCCCTACAACTCCGACAACCCGGACCAGGCACGCCAGACCGTGCGCGAGCTGCGCAAGTACGGCGCGCAGGTGATCAAGATCTGCGCCACCGGCGGCGTGTTCTCCTCCAACACCGGCGTGGGCCAGCAACAGATGAGCGAGGCCGAGATGCGTGCCGTGGCCGAGGAAGCGCATATGCAGGGCCTGCGCGTGGCGGCTCATGCCCACGGTGCTGCCGGCATCAAGGCCGCGATCCGCTCGGGGATAGACACCATCGAGCACGCGAGCCTGATCGATGACGAAGGTATCGCTCTCGCGCGGCAGAGCGGCACCTTCCTCGCCATGGACATCTACAACTCCGAGTACACCCAGAGCGAGGGCCGCAAGAACGGCGTGCTCGAAGAGAACATGCGCAAGGACCTCGAAGTGGCCGAGGCGCAGCGTGAGAACTTCCGCAAGGCCCACAAGGGCGGCGTGAAGATCGTCTTCGGTACGGACTCGGGCGTTTCGCCGCACGGCGACAACGGCAAACAGTTTGCGTGGATGGTGCGCTACGGCATGACGCCGGTGGAGGCGATCCAGGCCGCCACCGTGGTGGCCGCAGAGGCACTCGGTCGCAACGATATTGGCGTGCTTGAAGCGGGCCGTTTCGCTGATATCGTCGCCGTGCAGGGTGATCCTTCTGCAGACGTGACCTTGCTCGAGTCGATCCCCGTGGTCATCAAGGGTGGCGAGCTGGTGAAGGATCGTCGCACACCCTGATCGACGCTACGGGAGCACCGGCATGGCACTGAAGAGCCTCGATGCGGAGCAGATCAGCTCCTGGACGCGCGCGCAGAAAGACCAGTGGTGGTTCGACAACGTCTACCGCGGTGATGCGCCGCAACTCACGCTGCGCTCGGGGCTCACGGGCTTTGTGCTGGGTGGCATCCTCGCCGCCACAGCGCTCTACATCGGTGCGAAGACGGGCATCTCGATCGGTGTAGGCCTCACCTCCGTGATCCTTGCCTTCGCGATTTTCCGCGCCCTCGCCGGCGCCGGCCTCGTGCGGGACCTCGGCATCCTCGAAAACAACTGCACGCAGTCCATCGCGACTGCTGCGGGCTACATGATCACGCCGCTGGTCTCGAGTCTTGCGGCCTACATCCTCGTCACCGGCCACATCCCGGCGTGGTGGCAGCTGATGCTGTGGTCCAGCGTGATCTCGCTCCTCGGCGTGCTGGTGGCATTCCCGCTGAAACGCCGCTTCATCAACGACGATCAGCTGCCTTTTCCGGAAGGGCGTGCCTGCGGTGTGGTGCTGGATTCCCTCTACGACGGCAGGGCCGGGGAAGGCGTGTTCAAGGCGCGGCTCCTCGCGGTATCCGCGGGCATCTCGGCCTTCTGGCAGTTCCTGGTGAGCGATGGCTGGCAGCGCTTGCTGCAATTCAAGCTGCTGCGCATGGACGGCTGGGCGGGCATGCAGGAGCCCTGGCACCTCATGGATCGTCTCGATACCTACTACTACGAGCTCGCCGCAAAGTTCACCTGGTGGACGCCCACCATCCTCGGCACTGACGTTCGCGCGCTCGGCCTGCGGCTCACGCTGGACACGGCGATGTTCGGCGTCGGCGGCCTGATGGGCATGCGTGTCGCCACGAGCTGCCTGCTCGGCTCGGTACTCAATTTTGCCGTGCTTGCGCCGATCATGATCCAGCGTGGCGAGATCAGCGCTTACACCAATGCTGCGGGTGTGCTGGTGCCGGTGTCGCGCGGGGAAATCGTCAATCAGTGGTCCCTGTGGTGGGCCGTCACGATGATGGTGGTGGGTTCACTGGTGGGGCTGTTCGCCAAGCCCGAGATCTTCCGCGGCATCTTCCGTCGCACTGCGCCGCGCGCGGCCACGGGCCCCGATGTGCTCGCCGGGATCGAACTGCCGCTCATGGTTTCGTGGATCGGTGTGCCTGTTCTGATGGTGGCGGGAGCGGGTCTTTCGCACGCGTTCTTCGGCGTGCCCTGGCTGCTCGCGTTCATTTCCTTTCCGCTGATCTTCGTGCTGACCATCATCTGCACAAACTCGATGGCGCTTACGTCCTGGACCCCCACGGGCGCGTTGAGCAAGATCACGCAGTTCTCAATAGGTGCCATCGACCGTGCGAACCCGGCGAGCAACCTGATCCCGGCAGGTATGACGGGCGAGATCGCGGCGAATGCCGCCAACCTGCTCTCCGATATCAAGCCCGGATACATGCTGGGCGCGAAGCCGCGTCAGCAGGCCATCGGGCACGTGATCGGTATCATCGCGGGCTCACTTGCCGCGACACCGCTGTTCTTCCTGCTGTTGCTGCCAGCGGATGCAGAGGGCAACCGGTCCGCGGCAACGCTGGTGAGCGATCAGTTCGCCATGCCGGCCGCGCTGCAGTGGAAGGGCGTCGCGGATCTGATCGCCAACGGTGTCTCACGGCTCCCGGCGAGCGCGGTGATCTCGATGGTGTTCGCAGCGGTGGCGGCGCTGGTGTTCGAGATCCTGCGTGTGCGCAGCAAGGGCAGGTTCCCGATCTCTGCGGTATCGGTGGGTCTCGGTGTGGTGCTTCCGCCGGAATCGGTGCTGGCGATGTGGCTCGGCGCGCTGTTTTTCTGGCTGATGGCCCGGCGCAACCCGGCTCCGGGTAGCCGCCCGCATGATCTGTGGGTGGATGGGATGGAGCCCATCTGCGCGGGGCTGATTTCGGGCGCCGCGCTTGTGGGTATCGGCAACGCGATCGTGAACGTGCTGCTCGTGTAGGAGCGGGCCATGCCCGCGACTGCATGGCTCAGCGCAGCGTCACATCCGCCAGATCCGGCTGTCGCAGCCGGTTCCAGTAATCCTCCATGCGGAACGGGCTCGCGAGGATGACCTCGCCCTTGCCGTTGCGGTAATAGGTGGTGGCGCGGGTCTCGCGCACCCACACCGAATCCGCCAGCTCATCGCGCACTTCCTCCGCCCAGCGCTGCTGCGCATCGGGACTCACCTCGATGCGTGAACGCCCGGTCTCGAACAGGGTCTGCAGGCACTCGATCGCGTAGTGCACCACCGCCTCCACCGTGAAGTTGTGCCCGCCGCCGTGCGCCGCAGACGCGTGCGGCCCCGAGGTGATGAAGAGGTTCGGGAAGCCCGGCACCAGGCAGCCGTTGTAGGCGACGGGCGAGTCCTGCCATACCTCGGCGAGTGTGCGCCCGTCGCGTCCTTCGATGCGCCACTGGGCCAGAAAATCGAGCTTGAAGCCCGTGGCATAGACGATGGCATCCAGCGGGTGCAGCGTGCCCTCGGCATCGACGATCCCCTCCGGCACGACCTCGCGCAGGCCTGAAGACACCACGGTGGATTTCGGGTTTTTCAATGCCGTGTAGTAACCGCCCGGGTCACGGATCGGGCGCTTGCCGAAGGGCGCGAAACCGGGCGTGAGTTTCGCGCTCAGGTCGGGGCGATCTGCAAACGAGGCTTGCAGATGCGCGAGCCCGCGTTGCAGCTGCACATCGTTCAGCGGGCTGATCGAGAGATCGTGCGTGGCGGCCCATTCTGCGTCGTAGCGCACCTGCGGATAGAGCGCGTCGCTGATCAGCAGATACAGCGCGAGCCGCGACCACTGCGCGAAAGAAGGCACATTCTCGAGCAGCCAGAGCTGCGCGGCCGGCAGCCGCGCCTCGCCTGCGGGCGGCATCACCCAGTGCGGCTGGCGCTGGAAGAGCGTGAGCGAGGCGACCTGATCGATCAGTGCGTCCACGATCTGCACACTGGTGCACCCCGTGCCCACCACACCGAGGCGCTTGCCGGCAAGATCGCAATTCTCCTGCCACTCGGCGGAGTGGAACGACGGCCCCTCGAAGCGCTCCAGCCCTGGCACGTCCGGAAACTGCACCCGCGTGAGATAGCCCGCGGCGGTGATCACGGCGTTGGCGTGGTGCTCTTCGCGTTTCCCCTCGCGCTCCAGCACGATCGTCCAGCGTGCCGCTGCGTCGTCCCAACGCAGTTCGCGCACATCGCTGTCGAAGACGATGCTGTCCATCACCTCGTACTTGCGCGCGACGCGTTCGAGGTAATCGAGATACTGCGCGCCCTCGGGGAAGGCGTGCGTCCACTCCGGGTTCACCTCGAAAGAAAACGAGTAGTACTCGCTCGGTGTGTCGACGCCCACGCCCGGGTAGCGGTTCTGCCACCACACGCCGCCCAGGCCGGGGTTTTTTTCGAACACCGTGCAGGCGATGCCCTCGTGGCGCGCGGCGATGGCAGCGGCGATGCCCGCCATGCCCGCACCGATGACCGCAAGCGAGAACCCCTCCGGCGCCGCGCGTGTGCGTTCGACGGTAGGCACGAAACGCAGGAAGCCCGCCTGCTCGCGCAGATAGGGGAGAGAGGCTTCCTCCACGGGCCAGCCGAGCAGCGCGCGAGCGAGCGCGAGAAAAGCCCCGTCCTCCAGTGCGAGCGGATCACGCCCCGCATGCGCAGGGAGTTGCGAGAGCACGGCCACGCCCCAGTCGGCAAGCGTGGCCTGCGCCGCAGGCGGCAGCACGGGCGTGATACCTGCAGGGCCCATCTCGTGGCGCAATTGCGGTAGCAGCGCCTCCATCACGGCTGTCTCGCCTGTGATGGAAACGAGGCTCGCTAGCAACACAGCGGGGTTGGCCGACATCAGCCATGCGCGCAGTGTCTGCGGATCCGGAAGCGAGGAGTCTCTGCCGTGTGTCGTCACGCCTGTGTCCTGTGGAGTTTGCGTTGGAAGAAATCCGCCATCAGAGAAAGCGCCTGCTGCGCTTCGGGCAGATGGAAGGCGTACCAGTGCGCGTGCGGCATGGCCTCGAAGACCAGCAGCTCGGCCTCGGCACCCGCGCGCCGCAGCGCGAGATGCATGGCGCAGGTGCCGCTCAACAGCGCATCGCGCGTGCCCGTCACCAGCAGCGTGGGCGGGAACTGCGCAAGGTCTGCGTGTATCGGCGAGACGAGCGGATCGCGTGCATCCGCGCCCGAGAGATAGGCGCGCAACTCGCTCAAGGGATGGGACGGCGGCAGCAGCAACTCGCCCCAGAAACCCGAGAGTCCGAAGAGCGCCGCGCTGTCGCCCAGATCCGCGAGATCCCCCGCCGCCGTGAACATGCCGAGGCAGGCCGGCGAGGGCAGCCCCTCGTGCGCGATGCGCGCCTGCACCTGCCCCGTGAGGATGCCGCCCGCCGACGCGCCGTAGATGCCCACGGCCGCTGCGTCGTGGTGCTCCAGCACGGCGCGATAGACCGCGATCACATCGTCCACCGCGGCCGGGTAGGCGTGCTCGGGTGCCAGGCGGTAATCGACGGCGATCACAGGAATACCCGTCATCCGCGCGATGGGTACCGCCTCGACCACCGAGCCCGAGCCCATCACGAAGCCACCACCGTGCAGATTGATCAGCACGCGTCCGCAGGCCTTGCCCGCCTCTGGCGAGGAACGTACAAGGTGGCAGCGCACGCCCGCGATCTGCATCTCTTCGACCGAGACTTCGTAGTGCGAGGCCGCCATCTCGCCCAACATCTTGAGCGCGGCATCGGCCTGTTCGCGCGCGGCCCACATCGGGGCGTGCGGGTCGGGCGCGGCCGCGCCCCAGGGCGGTGTGGCCAGATAGGCGCGCGCCTCGGGGCTCAGCGCGCGCGGCGGTGGCACCACGCGCGTCACGTGCGCGGTGCCATCCACATCCACCCTTGACGATCCCTGCTCTGCGTCGCGTTTCATGCTCTATCTCCCGTGCTGTCCGTGTCAGTCGATACCGATGTGCTTGCCCGCCGCGGCGCGGCGGGTGTCTTCGCTGATGTGCTCGAGTTCGTGCCGGAAGGCCTCCAGCATCGACGCCGGCGCCGCGGCGCCGGTCAGATCCATCAGCGCGGCTTCCTGTCCCACCCATGCCTCGGGTGTCCACGCTGCTGCCGTGACGCCCGTGGCTTCCACCAGCACCACGCGCCCCGCGCGCCCGCCGCCGGCGTGGAAGGTCTCGCCTTGGAGAGTGCAGGCCTCGTGGCAAAGCCAGGCCACGAAGGGCGCGATGGATTCGGGCGGGAACCAGTCTTCCAGCAGCCCTGCGAAATCCGCGTTGGGGATCTGCGCGGTGAGCCGCGTCCAGGCCGAGGGCATCACGGCGTTCACGTGCATGCCCGCGCTGGCGCCCTCCTGCGCGAGCGCGCGGGTAAGCGCGAAGATCCCGCCCTTGGCGCTCACGTAGTGCGCGTTCCAGGGCGAGCCGAAGATCGAGGCCGAGGTGGTATTGACGATGCGCCCGCGCGCGGCGATGAGTTGTGGCCAGCAGGCTCGGCTCATGGCCACCGTGCCGCCCAGATGCACCGCGAGCATGCGGTCGAAATCTTCCGGCGTGATGCTGTCGAAGGCGCCGCCGCCCGAGATGCCCGCGTTGTTCACGAGGATGTCGATGCGGCCGAAGTGCGCGAGTGCGGCCGCGGCGATGGCCTGCGCCTGTGTGCTCACGCTGTGCGTGTCAGCGATGGCCTCGCCGCCCGCCGCGCGGATCTTCGCAGCCACGGCATCTGCGGTCTGCTCCGTGCCGGGTTCGCCAAGAGCACTGCTGCTTGTGTCGTTCACCAGCACGCGCGCGCCGCGGGAGGCCAGCAACTCCGCGTAGCAGCGGCCGAGGCCGCGCCCTGCGCCGGTCACGATCGCGACCTTGCCGTCGAAACGCAGTTCGTTCATCGGCGCCTGTCCTCCCTCCTGCAGAGCGCCCATTGTGCCGCCGCGCGTGCGGGCGGCCTCATCTTGCGGGGTGAGTGCCTGACTGTGCCTCGGTCCAGCGGCTGATCTTTGCGCCCAGCACCTCGAGTGGCACGATCCCATCGACCAGCGCCTCGTCGTGGAAGCCGCGCAGATCGAAGCGCGGCCCCAGTTTGGCAGCGGATTCCTCGCGCAGGCGCTGTATTTCCAGCGCGCCACTGAGATAGGCGAGCGCTTGCCCCGGCCAGGCGATGTAGCGCTCGGTTTCGGCGGTGGCGTCGGCCTCGGAGTTCGGCGAGTTGGCGATGATGTAGTCGATCGACTGCTGCCGGCTCCAGCCCTTCGCGTGCATGCCGGTGTCCACTACCAGGCGTATGGCGCGGAATAGCCGGTTGTGCAGGTAGCCGAGGTATTGCGCCGGGTCGTCGTACAAACCCATGGGTTTGCCGAGCGTCTCGGCGTAAAGCGCCCAGCCCTCGCCATAGGCCGTCACCCAGCCGAAGCGCTGGAAGCCCGGAAGATCGGTGTTCTCCACAGCGAGCGCGTTCTGGAAGTGGTGACCGGGCTCGGCCTCGTGCAGCGAGAGCGATACCAGTTCGAAGGTCGGTGTGCGTGAGAGATCCGAGGTGTTCAGGTAGAACACTCCCGGCCGTTTGCCGGCGGCATCGGGCCGCTGGTAGGAGCCACCCGCGGCCGATGCCGCACGATATGCCTCCACGGGGCGCACCTCGTAGTCGGCTTTCGGCAGACGCCCGAAGAGCGTGGGCAGTTGCCCGCGCACGCGGGTTTTCATGTCGCTGAAGGCGGCGAGTGCGGTCTTCTCGTCGGCGAACAGCCAGCGCGGATCCTCCCGCACGGCCGAGAAGAAGCTCTTGAGATCGCCCTTGTAGCCAAGGCGCTCACGCACGGTGTCCATTTCGGCGTGCAACAGTTTCACCTGCTCGAGCCCGATGGCGTGGATCTGCTCCGCATCCCGGCGCAGCGTGGTGTGCTGGCGGATGTCGAGCGCGTACCACTCGGCGCCCTTGGGCAGCGCGCTGCGGCCCACCGTTGCGCGCGTGGCGGGGAGGTATTCCGCGTCCACGAAGTCGCGGAGCTTGCGGTAGGCCGGCACGATGCGCGCGGTGATGAGTTCGCGGTACTGCGCTTCGAGCGCTTTGCCCTCGGCTGTCGTCGGAAGCTTTGCTACCGGCCCCCAGAACACGCTCTTCTCCGGTGTCTCCACCACATGCGCGGCGAGTTGCGGCAGCAAGCGCTCCGCCACGACGCGTGGCACTACGGCGCCTTCCTTCATGCCCTCACGCATGTTGGCGATCGCCTGATCTGCCCACGCGGGCCATTGCCCGGCACGCGCGAGCCAGCGGCGATGGTCATCAGCGCTCTCGAAAGGCTGGATGCCGCTACCTGAGCCGAGTTGCGGCAATTCGAGGTGCATGCCGTTGAACTGGCTCATGGGCATCAGCGACTGCGCACGGGCAAAGCCGCCGGCGTGGCGATCGCGCAGCAGTTCCAGCGAGAAGCGGAAGGTGTCTGCGCTCACCTGCTCGCGGGCCGAGAGAGCCGCTCGGTCGATGGCATCGAGCCGCTCGAGAAAGCCGGTGACGACTGTGTTTTCCCGTGCCAGGTATGCGGGGCTGATGCCGTCCTCGAGGCGGTCGTCGAAACGGCGGTCCCCGCGGCTGGTGGCGTCGTGGGGGTTCAGTTCGAGGTACGCCGCGTCGTAGTCGGCGAACAGTGTGGCGAGCGCGGCGGAGCCAGCGAACGCCCCGGGTGCGGCAAGCCAGAGGAGCAAGAGCAGCGGGCGCAAACAGGCGGTCATCGGTGAGGTGCCTTCTCATGAGGGTGCATATGCGGCAGAGCCTAACGCATCCGGCCCTGCGACGGCTGCTTCCTCAGGCGTCGCTGTCGCAGCGCCTATCGCCATGGAACCGCTTGGCTCCGAGGCTGCGCTTCACGTAAGGTGAAATGGCTCACCCTTGACGGAAAGCGGGCGGTTCGCCGTGAAAGACAGCAGTCCTGACTTCCCTGCGCTGGGCGCCGCGCTCGCGGCCGTGGTGCGTCAGGCGGGCACACCTGCGCTGGTGCAGGAACTGGTGCGCACGCTGCGCGCGCTGGTGCCCGCGGACGATGTCATGGTGGTGCTTTACCGCAACGGGCAGGCGCCCGAGCTGCTGCACGATGTCAGCGCCGGGCCCCAGTCCGCCGAGAACCTCGCCACCTACCTGAAGGGTGCCTACCTGCTGGACCCCTTCTACCGTGCCTTTGCCGATGGCGTGCCGCCGGGCTGTTACCGGCTGCAGCAGCTCGCGCCCAGCGCTTTCCGCTCCTC
>Ga0315901_10009116_pt1 | contig 11447 bp, 14 predicted proteins | sample LakEriMetagenome_10_FD_203761 | JGI IMG/M metagenome (GOLD analysis project Ga0315901, IMG submission 203761) | Freshwater fungal communities from buoy surface, Lake Erie, Ohio, United States - Buoy 2 MA116 | ecosystem: Environmental > Aquatic > Freshwater > Lake | place: USA: Lake Erie, Ohio...
GATATTTGTTGGCTTTGTATCAACAACGTTTGCAAGAAGAGTCACAGAAGTTAAATGGTAAGTATCCTGTCCGCGTCCACTACACAATATAAGGTAAATTAATGTCCAGAAAATATTCCAGCGTTTCTCTTGAAACTGAAGTTGTTGGTTCTTTAACCACATCTGCAACATCTGTTGTTGTTGCTAATGCAACTAACCTTCTTGGTGGTATTAACCCAGCATCCATCACATCAACTGATGACTTCATCATTGTTATTAACCCTGAAACATCTTCAGAAGAAATTGTTAGGGTAACTGCTGTTACTTCTAATACTTTGACTGTTGTTCGTGGTTATGATGGTTCTACTGGTAAGACTCATACTTCTGGTGCCAAGGTTCGCCATATGGCTATCGGTGAGGATATGCGTAATGCTGCAGCCCACATTGAATCTACAACTGGTCACGGTGCTACTGGTGCTGTGGTTGGTACAACTAATACCCAAACTTTAACTAATAAAACTATTAGTGCTGCAAGTAATACTATTAGTGATATTGCTAATGCTAACATTTCCGCTTCTGCTGGAATTGTTGATACTAAGTTAAATACTATTTCTACAGCGAATAAGGTTCAGAACTCTGCTACTACTGCTACTTCAAGTAACTCTGGTTCAGCAATTGTTTCTCGTGATTCTTCAGGTAACTTTAGTGCAGGAACTATTACTGCTGCTTTAACAGGTAACGTAACTGGTAATGCTTCTACTGCTACTACTCTTGCTACTGGTAGAGATTTTCAAATCGTTGGCGATGTTGAAGCATCTGCCCAATCTTTCAATGGTTCAGGTAATGTTAACTTAACAACACAGATTGCTGCTGGTGTTATCGTTAACGCAGACGTTAATGCTTCTGCTGCAATTGATAAGACTAAGATTTCTGGTACAGCAATTACTGCTGCAGATACTGGCACTGTTACTAACACAATGTTGGCTGGTTCAATTGCCAACAGTAAACTAGCAACTGACCCTTTGGCTCGTGCTAACCACACTGGTACACAGACTGCTTCTACTATTTCAGATTTTGATACACAGGTTCGTACTTCTAAAGTAACTGACCTTGCTGCACCTACTGGTTCATTCTCAATGAACTCACAAAAAATTACTAACCTTGCAACAGCAACAACAAGTACTGATGCTATTAACAAAGATTATGTTGATAGTAAAATTGGTGCTGTTAGTGGTATTGCTTCACTTGATTCTTCAGGTAAAGTTCCTTCTTCACAACTGCCTTCTATTGCTTTGCATCAAACAAGTGTTGTTAACTCACAGGCTGCGATGCTTGCTTTAACTGCTGATGCTGGTGATATTGCTGTTCGTACTGATGTAAGTAAAACTTTTGTTCTTACAGCATCTCCTGCTTCTACTCTTGGTAACTGGCAGGAACTGTTAACTAGTGATTCTGTTACTTCTGTTGATGGTCAAACAGGTGTTGTTGATTTGTCTGGTAATTATGTTAATGTTACTGGCGATACAATGTCTGGTGCCCTCGCTATGGGTAACAACAAGATTACTGGTCTTGGTACACCAACTAACTCTGCTGATGCTGCAACTAAGAACTATGTTGACACTACAGTTATTGCACCAAGTAATTTAACTGGTCCTATTACTTCTGTTGGTTCAGCAACTTCTGTTGCTTCACAGACTGGTACTGGTTCAACTTTTGTTATGCAAGCCAGCCCAACTCTTACCACACCTAACATTGGTGCTGCTACTGCAACATCTATTAACGGTACTACTATTCCAAGTACTGCAACCTTGGTTACAACTGCTGATACTACTTTACTTGTTCCAAGTCAAACAGGTCACAATGGTAAAGTTTTAACAACTAACGGTACTGCTTCTTCTTGGGGTAACGCTGGTTCAGCAACTTATTATCAAACTTCAGCCCCTACAGCGACTGCTGTTGGTGAGTTGTGGGTTGACTCTGATGCAACAGCATCAATTTTAAATACTAACGATTTTGTTCAAAAGACAAATATTTACTCAGAAGCAATTCATCCGTTTATGACGATGGGAGCGTAAGGAAAAACAATGGCAACAACATATAAGGTGCTTGCACAGTCAGCACCATCAGCAACAACCAACACAGATATTTACACTGTTGGTGCAAGTAAACAAACAATCATTTCAACTATCACAGTATGTAACCGTTCGGCTACTGCTGCAACATATCGTATCGCTGTAAGACCTGATGGGGCTGCTTTGGCTAATCAGCATTATATTGCTTACGGTACTACTGCTCCTGCTAATGACACTATTGCGTTAACTTTCGGTATGACTGTTGATGCTTCTGATGTTGTTACAGTTTACGCTTCTTCAGGTGATTTGAGTTTTACTCTATTCGGAAGTGAGATTGCATAGTGGCTGTTTCTCGTTTTAATCCTTCTGACCCTGACACAGGGTTAAGACAAATAGTTCCAGCATCTGTAGCAGTTGGTAGTGGTTCTGGGTCTGTTAACGGTAATGGCACTGTTGAATTTAGTGGTGCTTCTTCTATTAGTTTAAATGATTGTTTTTCTTCAAACTATAGAGACTATCGTATTATTGTTAATTATATTGGTGGTCAAACTTCTGGTTTTGGAACAAGAATAAGACTTAGGGTTTCTAATTCTGATAATTCAAACAACAGTTACAAAACTTCTGGATTTGGTATTGCTGATTTGACCAGTAATAATATTTATAAACTTCAATCAAATGGAAGTATTTCATATTTTGATGCAGGTTCAGCAAGTTCTAATGCATATTCTTTTATGAATTACGATATTTTTAATCCTTATGAAAGCCAAAAAACTACCTTTGCTGGAAACTGGTCTTATTTAGAAAATGATGGTCGTTGGTTTTGGAACTCAGAAGGTGGAATATTTGACGCAACAACTTCCTTTACTGGTTTTACATTATATACAGCAGCATCTACAGTTACTGGTTCTATTCAAGTCTATGGATATAGGAAATAATATATGGCTATTGGAAGATTAAATATTGGTTTAACAGGTGTGCAACCTGGTGGGTTGGCAAAGATTGTGCCTTCTTCTGTTGCTGTTGGTTCAGGTACTGGGTCTGTTGACAGTAACGGTAACGTTACTTTCAGTGGTGCATCAACGGTTTCATTAAATGATGTTTTTAGTGCAACTTATGATAATTATAAAATTGATGTAATTTACACAAGTGCTAGTGGTAACGCTGCAGATACTTTAAGACTTCGCGTTTCTGGTGCTGATAATTCAACAAGTAACTATAATTATTCAGGTATTTTTTTGAGAACAAATGCAACAACTATTCCTTATGGTAATACTTCCCAAACAAGTTTTGGTGATTTAGTAGCACATAGTACTAATGGAAATGAGGCTTTTAGTATAAATATGTATTCACCTTTTCTTGCTGAAAGAACAAAATACAATTGTGCAAGTATTGACCAAGACGGCACTTCTATTCTAAGTCATTTTCAGGCTGGCGTATTTGCTGCAACTACAAGTTTTACAGGATTTACTTTAATTTCTGGTTCAGGTACATTTACAGGAAAAATTAGAGTTTATGGATACAATTAAAGACATCACCCCTGAAGGTTCACTAGTACCAATCTACCTACAAGAACCATCAGAGGAAGAGTTAGCACAAAGACAAAAAGAACACGAACAACACCAACAAGAAGTTTTAAGATTAGCAAGTGTTCGTGAGTCCCTTATAAGTAAGTTAAAAAATGTTGGTTTAACTGATGAAGAAATCAGAATATTACTAGGAGCATAAATGGCTAAACAAACGTACGTGTACTCTGGAACCGAATGGGTTCCATTAGCATCAGAGGTAACTAACCTTACTGCTTACCAAACTAAGGCTTTGGCTCAGGCATCTAACCGTAATCTTATTATTAATGGTGCTATGCAGGTTGCTCAACGTGGTACTTCTGTTACTGGTATTACAACAAGTGATTATAGAACTGTTGATAGATTTAGGTTTGAACCATCATCTATGGGTACCTGGACTATGACTACTGAAAATGATGCACCTACAGGTTCAGGTTTTAGAAAGTCAGCAAAGGTTCTTTGTACTACAGCAGATGCTTCTCCTGCTGCTGGTGATTATATTCAATTGTATCAAGTAATTGAAGGACAAAATCTTCAACAAGTTAAAAAAGGTACTGCTGCTGCAGAACAATTAACTGTTTCTTTTTGGGTTAAATCAAATGTTACAGGTACATATATTGTTAATCTTGCTGATAATGATAACAGTAGAGAAGTAAGCAAATCATATACAATATCATCATCTGGAACTTGGGAATATAAAACAATAACATTTCCTGCAGATACTACTGGTGCTTTTGATAATGATAATAATGGTTCTTTAGTTATTACTTGGGGACTTGGTGCTGGAAGTAATTATACTACTGGCTCTTTGCAAACAACTTGGGGAACTAATACAGCCGCTAATCGTTTTGTTGGTCAAACTAACCTTGCATCAGCAACTAACAACTATTGGCAAATAACTGGTGTTCAACTTGAGGTTGGTGCTACTGCTACACCTTTTGAGTTTAAACCTTATGCACAAGATTTAGCAGAATGTCAAAGATATTATTACAGAAATACTCCAGGAAATCTTAACGGAAATTATTGCTTAGCACAAGTTAGAAGCACAACACAAGTTGAACCAGTAATACATTTTCCAGTTACTATGAGAACTGTACCAACATCTTTAGAATTTTCTAATTTAGCAATATTAAGAGCAGGTATTTCTGTTACTGCAATTACTGCAGCAACTTTACCTAGTGATGAAAGTACACCAAATTCTGCAAAAATTGCAGCAACAACTAATACAAGCGGTGCTTCTGCTGGTCAAGTTGTAACTGTTCAAAATAATAATAGTACTGCTGGTTATCTAGCATTTAGTGCGGAGTTATAATATGAATATACAAATAGTAGAAGTAACTAATATAAATGGTTTAGTAACTGAACACGTAATAATTGACAGAGGCAATGATGAGTTCACCTCTATGACAAAAGCACACTATGAAGAAATATACGGACCGATAGAAAAGGTTGAAGAATAATGGCAGCAGTACCAATATATGTTTGGAACGGAACAGCCTGGCAAGAAACAGGACCAGTCATTCCAGCATCACCAATCAAATACCAAGCAAGTGCCCCTTCTAGCCCCTCCACAGGCGATATTTGGGTGGATTCTGATGGGGATGTTACTTCTGGTTCAACCCAGTTACAACGTTTCCGTTTCGTGGCTTCTGGTGGCGAGACTAGTCTTTCTGGTAATGATGCTAATGGTGCCACTTTGGCTTACACGGCTGGTATGGAGCAAGTGGTTTTGAATGGTGCTGTGCTTGTTCGTGGTCACGATTACACGGCAACTAATGGTACTTCTATTACTGGTTTGTCTCCTGCTTTGGTGGCTAATGATGTTGTTGAAGTGTTTTCTTTTATGGCGTTTAATGTTGCTAATACTTATACCCAGTCACAAGTTGATGGGTTGTTGAATGACTATATGGGTATGAAATTAATTGTTCCCTCTTCTGTTGTTAATGGAACTATTAGTTCTAGTGGTGCTGTTACTTTTACTAGTGCTTCACCTGTTTCTTTAAATGATGTATTTAGTTCAACTTATGATAATTACAAAATTTTAATTAGATTAAATGCTTCATCAGTAACATCAAACGCTTTTTTTAGATTAAGAGTTTCAGGTGCAGATAACACTTCAGGTGTTTATTATTATATGGCTAATTATTTTTCTGCGAGTGGTACAAATGTCACAATAAATGCTAACAATGCAACTCAATGGAATTTGTTTCAAACTGGAACAACTGCTGCAAGTCATATTGATTTAACAATTTTTAATCCTTTTATTGCTCAAAAAACAACTGCTAGTGGTACTACAAGTGCAGCAAATGCAACAGTTGCTTTTGGTGGTGCTTGGGCTGGGGTTTGGGATGGAACTACTTCTTTTACAGGTTTCAGCATTATAGGTGAGAGTGGAAATCTTACTGGAAATGTACGCGTCTACGGCTACAAGAATTAAGGAGAAAACAAAATGACTAAGGCAAGAGATTTAGCATCAGGTGGTTTTGGTTTAGTTTTGGTTAAACCTTCTTCTGTTGTGAATGGTACGGATAATGGTAAGGGCACTGTAAGTTTCAGTGCTGCTTCTACTGTGTCGTTAAATGGTGTATTTAATTCAATTTATACAAACTACAAAATCATCATTGACTTTACTGGTTCAAGTGCAACAAGTGATGTTGTAATGAGAATGCGTGCTAATGGTTCAGACACAGCAGGCACAAGTTACAGATACCAAAGATTAAGAAATACTTCAACAACAGTTACAGGTCAAGCAGAAACCTCTGGTGTTGGAACTGATGAATGGTTTCTTGGTGAAAATGTTACTGGTGCTGATGCTGGTTCGGCTTTTTTTGATATAACAATACTTACTCCGAATGTTGCAAAATACACAACTTTTTATTCTATGAGCAGTAATTACAGTACGGCAAGTATTGGAATGTACACAGCAGGTGTTTTGCGTGATTCAACCCAATATGACGGATTTAGTTTTTATGCAATTTCTGGAACAATAACAGGTTCAGTTTCAGTTTACGGTTACAACAAATAAGATAAGGAACACCTAGTGGCTTTATCAAGCACAATCAGAACACTCCGTTCCAGAGACATAACAGACTCAATCCCATTCAACGTGGGACAACCCTCATATGTTTCTGACATTTGGACAAACACCACTGTTGCATACGATGTTGCAATCGGTGGTCTACCATTCTTTTATGGTATCAACAACGACAGACCATACGAACGCCAAACTGCACCATACAAAAAACAACAGTTTGATAACAGTAAAGAACCTGGTGAACAAACACTTGAGGGTTGGTGGATTAGAAGCCAATCATCTTTTCATCGTGGTGCAGGTATTACTTTCTTTGACCCTTCTGCTGGTGAAGAAGTTGATTACCGTTTCTCAGACTCTGAAGGTGTGGATGTTTGGACTAAAGGTCAAGTAACTTTGTTAAAGAAGGTTGAACCTGCACATCAAACTACTGGTGGTACTCGTGCTAATGGTAGACCTTGGCAGTTCCTTCGCTCAATCAAATGGCAAAACAATGGCAACACTTATAATGGTGTGCTTAGCCACGACGAGTTTGATGTTGACAAACTGTTTCCAACCATAACTGTTTCAATAAATAATAAAGCGTTAACTTCTAACGTTGCTACTTTGCAAACCACAGCAGCACATGGTTTTGCTGTTGGTATGGAAGTTGTTATTACAGGTGTTGATGCAACATTTAATGGTACTTATACTATTACAACTATTCCTACTTCTACTACTTTTACTTATGCTAAGACTGCAACTAACGTAACATCTACTGCAGTATCACCTGTTGGTACTGGAACAAGTAATGTTATTCATTTTATTGATTACAATGCTGGAACAGATGACCCTGTGTTTGCTATCTGTGATGATGGTACAACTGCTTTTTGGGTAACTAACGATACTGTTTCAGGTAAAATAGAAGTTAATAAGAAGGCTTTAACTGGTACTTCTGCTACTTCACCAACAGTAATGTTTACTTCTCCTGGTCTTACAGTAACTAATGCTGTCATTGAGTTCGTTAAAGAACGTCTAGTGATGTGTGCTAACAATGCTGTGTATGAGTTCTCTGGTTCAGCAACAGCGTTACCTACAGCACTTTATACTCATCCTTCAGCAGACCACGTTTATTCAAGTATCACAGCATCTGGTGCTGCTATCTACATTGCTGGATTTAATGGTATTCAGTCAACTATTCAAAAGTTTACATTAGCAACTAATGGAACTATGCCAACTTTGAACTCTGCTCAAGTTGCTGCTGAACTTCCTGCAGGTGAAGTTATTCACACAATTAAATACTATCTAGGTTATATGATGATAGGTACCTCTAAAGGTATTCGTGTGGCACAGGTATCTGTTGATGATGGTTCTATTGCTTATGGTCCTTTGGTTGCTGAAACAGAACAAGCAGTATTTGATTTCTGTTTCAGAGACAGGTTTGCTTACTGCACTACAAAAGTTAATGGTAAGTCTGGTCTTGTTCGTATTGATTTATCTGAGCAGATTAGTCCTCTTCGTTTTGCTTATGCTCACGATGTGTTCACTAATGATTCAACTAATACAACTACTGCTTGTGCTTTCCTTGGTGAAACTGACCGTATTACTTTCGCTGTTGCATCTAACTATGTGTATATGCAATCAGCCACAGAGTATGTGACTTCAGGTTATTTACAAACTGGTTACATTCGTTATGGAACTTTAGAACCTAAGAACTTTAAACGTGTACGTTGTCGTGGTGATTACGATAATGGTGGGTTGTTGATTGCACCTGTTGGTTCAGATGGAACAGTTTACGAAACTGCTATCTACAATTCAACTATTGGTACACCTGAAATTAATATCATTAACCCTCCTGGTTCACAAGAATATATTGGTATGAGATTTACTTTATCTTTATATGAAGACCCAACTGATATTAACTCAACTTTAGATACAACTGGTCCAATATTTAAGGGATACCAGTTACGTGCACTACCAGCAACACCAAGACAACACCTAATCCAATTACCTTTGTACTGTTATGACGTTGAAACAGACAGATACAACGTACAAGTTGGTTACGATGGTCGTTCTTGGGAACGCATACAAGCATTAGAAGATTTGGAATCAACAGGTGACGAAGTTATTTACCAAGATTTTACTACTGGTGAACAGATAACTGTTGTTATTGATTCTGTTGGTTTCCAAAGAGCAACACCACCATCTGGGGGCTTCTCAGGTTTTGGTGGAAATCTCACAGTTATAGTTAGGGAAGTTGGATAAATGTCATTACATGTATTAAAGAATGTTGTTACTCGCTCATTCGCTTTGTTTATTTCTTTTGCATTACCTTCAGTTGGAGTGGGTGCGTTCGCAGGTGTAGAACCTGTAAAAGCGGCAGCCATTGCGGGAGGATTAGCAGTTGCAGGAATCGTTACCGATTTGGCTAGAGAGTTCCTGAAAGATGGAGACCTCACATTGGCTGAAGTTGATGAAGTATTTAAGAAAGCATCAAAAGGTAAGGGTGGCAAGTAAGAATGGGTTTACCAATTAAGAATGGTAAAATCACCACACCTTATAACAAAAAAGGTAAGATGTGGAAATCAGGTTTTCATACTGGTGTCGACTATGCAGTTCCAGAAGGAACAGAAATCATTGCAACTGTTGACGGAAAAGTTTTAGCAAACAACTGGGGTAAAGCCTACGGCACCCAACTAGTTGTTGAATCTAAAGTTAACGGTAAAAAAGTGTGGATGATTTACGCACATCTTTCTAAGTTATTAGTTAAAGTTGGTGCCGATGTTGTTAAAGGACAAGCGATTGCTAAGTCTGGTAACACAGGTAATTCTTCTGGTCCGCACTTGCATTTCGAAGTTAGAGATAATGTTAGATGGTCTGCTGGTAAACCAGTTGACCCTAAAGATATTCTCGCTATATAATAATTATGAACCACTACCTCTGCTTGCACGTAGTATGTAGGGAAACTGCAGTTGTACCTGCACAGAGTTGGCTGACCTCTAGGGTTATCTTGTCAGCCTTTATTTAGTTTGTTTGTGCGTTATGAATGGTGGGGCAGTAAAGACATTGTTCTTCGCTGCTATCTGCATTGCACGTCTCCAAGTAGCACCTGCTTGTAATGCACCTATGGCATACGGTGCACCAGAACCTATGCCATAGATACCATCATCTCTCATCAGTACAGATAATGTGTCATCTACTTCAAAGATAGTTCCACTAATTGCTATGAGAAAAATAAAATCTGGTTCACTTGATTCTTTATCTGGTTGATAACCGTTGTATGTTAATGCTAATCGCATTGATGGAACAACATCAGCAATCATGAAATGATATAAGTTTTTAGATGCAGAAGGTGACAGTGTTGGTGGTCTCCACACATGCTGGATGATGTCGCAGGGTTGTGTAGTTCCTGCTCCTGCTATTAAGTATTTACCTCTTTTAGTTATTTTAGTAACTGTTGGATGAGTGTATGTTCTGCCACCATCATCAGTTATTCTTGAATCTGCTACCAATAAACATTGGTCAGGTTTTTGTAAACCTATAATCGTTGTCACTTCTATCTCCCTAATGGATTCTAATTGATTATAAGATTTCTATCTACAATATCAATCTTTGTGCTAACCACGCTGGTAGCGACACCCTCATATTCAGATGATGTAACCATTAATCTTGATTCTACTACACCTTATGTGGATGTTCCAGTAACTGTTCCAGAGGAGTCACTGGTTCATATTGAAACAACAACAGGTACACCTCAAACTAATCCTGGGTTCATTGACTCTTGGATATACTTTCTTGACTCTTCTTTAAATGTTTTGTTTGCTGATGATGATAGTAATCATAGTGCTAGCAATGTGCTAGCATCTAAGATTCATCAAATAGTTTCAGCAGGTGAGTATGTTATTCGTGCCACAAGTTATGCTTTAGTGTGCTGTAATTCATACCCTAATGGTTCTTATCTGTTGTCTACCAATTTAGTAGTAACCACACCAAGCCCATCACCGACATTGATAGAACCGACACCAGAGCCAAGCCCTTCGCCAACTGAAACTCTGACACCTAGTCCAACCCCAACTCAGACTTCATCTTCGCCAACTCCTGAGCCAACACCTGAGCCTTCTTCTCCTTCTCCGTCACCGACTGATACTCAGATGCCAACAGAAAATCCAGAGGTTCCAACTGGTCCAGTTCAAGAGCCAGACGAGCCAGACCCTGTACCTTCTGAAGAGTTTTTACAGCCGACTGAACTTCCAGTTCCAGATGTTCAAGATACTTTAGAAGAAGTTGTTGATGAGTCATTTAACGATTTCCCTTCTTCTTTAGAGAACGACTTGCCTTCTTTGGAAGACTTGCCTGAAGAAACTTTAAGTCCCTTTTCCATAGACGAAATCCTATCTCTGATTGAATTTCTTCCAGAACTTTCATTAGAGAACTTGCAAGAAACATTCCAAGAAATATCTGAAACCATAACTGCTGCATTTGAATCCATTCCTGGTGGTGAGCAAGTACTTGCTGCCACCGAATTTGTAGGTGAACAAATTACTGCTGCTGCAGAATTTGCAACCAATCTTGGTACCGAGTTTACACCTGAAGAGCGAGAGCAGGCTCAACAGGTTGTACTTGGTGCTGTAATCGTAACACAATTAGCAGCCCCTAGGAGAATAAAGTAATGAGAATCGCCAAATTTATCTTGAAATATCTTGATGCGTGGGCTGGGGAAGCCTTCACGTTGACAGGTCTTTTGATAGCATGGATTGTCCTCCCTCCAGGAGACACAAGGAACGTAGTTGGTATATGTTGCTTGGGTGCCCTGGCTATGTGGAC
>Ga0315901_10009117_pt1 | contig 11447 bp, 8 predicted proteins | sample LakEriMetagenome_10_FD_203761 | JGI IMG/M metagenome (GOLD analysis project Ga0315901, IMG submission 203761) | Freshwater fungal communities from buoy surface, Lake Erie, Ohio, United States - Buoy 2 MA116 | ecosystem: Environmental > Aquatic > Freshwater > Lake | place: USA: Lake Erie, Ohio...
CCATGAGGAAGGCTTCATTGCCCTCCATGCCGATCTCCTCGATCGTCTCCAGGCAGTCGCTGGTGAAGCCGGGGCACACCACATCGACCCGCCCGACGCCACGCTGGGCCAGCGCCTGCAGCGTCGGCTCGGTGTAGGGCTCCAGCCACTTGGCCTTGCCAAATCGCGATTGAAAGCTCACCGTGTAATCGGTCTTGGCCAGGCCCAGACGTGTCGCCAGCAGGCGGCCGGTCTTGTGGCATTCGCAGTGATAGGGGTCGCCCCGCATCAGCGTGCGTTCGGGCACACCATGAAAGCTCATGACCAGATGATCGGGCTTGCCGTGCTCGCGCCAGTGCGTCTCGACGCGGCGCGCCAGCGCCTCGATATAGCCCGCGTCGTCGTGATAGCGGTTCACAAACCGCAGCTCGGGCACGAGGCGGGTGCGCGTCACCCAGGTGTTGACCGCATCAATCACGCTGGCGGTGGTGGTGGCCGAATACTGCGGGTAGGCCGACAACACCAGGATGCGGGTCGCGCCCGCGTCCTTGAGCGCGTCCAGCTGCGAGGCCATCGACGGGTTGCCATAGCGCATCGCATAGCGCACCACCACATGGTGGCCGCGCGCAGACAGTTGTTCCTGGAGCAAAGTGGCCTGGCGCTCGGTGTAGACCTTCAGCGGCGAGCCCTCGGGCGTCCAGATGGTGGCGTACTTGGCCGCGGACTTGCCTGATCGCAGGGGCAGGATGATCCCGTGCAGCAGCGGCAGCCAGATGGCGCGGGGGATTTCGACCACGCGCGGGTCACTGAGGAACTCGCGCAGGTAACGGCGCACGGCGGCCGCCGTGGGCGCGTCGGGCGTGCCCAGATTGCACAAAAGGATGCCCGTGACCGGTGCCTGCCCGTGGGAAAACGGGGGTTCGGAGTGAAAAGGGAGAACGGCGGCCATCCGCTATTCTCGCCTGCATGCTGAACCGAGAAAAAATCCGGGCCATTTCACTGGACCTGGACGACACGCTGTGGCCGATCTGGCCGACCATCGAACGTGCCGAGGGTGCCCTGCACGCCTGGCTGGCCCAGCACGCACCCGCCACGGCGACCCAATACGCCACCCCCGAGGCGCTGCGCGAGATCCGCACCCACATGGTGCAGCACCGGCCCGACCTGGCGCACGACATGAGCGGTCTGCGTCGCGAGTCCATCCGCCTGGCCCTCACCCGCGCGGGCGATGACCCTGCACTGGCCGAACCGGCCTTCGAGGTGTTTTTCGCCGAGCGCCAGAACGTCATCTTTTTTCCCGATGCCCTGCCGGCGCTTGAATTTCTGGCGGCGCGTTACCCCTTGGTGAGCCTGTCCAACGGCAACGCCGACCTGCAGCGGGTGGGGCTGACGCGCTATTTCAAGGGCGGCTTGTCCGCCTTCGCCTTTGGCGTGGCCAAGCCCGATGCGCGCATCTTTTACGCCGCGGCCGATCTGGCCGGCGTGGCGGCGCATGAAGTCCTGCACGTGGGCGATGACACGCTGCTGGACGTGCTGGGCGCGCGCAAGGCGGGCATGCAGGCCGCGTGGGTCAACCGCGCGCAGGCACCCTGGCCCCATGCGGACGATGCGCAGGCCGACGGGCATGTGCCCGACCTCGAGTTCGCCAGCTTCAGCCAGCTGTGCGACGCGCTGCGCTGAGCGTCGCCGCCACGCGCTGCCCGGACATCACCGCGCCTTCCAGAGTGGCGGGGTAGGGCCCTTCGACCCAGTCCCCGCAGGCCCACAGTCCCTCGGCAATCGCGATGCCTGGTCGCACCAGGCCGGGCGTGCAAGCGAAGGTGGCGCGCTTTTCCACCACGGTGCGCAGGGGTGCAACGTCGTACCAGCCCAGGGCGTGGGCCTGTGCCAGCACCTGGCGCTCCAGCGCCTCGCGCTCGCCCTGGTAGGCGCTGGCCACGAAGGCCAGCAGGCCCTGCGGGCCATCGAGTTGCCCACGGTCGAACACGAATTGCGCGGGCGCCCCCGGCCCCTCACGCAGCGCCAGCAAGGGCGCAGGCAGGGTGCGCCCGCTGGTGGCATAGACCGTGGCGATGGCTTCATGCCGCAAGGTTTGCGCGTGATCCAGCCAGGCAGGCGCCTCGATCAGGTTGTCTTGCAACAGCCGGATCGCATCCCAGCTCGGGCAGGCCAGTACCACTGCATCAAAGCGTTCGGCATCCACCTGCCAGCCGCTGGCGGTGCGCGCGAGCAGGGCCACGCGGTGGCCCGTGCGCACCGTTGCACCTTGGGCGGCGAGCCACGTGGCGGCCGCCTCGGGCAGCAGCCGCCCCAGCGGCGCGCGAGGCAGCAGCAGCCACGATGCGCCCCAGGCGCCCCAGCCCGCGCCGAACAGCGCATCGCGCAATACGCGCAGAAACACCTGCCCACTGGCTTGCTGCGCCGGCGTGTTCAACGCGGACACGCACAAGGGATCGATCACGCCGGTGCGCACCCTCTCGGGTAAACCGTCGCACAGCATGGCCACGCTCACGTGGGCCGGGCAGTGAAAGTCTCGTGCCCGCCAGGCCAGGCAGGTGCGCACAAACGCCAGTCGATCCGCCCAGCGCCAGCCGCGCGCGGTGGCAATCCCCCAGATGGCATCCAGGGGCGTGGGCCAGGCCGGCAGGGCCAGGCCCTGTCCCTGCGGATCGCGCAGCGACAAGGGCAGCCCGCGCAGCACCTGCGCCGGCTCCACCCCCACGGTCTGCATCAGCGACAGCGTGTGCCGGTAGGCGCCAATCAGAATGTGCTGCCCGTTGTCCAGGTCTACGCGGCGGCCATCGGGCAACGTGATATCCAGGGTGCGGGCCCGCCCGCCGAGCGTGCGCGTGGCCTCGAACACCGTCACCGCATGGCCCGCGCGTGCTGAATCGACCGCGGCGGCCAGACCGGCCCAGCCCGCGCCGACGACCGCCACTCGCGCCCTAGAAGCGGCCAAGGGCCTGCACCTTCCAGGCGAGCCAGAACTTGCGCAGAGGCGTGAGGCTGATGCGTTGATGCAGCACCTGGAAATCGGTGCGCTCGATCTCGCGCAGCAAGGTGCGGTAGATGCTGGCCATCATCAGCCCGGGCTTCTGGCTGCGCCGGTCGGCGGCGGGCAGCAGCGCAAAGGCCTGGTCGTACAGGGCGTGGGCGCGCTCGGCCTGCGCCTTCATCAGCGCACTAAAGCGCGGCGAATACTGGCGCGAGAGGATCTCGTGCGCCTTCACGTCAAAGCTTTGCAGCGCGTTCACTGGCAGGTAGATGCGTCCGCGCATCGCGTCCTCGCCGACGTCGCGAATGATGTTCGTGAGCTGAAAGGCCAGGCCCAGCGTGTGCGCGTACTGCGTGGTGGCTGCATCGGTCTGGCCGAAGATGCGCGCCGCCACTTCGCCCACGATGCCCGCCACCAAGTGGCAATAGCGCTCCAGGCCCGGCCAGTCCAGGTAGCGGGTCTGCTCCAGGTCCATGCGACAGCCCTCGATCACGGCCAGCAGGTGGCGCGCCTCGATGCCAAAAGCGCTCGTGTGCGGCATCAGCGCCTGCATCACCGGGTGCGTCGCGCTGCCCGCATAGGCCTTACCCACTTCCTGGGCCCACCAGGCCAGCTTGGTCTGGGCCACGCCCGGATCGGAGACTTCATCGACCACGTCGTCCACCTCGCGGCAGAAGGCATAGAAGGCGGTGATGGCCGCGCGCCGCGGCGGGGGCAGGAACAAAAATGCGTAGTAAAAGCTGCTGCCCGAGGCGGCGGCCTTTTCCTGCACGTACTGCTCGGGGCTGGTCATGCTTTGGATTGTCCCATCGGCGCCGCAGTGCCCGCCCGCATGCGCAGACATCGCCACAGGATCACGGGGGCATCGGCCAGCGTGATGCGCGGGCGCCGGCGCAGGCTGTCAAAGCCACTGGCTTCGATCTTGTCCAGAATGCGTAGGCCGCCTTGCACCACGGCCCGCAGCTCCCAGCCCGCGCGCCCCGGCACGCGGTGCACGATGCCCGCGCCGCGCAGCATGACCGCGCGCGCCCAAGCCACCTGGCTGCGCACCAGCTGCGTGCCGCGCGGATCGTCGGCCCAGGCGGCGGGCTGGGTCGGATCCAGGCCATGCGCCAGGCAGTCGGTGGCCGGCACATAAAAGCGCCCGCGCGGGATGTCCACGCTCAGGTCCTGCCAGAAGTTGATCAATTGCAGCGCCGTGCACACGTCATCGCTCTCGGCCAGGGCGCGGGGATCGTCCACGCCATACAGATGCAGCAGCAGGCGGCCCACCGGGTTGGCCGAGCGGCGGCAGTAATCGAGCAACTCCGTGCGGTCGGCATAGCCGCGGCCATCGCGGCTGTACCCGACGTCCTGCGTGAACGCATCGAGCAGGTCCACCAGCGGTTGCTCGGGTAAGGCGTATCGGGCAATGACCGCTCCCAGCGGCACGAAGACCTCCGCCCAGCGCGGCGAGGGGGGCGCCCCGCGCAGGCAGGCCTGCAAGTCCGCCTGGTAGGCCGCCAGATCCGCCAGACGCTGGTCGGCAGGGGCCTCCCCTTCATCGGCCAGGTCGTCGGCGGTGCGGGCGTAGGCGTACAAGGCGGCGATCGGTGGCCGCAGCGCCGGCGGACACAGCCAGGAGGCCACCGGGAAATTCTCGTAATGGGCCACCGGCGCGGGCTGAATCGGGGGCAGGGCAGTCACCTCGACATTGTCGCTTGACAGTGAAATGCCAGAATCTGTAAATTACTAACCAGTCAGTCATTAGCGATCGGCGACGCCCCTGCGACAAATCACAGCGCGACCGGGCGCTTGGCGTTCCAATTCCGCTTTGGCGTTCCCATTCCCTTTTTTCATCCGCTTCGATCCCATGCTGCGTTCCTTTGTTTCCTCTCGGCCGCTGCTGGCGGCCAGTGCCGCACTGATGCTGGCTGCGTGCAGCAAGCCGGCGCCTGCGCCCGAGCCGGTGCGCGCCGTCAAGGTCGTCTCGATTGGCGCCACCCCGGGCCGCACCGAGCTGGCGTTCTCGGCCGAAGTGCGTGCCCAGGTCGAGTCTCGTTTGGGATTTCGCGTGGCCGGCAAGATCTTGCAGCGGCAAGCCGAACTCGGGCAGCGGGTGCAGGCCGGTCAGTTACTCGCGCAACTCGATCCCCAGGACTACCAACTGGCCGACGCCGCCGCGCGCGCGCAGGTCGCGGCCGCTACCACGCAGCGTGATCTCGCCGCAGCCGACTTCAAGCGCTTCGTGGCCCTGAAAGACCAGAGCTTCATCAGCGGCGCCGAACTCGAGCGGCGCGAAAGCGCATTGCAGGCGGCCCAGGCCCAGTTGGACCAGGCGCAGGCGCAGCAACGCGCGCAATCCAACCAGGCCACCTACACCCGCCTGCTGGCCCCAACGGCCGGAGTGATCACTGCCGTCGAAGCCGATCCCGGCCAGGTGGTGGCCGCCGGTGCCACCGTGGTGCGTCTGGCGCAAGACGGCGCGCGCGATGCGGTGTTCTCCGTGCCCGAAGACAAGCTCTCGGCCATGCCCGTGGGCGCGCAGGTGCAGGTCCTGGCCTGGTCGGATGCGCGCACGGTGGTGGCCCGTGTGCGTGAGGTGGCGGCCAGTGCCGACCCGGTCACGCGCACCTACCAGGTGAAGGCGGCCCTGCCTGCGGGCGCGGGGCTGCCGCTGGGGGCCACGGTCACCGTGCAGCCTCAGGCGCAAGCGACCCCGGCCAGCGCCGTGATCAAGCTGCCCCTGACGGCCCTGAGACAAGAGGGCGGTGGCAGCGCCGTGTGGCTGCTGGATCCATCGAGCATGACGGTCAGCTCGCGCGCCGTGCAGATCGGAGCCGCCGATGGCAACGAGGTGGTGGTCACATCCGGTCTCTCGACGGGCATGCAGGTGGTGGTCACCGGCGTGCACGTGCTCGCACCCGGCCAGAAGGTCAGCCTGTACCCCGCCGCCCGATGAACCCCACGGACTCGCCTTCGACGCGCTTTAACCTCTCGCGCTGGGCGCTGGAGCATCCGGCCCTCACCCGCTACCTGATGGTGGTGCTGATGGTGCTGGGTTTTGCCGCCTACTTCCAGCTCGGGCAGGACGAGGACCCGCCCTTCACCTTCCGCGCCATGGTGCTGCGCACCTACTGGCCGGGTGCGACCGCGCAGCAGGTGGCCGAACAGGTCACCGACAAGCTTGAACGCACCCTTCAAGAGGTGCCCTATGCCGACATCATTCGCAGCTACTCCAAGCCTGGCGAGTCGCAGATCATTTTTCAGATCAAGGATTCGTCGCGTCCCGCCGAGGTCCCTCAGGTCTGGTATTCGGTACGCAAAAAGATCGGCGACATGCGCCACACCCTGCCGCCGGGCGTGCAGGGGCCGTTTTTCAACGACGAGTTCGGCGATGTCTTTGGCGTGATCTACGCGCTCGAGACCGGCCCCGGTTTCTCCTGGGCCGAGCGCAAAGCCTTCGCCGACGATGCGCGCCAGCGGCTCTTGCGGGTGGCCGATGTGGCCAAGGTCGAACTCTTTGGCGTGCAGGACGAACGCCTGTACCTGGAGGTCTCGCAGCGACGCCTGGCCCAGCTCGGGCTGGACATGAATCAGGTGATCGCGCAACTGGGGCAGCAAAACGCGGTCGAATCTGCCGGCGCGGTGCAGTCGCCCAGTGACGTGGTGCAGGTGCGGGTGGCGGGCCAATTCGAGGCCGTCGAGCAGCTTGCCGCCATGCCGATACGGGGCAGCTCCGGCGTGCAACTGCGTCTGGGCGACATCGCCCGCATCCATCGCGGCTACATCGATCCGCCCCAGGTCAAGGTGCGCCACCAGGGCCAGGAGGTGATCGCGCTGGGCGTGTCCATGGCCAAGGGCGGCGACATCATTGCCTTGGGCAAGGCCTTGCGCGAGGCCACCGCCCAGATCCAGCAGACCCTGCCGGCCGGTGTGCAGCTGGCGCAGTTGCAAGACCAGCCCAGCGCAGTGGCCCAGTCGATCAACGAATTCGTGCGCGTGCTGATTGAGGCGGTGGCCATCGTGCTGGCGGTGAGCTTCATCGCCCTGGGCTTTCACAAGCGAGCCGACGCCGCGCACCTGCCGCTGTGGCGCCGCTATTACGTGGACGTACGTCCGGGCCTGGTGGTGGCCATCACGATTCCGCTGGTGTTGGCCGTCACCTTTTTGGCGATGCATTACTGGGGCATCGGGCTGCACAAGATCTCGCTGGGTTCGCTGATCATCGCGCTGGGCCTGCTGGTGGACGACGCCATCATCGCGGTGGAGATGATGGTCAGGAAAGTGGAGGAGGGCTACGACAAATTCCGCGCGGCCACCTTCGCCTACGAGCTCACCGCCATGCCCATGCTCACGGGCACGCTGATCACCGCCGTCGGCTTCCTGCCGATCGGGCTGGCGCGTTCCACGGTGGGCGAATACACATTCGCGATCTTCGCTGTCACCGTGGTCGCCCTGGTTCTGAGCTGGTTTGTGTCGGTCTATTTCGTGCCGTATCTGGGCCACTGGCTGCTGCGGGATCGACCCGCACCCGCCGCCGGCGCGGAGCACGCGGAGCATTTCGACACCCCGTTCTACCGGGGCCTGCGACGGCTGGTCGATGCCTGCGTGGCGCATCGCTGGGTCACCATCGGCGCCACGGTGCTGACTTTTGCCCTGGGCATCGTCGGCATGGGCAAGGTGCAGCAGCAGTTCTTCCCGGACTCGAGCCGGCCCGAAGTCCTGGTGGACCTGTGGTTGCCCGAGGGCGCGTCCTTCGCCGCGACCGAGGCCGCGGCCCAGGCGGTCGAACAGCGCTTGATGAAGGAGTCGGGTGTGGTCAGCGTCAGCGCCTGGGTGGGCTCGGGCCTGCCGCGGTTTTACCTGCCGCTGGACCAGGTTTTTCCCCAGACCAATGTGTCCCAGATCCTCCTGCTTCCGAAAGACCTGCGTGTGCGCGGCGATCTGGTCCAGCGCCTGCCGGCCCTCCTGGCTGCCGAGTTTCCGCAGGTGCGTGCCCGCGTGAAGTTGCTGCCCAATGGGCCGCCGGTGCCCTATCCGGTGCAGTTTCGGGTGCTGGGCCCCGACCCCCAGGCCCTGCGCCTGCGCGCCGACGAGGTCAAGGCCGTCATGCGTGCCAGCCCCAATACCCGCGGCGTGAATGACAACTGGAACGAATCCGTCAAGTCGCTGCGCCTGGAAGTGGATCAGGCCAAGGCGCGCGCCCTGGGCGTGACCAGCCAGTCGATCGCGCAGGCCACGCGCATCGTGTTGGCGGGGGCTGCTGTGGGCCAGTACCGCGAGGGCGACAAGCTGATCGACATCGTGCTGCGCCACCCCCTGTCCGAGCGCGACGCCATGACCGATTTGGAAAGCGCCTACATCCCCACCGCCTCGGGCCGCTCGATCCCGCTGACCCAGATCGCGCGCCCCGTGTTCGCTTGGGAGCCCGGCGTCCTCTGGCGCGAGGGCCGCAGCTACGCCATCACCGTGCAAAGCGATGCCATCGATGGCCTGCAGGGAGCCACCGTCACCGCCGAACTCCTGCCGGCCTTGCGCAAGCTCGAGGCGGCATGGCCGGTGGGCTATCGCCTGCAGGTGGCTGGCGCCGTCGAGGAAAGCAGCAAGGGTTCGTCCTCGATCGCGGTGGGTGTGCCGATCATGCTGTTTCTCACCTTCACGCTGCTGATGCTGCAGCTGCAAAGCTTCAGCCGGGCGCTGCTGGTCTTCATCACCGGTCCTCTGGGGATTGCCGGTGTGGCCGGGGCGCTGCTGGTGCTCGATCGCCCCTTCGGCTTTGTCGCCCTGCTCGGGGTGATCGCGCTCATGGGGATGATCCAGCGCAACTCGGTGATCCTGGTCGACCAGATCGAGCAGGGGCGGGCCCAGGGCGTGCCGGCCTGGACCGCCATCGTCGATGCGGCGGTGCGCCGGGCGCGCCCCATCGTGCTCACGGCGGCGGCGGCGGTGCTGGCCATGATTCCCTTGTCCCGGTCGGTCTTTTGGGGGCCGATGGCCGTGGCCATCATGGGCGGCCTGATCGTGGCCACCGTGCTGACCCTGCTGGCCTTGCCCGCCCTGTATGCGGCGATGTTCCGGGTGCGTCGCCCCGAGGTCGGTGGCCCTGCCGGTTAAGGGGCCGTTCCCTCGACTAAAATGCCGGGTTGACCGGAAATACGAACGGGCGGTCAGGCGATGCGCCGGCGGCCCGTTTTGCTTTCCTGCGCTGCGCGGGTGGCGAAATTGGTAGACGCACCAGGTTTAGGTCCTGACGCCTGCAAGGGTGTGGGGGTTCGAGTCCCCCCCCGCGCACCACAGCGAACACATTGAATTCACAGAAAAGCGAGTAGCACCATGGCCGTGACCGTTGAAACCCTCGAAAAGCTCGAACGCAAGATGACCCTGACCCTGCCGGTCGGCGTGATCCAGTCCGAGGTCGATTCCCGCCTCAAGCGCCTGGCGCGTACCGTCAAGATGGACGGTTTCCGCCCCGGCAAGGTGCCGCTGTCGGTCGTGGCCCAGCGCTATGGCTACTCGGTGCAGTACGAGGTGATGAACGACAAGGTCGGTGAGGTCTTCTCCCAGGCCGCCAACGAAGCCAAGCTGCGCGTGGCCGGCCAGCCCCGTATCACCGAAAAAGAAGGCGCGCCCGAGGGCGAGCTGACCTTCGACGCCGTCTTCGAAGTCTTCCCCGAGGTCAAGATCGCCGATCTGGCCACCGCGCAAGTCGAGCGCGTCACCGCTGAAGTCGACGCAGCCGCCATCGACCGCACCATCGAGATCCTGCGCAAACAACGCCGCACCTTCGCCCAGCGCGCCATGGCCGACGCCGCCCGCGACGGCGACCGCGTCACCGTCGACTTCGAGGGCAAGATCGACGGCGAGACTTTCCCCGGCGGCAAGGCCGACGACTTCCAGTTCCTGGTCGGTGAAGGCCAGATGCTCAAGGAGTTCGAGGACGCCGTGCGCGGCATGAAGTCGGGCGAGAGCAAGACATTCCCCCTGGCCTTCCCGGCCGATTACCACGGTAAAGATGTCGCTGGCAAACAGGCCGACTTCCTGGTCACCGTCAAGAAGATCGAAGCCGCCCACCTGCCCGAAGTGAACGAGCAACTGGTCAAGTCCTTGGGTATCGCCGAAGGCGGTGTCGAGGCCCTGCGCGCCGACATCAAGAAAAACCTCGAGCGTGAAGTCAAATTCCGCCTGCTGGCCCGCAACAAGCAGGCCGTGATGGACGCCCTGGTGGCCCAGGCCGAACTCGATCTGCCCAAGTCCAGCGTCGCCGCCGAGCTCGATCGCATGGTCGCGGGCGCCCGCGCCGACCTCAAGCAGCGTGGCATCAAGGACGCCGACAAGGCCCCGATCCCCGCCGAATTATTCCAGCCCCAGGCCGAGCGCCGCGTGCGCCTGGGCCTGGTGGTCGCCGAGCTGGTGCGCGCCAACAACCTGGCTGCCAAGCCCGAGCAGATCAAGGCCCATGTCGAAGAACTGGCCGCCAGCTACGAGAAGCCCGCCGACGTGGTGCGCTGGTACTACAGCGACAACCAGCGCATGGCCGAAGTCGAAGCCATCGTGATTGAAAGCAATGTCACCGAGTTTGTCCTGGCCCGCGCCAAGGTCACCGACAAGACCATTGCTTTCGACGAACTCATGGGCCAGCAGGGCTGATCCCTTTCCAACCGTTTCCGCAACCGAGACCCATCATGAGCGCCCTTGAAACCCAAGCCCTCGGCATGGTGCCGATCGTCATCGAGCAGTCCGGCCGCGGCGAGCGGTCCTACGACATCTACTCGCGCCTGCTGCGCGAGCGGGTGGTGTTCCTGGTCGGCCCGGTCAATGACCAGACGGCCAACCTGGTGGTCGCCCAGCTCCTGTTCCTGGAGAGCGAAAACCCCGACAAGGACATCTCCCTGTACATCAACTCCCCGGGCGGCAGCGTCTCGGCGGGCATGTCCATCTTCGACACGATGAACTTCATCAAGCCGCAGGTGTCCACCCTGTGCATGGGGATGGCCGCCAGCATGGGCGCCTTCCTTCTGACCGCCGGCGAGAAGGGCAAGCGCTTTGCACTGCCCAACTCCAAGATCATGATTCACCAGCCCCTGGGCGGCACCCAGGGCCAGGCCACCGACATCGAGATCCACGCCCGCGACATCCTCAAGACCCGCGCACAGTTGAACCAGATCCTGGCCGATCGCACCGGCCAGCCCCTGGACAAGATCGAGCGTGACACCGAGCGCGATTACTTCCTGTCCTCTGACGAAGCCAAGGACTACGGCCTGATCGACCAGGTCATCGCCAAGCGCGCCTGACCCCCCGCGCGCATCCCCCGGGCCCTGCGGCGAGGCAAACGCCCGGTCCCGGTTGCATTCCGGCAACGGCGTTTCCCCCCAGCGGGAAGCGCCGTTGCTCATTTGGGTATCATTGAATCTCCAGTCACAAGGCATTCCCACATGGCCGACAAAAAAGGCTCATCCAGCGAGAAAACGCTTTACTGCTCGTTTTGCGGAAA
>Ga0315901_10009119_pt1 | contig 11444 bp, 9 predicted proteins | sample LakEriMetagenome_10_FD_203761 | JGI IMG/M metagenome (GOLD analysis project Ga0315901, IMG submission 203761) | Freshwater fungal communities from buoy surface, Lake Erie, Ohio, United States - Buoy 2 MA116 | ecosystem: Environmental > Aquatic > Freshwater > Lake | place: USA: Lake Erie, Ohio...
CCGGTTCAACCACCGATTCGACCTGCGCGACCTGATCGCCAACCTCATCGTTGACGCGGCGCGTACCAAGCCGGTGCCGAAAAAAGTGATCAGAGGCGGGCATGCTGAGGCACGTTTCTAATCAAGTAGATATTTGTGTTAATTGGACGTTTCTAAATTGCATATTTCCAAATTCCTCTGTGATCCCTGTTGCTCGCCAATTTATAGAAAATCAAAGTAGTCTTATTTTTCAGGTGGAGCGCTTTGCTAAAAATACCCCATATCTTTTGAGAAATGGTGACAAGAGTGAGCTTGTGAGGCTTTTATTTGATGAATTCAGAGATATTGTTTTGATGCATGGATTGGAGTTGGTGTATAAGGTTTAGGTAGGGTATTGAATAAGATTTCTTGATCTATCCACTGCTGGATTTCGTCCTGAGAGACATGCCAACCAAGGTTCCAAGTTGCCACCATTAGGTTACGGCATGTGCCGTATTGATGGAAGAAGCTATGCCCAGCAGGCAACCGGCAACAGTCAGGTTCTTGGGCTTCAGCATGGTCGGGATCACGGCGGTCAAATCAGGCAGCTATACGGTCAAGGGCGGGATCCTGTTCAGTAAATCAATTAATTCAATAAATATTGTCAATATATTACTATCGAAACCTACCTTCAGCTATCAAATTCAACCTATTTAATCTCGCTGTTGCGCTTGTGGCTCGAATCGTATTTCCACTCTTCTCAAATAAGCCTATTGCCGTTTTATACCATTGACGAGCTTTATCAAACTCTTGTGTTTCTTCCCCACACTCAAATCTGAAGGCCATTCTCAATGCAGCCTCCGGATCTGATTGTTTGGCAGCGTTCTCTAAAACTGCATTTGCCTCAGATCTATCTTTTGGCCATCGATTACCTAAACTTTTTGTAAACTTAACAAGCAAGTGCTCAGGAAGCTCCTTCGTCAGAGTATCAAGAATTTTTTCATCATCAGGAAAGACAGATCTACGATAGAATATATCCCAAAATATATTATCCCAACTATACATGTCATCAATTTCAAATTTGACTCTCTCCATTGATTTCTGGAAATCCCTCACGAGAGGATCCCGAGAGCATCTGTAAAATACGGTCAAATTATTCCGCCCCACACTCCTAGCATGACTGAGTTGTTTCTCCGTCGCAAATTCAATACCTTGAAGCGTCAGCTTAAGCGCCATGAGTTCATTGACATACCCATCCCGACCTAAAAATAAGCCCCATCCATCATTTATAAGTTTTCTAGGGTCAATAGGTGGCGTTGGAGGTGGCGCTTCTCGGCGTATAGGCGGTAGACCCCCAGTAGTCTGTGCTATTGCAGGACAAAGAAAATTGCCCACTAGAACCAATGCCAGTGTGAAGGATTTATAATTTAGCATATATACAATATGGAAATTGGGAGGAGGAAAGTTATTGACATATCACGCCGCCAGTAGGAATTTGACAATTATCGCCTCCTGACGCCTTGCAAGTTTTTAATGCTTTAGATGATGCTACGCTAATTGAGCTTCCAGATGATGCGCCTAGAGCACCATTGCTACTTGTTGCTATCGCAATACATAGATCTTGACCTGAAATTATTTTCCTACAAGTATTTCGATCATCTATGTCTGATCGGCTTCTACACTCATTCCTAGCTTTGATATCTGCAATCTGTTGTGACTCTGAGCCTATATCCCAACCAACGGCCCTATTATCCGAAGCGAAAACAGAAAAATATTTAAACTGAGGTGCCTGAATTGCAGGATTATCTTTTTTTGAATTCCGTGGCAAACCACAGGTCGAAGGAGCCACATCCACTTGACGACGTTCGAACTCGGAAAGAATTTCTACATAACACTGCGGAGCTTTATTTTCCCAAAAAGTCTCGCATAATTGCTTTGAAGTCCATGAAGCAAGTGAGAGTTGACATTTTGGTACCGACGTTGACTCTGTTCCGGAATGGGAATTGTTTCGAGAGCTGTATAATGCCAATATAAACAGTATAAATGCTGCAATCGCAACTCCAAGTATCATATTAGACCAGCCTGTTGATTTTTGATTCGATGCTTGGCTGTGTGTGTGTGCTTGGATAGATTCCGTAATTGGCTTGATTTCGCCTAATTTTGTCGGCGTCGATTTCACCAAAGGAATCGCAGCCAAGTAGCATGTTGGACATTGCTTATCTCGGAATCTTATGTGAGCAACATCGTTTGGAAAATTTTCACATCTTATTAAAGACTTCGACGCCAACAACTGTTCAATCTTGTGTCCCCAATCTTTTGCTGAGGGTCGGGAACTTGGGTTGCCCTTAAAAGACTCGTCAAAGTGAACTCTTAGTCCATCTTCAAATTGCTCATGAATACTTTGTGGCCTTGGCTTTATTTTTGGGTGCGGCAGCAAACCGTGCGGATACAGACCTAAAGCGGCCTTCTCATCGTTGGTATTGACCTCCATCGAGCTATCAAGTGAAATCCCCTGGAATGGATGCGTACCTCGATTCAACAACTGAAAGAGCAACACTGCTAATGCGTATCTATCCTGATCCTCACCAAGCGCAGAGGGCGGAATATTTCCTCTGAATGCTTCGGGTGATATATAGTCCGTAGAAAGAAGCTCGGCAGGAAACCTGTTGCCGACATTTGTAAGCGTTGAAGATGGTGGGGTATCTGGAAGTAGAAATCTTCCACAACCGCCGCACGTAGGCCTTTCGCACAATCTTGCAGTTGGAACCCGATTTTTCTTTCCACACGCTAAGCATGCAAGCTGAATATTCCCTTGGGGTCCTGCGATTGAGAAGCCGTCGCAGTCCAGCAGGCATACCTCATGGCTTCCGAGGGTCACCCGGATGTTCTGAGGCTTCATATCGATGAAGCAGTGTCCTTGCTCGTGCAGATCAGCGACGAGTCGGCTTAGGTTTCGAGCGATCTCAAGCCTGAATGACAGTGCTGCCTCGTTGGGAGACTTCAGCTTCTTAAAGAGCGTCTGGTCATAGAAGTAGTCCAACGGAAAGGCAACTTTTAGGTCCAGTTCTGGCATCAAAAAGCCAACGTCTTTGCCTTCGTCATTGCTCAGGATTGCAGTTGGCCATGCCAGTCTCCCAACATTGCCGGCCCCATCGCCATCAGCTATAGCTTTAGGGGGATTAGCCAACATCGCAATGATCTTGGCAGTTGGAAAGGCACGATCTTCATGGAAGATCTTTGCGGCGTAACGCTGCCCGTTCAGCCGTGCTGGATGCACAGTTGCTGTCGCACCTCGGCCCAGTTGGGTAGTGATGTCAACCGAGGCCTGCCCACACCGCCCGGTCAGGTCTCGTGCAGCGAGGTTCACTTCTGGTTTTTCGGTTGTTCAGTCTCTTTCGACGACCGATTGCCTAGAGTAGGCACGATGATCTTTTCATCGCTAGGTGTCGCAGCCTGCTTGGAAGGAGCGTCTGCGGCAGGGCTTGCGCTCGCTGCACTGACAGCAGGGTCAGTTGCTGACACTTCAACACTCTTACCCAACTCAGCAGGGATGGCGGTCGCCTTTTTCGATGCTGGTGGTAGGGCTGGCACACCACTGGGGTTCATTGGCCGGTAAAACATCAATACGCCGACCACAAGGATCACCGCCACAAGCAGAATGACGGCGGTCCAAATCACCCATCGCCCTCTTGAAGATCGAACCCTCACGGGGGATGCTTGATGTTGACTAGGATGGCTGTGGGCTTGCGCAACTGTGCCTGTTTGGGCTTGCCCGGAACTCTGTACTGCAAGTTGAGTTACACCAGGTGAGAGTCTTTGGCTTGTGGTTGATCCTGATGCCGACTGATTGGCATTGAAGCCAAACTCACCCGTCACATCAAGGAAGTGAGGCCTGATTGCGACGATCAGAGTCTTGTCATCGTTGGTCAACCTATCAGCCTGCCTGTCATCAAGTATCTTACTTAGCGCTCGGCAACGAGATGTAAAGTCAGACTCATTGATCAAAGCTCGTATTACAGGGACTACGAATCCCGACTTTGGCTGCGACTCTCCCACCATCGCAAGCGCCATTCCACCGTCAGTGCCAAGCATGACCCAATCAACAGCGGAAACAGGATGTATTCGTAGGTTCCTTACCCAGTCCCGTTCGGTTAGGAACACGGTTTCATTCGCGTACTCACCGTTCTGCGGGACAGACACAAAGTGATCGTCGGCAAGGTCGATGACATCACTTTTATTCGTACCCGCCGCACCACCAAAAATCGCCCCATCTCCAAGATGTATCGTTAGGCCGCCCGTAGGGCCAAGTAGTGCTGCGCTTAAAGTGCAGTGGTAATCGCTGATGTTGTCCGATCCGGCTAAATCCCGCAGCCGTTCACGAACTGCCACAATGTCTCGAATGACACGGTCAGAAACCCATGCCCCTGGTGCCCGGCGCTCACATTCCTCCGAGAGGCGAATTAGACTCTTTGCGACCTCATCTGCGACTAGCTTGGAACCTTGATCAGAAAACTTAGCTGTCCCAGCACCATCACTTGCAACAAGTGCAACCCACTTGCCGTTGGGCGATAAATGGACGGCCGAACTGTCCTGACAAGGTGTACCAGTTTGCTCATGACCACGTCCCCGCACTGAAGCGGCAGCAACGGTCCAAAAAGAAGTCGTCATCAGATACCAACGTTGCGCCAGGGATCAGGCGAGGGCAACTGAATGTTTTCTCCGGGTCTGCTCCTGCTTGCTGCACTGAGACTTGCACTCAGCCACACGAACAGTTCACGGAATTTGGTTCCGCTCAGCATCTGGGGCGGCTTGGTCGACAACTCAGCCAACTTTGCGAGATTGGCACCTTCTACTCCTATGCAGAAGACTTCAACCTTTTTCGATGCTTCTGCTGCTCGGCATTCTTGTACTGCAGCAGACCAAACATCGGCGGGATCGGTGGGTTCGCCATCCGAGATCACCATCATCCATGGTCGTGTGTATGAGACACCCGCTGCTCGAAGGTTCTGCTTGGCCTGCTCAACCATCTGCAGGGCGATCTGTACACCTTTTCCCAGCGGAGTGGTGCCGTCCGGTCGTATGGGGAAGGCTTGAAAGTCAGTGGCATCTGTCCAATCCAGCATGATTTCGGCATCATTACTGGGGCCGCCAACACTTACGATGGCCAACTGAACTCTGACCAGCGCCGTATCGTCACTTTGCAGTTCAGTCTGCAACGTAGAAATGCCAGCCATCATTTCTTCCATCCTGGTGCGTCCAGAATTCGTGGAAGTGCTCATGGAACCTGACGCATCGAGTACCAATACGCAAGGAGTACGTTGGTTTGCGTTACCGCTATAGTCTATATTGCTCATTTCTCTGATCAATTCTTGTTGATAACACAGGTCTTACAAATCAGATCAAATAACGTTTGACGTTGATGATTAAAAAATACGGTTAGGTAAGGACCGAATGAAATAGCCAAGATACCGATAACGATTGTTGCAGTACCTATACCCTTAAGTGCCTCAACATCTGACGATATAGTTCCGGCAGCAGTGATACCAACAACAATCCATCCAGCAATCGGGACCAAAAGGGTCAGTAACACTCGGATAAATGCCTGCATACGTGTCAATCGTTCCCCACCGAGAGTCACCACACGCACACCCATCGCGGCCTTACCCCAAGATGCACCACTATCACGTGAGTGCATGATGGTGAAGTAAACGAACGGGACTACTGCAGCACCTAGTAAAACCACGCCGCCAGAAATCGCTCCTTTTACTGAAGTATCAAAAACACCTATAAGCCCAGCAATTGCACCTAATGCGGTAGCGATGAGGAACATGATTACATAGTCCAACAGATAGGCAAATAGTCGCCGCCAGTGTCCGGCAGGCTGAAAATTGAGTGCCGAGCTTGATGTGACAGAGGAAGAGAAGACGCTAGGAGTTCCCTGCCGACTACTTGCGGGAGGAGTCGAAGTTGCGGTCGAGGCCCCTGCCGACGTTATGGCGTTCGAGGCCTGTGGCGGCGTGGGAGAGAACGAGCGGTTTCCACACGACGGACACAGTCGCATGGTGGGCATCACTCCGTTGCCGCAGTTGGAGCAGTACTGAGTAGCCATCAGAGTGTCCCAACCATTGGCATCCGACACGCTGCTCGGCAGCACCCACCTGGATGTCCCACGGTGAGGTGCAAGTACACGGACTCTGACCCTTTCATGTTCTTGCTCCCTTGTAAAAGTCCCATGACAACGTTAGCGAAATCTGCAACGACCGTCTAGCCTCTCCGGCAGGTGAAGACCCTGATCAGCGCAGCACGACCTGGCCCCGCAGGTCGCGAAGCAGTACCTGCCTGAAAGCCAACCAGTCCTGATCATCCTTGGGTAGGCAAGTCGGCTGCTTGCGCTCGGCGATGAACGTACGCTTTGCCGTGAGTTTTCTGCCACTAAGGCTGTACTGAGCGCTGTAGGCAAGGGCGCCCTGTCGGAACGTGATGGACGCAGGGATAGCCTCGATGGCTTGACCTACGGGAAGCTCAAGGTGGATCGTTTCGTCGTGCCTCACAGACTCGCATACGAACGGGCGCTTTCGATCTGTGTCGACGGCTCTGGACGCCAAAGCGAAGATCCGCCCTGGCGCCAGCCCCAATGGCAACCGAAATGCTGCCGGTCCCGGTCGATTGACCACGGGCTCAAGCTCGAAGGACGTGTGCACGACCCATGGGAGATCCAACTTGGCCGGCTGCGCCCGAATCTCGCCCGTGCCGACTTCCTGCGTTCTCGACAGGAGCCGGTTCACAAAGCTTCTCTCGCCCTTCTCAAAGCCCGAGGCAACATGGTTGCGTGACTCGACCTCCGGAAAACCCCGCATCGTGGACTTGCTGTCGCCATTGATGACGCCGGCCTCGTCCATGAACAGGTTCACGGTGGTTTGCGAGAAGTCTGAGCGCGGACTCGCCAGCGGGGTCTTACCGATGCGGCCGTCGCTGACATGCAGCACGGGCTTGCCCAGCAAGTACTTGGGAAGCGTGCCGGCCTTCGCATATTTAGCCGTCGGGTCCAGGTACAGGTTCAGTGACGGAACGAACACCATCACGTGGTCGAAGGCGGCCGTTGCTGGCTGAGGTGGCAGCACATAGATCGGATCGACATCGACCAAAACGGCGGAGGACTCGATATCCAGAGAGGCCAACAAGGCCTGGAGCAGGATGGACTTGTCCTTGCAGTCCCCGTAGCCACGCTCCAGCACCGTGTGGGCGGGGTTCGGAATCACGCCCCCGTCTTCCAGGGTGACGGACACATAGCGGATGTTCCCGGCCACCCAGTGGTGCAGCCGCTCGACACGCTGCATCAGGGATCGTGCCCCCATCGTGATTTCGCGAGCCTTGGCGGAGAGTGCTGGCGTGACGACCGGCTGCGCGCGTGCCCCATAGGCGTTGGCGACCTCTGCCCAGGTCTTGACGTTCCCGAACTGCAAAGCCGGTGCGAAGTCTCTGGATGACACCTGATCGGCCTCGTAGTTTTCTGCGTCGAGGTTCACATACGTGTACCTGTACCGAGTCGAGCCCGCAGGGTCTGCGCGGCGCAGCGGGACTTGACCGCCCTTGAGGCTGTTGCTCGGGTCACGCACGGCGGCTCGGATGTCGACACCGGGGTCATGCAGCAGCTCCACAACAACCTCAGCAAACGGAATCAACGGCGACCACGTCATCCAGCGAGAGTAGATGCCAGGGTACAGAGGGGTGCGTCGGGTTTTTCTTGTTTTCAGGTGGACATCAACACCCACCCCAACGCGCGGGAAGATGACCACCTTGGCTTTACGGTCGGTGAACTGGATTTCCGAATCGGAACGCGCCACCTGCTCCTCAAGGATGCGGTCTGGGGTCACCGCGATCTTGGTTCCGTCTCCCAGTTGTGTCCACGCCTCCAGGATCTCCACCTGCTCTTGGCCGGGTTTGAACGAAATGCGCTGGTTGCCCATCAGATCAATGGCCGAGGCGTGATGGACACGCTGCACCAGGACCTGCTCTTCTACTACGGACAGATCGCTGCGCACGTGGATAGATGTTTTCTGCGTGATAACTGCGAAGGCGGGGCCAGCATGAGCAGCTAGGCCCCACGTCGTCAGCAACGCGGTTAGCAGCCCCTTAATCATCAACATCTCACTCTGAGGCCACGAATTGTCTGGTGGGTCGCTTGACATTACGCCGCTCAGGGCGAGCAGATGCCAGCCTCACCTCGCCGGCCGCAGCCCCAGCCGCTGCCGTGCCTCGGCCGGGCTGGCGATCACGCGCCCCGCATCGCGCGCGACGCGGGCCAGGGCCTGCACCAGCACCCCGTTGCCGTGAGCACGTGTGCCGTCGGGCAGGTAAAAAGTGTCTTCCAGGCCCGTGCGCAGCATGCCACCCAGCTCGGCGGTGCGCCGGTGCACGGGCCAGATCTCTGCGCGGCCGATCAGCGTGGTCTGCCAGACGGCCCCAGGTGGCGCATAGCGCGGCAGCAGAGCCAGCAGGTCGGCGTCGCACGGCATGCCGCTGGCCACGCCCATGACGAAGTTCAGCTCGGGCACCCCCTCGAACAGGCCGTTCTTCAGGTACATGCCTACGCTGCGCACGATGCCGACGTCAAAGCATTCGAACTCCGGGTGGGTGCCGGTCTCGCGCATCACCTCCAGAAAGGCCTGCACCTTGGACACCGGGTTGTCAAACACCATGGGCGGCCATGCCCACTGCCCGTTGTCCTTGATCTTGAGGTAGTTCAGGCTGCCGGCATTGCAGGCGGCGATCTCGGGCCGGATCTGCCGGATGCAGGCCAGCGGGCCGGCAATGTCCGGGCCCACCACGCCCGTGGTCAGGTTGATCACCACGCCGGGGCAGGCGTCGCGGATGGCGTCCACCACGGCCTGGGCCACGGCAGGGTCCCAACTGGGCAGGTGCCCTTTGCCCGGGGCTTGCTGCCGCAGGTGCACGTGCATGATGCTGGCGCCCGCGTTGAACGCGTCGCGCGCCTCTGACGCCATCTGCTCCGGCGTGACCGGTACGGGATGTTGTGAGGGATCGGTCAGCACGCCGGTCAGGGCGCAGGTGAGGATGGCCAGGTCAGGGTTCATGTCGGGTTCCAGTTCGCTCGCCCGGTGGGGCGTTGCATGAGGCTTCAAGGGTCGATGTCCAGTTCCACCAGCAGGGCCCCTGCTGCCACGGAGGCGCCCGGAGTGGCGGTGACGGCCCGCACCGTACCGGCCGCTGCCGCGTGCTGCCACATCTGCATCTTCATGGCTTCCACCGACACCAGCGCCTGCCCGGGGTTGATGCGGTCACCGGGCTGCACCATCACCTGACCCACCGTGCCCGCCACCGGGCTGCGCACAAGCGAGGCGTCGGCCTCGGTGTGCGCTGCGGGTGCAGCCGACGGCTCCTCGAAGCGGAATACATGGGCCCGCCAGGCCAGCCAGACCTCGTGCCCCGTCACGAGCGCAGGCACGCGCAGGTGCACGCCGTCCACCTCGGCCTGCAGCAGCAGGGGCTGGTCAGACCCCTGTCCCCGCTCTGGGGGGGAGCGCAGCGACACGCCAGCGATGGGTGCGCGCATCTGGCGGGTCTCGTCACCGCAGCGCAGGGTCAGGTCAAAGCCGGCCACGCTGGCTGGCCGCAAGGCCGGGGCCGGGCCGGCCCTCAGGGCGGCGGCCACACGCCACAGCCACTCGGGCACCTCAGGGCGCTGCAGCAGGGCGTGGTCCTGCCCGGCCCAGGCGTCCAGCGTGTCGGTGGTCAGCGTGCCGTCGGTGAAGCGGGGGTGCTGCAGCAGGTCGCGCAGCAGGCGTGCGTTGTGAGCGGGGCCGAAGAGCGGTGCAGCGTCCAGCGCACCCACCAGCACACGCACCGCATCGGCACGCGTGCGGCCATGGGCGATGAACTTGGCCACCATGCCGTCGTAATGCGGACCGACGACCAGCCCCGGCGCCAGCGCGTGATCGATGCGCAGCGCGCCGCCGGCAGCCTCGAGCGCGCCTGCGGGGTCCCAGCCCCGCACCGTACCGGTCTGCGGGGTCCAGGGCGCACCGGGCGTGTAAGGGTCTTCCGTAACCAGACGCACCTCGATCGCATGACCTTGCAGGCGCACATCGGCCTGACGCAGAGGCAAGGCCTCGCCCGCAGCCACGCGCAGCTGCCACTCCACCAGGTCCAGTCCGGTGACGCACTCGGTGACCGGGTGCTCCACCTGCAGGCGGGTGTTCATCTCCAGGAAGAGGTGACGTCCATCTGCGCCCAGGATGAACTCCACCGTGCCGGCCCCCACGTAATCCACGGCGCGAGCGGCCGCCACCGCATCGGCCCCCAAGGCCTCACGCTGGACGTCGTCCACCACGGGAGACGGTGTCTCCTCGATCAGCTTCTGACGCCGCCGCTGGGTGCTGCAGTCGCGTTCGCCCAGGTGCAGCACGTGGCCGTGGGCGTCGGCCAATACCTGCACCTCGATGTGCCGGCCGGCCTGCACCAGGCGCTCCAGCATGAGGCGCCCGTCACCAAAGGCGGCCTGGGCTTCGCGCCGCGCGCCGTCGAGTGCGGTCGGTAGCTCTGCCGGCCCGTACACCAGCCGCATGCCGCGCCCGCCGCCACCCGCCACCGCCTTGACGAGCAGGGGAAAGCCGATGCGCAGCGCCTGCGTCGCCATCACGTCGTCGCTCTGATCCTCGCCCAGGTAGCCCGCTGCGCAGGGAACGCCGGCTTCCAACATCAGGCGCTTGGCTTGCGCTTTGTCACCCATGGCACGGATGGCCGAGGGGGGCGGGCCGATGAAGATCAGCCCGGCGTCGGCACAGGCCTGGGCGAAGTCGGCCCGCTCCGACAGGAAACCGTAGCCCGGGTGCACCGCCTGCGCGCCAGTGCGCGCGGCGGCCTCCAGCAGGGCGTCGGTGCGCAGGTAGGACTGCTGCGCGGGCGCAGGGCCGATGCGCACCGCTTCGCCCGCCTGGCGTACATGGGGCGAGTGGGCGTCGGCATCGCTGTAGACCGCCACCGTCTCGAAACCCATGCGGTGTGCGGTGCGGATCACGCGGCAGGCGATCTCGCCGCGATTGGCAATGAGGATCTTTTTGAACATGGTCACGCGGCTCGATCGCCACTCGCTTCGCTCGCCCGGCGTTTTGGCAACGGCATCACGCCAGCGGTGCTGGCATGAGCCTTTGCCGCAGGTCGCGACAGACGCGACCTGTCACCGCGATGGGCAATGAGGATCTTTTTGAACATGGTCACGCGGCTTGATCGCCCGTCGCGGAATCAACCCCTCCCCGGCAGCGTGCCCTCGAGCTTGCAGATGATGCCCAGCATCACCTCGTCGGCGCCCCCGCCAATGGAGGTGAGCCGTCCGTCGCGGTACATCTGGGAGACAGGGTTGTCGGCGGTGAAGCCCATGCCGCCCCAGTACTGCAGGCAGCTGTCGGCCACCTCGCGCCCGAGGCGCCCGGACTTCAGCTTGGCCATCGACGCGAGTCTCGTCACGT
>Ga0315901_10009120_pt1 | contig 11443 bp, 10 predicted proteins | sample LakEriMetagenome_10_FD_203761 | JGI IMG/M metagenome (GOLD analysis project Ga0315901, IMG submission 203761) | Freshwater fungal communities from buoy surface, Lake Erie, Ohio, United States - Buoy 2 MA116 | ecosystem: Environmental > Aquatic > Freshwater > Lake | place: USA: Lake Erie, Ohio...
ACGGTCAACGTCTTCGCCCTTCTTGCCGATCACGATCCCCGGGCGCGCCGTGTGGACGATGATGCGCGCCGTCTGGGCCAGACGCTCGATGACCACGCGGCTCACCGATGCATTCGCCAGACGCTTCTCGATGTACTCGCGCGCCTGAAGATCGGTAATCAGATTCTTCGCATAGTTCTTGCTGTCGGCATACCAGATCGAGTTGTGCTTGCGCACGATCCCGAGCCGGATCCCAGTGGGGTTTACTTTCTGACCCATCGTGACTCCCGTCGTGCCTTTACTTGTCAGCAACCATGACCGTGATATGGCAGGTGCGCTTGGATATACGATCCGCGCGCCCCTTCGCTCTGGGCATGATCCGCTTGAGCGTCGTGCCCTCGTCCACGCAGATGCGGCTCACCCGGAGCTCGTCCACATCGGCGCCTTCGTTATGCTCGGCGTTGGCGATTGCCGAGTTCAGTACCTTGCGAACAAGCCCGGCCGCCTTCTTGGTGCTGAACACAAGAAGGTTCAGCGCTTCCTCGACCGGCTTGCCGCGGATCTGGTCAGCGACCAGTCGGGTTTTCTGCGCGGAGATCCGCGCGCCCATCAGTTTTGCCATTGCTTCCATCGTTCGACCCCTGCCGCGCTTACTTCTTGGCAACTTTCTTGTCGCCAACGTGCCCTTTGTAGGTGCGCGTGGCGGCGAATTCGCCGAGCTTGTGCCCGACCATCTCCTCGCTGACATACACCGGGATATGTTGTTTCCCGTTGTGCACGGCGATCGTCAACCCGACCATGTCGGGAGACACCATCGAGCGGCGCGACCAGGTCTTGATCGGACGCTTGTCGCCCTTGGCGGCAGCTACCTCGACCTTCTTGATCAAGTGCAGGTCGATGAACGGACCCTTTTTCAGCGAACGTGGCACGGACTGAATCCTCTTGCTCTGTTGCGGCTAAGCAGGCCGCGTCACTTCTTGCCGCGGCGGCGCACGATCATGGAGTCGGTGCGCTTGTTGCCACGGGTCTTGTAGCCTTTCGTCGGCGTTCCCCACGGGCTGACCGGATGACGGCCACCGCTGGTCCTGCCCTCACCACCGCCGTGGGGGTGATCAACCGGGTTCATCGCCACACCGCGGACGGTGGGACGGATACCACGCCAGCGCTTGGCGCCAGCCTTGCCGAGCGAACGCAGGTTGTTTTCCGAGTTCGACACTTCGCCGATAGTGGCCCGGCAATCGACCGGCACCTTCCGCATCTCACCAGAACGCAAACGAATCGTGGCGTACTGACCTTCGCGAGCCACCAGCTGAACCGCGGCGCCCGCGCTGCGCGCCAACTGCGCTCCTTTGCCCGGCTTCATCTCAACGCAATGCACCATGGCACCCAACGGAATGTTGCGCAGGGGAAGAGTGTTGCCTTCTTTGATGGGCGCGGCCTCCCCTGAGACGACCTCATCGCCGGCCTTCACATTCCGCGGCGCAATCACGTATCTCCGCTCGCCATCCTTATAAAGGAGCAGAGCGATATGGGCAGTGCGGTTCGGGTCGTACTCAAGGCGCTCAACAACGGCAGGGATACCATCCTTGTTGCGCTTGAAGTCAATCACCCGGTAGTGCTGGCGATGCCCGCCGCCCTGGTGGCGCGTGGTGATACGGCCAGCATTGTTGCGTCCGCCGCTCTTGTCCTGCTTTTCGAGGAGCGGAGCGTAAGGCGCGCCCTTGTGCAGGTCGTGGTTCACCACCTGCACGACAAATCGCCTGCCCGGCGATGTCGGTTTTTTCTTTACGACTGCCATCTGACCTGCTCCCGTCTTATTCCGCGACCGTCAGGTCGATCTCTTGACCGGCCTCGAGGCGCACATACGCCTTCTTCCAGTCCGAGCGCTGAGCGACTCCAAAACGGTTCGTCTTCCGCTTGCCCTTGACGTTCAGGACCCGCACGTCCGCGACCTTCACTTTGAAAAGGTGCTCGACAGCCTTGCGAATCTCGGGTTTGGTGGCATCACGGGCCACGCGAAACGCGTACTGGTTCGAAAGCTCGCTCGCGCGAGCGGTTTTCTCGGACACGTGCGGCGCAAGCAACACGCTGAAAATGCGCTCCTGGTTCATCCCAGCATCTCCTCGAACTTCCGTAGCGCGGGCACGGTGACCACCACCTTGTCGAACGACACGAGACTGACAGGATCAACGCCCGCCACATCCCGCACGTCGACCGAGGGAAGGTTGCGTGCCGCAAGGTACAGGTTGCGATCGAGTTCGTCGGACACGATCAGGACGTTGTCCAAGCTGTAATCGGCGAGCCGCGCCGCGAGCAAGCGGGTCTTTGGCTCTTCAACGCCAATCGACTCAACAACGATCAGGCGATCCTGGCGCGCCAGCTCGGAGAGGATCGAGCGCATCGCAGCCCGGTACATCTTCCGGGGCAGTTTCTGCGAGTGATCCTGGGGGCGAGCAGCGAATGTAACGCCACCTGAGCGCCAGATCGGGCTTCGCGAACTGCCCGCGCGGGCACGACCCGAGCCTTTTTGTTTCCAAGGCTTGCGCCCACCACCACGCACTTCTGCGCGGGTAAGTTGGGCGCGGGACCCCTGACGGGCTCCTGCCATGTAAGCAACGACGGCCTGATGGACCAGGTCTTCGTTGAACTCCCGGGCAAACGTCACGTCGGACACCTGCACGGTGCCGGCAGAGGCGTTGCCGGGCGCAGTGATGCTCAGTTCCATTCGTAGTTCCTCAGGGATGCTCAGGCCTTGACCGCAGGTCGCACGATGACGTCGACCCCCGGCGCGCCCGGGATCGCCCCTTTGATGAGAAGCAGATTGCGCTCGGCATCGACACGAACGACCTCAAGGGTCTGCACGGTCACCTGGCGATCACCCATGTGACCGGCCATTTTCTTGCCTTTGAACACGCGGCCGGGAGACTGGTTCTGACCAATCGAGCCCGGGGCACGGTGCGACCGCGAGTTACCGTGGGTAGCGTCCTGCATGGAAAAATTCCAGCGCTTGATCACGCCCTGGAAGCCCTTGCCTCGGGACTGGCCCGTGACATCCACTTTTTGACCTGCTTCAAACGAAGCTACGGTGATCTCTGATCCGAGCTCAGGCGAGCTCTCGCCCGTTGGGAGACGAAACTCCCAGAGGCCGCGGCCTGCGGTGACACCCGCCTTGGCATAGTGACCAGCAGCTGCTTTCACGACGCGGGAGGGCTTGCGCTCGCCGACGGTGACCTGAACTGCACTGTATCCGTCAACGCCATCGGTTTTCACCTGAGTGACGCGGTTCGGCGTTGCCTCTACGACCGTGACAGGCACCGAGGTACCGTCAGCGGTAAATACGCGGGTCATTCCGGTCTTGCGACCGACGATTCCGATAGCCATTTTTCATCCTCTCGTGTACGGGGCTGAACCCTCTATGGCCGCACGCAAGCGTGCGTTACACAGCACCCGGCGCGTGGACCGGGCCAACCCGGGCTTGGCTTAGCCCAGACTGATCTGTACTTCTACCCCTGCCGCCAAATCGAGCTTCATCAGCGCGTCCACCGTTTTTTCGGTGGGCTGCACGATGTCGAGCATTCTTTTGTGGGTGCGGATCTCGTACTGATCCCGCGCGTCTTTGTCCGCGTGGGGAGAGATCAACACCGTAAACTTTTCCTTGCGGGTCGGCAGCGGTATCGGGCCGCGAACCTGAGCACCCGTGCGCTTTGCCGTGTCTACGATTTCCTGCGCGGAAATATCGATGAGACGGTGGTCAAAGGCCTTGAGGCGAATTCGTATGCGCTGATTCTGCATTTGACCACTTGCTCCGGTGCCCACCACACACCCGCTTGGGGGTGCGCGAAAAAGAAGCGGGAGTCTATTTTCGGCTCCTGCCTCTGTCAACGAGTTTGGAGGGGGCACACAGTAATTAGGGATTTTTTACGGCCATGACCAAACATGGCATGAAGAGCAACCGAGACGCTCATGCCGTTCATTGCGATGTCTTTCGCGCGATGATCGTGGACGCGATGCTCTCAGGGAGAGGGGCGTACGTCCTGAACGCCATGGTGTACGTTGCGAGCCCCTGCGTGGCCGAGCGCAGACTCGTAGCGTAACCGAACATCTCTGACAGCGGCACCTCTGCGTCGATGGCCTTGCCGTAAGAGGCATCCTTTATGCCCTGAATGACCCCGCGGCGCCGGTTGAGCTCGCCGATCACGGCACCCATGAAGCTCTCCGGCGTTGACACTTCAATGGCCATGAGAGGTTCCAGGATGCTTGGTACTGCGCGGCGCACGCCGTCGCGCAGCGCCATCGCTGCGGCGGCGCGGAAGGCGTCGGGGCTTGAGTCGGTCTCGTGCCAAGCGCCATCGACAACCGTCACCTTGATTGCCCGAAGCGGATAGCCCGAGATGACCCCTTCTTGCATCTGCTCCCGAACGCCTTGATCTATCGCGGGCAGGAAGGTCTCGGGTATGGACTGTTCGGCAACATGACTCTCGAACTGGTAATTGCAACGTGCGGGCAAAGGCTCCAGACGGAGACGTACATGCGCGTACACGCCCCGGCCTGCGACCTCCCTGATGCACGTGCCTTCCGCTTCCACGCTGTTGCGCAGTGTTTCACGAAAGGCCACTCGGGGGCGGCCCACACGGGCATCAATCCCGTACTCCCGCTTGATGCGATCTACGATGATCTCCAGATGCAGCTCACCCATTCCAGAGAGGACGATCTGCCCGGACTCGAGATCCTCGTGAACCTTGAGTGAGGGATCTTCTCGTGAGAAACGCTGCAGCGCGTATGCGAGAGACTCTCTGTCTGCGAGCGTCCGTGGCTCTATTGCGACAGAAACAACGGGCTCTGGAACGGTCAGAGGCTCCAGGGAGGCGGAGCGTCGAGGGTCACATAACGTGTCACCCGATCGGACGCCGGTCAGCCCAGTGATGGCGCCGATGTCGCCTGCGAACATCTCGCCCGCTTCCTCGTATTCGTTCGCGTGGACGCGCACGAGATGGCTGGGCAAGAGGATTTCCCCGGTTCGGGTATTGAGTACTGGTGACCCAGCGCTGAGGTGGCCTGAATAGACGCGCAAAAAGGCCAGCTCTCCGTAAACGGGGTCATGCGCGAGCTTGAATGAGAGTGCGGCAAAGGGCTCGCTATCGTCTGCCCGACAGTGAACGACTTCTCCACTCCGGGTGATGGCTTTTGCCGGCGCGATGTCGCAAGGCGCCGGTAAAAAATCGACTATGGCGTCCAGCAATGCCGGTATGCCGACGTTGCGAAAGGCGGAACCGCATGTGATGGGGACAATTTCCGCGCGTAGCGTCCGTAAGCGAAGGCCGTGCAGAATCTGCTCCTCCGTCAGGCCCCTGCCGTCGATGTAGCGACCGGTCAGTTCATCTGTGGCCTCGGCGGCAGCTTCTACAAGCCGCTCATGCATCGCTAGGCACTGCGTCATGGTGGCAGCCGGGATGGCCTCAACTCGACAGACAGGCCCGAGCTCCGACGGGAGGCAGACAATACTGCGCATACGGACCAGATCTATTAGGCCTCGGAACTCGCCGTTTTCCATCAGAGGTGCTTGAACAGGCACCGGAATCGCACCGAGGCGATCGCGTATCTGTGTGAGCGTAAGAGCGTAGTCTGCGCCAGCACGGTCCATCTTGTTGACGAACGCGATGCGAGGGATGCTGTGCCGCGAGGCCTGACGCCAGACGGTTTCTGTCTGGGACTGGACGCCCGACACGCCACACAGCACCACTACCGCGCCGTCGAGAACACGAAGGGAGCGCTCTACCTCAACGGTAAAGTCGACGTGCCCTGGTGTATCGATGATGTTGAGCTGGTGCTCGGGAAAACGGCCGACCATCCCAGCCCAAAAGCAGGTGGTCGCTGCGGCCGTGATGGAGATGCCACGCTCCTGCTCTTCGGGCATCCAATCCATGATGGCCGAGCCATCATGGACTTCACCCATCCGGGCAGACACACCTGTGTGGAAGAGGATCCGCTCTGTGACAGTGGTCTTGCCCGCATCTATGTGCGCGACAATACCGATGTTGCGGTACCTCTGGAGAGGGATCCGGCGAGACACGGGCGTTCCTCGGAAGCGTGCCTCGCCAAGGGATCAGAACCGATAGTGAGAGAACGCCTTGTTTGCCTCGGCCATGCGGTGCGTGTCTTCACGCTTCTTGACCGCGGCTCCCCGCCCTTGGCTGGCGTCTGCGAGTTCGCCGGCCAGTCTCTGGGCCATCGACTTTTCGCCGCGAGCGCGCGCGTAGTCCACGAGCCAGCGCATCGCGAGGGCTTGTTGACGCGAGGAACGCACCTCAACAGGCACCTGGTAGGTGGCACCGCCGACGCGGCGCGACTTGACCTCGACCATCGGCGCTACATTGGCCAGCGCCTCTTCGAACACGCCCACGGGATCTCGCTTGGTGCGCTCACGGACCATATCGAGTGCACCGTAAACGATGCGCTCAGCCAGCGACTTCTTCCCGCAGACCATCACGTGGTTCATGAACTTGGCGAGGGTGACGTTTCCGAACTTGGGATCCGGCAGGATTTCCCGCTTGGCGGCTACGCGTCTTCTTGGCATCTCAACACACCTCTGTGGTTTCAGGTTCCCCGGGACTGCCTTTGGCGATTGCCATGGGCCCGGCCTTACTGGGTTTCAGCCGGCCACCCGAAACGGGTGGCACAGAATCAGGACTTCGGCTTCTTGGCGCCGTACTTCGAGCGGCGCTGACGACGCTTCGCAACACCTGATGTATCCAAGGTGCCGCGGACCGTGTGGTAACGAACACCCGGAAGGTCTTTCACACGACCACCGCGGATCAGAACAACGCTGTGCTCCTGGAGGTTGTGACCTTCACCACCGATGTAGGAGGTGACCTCATAACCGCTGGTGAGACGCACCCGGCATACCTTGCGGAGAGCCGAGTTGGGCTTCTTCGGGGTTGTGGTATAGACGCGGGTGCACACACCACGACGCTGCGGGCAACCCTTGAGCGCGGGAACCGTGCTCTTCTCGACCTTGCGCTGGCGCGGTTTGCGTACCAGCTGGTTGATCGTCGACATTTTCTGCTCCGGTTAAGGGCCCGACCCGATGGCGGGCACCACAAAAAAACCGCGGAGCCATATGGCTACCGCACTTGAGACCTCTCCCTTGCGGGAAGGCCCTCGTTTCAGGGAGGCGGGATTCTAGGGATGCCCCCCCGCACCGTCAACCCGGGCGCGGACATCCGTGTCCGGGCCCGTCCAAAATTACCGTCAGCGATCCTGTGTGCTCAGCGCCTCGGACAGCGCTGCCTCGATGTCGCTCGCGCTCACTGTCACCTCGCCCGTCTCCTTGGCACGACGACGACGGCGCTCGCTGTGATAGGCGAAGCCGGTACCGGCGGGGATCAGTCGACCCACAACCACGTTCTCCTTGAGGCCGCGCAGGAAGTCCTGCTTGCCGGTGACCGCCGCCTCGGTGAGGACGCGGGTGGTCTCCTGGAAGGAGGCTGCCGAAATGAACGACTCGGTCGCGAGCGAAGCCTTGGTGATTCCAAGCAGCACACGCTCATAGCTTGCTGGCATCAGATCGAGCAGCTCCACGCGCTCGTTCTCCTCAAGGAGGCGGGTGAACTCCACCTGCTCGCCCTTGATGAACGAGGTATCGCCGGGGGCCGTAATCTCTACCTTGCGAAGCATCTGGCGAACGATGACTTCGATGTGCTTGTCGTTGATGCGCACGCCCTGCAGACGGTAGACATCCTGGATTTCGCTCACGATGTACTTCGCGAGTTCCTCCACGCCCTTCAGGCGAAGGATGTCGTGCGGCGCGGGCGGACCTTCGGACACTACCTCACCCTTGGCAACGCTTTCACCCTCGAACACCGAGAGGCTGCGCCATTTCGGGATCAGGGTTTCGTACTCGCTGCTGCCATCGGCAAGCAGTTGCCCGTCGGTGGGGGTAATGCGCAAACGACGCTTGCCTTTGGTTTCCTTGCCGAAACCGATCGTGCCCGAGACCTCGGCCAGGATCGCCGGCTCCTTGGGCTTGCGCGCTTCGAACAGATCGGCCACGCGTGGCAGACCGCCGGTGATGTCCTTGGTGCCGCCTGCTTCCTGGGGGATACGGGCGATGACATCACCCACGTCCAGCTTGGCGCCATCCTCAAGGCTGACCAGCGCGCCCGCCGGCAGGAAGTAGTGCGCCGGGATGTTCGTACCCGGCAGACAGATTTCCTTGCCTTTGGCATCTACCAAGGTAACGGCCGGGCGGAGATCTTTGCCTGCCGCAGGGCGCTCAGAGGGATCCATGACCGAGATGCTGGACAGGCCAGTCAACTCGTCGATCTGCCGATTGACGCTGATGTTCTCTTCGACGTGGTCGAAGCGAATCTTGCCTGCCACCTCGGTGATGATCGGGTGGGTGTGCGGATCCCAGGTTGCAACCACTTGGCGCGCCTTGACCGCGTCGCCATCGCGCAGCGAGATCACCGAGCCGTAAGGCAGACGATAGCGCTCACGCTCGCGACCGTTAGGGTCAAGGACCGAGAGCTCTCCGGAGCGTGACACCGCCACCAGTTTGCCCGTCTTTTGCTCAACCGAACGCAGGTTGTGCAGCCGCACGGTGCCGTCGGTCTTGACCTGGATGTTGTCTTGGGCCGTGGCACGTGAAGCGGCACCACCGATGTGGAAGGTACGCATCGTGAGCTGGGTGCCGGGCTCGCCGATCGACTGCGCCGCGACCACGCCGATGGCCTCACCGATGTTGACGCGGTGCCCACGGGCAAGGTCACGCCCGTAGCACATGCTGCAGATGCCGTAGCGGATTTCGCAGGTGATGGGCGAACGAACCGTGAGTTCGTCCACGCCGAGCTTCTCAAGACGCTCGATCCAGCCTTCATCCAGCATGGTGCCCGCTGGTACAGCAATCTCGTCGGAACCGGGACGGATCACATCACTGGCCACAACGCGGCCAAGTACACGATCACCCAGCGCCTCGATGACATCGCCGCCTTCGATGACGGGCGTCATCAGCAGGCCTTCGGTGGTGCCGCAGTCAACTTCGGTGATCACCAGATCCTGCGCCACGTCGACCAGTCGACGGGTGAGGTACCCGGAGTTTGCCGTCTTCAATGCGGTATCAGCGAGACCCTTACGGGCGCCGTGCGTGGAGATGAAGTACTGGAGGACGTTCAGTCCTTCACGGAAGTTCGCAGTGATGGGGGTCTCGATGATGGAGCCATCGGGCTTCGCCATCAGACCGCGCATGCCCGCCAGCTGACGGATCTGCGCGGGCGAACCCCGCGCGCCCGAGTCGGCATACATGAAGACGGAGTTGAAAGAGTCCTGTTGCTCTTTTTTCTTCTTGCCGTCGCGACCCGTGTATTCGACCTCTTCCTTCGAGATGCCTTCCATCATGGCCTTGGCAACGAGATCGTTGGCACGCGACCAGATGTCGATGACTTTGTTGTACTTCTCACCCTGCGTGACCAGGCCAGAGGAGTACTGGGACTCGATTTCCTTTACCTCGTTCTCGGCGTCGCCAATGATCGAGGCCTTCTTTTCGGGAATCACGAAGTCGTTCACACCGATCGAAGCGCCCGAGCGGGTCGAGTACTCGAAGCCCGTGTACATCAGCTGGTCAGCGAAGATGACGGTTTCTTTCAGTCCGACCGTGCGATAGCAGATGTTGATCAGGCGTGAAATCGCCTTCTTGTTCATCGCGCGGTTGACGAGGTCGAAACCCATGCCGTCCGGGACGATCTCGAACAGGATCACTCGGCCGACAGTCGTGTCGACACGGCGGACATGCTCTTTCAGCTCACCGCCTTCGAAGAGTTTCTCGCGGATGCGGACTTTCACGCGCGCCTGCAGATCGACCTGGCCGGCGCCGTAGGCCCGGGACACTTCGTGGGCGTCAACGAAGGCCATGCCCTCGCCTTTCGCGCCGTAGCGCTCGCGGGTCATGTAATACAGACCGAGAACGACGTCCTGCGAGGGGACGATGATCGGCTCGCCGTTCGCGGGCGAGAGGATGTTGTTGCTGGACATCATCAGCGCGCGCGCCTCGAGCTGGGCTTCCAGCGTGAGGGGTACGTGCACGGCCATCTGGTCACCGTCAAAGTCGGCGTTGTACGCCGCGCATACCAGCGGGTGCAGCTGAATTGCCTTACCCTCGATCAGCACGGGCTCGAACGCTTGGATGCCGAGGCGGTGCAGCGTGGGCGCGCGGTTCAGCAGTACAGGGTGTTCGCGGATGACCTCGGCGAGGATATCCCACACTTCCGGTGGCTCGCGCTCGACCATCTTCTTGGCGGCCTTGATGGTGGTTGCGAGGCCACGCGCCTCAAGTTTGCCGAAGATGAAGGGCTTGAAGAGCTCAAGTGCCATCTTCTTGGGAAGACCACACTGGTGGAGCTTCAGCGTGGGACCAACCACGATCACGGAACGACCCGAGTAGTCGACCCGCTTGCCGAGGAGGTTCTGGCGGAAGCGGCCTTGCTTGCCCTTGATCATGTCGGCAAGCGATTTCAGCGGACGCTTGTTGGTGCCCGTGATGGCGCGGCCGCGACGGCCGTTATCCAGAAGAGCATCCACGGCTTCCTGCAGCATTCGCTTCTCGTTACGAACAATGATGTCCGGCGCCGAGAGGTCGAGCAGTCGCTTCAGTCGGTTGTTACGGTTGATGACCCGACGATAGAGATCGTTCAGGTCGGAGGTGGCGAAACGGCCACCGTCGAGCGGCACCAGCGGACGAAGATCCGGCGGCAGCACGGGCAGTGCGTTCAGCACCATCCACTGGGGCTTGTTGCCGGATTGGTGGAAGGCCTCGAGCAGCTTCAGCCGCTTCGAGAGCTTCTTGATCTTGGTCTCGGAGGTGGTCTGGGGGAGCTCCTCGCGCAGACGCTGGATCTCCTCCTCGATGTTGATATCGGCGATGAACTGCTGGATCGCCTCGGCACCCATCTTCGCGGTGAACTCGTCACCGTGCTCCTCGAGCGCCTGGTAGTACTGTTCATCGCTCAGCAGCTGGCCGCGCTGGAGGCTGGTGATGCCTTCGTCGATCACCATGTAGCTTTCGAAGTACAGCACGCGCTCGATGTCACGCAGCGTCATGTCTAGAAGCAAACCGATCCGCGACGGCAGCGACTTCAGGAACCAGATGTGTGCCACCGGGCTCGCGAGCTCGATGTGCCCCATGCGCTCACGACGCACCTTGGCGAGAGCGACTTCAACGCCGCACTTCTCGCAGATGACGCCGCGGTGCTTGAGGCGCTTGTACTTGCCGCACAGGCACTCGTAATCCTTTACGGGCCCGAAGATCTTTGCGCAGAACAGACCGTCACGCTCAGGCTTGAAGGTGCGGTAGTTGATGGTCTCCGGCTTTTTGACCTCGCCGTAGGACCAGGAACGGATCATCTCCGGAGAGGCAAGCCCGATGCGGATCGCATCGAACTCCTCGACCGGGGACTGTGATTTCATCAGGTTC
>Ga0315901_10009121_pt1 | contig 11443 bp, 10 predicted proteins | sample LakEriMetagenome_10_FD_203761 | JGI IMG/M metagenome (GOLD analysis project Ga0315901, IMG submission 203761) | Freshwater fungal communities from buoy surface, Lake Erie, Ohio, United States - Buoy 2 MA116 | ecosystem: Environmental > Aquatic > Freshwater > Lake | place: USA: Lake Erie, Ohio...
AATGAACTCATCGTGTACGAACGCTACAACGCGATAGCCAGCCCGTAGCAGTTGCCACATGGCTAGCTTAGCCCCGTCTGCAGCCAGCCCGCTAAACGGTGTGTTCCGTGCCATCGTGTAGGTTACCCCTGCACGGATCCTGCCCGTTAGGGTGCATACCGTATCCTGTGGCTCTGTGTAGTTGGTAGCCAGGTACAGCCTTAGCTCTGGATACACTTGCTCGGTTAGCATCGTTCTAAACTTGGTAGCCTGATCTATTGTCATCTGTACCCCGTAGCTGTGTTTGGCGTACGTTGCCAGGGCTGCTGCTCCTAGCCCTCCAGGTATCCCAAAATTCACAGCCTTAGCCTGCTGCCGTAGCTGTTTCTTGTTTGGCAGCTGCTGGAACTGCTCCAGAGTAACCCCTGTGAACATCGCAGCCGTATAGCTGTGTGGGTCTGTTCCTGCTCGGATAACATCGGCTAGCTTGCTGAACCCGTACCGTTGCTGACATACAGCCGCTAACGTACGTAGCTCTATGGCTGCGTAGTCGATTATCAGAAACAGATAACCAGGTCTGGGTACCACTGCTTCCCGTATGTGGCTGCTCCTGGGCAGCTGTTGTATGTTCGGGCTGCTGCAGCTGGTCCTGCCTGTTCGTACCAGTACACGATACCGCGGATGGATAACGGGCTGGGATAGTGCATCGAAGAACGTACGTAGCTTGGTTAGTTCCTTGTAGGTGCAGTACGCATCTACGAACGGTGCCAGCCCTCGGTACTCGTTCCAGCACTCGTTCACAGACAACGATAGCCGGCCTGTATCGGTAGACGGTAGCTGTAGCTTGTGCTCGGTTGCGATAGCCTCTAGCCGTTCCGCTAGTGTGGTTTGGTTCAGCTTAGGTAACCCTGTATCGTTGTTAACCTTGAACAGGTACGGCTGCCGTTTGTATCTGTGGAACAGGTTAGGTTCCATCTGCTCCAGCTGGCATATCGTCTGCTGTATCTGGTGTTCCAGGTCTGCCTGCAGCTGCTCTGCCTTAGCTGTGTCGATGTTCAGCCCTGTTCTGTGGATAGCATCCAAGCAGATAGCGGCCCGAACCTGTATACCCTCGGTTAGCCAGCCGTACTGCCGTGCTACCCCTGCTGCTTCGGTTATCTGCCTGGCCCTGTGGGTTAGCCAGCAGTAGATACGGTAAGTTGCTGCTGCGTCTGCTGCTGCGTACTCGAAGAACCCGCTATCTATCTGTTCCCAGTCCGTGCCTATCAGCTCTGCGTATCGCAGCCTGTACGTATCCTTCTCTAGCTCGATACCTAGAACCTGCTTAGCCAGGTCTGCCAGGCTGGGCTGCTTGTCGTCGTCGCTGGTGGCTATTCCTATCAGGGTGGCTAGTAACATCGTGCAGTGCAGCCGCTGCTGGTCTGCTGCGGTCCACAGTTGCTGCAGTGCATCGGTACAGCCTTGTCTACGTAGCTCGGTATCCAGTACCCAGAAATCAAACGCTAGGTTATGGCAGTGCATCTGGCCGGCCTGCAGATGCTGCTGGATGAACAGCCCTAGCTGGTCTGGGTGCAGGATGTACGTACCCTCTGCATCGGCTACCGCAGCCAGGGCTAACCTGGGTGGCTTGTGGCCCCGGATTAGCTCGGTTTCTGTGTCCAGTGCAAAGTGTGGCCCTAGTTGCTGGCCCTGCCAGTGCTGGTAGGTCTGGTACTCGGTTAACATCGGGTAGATTCCTGTGGGTGTGTCTACTGTCTACGTGTCTACAGGTCTACTTGTCTACAGTGCTGCCGTAGACGTGTAGACGGGTAGACCTGTAGACGGTTAGTTCGGGATGAACAGCTGGCCCTCTAGACGGCCCTTGCCTGCATCCAGCAGCTGCTGCAGTACCTGCCTGGCCTGCTCTGCGGTCTGTATGTTCCTTCTGCCCTGCTGCAGCTGCCGAACGTCGATACCCTCAGGGTGTGTTCTGAGGATCCAGGCTAGGTGGTTCTCGGCTGGATCGGCTGCCACTCCTAGCCCGTTGCTGTAGTTGCGTTCCAGTTCCCTACCGAACCACATAGCCAGTTTGATACCGGCCTGGGTGCTGTGCAGGTCTACGGGCTGCATACCGTGCTGTCCTCTCTGCACTTGCTGCACTACCGAGAATACCAGGGCGAACCTGGCAGCAGCCGGCCTGAGTTTTAGCCATGCGTTCCGTAGGGCTGGTTCCAGTTGTTCGGCATGGTCTGCCGTATCGTTTAGGTACTGCTTGAACAGCTGCTGGGCTGCATCATCGAACGGTAGGTAGATACTCCGTTCCTGGCCCTGCTCCCCTGGCAGTGCGTACAGCTGCTGGGCTAGCTTGTGCATAGCCGTATCTACGTGCTCTGGTACTTCGTTGTCTGTCCATCGCACTACCTGGGCTGGTGGCATAGCAGACAGAATACGGGCTGCGAACCCGTTAGCTATAAACCTTTCTGAGAACAGGGTAGCCTGAGCTACTTCGGGCTGGATTGTGCCACATACACTAACGGCTGTGCTGGGTAGGTAGATCCTGTATCCGTCTGTCTTGCGGTTAACCTGGCACTTGCTGCCGTTGTAGATGGATAGCCAGTTCTCTACATCCCGGCCCTTACCTGCTCGGTACTGATCGAACGAACGCAGCCAGCCTGCTAGCTCATCACAGGATAGCAGCAGCCCGTGCCAGTTGTGACTGTGGATGTCTACCAGGCTTTCCATACTCACATCGTCTACGGTTAGCTGGGTGTGCATGGCCGGCTTGGTAGGCTTGTTCTGCGTCTTGCCTGTTTGGAACTCCTGCAGGGCTTGCTGGTACTGTTGCTGGGCTAGTCTGTGCTGTTCGTGGATCCTGCGTTCCAGTTCCTTAGCTGGTGCTGTGGCAGCCTGCCAGCCAGGGCTTTTGCCTGTGCTTACATCGGCTACTGTAGCAGCCCATAGTATGCTTGGCTCTGTCCAGTTCCGTTTGATAAACAGGCTACGCGATTGACCTATCAGGGCTGCCAGTACGGGTAGCATCGGTACTGCTACAAACGCAGCATCTATACCGATGGCTGCAGCATGTTCCGCTACATAGGTCTGCACTGCATCGGGTAGCAGGTGAACTGGGAACGGTACGTACTTTTCTGCTGGTGGCTGGTGCTCCAGTGCCCACTGTTTCTGGGCTACCTGTACCTGTGTCGCATATCGAATGCGTACCGCAGCAGCCGCTGTGCTAAAGTCCCCACCATGCTCCAGCATGGTGAAGGCCGCGAACGCATCATATGTACAGCCGGCCTGGAACGGTGCAGCCGCACTGCTGAACACGTACAGTAGTGGCTGTCCATCGTCGCTGCGTAGTGCTCCCAGTGTGGACGATGTACCAGCTGTGGCTGGCTTGCCTGGCCTGGTTAGGTGGTCTACATCGTCTACGCTATGGTGCAGTTGCCAGCCGTGCTGCAGCAGCAGCTGCCGTAGGTCTGTGTGCTGGTTGTATATGTCCCCTGGTCGAGGTTCCCCTCGGTATTGCTGGCCTGGTTGCCGTTGTACGTGCTGGGGCTGGTACCTGGTAAAGGTTCTAGCAATAGCCAGCAGCTGCTGTATCTGATCGGTGGGCAGAACTGGAACAGTCGATACCGTGCCCTGCAGCACTCGATACGGCTTGCCTGTGGGATGAACTGCAGCTGGGCTGCCTGGTGCTATCACATAGTGCCCTGTGCTGCGTAGCTCTATCAGCACTTCGGGCTGCAGCTTGGGGCTACCGTCTGCATCTAGGGCTGGCCGGCCTGTGCTATCCAGCTGTGGCTGCGGATCGGTCCAGGCTAGTACCTGCCCTGCTGGTGGTTCTGCTTCGGATCGGATCCATACATGGTAGCCAGGTCTGGGTGTCTGAACGATGAACAGCCGCTGTGCTACATCGGGTAGCTGCTGCTGTACCTGGGCTAACCACTGCGGGTAGGTCTGTTCGGCCTGGTGGTCGAAGTCGATAACAGCCAGGTTGCTACTGATCGGTCCACATACGATACCGATACCGCAGGGCTGCTGGCTGCCGAACCACTGCTGTAGTTCGTGCTCGGTTGCTTGTCGGCTCTGGTATGGTTTCCAGCTGCCTATGGGCTGCTTGGTTCCATCGGTTGCTATCGCAATAACGGATAGCTGTTGTTTGCTGTACTGCTGGGCTGTGCGTAGAATAATATCCATATCAATCCCCGGCCCTGTCCTAGAACTGCTGCTGTTCATCTAGGGCAGGGCTTTTGTGTTGGTGCTCCGTGCTGAACTACGTTTTGAATTTCAGGTTATTTGAAACCAGACACTCGATAATACGGTGGTCATTTATCAACGTGCTGCGTACCTTTGCCAGCTGTTGAACCACTGTACGAACCTTGCTGTATAGATCGTTTGTTCGTTCTGACAGCTGTTTCAGTTTCTGCTGGCTATCAGCAGTCACAAATAAACCTTGTTTCAGGTCTGCTTCAAAAGCGTCTTGCTCGATACCTAGGTGGTCTAATTGATTATCGAGCAGGTCTAGCTGGTCCGTTAGCTCCAGGTACTCCTGCAGCTGCGGGTGGTCCAGCTTGCGTAAAATCTGAATCATGTGTGGCCCTTGCATCGCTGCTACTCCTACGCATCGAACGGAACGGGTGGTATAGCCGGCTGCTGCAGCTGCACGGGCTGCGGCTGTGCTGGTTGCTGCAGCTGGTACTGGGCTTGGGCCTGCGTATACAGCTGCGGTGCCTGCTGCACTGGCTGCTGGTATTGAACAGCCGGCCTGCGTACTCGAATGCACGGTACCTGTCTGCCACTAAAGAACGTAGTGGTTGCGAACAGCTCCACAGGTTGCCCTATCCAGCCTGTAGTATCGTCCCCGTACCAGCTGGCTACTTCCAGGCTGTTAACCTTGTTCAGTACCAGCCCTCTCTGCTCCCCGTGGAATCGGATAACAGGTTTGCTGCTGCGTTCCTCCCCAATGGTTTCCATCGTTACCGATTGGATAACGAATGTCCTGGGCTGTGGTAGGTCCACAGCCTTTAGGTAGTTGCCCGAAAATGCTTCGGAAATCCTCATAACATCAATCCCTCTAAACAATGCAGCCCGTTACCTGCCCGATGTGCCAGCACTTGCCAGCAAACAGCATCGGATAGATACCGTGCTGCGGTTAGTCTTCTGGTGTGTGTGGGTAGGTGTCCCTACACAGTTCGCAGTACGGCTGCCCGCTGTGGTTGTGGGTAACATCGATACGGCTGCATCCGGTGCAGTAGGTGGGCAGTTCCTCGCTGGGTAGATCCAGCAGCAGCTCTGCCAGTACGTCGATGTGGTCCTGTGGCAGTTCCTCAGCTTGCATGGCTAGCCCTCGCATCGATTGCGTTTAGTTCGTATCGAACCTGGGCTACTGCCTGGCTGCCATAGACTCGCAGCCTACCTGCTCGGCACATCGGCTGGATGTGCGGACGGGTTTTCAGAATGTATGCCACTCTGTGTAGTGGCTGGTTCAGCTCTCTAGCGATACTGCCGGCCGTCCGAACCTTTGGTAGTGTCTTGCTCATAACAGATGCTCCTGGTTTGTGGGGGTTGTCCCCTCACCCTTTGCATCTGTTCATGAATGTTCATAGGGAGTTATGAACGGCTATGAACGGGTACCGAGAATGTACTTTCTCTGTGTATCTGGTTCCATGTTGCGGAATTGCTCCCAGGCTACCTTCTGATCCTTCTTTGGTAGCTGCTTAACTTGCTCGGCAAACAAGGTTTCTAGTTCGTCGTCTGGCAGGAATTCCTCCGGTTCACAGGCTACCTGTTCAACTGCGGCTTGGTAATTCCTGGCATGAACCCCTCTGTTTTCCTTCCATTCCGCTAGGTCTGCGTTCTCTGGATTTTTGAATATGTTCGTCCAGGTTCCTTCGGATCCCCCTATCTGCTTGGTTAGTTCCTTGTAGTTTCCTGGGTATACGTACCCTTCGGCTGCTATCTTCTGTCGTAGCTTGTTTATGTGTACATCTGGATCCGTTCTCGTACGTTTGTTTGGCTTTTGCTTAGCTGTGCTGCTCTGCTTTGGATCCGGTGCAGCATCTGGGCTACCTGGTTCCTCTGTCTGCAGCCGTGCCAGCAGTTCAGATATGAACAATGCGTACCGCCGGCCCTGTTGCTCGTAATCCGTACCTATACGTGTTTCTTGTATAACTGCTGTGGGTGGTAGCTCTGTTTTCGTTACCGTTGGCTCTGTCTGGTCTGCAGCCTGGGTGCTCCTGTGTAGTACCCACCGACTAGATGCGTGGGTTGTATGGAATACCGTTCTAACTTCGTCGCTGTAATCGTCTGCGTACATCCGGAACAGTTGCTGCCGTGTCATAGCCCTAGGTTCCGTATCCCATCTAGGTACTGGATCCTGTAAGGCTGTTACGGATTGATCCTTAAAGAAATCGTCAGCTGGTACGCATCCCTGCAATATCAGCTGTGCCAGTACACAGCCTGCTTCTGCCATCGCATCTAACAGACTAGCTGGGCTGCCAATGTCTCTGAAATCGTCCCGTAGATACCGCAGCCGTTCCATAGCTGCAGCCTGTGCTGCCTTACTCATACAGATACCGTCCCTAATACAGTTACGAAGATAACCAGCCCACAGGTACCCACCGATTAGGGCAGCAGGTACCCTGGGCTGCGGTGCAGTTGCAACTACACGGGTAACATTCTCACATCAATAGCCGGCCCTGGCTAGTCTGTAGATACACAGCCCCCGTACCCCCATCTGGTGTAGGGCTAACGCACTAACTCTTAGCTGAAAAATCTCACGCATTTCCAGCAATCCAGCCAGGTCTGGAACCGGAAGTACCTTAGACCTAGGGGGCTACCCGTATGCTTCCAGAAACAGCTGCAGTTCGTCCGGCCCTTCATCCTCAGGTAGGCTCATCCTGGCCCGGTCTGCTGGTGTTAGCCCGAAACATGAACTCAGCCTGTGTATGTGCTGGGCAGTCTGCAGCAACATACGCGATAGCTTTGGATCGGTAGGGTTAGCCGCTGCTGCCTCAGTCTGCACATCGACCAGGGCTAGCAGTTCGCAGAGGATACGCAGCTGGTGGGAGTCTACCCTACGCAGTGCCGGCCTGGGCAGCTGGTCTAGCAGTTCGTTCCACTTGGCAGCCGCTGCTGCGGTTATGCTGGGCGGCATCTGTGGCAGCCCGTCTGCTTGCGTACGGTCTGTTCCTGTAGCAAAATGGCCTGTTCGGTTAGGTGCTCCTGGCATGGTTCCTGCTCCTGAAATCCATTCACTCGGTTTTTCCGTACGGGCTGGATACGAAGATCGTTACCCCTACCAGCCCTGAAAATTTAGTACCCCACTACCTAGGCAGCCCTGCTGCCCCAATGAATAGCTATGGTAAATCCCTGGGATAAATCGGTATCGTGGCTTGCCTGCACAGGTGGCCCTCTGCTCGATCGCATCGACATCCACATCGAGGTTCCCGCTGTTCCGTTTGAGGAGTTGTCCAACGGTCCGCCGGGTACCAGCAGCGGCCAAATGCGCGAGCAAGTGACGATGGCTCGCGAGATTCAGCGCCAGCGTTTTATAAACTCCAGGACCCGCACCAATGCGCAAATGACGAGCCGCGAACTTCGCGAGTGGTGTCCGCTCGGCAAGATTCAGACCCAACGGATGCGAGCGGCCGTGAGCGAAATGGGGCTGTCAGCCCGCGCCCACGACAAGATCATTCGCGTCGCGCGAACTATTGCCGATCTCGAGCAATCGAACGACATTGAACCGCATCACATCGAAGAGGCGATCAACTTCCGCATGCTGGATCGCGACATTTGGAGATAACCGACGAACCCGTGGCGCACGCATCCTCTCCATCGACCAGCCTGCCCCGAGTCTTGGGATTGTGGATGGCGATCGCTGTGGTCGTCGGAAACACGATCGGCTCGGGAATCTTTGTGAAACCGGGGCGAATCGCAGCCGACGCCGGTTCATTCCCATTGATTTTTTCGGTCTGGATGGCCGGCACGGTCCTGTGCATCCTCGGCGGATTATGCCTCGCAGAATTGTCTGCAATGCACCCTCGCTCGGGTGGTCTCTATGTTTATCTGCGCGAAGCCTACGGTCCGCTTCCCGCATTCCTGTTCGGATGGCAAGAGTTTCTTTTTGCGCGCCCCGCATCGACCGGCGCGTTGGCGGTCGTTTGCGTCTCGTCGCTTTATCGAATTCTCGATTGGAAAACTGGCCCGTGGGAAATTGTTCCCGTGGCAATCGTATTGATTGGGATCATCGCGTGGTTTAACGTGCTCGGAGTTCTATGGGGGGCTCGCCTTCAAGCCCTCACGACGGTCATCAAGTGTGGGCTCGTTCTCGGGATCGCTCTCCTGCCGTGGATCCTGACGATTTTCGGAAAACCATCGATCCAGTTTGGGCTCGTTGCCGAAACCATCCCTGCCCAGCAACCGACCATCCCGTCGCAGGTAGCGGCTGTGCTCCTTGCGGTTATGTGGGCGTTCAATGGATGGGAGGGAGTCGTACCGATCGCCGAAGAGGTCAAGGACCCGGGGCGCAATCTGCCGGTGGCCCTGCTCGGTGGGATCGGTTTGCTGGGAGTGCTCTACATGAGCGCGACGTTGGCCTATCACCTGGTGATTCCGATCTCCGAAATGGTGCTTCCAGAAAACCGCGAACATGTAGCGGAGTTGCTGTTGACCAAGTTGCTCGGCGCTTGGGCAGGTTCACTGATGTCGGTCGGTTTGATCCTGAGCACCCTCGGAACGATCAACAGCAATTTGCTGACCAGTCCTCGCGTTACCTACGCGATGGGGCGCGACGGATTGCTACCAGCTTTCTTTGGTAGGCTTCATCCCCGTTACCGGACGCCGATGGTGGCGATCCTCTTCCAAGGTGCGATGGCGTGCGTGATGGTGGTCGGCTCGGCGCTGCTGATCCAATTCACCGGTTACTTCGAGAAGCGAACTATCTTCGATTTGTTGACCGACTGCATCGTGTTTGCCGCTAGTCTTTTCTACACCGCCGCCATCGCCGCCTTGATCGTCCTGCGGCGAAAGCAACCGGATCACGCCAGGCCGTTTCGCACCCCTGGGTATCCGTGGACTCCGATCCTGTACCTGATCGTTTACTCCTGGTTTATTGTGAGTATCCTGCAAGAGCAGCCCGTAGAAGGATTGATGGGAATCTTGCTCATCACCGTTGGGATACCCTATTTTTTTCGAAGGACTCGGCCCCGATGATCCATCGTGTATTCCTGCCATTCGCCAGGTTTGTTTTCGTGTGCGCGTTGCTTTTCTCAAGTCTCCACGCTCCGGTCCTGGGGCAAGGGCTCGCCGAGCGAATTCAACCGCATATTGAACGCCATCCTGGGAAAGTAGCGGTCGCCGTCAAGCACTTGGGCACCGGCGAAACGTTTCTCCATCGAGAGAAAGAGATCGTGCCGACTGCGAGTTTGATCAAGTTCCCGGTGCTGATCGAATACTACAAGCAACTCGAGGAAGGGAAGTTGCGTTCCGATTTGGTTGTGCCGCTGCGCGACGAAGACAAAGTGCCGGGTTCCGGCATCCTGACAGACCATTTTCTCAAGGGGACGGTGCTGCCGCTGGAAACCGCAGCCCACTTGATGATCACCTACTCCGACAACACCGCAACGAATCTTGTGCTCGAACATGTCGGCATCGCGAGCGTTGCCAAGACAATGGCGGATCTGGGGCTTCCGGAAACGCAAATTCATTCCAAGGTCTTCCGCAGGGATACCTCGATCGCACCGGAACGGAGTCAGAAGTATGGGCTCGGCAGCACCACTGCCGCCGACATGTTGGTTCTGCTCGAACGACTGCACGAACGCAAGCTCGTTTCTGAAACGGCCTCGCAACGGATGATGGAGCATTTGCTCGCTTGCGACGACAAAACCAAACTGCTTCGTTTCCTTCCCAAAGAGGTCAAGGGATACCACAAAACAGGGGCGGTCAACGAGTCTCGTACCGACGCAGGATTGTTCGAGACGCCCAGCGGTTGGATCGCGATGGTCTGCCTGACCAGCGAGAACGAAGACAAGAGTTGGGGAGACGACAACGCTGCGGAGATTCTCTGCGGTCGTATCGCTGAGGCTGCCTACGCATATTTTCATCCCATCCCGATGGATTCGCTAAAGCCACAACTGTTGAAACTTGGCTCGAATGGTATTTTGGTCGAGGCGTTGCAATCCGCCCTGAACGCGCGATTGAACCCCTCTCCGAACTTGAGCGTGGACGGCGACTTTGGAGGGATGACTGAGCAAGCCGTGATTCGATACCGGCGTGAACAAGGGCTTTCAGAGACGGGCGTTGTCGATCAAGCCATGTGGGACAAGCTGGGGGAGATCGATTTGGGTGAGGAATCCAGCACACTCTCAGATGATCTTCCAGAACTGCAGCCAGCCGACAAGCCGGGCGGGATGCCCGACGTTTCCTGCAAAGCATGGGCTGTTGCCGATGCGAAAACGGGACGAATCCTCGCTGGGAGTCGACAGGAAGAAGCGCTGGATATCGCCAGTACAACCAAGATGATGACTGCACTGTTGATCGCCCAGGAGATCGGAAAAGACGCAACGGTTCTCGACGAGTCGATCACATTCTCCAAACGTGCGGATGACACGTCAGGTTCCTCCACAACGATTCGAGCCGGGGAATCGGTTTCTCTCCGCGATGCCTTCTTCGGATTGATGCTGCCGTCGGGGAACGATGCAAGTGTGGCCCTGGCCGAATGGTATGGCATGCGCAAGGGAGCCGTGGAAGCGAAGACGGATCCACTGAAATTCTTCGTCGACGCGATGAACGACGAGGCGAGACGATTGGGGATGATGAAAACCACGTTCCGCAATCCGCACGGCATAACCGATCCGGAGCACAAAAGCAGTTGCGAGGATCTGGTCATTCTCGCCAACGCCTTGATGCAGTATCGTTTTGCAGCCGAAGTGGTGGCGACGCGTCGCCACCAGTGCGTCGCGCGGGGGCAAGAGGGGTACCAGCGTCGCCTGGTTTGGAACAACTCCAATCGCTTGCTCAACCAGCAAGGGTATCTAGGGATCAAGACCGGGACGACCGATGCGGCAGGCGAATGCCTCGTCTCCATCAGCGAATTCGAAGGCGTTAAGACCATCGTCGTGGTTTTAGGAGCTTCGGGTTCCGCAGCCCGTTATGCCGATTCCAGGAACCTTCACCGTTGGTCCTGGACCCTCGACCGCAAGCCGCTCGAGCGAAAGTGATTCGCTGCAGGGCGATTGTTCTGGGAAATCAGTTCCGATCTTTGCCTGGGCCTGAAAAGCTGACACATTAACTACCCTTCGCAAGCTACCCACCGAAGCGCGAGTGGCAAAGTCGAATACATACCATGTCAAACGATTTCCCCCAATACCATCTCCCCATCTCACGCCCATGGCGGGAGAAGGGGTCGGGGGATGAGCGACCGTCTAGTAAATAGGCAATATAGCCGATTCGAAAATCTGAAAGTTTTCGATCCTCCGTCCAG
>Ga0315901_10009123_pt1 | contig 11441 bp, 26 predicted proteins | sample LakEriMetagenome_10_FD_203761 | JGI IMG/M metagenome (GOLD analysis project Ga0315901, IMG submission 203761) | Freshwater fungal communities from buoy surface, Lake Erie, Ohio, United States - Buoy 2 MA116 | ecosystem: Environmental > Aquatic > Freshwater > Lake | place: USA: Lake Erie, Ohio...
GTGTCCTTGACAGCCAGCCGTGAGAAATTGCCCCACCCCCCGCTACCCGTACGACCCCCTGCCAGCCCTGTGCGCCGTTTTGACGGGGTTAGTTTTGGGGTTGCTGTGCCATAGCGGGTTAAGTTTTCGACCCGTTAGAGAGCCGTCTGGGGCTTGGGCTTGTTTGTTGGTCTTGGCGTGTGTGTCTGGCTGCTAGGTGTCTGCCTATCCGTTGCCGTGTCTATCCGTGCCAGCATCTCGGGGGCGTGTCTTTGTTCTCTCGCCGATTGTAAATCATTAGGGGGCTAACGATTATTTCAGGGCAAAAAGAAAACCCCCGATTATCTCGGGGGCTTGTCTTTGGTCTGCGGTCTAGGCTTGCTTCGCCTGCTCTTCCTTGTAGTCGTCATAAGGCTTCCAGAAACTATCTGGGATAGACACGATGCCTGCCTTCTCGCCTAAAAGTTCGGGCATTAGTTCGGTGAAGTTGCGGCTCAGGGTTTCGGTCTTGTCCGTGAGCGTTATCGCATTTAACTTAACAAATGCTTCATTGAGCGCCCAATAGTCGCTTCGGTTGTACTTGCTCAGGTTGTTGCGAACATCTTTGATAACTGCCAAGAGTATTTTCTCAGCCGCATCGAGACGCTGTTCGTTTGTCTGTGGTGTTGCCATTTGTTGCTCCCTGTCTGTCTTGGCACTCTGCCTAGACCTGTCTAGTCTCTCATTTTGTTAGCCCGTTGTCAAGTCTTTTTCTTTCTTTTTTGATAACGAAACGATAACGGATTAGCCCTGTTTTGCCCCGTTTTGAGATTTGGGCATAGCCCTAAAACGCCCTGTGAGGCTCTCTAACGGCCTGACCCCCCTAAACGACACTCTCATAAGGAGAGCCCTGCGAACGCCCGTTAGAGCGCAATCTGGGGTCGAACATTTGTTCGATAAGTGAGCGCTAACATTTCTAACACTTTCGAACATTTGTTCTAATTTGTAATCGTTCGTGTCCTAATGATTTTCTTGCGGCAGAAAGTCGTTCGTGTCCTAACGATTTTGAGACCCTAGCAAGAAACCCCCTGCCAATCGGCAAGGGGTTAATCGCTTTGCGCTGATAGGGGGAAAGCGCAAACCTATTTGAGCGCCCACCTAAGAGCGACAATCGGGCTGACCAGAAGGGCAACCCACGCCAAGATATCGGCGATGATTGAGCGAGAGACCCAGTCAATCGCAAACAACACGACCAGAAGCCCGAGAGCCATAGCCAAGACCTGTGCCAGATATTTCACGGCGCTCATTATGCGACCACGCTCTCGAACTTCTCGGCGGCGGCAATCTCTCGGCGCTTCTCAATCTCGGCAATCTCGGCGTCAATAACCGAGACGAGCATAAGGACTTCTTGATAGGTCGCTTCATTCTTGCGCCACTTAGACCAAGTGCGACCTTTGCGGATTTTTGCGCCCTTTATCTGCTTGTCAATCTCGGCCAAGCGTGCGTTATAGCCCATAGCCCAAGCCCTGCGGGGTGCGTCTGCGATGTATCGCTGCTGCTCTTGGTAGCGGTACAAGGCAATTTCAAAAGTGGTTGCTTCGTGCTCAATGCCTAGTGCGACAAAATCGGCGAAACGCTGACCAAGTTCTACCGCTAGGGCGATTTGGTCGGCTCTCTCAGTTAGGCGTGCGGCGTTAGTTGCGATGCGCTCGGCAAAATCAGTTTCGGTGCGTGGGCTTCGGTAATAACTCTCTAAGGTCATAGACCAGCCACAAGCATCAACGGCGGTTTCATAGGCCTGTTTTGTCTCAAAATACGCTGACAAAATCGGCGTTAGTTCTGGCTCTGTTAGTAGTTCTGTTGTTGTCATTTTTTCCCTATCCGTTGGCACTCTGCCAACTTCACCCCCTTAGTCTCTCAAATTGTTAGAGCCGTGTCAAGTCTTAGGCAAACATTTTTGATAACGAATTGATAACGGAAAAGCCCCGCCATTTCTAGCAGGGCTTACCATTTTTGACGCTTTCTGTCAATAGTGAAAACCGAAAAACATTTTGTGAAAACCCACAACAGAAAACGCTTGACAAATCACACCGACACCCCCTTAGCCTTTGCGTGTATCACCGAGAGTTTTTGACCCGATGAGAAAGGCAAGAGCGATAGGCCAAAACACGATGCCCAGAATTATTATCAGCGCATTAGGCGGGGTCGGTTTCGGGCTGTCGTAAATCGGGTGTCGGGTAGCGGGTCGCTTTATCGGCCTGACCAGATTTTGCGCCCTAATGTCTCGAACCGAATTTTGCGGTTTAACGGGGCTAACCGAATTTTCACTAATGTCCGCCATTATTAGCCGCTCTACAATCGGCGCATCTCGAATAACTGCCCGTAAACTTTCCGTCTGCGATAAATTCCATAAGGTCATTAAAGATTTTGTCGCTTTTTGTAAAGTAAATATGTGCGATGTATTCGGCGACTTCTTCGGCTGTCTCATTTTGATTAGCGCAAGAACATTTGCTCATTATTGCGGTCTCTTTCTCGCAGGTCTCTAACATTTTCCCTTTTCCTTTTCTACTTCTCTAAACCGCACTTAGTTGACTGACCAAGTTCGCAAGCGCAAAGGCCGCAAACATCGCACAAATCACCATTTGAAATGTTGAATTCGTGTTCGTCAATCATAAAATGCTCTAATGTTTCGTCTTTTTCGTTAGCGGTTTCACAATCTAAAACCATTTGAAGCATTTTTTCTGTGAATTTCATTTTCCCTTTTCTTTCTTTTCTAGTAGCGCAAGTTTGACAAAGACAACCGCATAATCAGTGCGCCCGCCAATGTGCCAGTCGTATTTCCCTAGCGGTGTTTCTTCTTCTTTCCAGTCGTAAATTGTGGCAATCGTGCCGTCTGGAAATTCCAAACCCCACTCCGCTGTTATCTTTCCGTCATCGCTTTCGGTGTGATGCGGTTCACCGAATGTCTTAACCAACTCGTCAAAAGTAGTTTCGACATAGCCGACTAAATGAGTTCCGTCTATTTCGCTTGTTTTTTTAAATGCTGTTTTCATTTTTCTTTACTTTCTGTTTTGGGGCAATCGTCATAAGGTGCGCTGCTATCCTCGCAAGCACACCAGCCAAAAATCCTGACTTGGCTAACGTGTGTTAGGTCTGCCATTTCACCCCAAGAGCGCCATCGTTCAGGGTCTAAAAATTCGACACAATCAGGGCAGACTTTTTCACCCGTTGTTTCTAGGGTTTCGGTTGCCAGCCCGTCGCCACAATGCTCACAAGTGAAAACGCTTTCAGGCATTACTTGTTGACATTTTGAGCAAACAACTTCCTCGCCTTGCCAATGAGCAGGTCGCTCGCAATGCTGAAAAGATATGTCCAATTCTGGCGTGTATTTCCAAGATGTCATTAGTGCGCCCAATCTGCTTCGATATCAAACTCATCTTTAAGGCGCTTAATAATCGCCCTTAGTCTTGGCACTTCGCTCACGGGGTCATATAAAACCCCCGTTTCTTCTGTCCAAAAAGCGCCCGTAAATCTCTCGCTATCTTGGACTTCTTGCCAGTCAATATCAAAAGCGTCTACAAGTTCCAACGCTTCGGTTTCGGTTTGCGCTTCAATGTTTGCTCTAACCCAAAAAGTTTTCTGGGCTTGGACTTCTTGTTTTGCCATTTTATTTTTCCTCACTTTCTGCGATAACAATTTTCAGGGCTTCGATAAGTGAGCGGGCGCTGTCGGCATCAATCTCAATGCCATAATCAAGCGCACTCTCACCATTCGCCCAGATAATTTCCAGATAGTAGCCGTGCGATGGGGCGCTAATTCGGTTAGTGAATGTTGCGCTTACACCTTGCCCAAGAAAGGCGGTAAGTGTTTTAGTTTCAGTAAATGCCATTAGTCAGCCCAACCCTCTTCAAAAGAAAAAGTGCCGTCTAGAAATTCGGGTTCGCCCTTTATGCTTTCGCAATATTCAAGTGTCGGCGTGTCGTAATTTAGGCGCACTTCGTCAATGTCATCGCTCTCGATTTCATAGCGGGCGGTTATTTCGATGGTGTATTTTGTCATTTTTTCTCTCTTTCTTAGATTTCCTGATAGGTTCTGCGGTTTGCGATTTCATACGGGTCTTCGATAAGGTCGTATTCTTTGAGCGTTAGCCCGATATTGTAGGCTGCCCAAAAATAGCGGTCAATCCCTAAGCCGTGACCTTTTAGTTCATTAAAAGCGCCCTGATATAAGGTTTCGCCCCAGCACGCTGCCAGCCAATAATTTAGGTCTTCGATTTTTGTTTGCCCGTTTGCGCTATAAGCAACGCTCACTTTATAGCGGTAAGACATATTTGATTTTGAGCAATGAGTAATACTGATAAGCAACTTGCCGCCGTCTTCTAGTTTTTGCGCTAGGGCGTAAGCATATTTCTCTTTGAGTTCAGGCGATAGGTCTGCCTTGATTGTTGCCATTTTTTCCCTTTCATCGTGCCAACTCTTGACACTCTCAAAAAGATAACACAGAAAAAGCAAAAACATTACGCATTTCGCAAACATTTTTCATAACGAATTGATAACGGGCAACTAATAACGGGCAGCGTTATGGTAAGACCAACCAGAGCGTCAAAATCTCTATATAGGCGTTCAACTGGATTTTTGCTTTATAGGGCGCTGACCAAATTTTGCTTATATGGCCTCAACCAAATTTTGCCTATATATGCGCCGAACCAAATTTTTACAACGGCTTATTGCCACGCCTACGATTACACGAACCATGAGCAGCAGCCAACGGACTACTCGAATCGCCAGCAACCAAATGGTCAGCCTGCCACGGGTCACCAACACGAGCGCCCTCACCACACAAATGACACACAACAGCAGTATCACGAACCTGCTTCGCACGGCGCTTATAGTCGCCACCATAAGTGTTCAAAGTTTTCTTTATCAAAGCCCTACGCATCTCAGCCAACTCGTCAACACGGCGCTGATGAACCTCACACCTGTTACCGCCATCGGTCAGTTCGCCACAGTCAAGGCACGGTTTACGGAAACGACCCATCAGCGTTTATCAGTCGTGTAAAAACCAGAACCCTTGAACGACACAGCAACCGAACCAACGACCTGACGCATAGGCGTTTCACACTCAGGGCACTTGACCTCATCAGGGTCAGGGGCATGAATAGAGCGAACCTCAGTCATCTTGTGGCCTTGCTCACACAAATACTCGTAAAGAGGCAAGGCTACTTGTCCAACTTCTCGATGAACTGCTTAATAGCAACAGCCTCACGGTCAGCACCCAACTGATACAACTCAACATAGTAAGCCTGCAAAGCAGCCAACAACTCTTTAGCCGTCAAAACAATGTTTCCTTTTCTTTTTCTTCTTCTTCTGTCGAACGCTGCTTATAGGTTTCTGCTGCGTGTTTCAGTCTTCCCTCAATGATAGGCAGGTATTCTGCGGTCAATTCTATGCCGATAAATTTGTAGCCGTTTAGCAACGCTGCTTTACCTGTCGAGCCTGAGCCTGTGAACGGGTCTAGGACTGTGCCGTTTGGTGGTGTTACAAGTTTGACCAAATATTCCATTAGTGATGTTGGTTTTACAGTTGGGTGGAAGTTGCGTTGTGGTTGAACGCCTTTTTCTTCAAATGTTCCCATGCCTGTTGATGTGCGTGTGTCTGGGCGTTTAATTTCTAGGTGGCTTAGTCCATCGTTGCGGTCTTTCTTGTTGGCTTTAGATACATAAAAAAAACGGCTTGCATCTTCGCTTTGTTCGTCTAGTAGCCCTGCCGTGTATTCATCAAGAATAATGTTCGCAGGCCAACGACCCTGCTCACTGCCAGCAGTCCAACCATCGCCATCATAGCCAGCAGCAAAACCAGACTTGCCCTTAGCACCGCCACCAAACTTATCTGTCGTGCCAATGCGTGAGCCGTCAATGTTCAACCCACCAACACCCCACTCCAACACATTCGCCGCTACAGTTCCCACCAACGGCTTACGAGCAACAACAACAGGTTCAAACGCAGGTTTCAACGCTGTTCCCCAACCAGCCCACTTCTTTGCTTCATCTGTGGCTGGTGCAGTAATGTCCACAGTCGCACCCATTGAATTAGCGTTCCAGCCTTTATCAGGTTTCATAGCAGTTTCGCTCATGCCATCGAAACGCTGGCCAATAACTTCTCGCTTTGCGCCAGCAGCCTTATCAATCGCCTTGCTCACATCCAACGACTTAGGAAAACCTGACCCATACAACCAAGCAATGCTGTCACGCACCTCAAAACCAGCATCCTCAATCGCAACAGCCATGCGGTGAAAAGTGCGTGTACCACCAAAAGACAATAAATGACCACCCGGCTTGAGAACCCTTAAACACTCCTGCCACAACTTAACCGAGTAGGCAATACCGCTGCTATCCCACTTCTTGCCCATAAACCCAAGTTCATAAGGTGGGTCAGTCACAATGCTGTCAACCGAGTTATCGGGCAGCGTAGGCAACACATCAAGGTTTGAACCAAAAAATACTTTTGCGTTAGCCAACTCAATCATGGGCGTTCCCTTTCTAAAACCTGATAAAACTCGGCAGCAGACAGTTTCTTGCCCGTGCGATAACTAATGTCAAAACGCTCTAAGAGACGTTCGCTAACACAATGCTCAGGATTAATGCAATCACTGTTACCACATTTACGAACACCAGCAAGAATAGGTTGACCAGTGCGACCAATCGGAATCTCGTTCTCATCGTATTCGCCCACATGACTGAAACACACTCCATACTTTGTTTTGATGCGAAGCGCAGTAGCGCAGTCTCCGCAATCGGTTCTCTCGGCAGCCTTGCCACGTCTCATCCGCAAAGTTTGTGCATCAATCGGATTAAAACAACTTGTGCAATACATCTTTCCCTTTTCTTTTATCGTGGAGTAGCAGAGAATCGAACTCTGGTCTTAGTTGTTCCCACTTGAGGTTCTACAAACTAATCAACACCATTCCTACCCCAACTCCTTACCAGATGCGTAGTCTGATAAGGAATCTTCTAAAATCTTATTACAGTTCCACCAAAATGAACACCCTTTTGGAGTTCCAAACAGGTGATGCCAGTCTTCGAGTCTTCGCCCGAAACACGCCTAAACCAAGACGACCCGCTGTCTGATGTTGTGGCCTGAACCCAGTAGCGACTGCCACCGTTGTGAGACTCACCCACCTCAACCACTCGCAGGTGATGAAAATGTCCAGTCAAAAGCAGTGAGGCTGCTGCAACAGGCTGATGACCAAATGTTGACCCACGCCACCAAGTCACAGCGTTCTCAGGGCGGTTGAACTGGTGACCGTGAGCAATACCGACAACATGGAAACCGTCACCAAAAGCGTCAAATGCCAACGACTCATCCTGCGGTTGCGGGATAAGAAAATCAACATCTAACCCAACCTCGACAGCAAGACGGCGAACCTGTTGCAGAATCACAATGCCCCAGTCATCCACACCCGGCTTGCCGACAGCCTGTTTGCTTACACGCCACTGGCAGTGATTAGAGCCGATAGATGCGTAAGTGATAGGAGCATACTTGCTTGCCATCTTCAAGAAATCCCAGATAAGCGCACAAGCCAAATCAACCTGTTGCATGATGCTCAGGTCGTTGCCCTGCAACTGTTGGAGATTGGCGGCGTTCTCGAACCCCTCGATGATGTCGCCCAAGTCAATCGCATAAATGCGTTCATACTTGTTCTTCTTCAAATGCTGCTCAATCAAAGCATAAGAAGCGTGGATGCGTTCAATCAGTTCAGGAGTTCCCCCACGCTGGTCTGTCTTACCAACCTGAAAGTCAGCCAAACACGCAACAAACACTTTGTCAGATGTTACAGGCTTGCGAACAGGTTTCTTTGTTTTCTTGACCTGAGCGTAAAGCGTAGGCAAGTCCAGATGCGCTGCGTGGCGTTTCTGAAACCGAAACTTGTAAGAAGTCAACCACTGAGGGTCTAACGGGAACGGTCTGGCAACCTGCCAACGGCTTGTGCGTGGCACGCCCACAATCTCATACTGGGCAGGGTCGAAACCTGCTTCGATAAGGAACTGTTCAAAGTCGGGCTTCTCGTCATCTGACAGGGCAGGTAGTGTGGCCTCACCGTTAGTGCCGTCAAACTCAAGAGCAGGTTCAAAACCTACTGGCGGTTTAATCTTCGTGGTCGGTTTCAAGTCTTCTAGCATCAGTTAACTCTAAAGCAAGCGCAGGTTTTTTTACGGTGATTTGAGATGGCGTTGTCAGACAACAACAACCCACGCTTTTTCAGTTCTGTCGAGAGTGTCCTTGCGCCCCAAACATCAGGCGACAAAAGAGCCTGCTCCAAAACCTTCTGGTCTTTGCTATCCAAGCCGTTCAGCACAGTTTTTGCTTTGCAACTGAACTGTCTGACAGGTGGTGTCAACCCTTCTAACATCTCTACTCCCTTGTAAGTGCTTTAGCGATTCTAATAGCCTGTGGGTCTGCCACATGAGCCTGACGTGCCTCGTTCACTAACCAAACAGCCAATGGTTTCCTAACAATCTCAAAGTCTTTATCCCAGACCAGATTCTTGTCAGACAACAGGTTTGCTGCCTCAGACAACAGTTTATAGTTTTTAGTGAAATCTGGCAATGAAACTCCTAAGTGTTTTGTAACGTTTTGAAACAGGTCTTGGGCTGAAAAACAGTAGCCAGTTGTTCGCTAAGGCTAAACGCCAGCGGAACGGCACTCGTCTTGGTTCGCCCCTATGCTTCGCCATCAACGCCAGCCCGGATACGGTCAATAATCCATTTGGATGTTGGCTTGTTCGGGTGGCGCAGAACATCCTGTAACCAGTTAGCAATCTTCTCACGCTCGGCAATACCGCCAACAATCTTGCCGTTGTCAACTGCCGTGTTCATCTGGTGCAGGAACTCAGCCATGCTGATAGTCAGTTCTTCTTTGTCCATGTCTAGTGGCATTTCATTTCCTCAATCTTTTTCAGTAACGCCTCATCAATGCGTTTGCGGTCTTTGAGTAGGTCTAGGATTTCTTTTTTCATTTCTAGTTTGCCTAGCATTTTGCCGTTCTTGTGGGCAGCAGCGGTGGCATCGTAAATGCCTGTGAAGATTGGTGTCCTGTCAGTCACTTTTTCTCCCCCTTGATAAGAGCAACAGCATCCGCAACCGCAGTTTGGTAACCCGGCAGAACTGATTTAGCAAACAGACCCTCAACCAAATCAACTATGCGTTTACGCTCGGCATCACGCCCATCAATCAAACCAGCATCGTAAGCAATCTCTTGGTCTTCAGTCATTAACAAAGTGTAAGGACTAGCCATTAGTTGTTCCTGACCAAATCAATCGCCTCTTGATAACTGCGACAAATCGTGTGACGAACATCGCCATCAGAGCGTGTAGGTCGCAACTCCAAAACCTTAGTGTGGTTCGCCAAAGCCTGCTCCAACAAACCAATGATGCGCTCACGCTCGGCAGCACGAAACTTAGTCTCAAACTTGCCTGCACCAGATTCATAACGAACCCAGTTGTTGTAGTGAACAATGCAGAACCCTCTGGCACGGTGCTGATTAGTGCAACCGTCAATCTCGCACTTACGCATCACGACCCCAAACGATGCACTTGCGACCTGCACGAGTAGTTGCGTAAGACTTCACAACCACAACACCCAAATCAACCAAATCTTTGCGGCGAGAGCGGATACCTGAATCAGTACCCATCCATCCCTTGCCACGGAACGCCTCAACCAACTGCTCGTCAGTTAGCGGTCTACGCAACAACGACCAAATCTTGTATTGAGTGTCCGATACTTCAACGACAGACTCCGCAGCCTCGTGTGAGGTTGTTGGGTCAGTTTTTCTTGCAACAGCCATAATTCCCTTTCCGTAACCGTATCTCGGTCACAGCAAAAGATTATTCGTTTTGAGAGTGAGAATCAAGGCTACGACACGCCCCGTTATCAAACTGTTACAAAGCCTCAACGGTGATGGTTGCGCCACTCACAGGGCGGGTGTCGGTTGTTTCCCCAGTCCAAACCTCACGGGCAAACAACTCAACAACCAAAGCGTCATCAACCCAAACTTTAGCCTGAGTCAATGAGTCAAAAACTGCCCTTGTCAACTTGTCAAATATCCGGTGCAGAGGCCGGATACACCCACTTAGGTCGCTGCGGTTTCTGAATGTAAAAAGTAATGCTCACTCTAACTGGTGAGTCAAACATCGCAACCGACTCTGACCGCAAAAACTCTTGTTTAGCAGCCAACACGATTGCGCTACGCCAAGCAGGTAAATACTTAGACGCTTCAGAGAAACGACCATTGCCACGATAACTCTTAGAGCCTTGTGGCGCAGGTCGCCCCTCAACGAAAAGCGTGATGCTTTTGCGTTCCTCGCCGTGCGTTATTTCTTTACCCACACGTTAACCGTTGCAAAAGCAAACAGAACCATCAACATAATCGCAGACACACGAACGAAACCTGAGAACTGCTCAGTTTCGCCCACCAACCAAAAAAGGTAGCAAGACCACAACTGGATGACAGTAGCGAGAACCTTAGCCATTAGAACGGGTCATTTCCCGACAACTTGGTGGCCTGAGCCTCGTTGACATGAACCTCAATCGAGGTGTGTTCCTTGCCAGCCCTATCAGTCCACTTGCGTTCCAAACCAGTCAAGAAATCAACAGAAGGTTTCGCAGACATAATGCCAGTGACCTTCACCAAGTCGCCAACCTCAACAGCGGCAGTTGACCAAACCTTAAAGAAGGTTTTACCAATCGAGCCATCGTTGCGAGTGTATTCCTCGATAGCGGTAAAGTGACCGTTTCCAGCCTTATCAACTTTCACGGATTCCAACAGAATTTTAGCCATTTTCAGACCCTTTCATTTTTAGTTTTATCGGTAGCCGCCGATAATCGGTTTACCTGATGACCTGAAGCCACACAATCTGCGTGGCCACAAGTGCGTTCACCCGGCATGAATGGTTCACCATCCAGCATCGGGGTCACACCATCAGCCGCATAAAGTCCATGCCAACTAATACAACGAGTTTTACCATACTGGATTGTTGTGGCAGGTTTAGCCCGACACGACTGACAAAGCATCCTGTCACGGCGCTTCTTTGGGGCAACAGCCCAAACAAATCCGCACCTGAAACAAAGCACTTGGTTTTCATCCACAACCACACACTAACGCTTTTTCTTTGCCAATTCAACACAACACGGCTGACAAAAAACAATTCTTTCCCCATGCCTGCACAGCGGTATAGGCGAACCAACAAAAGGCTCTGGCTTATCAAGCGACTGTTTCCTGCGAGCCTCAGTGTCTAAGCGGTCAGCAACAACCCTTGCCTTAGCCAGAATGTGTTTAGGCTCAACCCAGTCAATCTTGTCATCCTGCTTCGCCAAGTGAGCGGCCTCACGAGCCACATCAAAGTTCAGATGACCGATGAGTTGATGCCAAGCCAAAATGTTTTCCTGAGTGATTTTGCGGTTATCAGTCAACGACAGAAACTCTAAA
>Ga0315901_10009127_pt1 | contig 11440 bp, 6 predicted proteins | sample LakEriMetagenome_10_FD_203761 | JGI IMG/M metagenome (GOLD analysis project Ga0315901, IMG submission 203761) | Freshwater fungal communities from buoy surface, Lake Erie, Ohio, United States - Buoy 2 MA116 | ecosystem: Environmental > Aquatic > Freshwater > Lake | place: USA: Lake Erie, Ohio...
GTTCCTGCAACGTCACTTCCACGAGATTCTGGTTATCAACGGTAGCAAAGATAACAAGACTGGGTTGGAGCATGCACCGATACGCGAACCACGTGGGCCGTTGACTGCACGGTATGAGCCTGATACGAAGCTATTGTTTGTGTCCGTGCGCCCCTACCGCGAGGATTGCAGCAAGTATTCGATGAGCTACGAAGGGTCGTTGGAGCCGTATCAGAAAGCTGGCGCTTACCTTGGTATGAAGCGCAAGCGGATGTTTGCAGGCACAGTGACCAACACGGCGCAGAACGTACAGGCGCTGGTGTTTGACGCATCCAAGCTTGGCTTTTTTGACGAAGACATCCTGCTAAATGCTCCGGATTCTGTCCACCCCGATCTGGATTGATTGGAAGGCGTTCCGCCCAGAAACCTCTTTCTTCATCCCCTGTCTGGACTACCGCCCGGTGCAGGAGTTTGTGGAGAAAGAGGCTGACCGGCTACGGATGCAGGTGGTGTGCAAGCGTGTTGTGGAGCGGGGGCGATATGGCTTGCGGGTCTGGAGATTGGCGTGATATGCTTGGCGCACTCAATGCTTTCTCCAAGGGAACTTGAGACTGCCCCCGAGTGCTACTCCCCTTGCACCGGGGGCTTTTTTTTAATACCCCGCTATTTGCTTCAGCTTCGGAATGTTGTAGTTAGTCAGCAACTGACGCTCTAGCGCAAGAATCGAATCCGTCTTCTCCCGTTTTTCTTCCGGGGTCAGGTCTGGATCATTCGCAATGATGTTGCGGTACTTGCGCATATTCCCAAGCTGCTCCTCAATCTTGTTTACTACACCCTTCATCGAGTACAGCTTGAGTTTGTCTTCGGTCAGGTACTCCTGCAATTCTTCAGCACGGCCTTCCCGCTTGAACGTATTCACCGAGTTGACCACCTTGTCTACATCCTCACGGAACTGATAGAACTCAGTCTTATAACCACGCCCAGTATCGTCATACATGAAGGTCTTGATCAACGGCAGCTTGTTGATTGGTTTGTTCATGCGGTTGGGGTCAGCTACAGCATCGGTAACATCCAACGCCACACCACCCACGGTGCCCAGATACCCACGCAGCAAGTGGTCTACCTTCATGGGCGAGATGCCGATATGCCCGAATAGCTTGGCAAGTTCCGAGGTGCTGTTGTTGAACTGCAAGTACGTCTCTTTCCCCGCCATGTTGATACCGACGATAGGATTGTTGGTGAAGAACGAATAGTTAGTCGCCACCTCAATCGCAGGTTTAATCAATTGCGGGGTTAGGTTAACGCCACCATACGCGTTGATTGCAGCGTCACGCATACTGCGCATGAAAGTCTTGGCATCGACTGGGCGCTCGGTGCCTTCACGGGCAATCGCTTGGTAGAGGCGCTCTGGCAGAACCTTGAACAGGAAGCCAATCTCAGGTGCAACCGGCAGTTTTAGGCCAGTGCCGGGAATGATAAAGTTCTTATCACGCTCGTAGTCATCCAGACCTTTGTAGTCATCATCGTCGCCCACCAGTGCAGCGTACAAGAAAGACAGCGCAGCTACCTTGGCTCCAGTCGTATAGAACAGTGCCATTGCAGTCTTGCGGTCTTCCATCGACAAGCCCTTGCCTTGGATAGTGCGATAAAGCACATCCATACCTTGGATGTAGGCGTTCATGAAAGGCACGATCTGACGCAGGATACGTACGGTCTGCCCGTTGCCACCGGTCTTAAAGTTGATGTATTCCTTGGCGCGATGGAAAGCCAGCACTCGGTCGCCGGTTTCTTTCATGGTCTGGTCGTAGATTGCCGCACGTACCGCCATGTCAGCAGCAAGTGAGAAATCTTCCAGCTTGTCCCATGCACGGAGGAAGGCATTACGTTCTTGCAAACCATGACGCTCACGCGCCCGACGCATTGCGTGGTCAGGCATACCATCGTAAGCACCTGTGATACCCAACGCTTGGATGTCAGTCTCACCACCGGTGACCACATGATAGAAGTTACTCAGCACCTTGCTAGGCAGCGCAAACGGATGCTTCACACCGGACAGGAACATAGCGCGGCCCGTATCCTGTGCAAGCTGACTCAACGCAAAGGTTGGCATGTGAGTAACGAAACTACGCAAGCCGGTCGCTGCTGTTGTGAACGCTTTCATTACTGGGCCTGCAACATCCACCACGCTGGAGAACGCTGCCACATCTTCTTGGTTCTGCACCCGGAACGCTACGCGCTCACCGTCACGGTAGGCGAATACCACAAGCTGCTTATTGTTCTTCAGTTCGCGGTCAACCTCATCCTGCGTCTTTAGCTCTTCGGCATCCGGCAGTTGCTCTAGTGTTTTGACCGCAGCACGGTTCTTCAAGCCTGACCGGATAGCCCAGATGGTGTTGCCCACCATATTGTCGAGCACGTTGCGAATCTCTTTGGAGCTACCTGCGGTGTCCAGCTTTGGCAACTCAGTCAAGTGCACGTTACCGGTACGCAGCTTGTTAGCGGACTCAAGCTTATTGGTGTCTTCCTCTACACGTGTCCACGGCACGTAGCCCACGTTGTCTTTCCAGTCCTGTGCTTGCGCTGGGCTGAGACGGCCTGTCGATACCATGAAGTCAATGATGCCTTCGTTGTACTTGGTAAATACGTCAAATGCCTGCTTCAGTTCGGGGAACGTGTTCATAGCCTCAAGGCCAGCATCAATCTCAGCCTGAGACGCGCGTACGTTCACAATCTGCTTGCGCAATTTTGCCGCTGCCTGCTTATTGCCTTTGGCTTCTGCCGTTTCGGCTTGGCTTCTAAGCAACTCGTTACGCTTGTTGATTTCGTTGGCACGTTGCGCAATGAACGCCCGATGCGAAAGCGTTACCGCTTCCTTGGCAGAACCTAGTTTGGCACCCAGCTTCTCGATGATGATCTCAAATACACCGTCAAGGCTGATACTCTGCCCGTTTTCTACACGGTCGTAGACTTCATACAAGCCATCAGCACCGACACGGATACCACCACGCTTCATCAGTTGATCAGCAACACCCGTGGCTTCCTGCGCCTGTTCGTTCAGTATGTCTCCGCGAATTTCGCCAAGGCTGTTCGTGACCTTGTTTTGATAAGCGGCAACAAGCTTCTCTTTGACCGGCGCATCTTTATCCACGACTGCCTGACGGATAGCCATCGGTATGCCTTTGGACTTCTCGCTCATCAGGGTCAAGCGGTCTAAGAATGTCTGATCGACATCTGGCTCCGGCTCGTTGGCAATACCCTTCATGCGCTCGTTCAGCGCAGCGGCACGTTGACCTTCGGTAGTCAGTTCGCCTTCAGCACTCTTCCGCTGATACGAAATCCTGCTATCCGTCGGACTCCACGCACCGGTATTGAATATGGATTTGATCTGTGTAGGTTCGTAGACAGCGAGATTCTTGCGCCCACCTTCTTGTACGTAGAAGCCATCATGCCCTAAATATTTAATTGCTTCCTGTACTGTGGCACTTTCAATCGCTTCCCATTCCCCATACATAACATCATTCATGAGGTCTTCATCACCAATAATTTCAGCTAATTTATTTAGGTGACTACGTTTTTGGAAGTCAAATGGGTTCTGTGCACTGACGTATACCGGGACTATATTTGCACGGCTGGGTAAAAGTTCACTGAGCAAATTATTAAATTCATCGATAGGAGATGTGTCCTCACGTGCCGCAATTGCATCCGCCTTATCATATAACTCGTTAAGTTGTGCCTCTGAAAGTTTAGCCCGCAGCTCTTTCAGCATGTAATCTTCGGACGAACTCGAAAAACTTTCAGCAAACAGAGGATCATCCGTCAGGAAGATAGCATTTGCTTGTTTTGGGCGGAACTCAGAGATGTCACGAGCGGTGCCGTGGTACATGACTTTGGGCTTACCCACACCATCGCGATTCCGATACTCTTCAGTCAAGCGGTCACGCTCTTCTTGACTCAGCCCTCCCCAGTATTCCTTGCGCTCTTGTTCAGGGATTCCCATACGACGCATAATCATGTCGCCAGAGACAGGGCCAACATCGCGAGAAGTAACAATCTTGGAGTTGCCGAACCACTTCTTAAAGTTAGTGGTTGCGGTATCTATCATCCCCCGCACCATCGACTTAGCATCACCTGCTTGCACATCAGCAGTTGGTTTGACCGAAGCCTTTTTTACTTCCTTTAGATACTGAACGAAAGTCTCATCCGGTAAGTACCGATTGTTCTTCAGATTGCCAAAGAAGCTACGCAGTGCACGTCCTAACCGCGCAAAGAACTTCTCTACAACGGAGATAGGCTTCTCATCTGTGGTTGCCCAGCGCGATACTTGGTCTGCGTACCATTCGTCAAAGCTGCGCCAGTAAGGCTTTAGCTCATCTGCCATTAACCCTTCCGCTACACGAGTTTGTTTAGCAGCAGTTCGTGCGCGGAGTGCATCGACGAGTTCCCGTGCAGTCTTACCTTTTTGTTCACCCAGCCATTTCTGAAACGCCTTCTGTATAGATGCTTGCAGTTCTGGCGAAGCGTTGTTGTACATCTCCTTCATGTGCACATGACCAAGTTCATGCGCTAACACCTCAAGCATTGAAGTTTTGCTGGTTGATGGTGTAAAGGCGATGTAGTAGTCGCCGTTCGACATTCTGCGCATAGACCCTGCGTTTAGCGGATCGAGTGCAGCCGAGCCAATTGCCCGGTAAGGGCCGGTGAATTTACCTACGTCCGCCCGCGCATCTTCCATCGTAGTGATGTAGATGTTGGCACGGATACCTAACAGTTTTGACCATCCAGCAACAATACTGCCTAGTTCTTTTGGCGTGTTCTTTGAAGTCTGGATTTTCCCTTTGGTAAAGGTGATAAACGGTTTGGTTTTATGCGCTTGTTCCGCAGCCTGTTCTTGCCGTTTCTTTTCTGCAACTAAACGGGCACGTTCTTGTGGGGTAAATAAATTCCCAGTAAAAGATTCAATATCAATTTTGGTACGTAGCGAACCTTTTGCCGCTGCATATACAGGTCGCCCTGTAAGCGCAGAATACCCACGTATAAGCGCAAACTCACCTTCTTGCCAAGCTATCTCACCGCCGAGGTCTTTAGCATGCTGTTCTGCGGTAGCACGTTGTTCTGGGGTGTACGGTACTTTTGGTGCAGTCTCGCCTTTCAAAGAACGGATTTGTTCTTCTATATCTGCCGTTGATACTTCACCAAATCCGTCCGTAATATCTTCGACGATACCTTTTGCTTCCGCAGGTTTTACTTTGCCTTCTTGCACCAGCCTACGGGTGGCTTCTTTAGGAGTTACTTTCCCTTCAGCAGGCGTAGGAGCAGCAGGTGCTTCCAGCGCCGGGGCAGCGGTAGGTGATACAGCAGGCGGTACAGGTTCACGTGGGGCCCCTTCTAGTGTAGTTGGCTGTCCTCCCGCTCCGACATCAGGCTGTTGAGCAACCCCTCCAGTAACATCCATTCCCCCGGTGACAGGTGCTGCAACTCCTCCGGCGGGTGCGGCTCCGCGTTCGTCAGCCACTGCAACGCTAGGCTCAACTGCTGGTTCGACAGATTCTGTAGGTTGGATGACATCAGCTGCCTCCTTTGCTTTCTTGGCACGTGGCTTTCTAGGTAGACGCAAATCAAGTTCACCCTGTTCCATAAATACAGGATTGCTTAGAAACTTGTTTACCCCTTCAATTATCCTAGCACTGCGGTTGGGGTCGTTAGCAAAGTCAGTCAGTACTTCTTGAACTTCGGCACGTTGCGCAGGGTCAGCAAGGTCTTTATCCAAGATGGCTTCGCGCAACTTTTTGTTGGTCTTGGCAATACCCATTACCTTGAAGTCAGCTTCAGTGACCGGGCGTGTCTCAACCGCCTCCTCCATCGTAGGTGCAGGCTGAATGTACTGTGGGCCAAGACGGAATTGATCTCGCTCTTCGGGCAATGCTAATTCAGGTGTAGGGCGCTCTTCAAACGCCGCACGTTGTTCCCGTGCATCCATCTGGAGAAACGCTCTATCAGCGTCTGTAATTAACTCACCAGCGGTCAATCGTGCGTTAATGTCGGCGATACGCTGCTGTCTAAAGAACTCAGATTGTTCAGGCGTGATACCTGCGGGGGCAACCTGCTCTTCACCCAGCACAACACCTTCGCCAGTCTGCTGGCGTGGCATCTCGGGCATATCGAAGTCCAACCCCATCTGCCCCGGTTCAGCTACAGCCCCAGCGCGTTCAGCGCCTTCTAGCCCCTTGGATAGTTGCTTAATCTGAGTTTCAAGGTCAGCCCGCGCAGCATTAAGCTCATTGGCTCGCCCAAGAATGGCACCTCGTTGTTCCTCAGTAGGTGCAGCTTCGAATTGGGTTTTTAAACGGTCAACCTCACGCATCAGCACATCGTGCTGATCTCGCAACTCAGTAATCTGGAACAAACGGTTCTGCCGTGCGGCTTCTTTTTCTTCTGCTTCACGGAAAGGCTCCGGCGCAGCGCGGTAACCTTCATACCCTTCACCAAACTCAGGCACTTGCCCAAGTGGGAATTGTCTAGCTTCTGCGGGAACACCAACAGCACCGGGGGCTTCAGTAGAAGGAGGCTGTGTACCCGGTGCCCCACGTGCTTTCCGTCCATCAAGAACCGAGTTAACGCACCAGCCCCCGCACCATATGCACCTTCTTCAGCGGCACCAGCGAAGAGCGGCTGCTCCGGGTTGTAGATGCCTTGAGCAATTAAGTTTTGGGCGACTTTCTGGGCGGCTTCAGTCGCACCTTCAACACCACCGGTCACAGCGGCGCGAGTAATAAGTTTTTTACCTATGTTGAGTTGTGGAGCAACCAGATCAAGCAGACCAACTGGCGCACCCAACGCGGTAGCAAGTGCACGGTCATCACCCGTTACACCTTTTTCTTCGGCAGCAAGACGTGCTTCGCCTGCACCAGCAGCGGCACCTGTACCAACTGCGGCAGCACGGCCTGCTAACCCAAACGGCCCTGTTGCGAAGAATGGAATTGTGGAGCCAACCGCCTCACCAAACTTACGAGGGATTGTTTCTTCATAACCCATCTCTGGGGCAAACGGCTTACGAAGCGCGGCACCTTTTTCTTGGATAAATTTGCGGGTAGGTTCTTCGTATCCTTCAGGCAGCATAGCCGCTGCACCAACCCCGGCAGTTTCCAGCAGACCAACAGCACCGGCAGGGATACCCTTAAAGAATTCCTTTGCCTGCCCACCAATAGTCGGGCCTTCTACCAGTTTACGAAATTGCGCAGGAGTTAGCCCTTGTGTACCTAAATACCCGTCAATATCCGTCATAGGAGCACTTTGGTTGATCATGCTCTGGACGTTAGCGATGATCTGCTCATAGCGTGTTGCCATGATGCGCTCCTTATTTCACAGGGGGAAGGCCATACTTATTTTCGTACGCGGCTGCATTTGGTTTAGCTGGCGGGGCCATATTCGCCCCTTTTGGTGTAATACCAAATTGAAGCGCCATTGAGTTAGCGTAGGCAATCGCATCGCTTTGCAGTTTACTAGGGTCTTGCATATACAGCGGGTTGCCTGCGTTCTTGGAAATAAAGTCTCCTGCCGCATCGATCAGTATCTTTGCTTTGTTAGCCTCAATCCCTTGCGCTCTCAGTGCGCCCGTGTACTCGCGCTGGGTCTGTGCTTGCAGATTTGCCACATATCGCTGGGTTTGTGCGGATGTCTCGGTGGCATACAACTGACCCATCAAACTCTTATCAGCGGTAGTTAGGCTGGTTGCTGCCTGCACTCCAACATTAGCGGCCTGTGACTTTGCGGTAAACAACGCACGTTCATCCGCTTGTAGCATTTCAGCCAACTTATCTCTACGCGCAAGGGCGCTCTCTGCCCCAGTGCGTTTTGCTTGTGCATCTGCTAGGCGGAATTGCTCTATACGCTCGTCGTATCTTTCTTGTCTATCTTTGAGTTTTTCAACAGCTTTTGCGTAGTCGTTCAGTCCTTCTTGCGCACCCGCACTGAGTTCTTGGAACTCTTGACCTTCACGAGAACCCATAAGTCTGAGACCTGCTTTCATAATACCCAGACCAACTGCGGCGTCTTTTTCAGACGCGGCTTTACCTTTCTTCTCCTCAATACCTTTGATCATTTTATTAAAGACATCGGGGTCATACCCTGCCTGCTTGTACAGTTCGTTCTGCTCTTCAAGTATTTTGCCCGGAGCTTTTACTTCCGTCTTAACAAGATCAGGAATGTTGGGTGTCGCCTTTGCTACTTTTTCTTCGAACGTAGACTTATCTATTTCGGGACGTGCGATAGCAGGGAGCGGCGGTGCTTTTGCTACCTGTGGGCCACGAGCTTCTTTTTCTGCTGATGGTGAAGGTGCAACCGGAGCAGCAGGGGCAGCAGGTGTCGCTTGCCGGGCATCTATAAACGCTGGAGGTGTTGCACCTTTAGCCTCTTCCTTTTTTACGGGCGGCTTTGAAGGGCGATATGGTTTGTAGTTAGGATCAAAAAACATCCCGAAGCGTTCTGCTGCTGAGTAATCATCCGTCGGAGCACCGCCAGTAACAGGCAATCCTGTGAATGGGTCATAAACGAGATCGCCTGCTGCATACCCCGGCACCTCACCACCTTCGTCGAATGCCACAATGCCACCACCAGCCATTTCTTTAATGCCACTTGGTAGCGCAGCAACACCAGCACTTGGCGCACCTTGTGGAGGAAGCGCAGCAACACCTTGCGGAGGCATCTGAGGCTGTGGTTGTTGTGGCTGCGGTGGTTGTGGTTGGTTAGCGACAGCAGGTAGTCCAAGTATTTCTTGGGCAACAGTAGCCTGCGGTGGTTTAGCGTTTTGCTGCTCGATACGCTGGATCATCATGCCAGCCATCATTGCTTTTTGTGGGTCGAGCAAGCCCAACTGCACCATGCGTCCAAGGTCAGCCTTGGAGTACTTGGTTGCCAAATCTTGAATTTCTTGGATTTGTCTTAGCATGATTTACCCCTGCGACAATTTGTTTGCAGCAACAGAAGCCAACCCACCTTCGGCAAATATCCCTGCCTGCTTAGCGCCCATATAAGTCATACCCGCACCCGCTAACTGCCCAAACATAGACGGCGGTGCGGAATAGACCGACTGCGTCGATTGTGACAATGGAACGCCACGCAAGATGTCGGACATGAACGCCAACTGCTGCTGCGGATGACCTCGTTGCGACAAGAAATCTTGATATGCCTGATCCAACGCTTGTTGTGAACGTTGTTGCTGCAAAGCACCTGCACCCGCTTGCGCCCGCATAGCGGCTTCTTCTTGTCCGAACTGTTGCTGACCCAACTGCCCTAGCTGACCAGCGGCGGCGAGTTGTTGCTGTAGCCCTTGCAGTCCAAACTGCGCACCAAACTGACGCGACTGCTCTGCCATACGCTGCGCTTCTGTACCATAGCGGGCTTGAGCTTCCGCAGCCGTCATACCTTGACCGAACCCAAACTGCCGAGACTGTTCAGTCCCTTGCTGCGCTTGCATATATGCTTGTTGGTTAGCTAATTGTGCTTGCAGCCTTGCCTGCTGCTCAGCGTTGAACTGTTGTGTAGCACGATCAAACGCTGCTTGGCCCCCACGGGCTTGGATATCACCTAACTGCATCCCCAAATTGCGCTGACGCTCTGCTTCAACAATCCCAGACCGAGCGCCGCCAAACGCACCCTGACGTACTGCCTGACCTTGTAGTTGCTGTCCAAGAATGTCAGATTGTCGTGTTGCTTCACGCTTCTCAATATCTGTGACAGCCTGTTGATACGGCGACATAAAAGCTTCGGCTGTGCCGGGACGGGTAAAGCTACTAGTCCGTGCGCCCATGATGCCAAACTGCCCCGGTTGATATTGCCCCGGCGCTTGGTATGTGCTGGAAAATCCTGTGGGGTCGTACCCAATACCAGCAGCGCGTAGACCAGCACCAGCAGCAAGCTGTGACGCCATGCCAGTTTGTGCAGTAGGTCCAAGATTTTCTGCGCCTCGAAACGCCTGCTGTTGTAGTGGTTCAAACCCAGCAACACGCTGTCCACCATAAGCTTGGTACGGAGCGTTCGTTGCGGCTTCGGCTTTACCCAGCATGCGCTCGACGTATGGTCTGGCGTACTCAGGAATCGAGGTCTGAGTTTGTACAGTTTCGCGGGGTTGAGAGCCACCGCTGCCACCACCGGCATAGAACATGAACCACTCAGGATTAAACAACCACTTAAAAATATTCATAGTTTTGCTCCCGCAACCCGGTACTTTTCTTTGAGGCCAAATCGCTCCCACAGTCTCATTGCTGATGCACGTGATGCGCCTTCTATATAAGTGGCACCGAATGCTTTCAGTATGTCCGTGAATTGCGTGTAAGTATCTGACCCTGTAATTAGCCTGCCACCCATCGTGACGACAAAAGCAACTCTATCGTTTGGGCGGTTGTAGAACATTATCGTTGCAGCACCGTGGATTACCGCATCATCGTCAATTGCTACGATAAGTATCCAAGTACCGTTTGTTACAAAGACCTTCGCGTGGTCAAGAGTGTAATCGTCTTGATACGCTAAAGCCGCATCGATGAATTGCTCCACCTGCGGCCATAATTGATTCGTGTAGTTAACATCTACGTGCTGTATTTTCATGCAGGCAAGTGTTTATCCGCTCTCGTATTTACAGCCACTTTCTTTTTACCGACTGTTTTGCTTCGCGCCTTCTGCACTCGATCCATCATAGCGTAGAGCTTACGCGCACCGGCTTCAGTCGAACCATTACCAAGTTCAGACACAATACGCGCAGGGATCACAAACTCACCATCAGCAAGACGAGCAGGCTGGCGGTTGCCAATGACAGCAGGGATAGAATCAGAAACTCCATCGCCGGGCCCTTTCAATAAACGACCACCATCGGAATAACCGCCAAGATCAGAGACACCGCCACCAGCAGCAAATGGTAAAGCCCGCATAATTCCAGCAGCTTGACCAAATGGTTGCGGCCGCATGGGGCCAGAAATCCTCTGAGGGTTGAATTGTTCATACTGCTCCCTCGTCATTGGCAAATCGTGGGTTATAGCCCTCATCCTGCCGCCCCCACCCTGCCTGCTTGACAAATACTCTTCGTAGGAAGGTTTTGCTTCTGGTTGCATTGCCAAAGGCGCAGATTGATTAACCATGCTCGGGCCGCTACCCACTGGTAAGTAACCGTTTACGCTTGCAGGGCCAGATTGCCCATTGTTATCTCTGCTTACGTTTAATGTACCTTGCAGATTTATCTGCCCACCATCAGCAAGTTTTTGTTCTCCAGTATATGCACCCACTGCGGCATCTCCGCTCGGCGATATAACATTCACGGGCTCTGGGCGCTGCATAGTTGGGTTAGAGTACAAGGCGGTCTGAAGTTGCGCCTGTGGATACATTAGATTAGAGCCCACTGCGTTCATAGCAGACATAGTTTCAACTAGGCCACCAACAGCCAGCCCCATTAGCCCACCTTCAGCGGCTTTTCTAT
>Ga0315901_10009129_pt1 | contig 11439 bp, 10 predicted proteins | sample LakEriMetagenome_10_FD_203761 | JGI IMG/M metagenome (GOLD analysis project Ga0315901, IMG submission 203761) | Freshwater fungal communities from buoy surface, Lake Erie, Ohio, United States - Buoy 2 MA116 | ecosystem: Environmental > Aquatic > Freshwater > Lake | place: USA: Lake Erie, Ohio...
CGCACCTCGGCCGTGACGTCAGTCGGCCGGCGCCTGTCGCGCCGCCGGTGGTTCCTGGTCGCCGGCCTGCTCTCCACCGTGCTGCCGGCCGTGGTGCTCGCGTTGCTCCGCGACGCCGAGTACCGCGCCGAGGCCGTCGTGGTGCTGCGCACCACGCTCATCGACGACCTCACCTTCGGCGACCTCGACGTCGCCGATCAGGAGGACCTCGCCGAGCGCCGCGTCCAGAACGAGATCAGCTACCTCCAGGGCGACCTCGTGCGCGGCCAGGTGGAGCTCAACCTCGGCTCGTCCGACGTCCCGCGGGCCGAGGGCATCGCCGCCGCCGGCGACACGATCGTGGTGCGGGTGGAGGCCGAGACCGCCGAACTCGCGCAGCTCGTCGCGAACACCTACGCCGACGCGTACGTGGCAGCACGCGCGTCGCAGATCGAACGCCTCACCCAGGAGGCCACGGCCCGCCTGCAGATGTGGCTCGCCGAGGGCGAGGAGGTCATCGCCCGCATCGAGGCGCAGAACGCCGCCGATGGCCAGACTCCCGAGCGAGTTGCCGAGATCGAGCGACTCGTCGCCGAGCTCACTGGGCTCGCCGCCGTCCTCGAACGACTCCAGCTCGCGCAGGCACTCGACCTCCGGCCCGCGGAGGTGATCGCCGACGCGTCGTCCGGCAACGACGTCGGCTCGGCCGATCTGCTGCGCGTGCTGATCGCCGCCCTCGCCGTCGGTCTCGCGCTCGGATTGGTGAGCGCCGTCGTGGTCGACGTCGTCGACGACGTGATCCGCACGGGCGACGACCTCGCCCGCGCCCACACCGGCGCACGGCCCTACGCGCTCGTGCCGGACGACCCGTCCGCCGCCAACGGCACCGCTGCACTCCGACGATCACAGGACCCGGCCTCGGTCGCGTATCGCGTGCTGCGCAACCAGGTGCTCGCCACGTCCGGACCGCACCAGGTGGTGCAGATCACGTCGATCACCGAGGGCGACGGCGCCACCACGATCGCTGCGAACCTCGGTGTCGCGCTGGCTGAGCACGGCGGCTCGGTGGTGGTCGTCGACCTCGATCTGCGCACGCCCCGCATCCACACGGTGTTCGGCGTCGACGGCACGCTCGGCCTCGTGGACGTGCTGGCCGGCGACCTGCTCGATCTCGCGCTGCTGCCGCTCGACGAGCGGCTGCAGGTGCTCGCCGCCGGCACCGTGCCGCCCGATCCGACGAGCCTCGTGGCCGGGCCGGGGCTGGAACGGCTCGTCGACGAACTCCGCCGCCGCTTCGACCACGTGGTGATCGACACGCCCCCGCTCGAGTCGGCCGACGACGCGGCGCTGGTGGCGCCCCTCGGCGACCTCGTGCTGCTCGTCGTCGGGGCCGGGAGCACCTCGGCCCGACAGCTCCACCGGGCCACGAGCCGCTTCGACGAGCTGAACGTCGCGGTCGACGGCTACGTGCTGAACCGTGCGCTGCTGCGCCGCTCCATCGGGCGCCGACGGCTCGACCGCCCGACACTCTGACCGCACGGCTCACCCGGCTCACCCGGCTCGCCCGGTCCGCCCGGTCCGCCCGGTCCGCCCGACCGTTCCGGAGCGGCTCGATCGGTGTCTCTCACTGTCGTCGATGGTGCGTCAAGGTTCGATCAAGTCTTCAGCGGGGAGTGAGAACTCGCTCCTAATCTCCGTGGCCTGCGGTGTCGGCGGACACCGACCAACCCAGGCGGAACCTCAGATGGCGGACCTCTTCATCGTCCCGGCCGTCCCGACGTTCGCTCGAGTGGAGCGGGCGTGGACGGCACTGTCGACCCGGCGACGGCGACTCGTGCTCGCCGGTGCCACCGCGGCCGTGGCGCTCGGCGTGGCGGCCGTCAGCGTCGCGCCGGCGTCCACGTCGGTGGCGCTCGTGGTCGTGGGTCTGCTCGCTGCGGCGGCGGCCGTGGTGGACGTGCACGAGCACCGCCTGCCGAACCGGTTGCTCACGGCCGCCGCCGTGGTGGTGCTGGTCGCCGCCGCGTCCGAGGGCTGGGCGACGACGGGGGACGTCGCCGTCAGCACCCTCATGGCGACGCTGCCGCTGTGGATCGTGCGCTACGGCAAGGGGCTCGGCCTGGGTGACGTGAAGTTCGCCGCCGTGCTCGGTGCCGCGGCTGGTCTGGTGCACCCGTTCGCCGGCCTGGTCGTGGTGTGGACCGCGGCGCTGGCGAGCGGGGTGTTCGCGCTGCGTACCCGACGCACCCGGCTCGCGATCGGACCCTGGCTGTGGGCCGGGTTCGTCGTGTCCGGCATCGTCGCGATCGTCGCGGTGCACCTCGTCGAGCGGATGGGCGGTCGACCGTGGCCGGCCCCGTACTGAGCCAGCGACGCGCCGCCCCCAGCGCTCGCTCCATCGATCACACCGGTGACGCCCTCGCTGGTCCCGCCGCCGCATCCTCCGTGCGCACCCGGCGTCGCGACGTCCGTCGTCGTCGCAGCCGGCTGCGTGCCCAGTGGTTGGTGCTCGCCGCAGCGCTGACGGTGCTGGCGGGTCTGCTCGTCGCCTGGGCGCTCGACCGTGCGGCGGACCGTGTGCAGGTGGTGAGCGTCGCGCGTGCGGTGCCCGCCGGCACGGTGATCACGGCCCAAGATCTCACGATCACCGCGATCGCGTTCGACACCGCGGTGACGGGGCTCGTACCGGCCCGGTCGCTCGACGCCCTGGTGGGCCGGACGGCCACCATCGACCTCGCACCGGGCGCGCTGCTCACCGTCGGCATGTGGGCCGACGGATCCGAGCTCGCCGCCGACGAACGCACCGTCGGGGCCGTGCTCGAGCCGGGCACCCACCCGGCCGGGCTCGACGCGGGGAGCACGGCCCTGGCCGTACCGCTGCGCGACGGCGACGCTGGTGATGGCGCCGGTGATGGCGCTGGTGATGGCATGTCGACGACCCCGGTGGACGGAGTGGTGGTGCGCGTGCTCGACGCCGACGCCGCCGAGTCGGGCGGTCGGCGGGTGACGCTCGCGGTGCCGGCCGAGCACGCCGCGGATCTCGCGCGTCTCGCGGCCACGGAGTCACTCGTGCTGGTCGGCGTCCCCATCCAGTTGCAGGAGGGCCAGTTGCAGGAGGGCCAGTTGCAGGAGGGCCAGTTGCCGGAGGGCCAGTTGCCGGAGGACGGGTCGTGATCGTCGGCGTCACCTCGTGGCGCGGGACCGGTGCCACCACGACGGCCCTGGGTCTCGCCGCGGCGTTCGTGGCGCGCGGCGAGCGACCGTGGCTCGTCGAGGCGGACCCGGCCGGCGGCGTGCTCGCGGCCCGGCTTCCGCGTCACACGGTGCAACCGGGCGGGCTCGGACGCGTGGCCTTCCCCGATCGCCGGTCGTCGGCGCACGAGCGCTTCGTGGCGGCAGCGACCGACGTGGCGGGGATGCGCGTGGTGACGGCCGCCGGTGATCCGTTCCGTGCGTGGGCGTGCCACTCGCCGCGTGCGCCGTGGGCGCCCGCGCTGCGCGAACTCGACGGGCCGGTCGTGGTCGACCTCGGGCGGATGCGTGGCGGCGCACCGCACGCCGCGGTGCTCGACCAGCTGGACGCGCTGCTCGTGCTCGCCGACGCGGACGCCGTCTCGGTGGCCACGACGCTCGAGTGGGCCGAGTCGATGGGGCGCGCCGCACCGGTGGACGCAGCGATGCCCGTGGACCTGGTGTGCTGCTGCATCGTCGACGCTCCCACGGTGCTCGACCGGGTCGGTCGCGTCGACGTGCTCGCCGAGCTCGGACATCGCTGCGCCGGTTGGTTGCCGTGGGATCCGGCCGGCGCACGGGCACTCCACGACCTGGTGCCGCTCGGCGACCGGCCGTTCCGGCGGTCCGGACTCGCCCACGGCCTCGCACACCTCGCGGCCGATCTCGTTCGTCGCACCGACGCGGAGGCCGCCGCGTGAACGAGGGCCGCGTGAACGAGGGCCGCGTGAACGGCGACGACGAGCTCGACCTGCTGGCGGCCGACGTGCGTCGCACGTACGGCGACCGGTTCCCGCTGCCGCGTCGCGACGAGACCGCCGCCGACCGCGAGCTGCGCGAGGAGATGACCCGCGACGTGCTCGAGCACGAGGTGCTGCCCGAGCTCGAACGTCAGCGCCTGGCGGTCCGCCAGGCTCCGCTCGGCGACCACGAGCAGCAGCTGCTGGTCGAGCTCGTGCTGTCGGAGATCTTCGGGTTGCCGAAGCTGCTGTCGGTGCTGCGCGACCCGATGGTGACCGACGTGCTCGTGTTCGGCGCCGATCCGGTGCGCATCGAGCGGGCCGACGGCAGCCGGCAGCTCCTACCCCCGCTCGTGCGGCGCGACCGCGACCTCGAGCGGATCATCTACGACACGGCCACCGCACGGCGGCGCCCGTTCAACCGTGAGCACCCGTTCGTCGACCTCGAGCTGGAACCCGGTGTGCGGTTCCACGGCGAGGGGTTCGACGTGGTGGCCCGACCGCTCGTCACCATCCGTCGGGCAGCGGTGTTCGGGGCGGTGCTCGACGACCTCGCCGAGCGCGGGATGCTCGACGACGCGGCCGTCGCACTGCTGCGTGCCGCCGTGGCGGCCGACCTGTCGATCCTCGTCGCCGGACGCATGGGCTCGGGCAAGACCACCCTGCTGCGGGCGTTGATCGGCGAGATCGACCCGGCCGACGTGATCGTCACGATCGAGACCGACTTCGAGCTCAACGTCGCGCAGATGGGCACGCACCCGTTCGTGCACGCCTACCAGGCCCGCATCCCCTCCACCAGCGACGGAGCCGGCATCTCGTGCGCCGACGTGATGGTGCCCGCGGTGCGCACCCGTGCGGACTGGATCATCGTCGGCGAGGTGCGCGGCGCCGAGGGTGCGGCGATGGTGAGCGCGATGAGCATCGGCCAGGGGACGATGGCCACGGTGCACGGCGGCTCCGCCAAGGACGGCCTCGAGCGGCTCGCCGAGCTGATCGCCACCCACGGTTCGCTCGATCTGCGGATGGCGCGTTGGCAGGCCTACCGCAGCGTCGACCTGGTGGTGCACACCCACGGCGACAACGAGCGCGGTCGCTGGGTGACCGAGATCGTGGCGCCGTCCGTGGAGGACGACGGTGGCCGCTTCGTGATGCACCGGCTGATGGGTGCGCAGAGCGGTGCGCCCGACGGTCGCGCCCGGGTGCTCAACGAACCGCAGCGGCCGATGCTGGAGCGGCTGGTCGAGGCCGACCCGTCGTTCAGCACGGTGTGGTGGCAGCGCCGGCCGGAGACCCACCGGCCGCTGCGTGCTGTGCACCTGCAGGCCGCGCCGCAACCGGGATCGAAACCGGGATCGAGCGCGGGGTCGAGCGTGGGGTCGAGCGCGGGGTCGAGGGCCGCACCGAGGGTGGCGTCGTGAGTGGCGTCGTGAGTGGCGTCGTGAGTGGTGTCGTGAGTGGTGTCGTGAGTGGAACGGCCGTGATCCCGGCCCCCGCCGTCGTGCTCGTCACGATGGTCCTCGTCGCCGGTGCGATCGCCGCGTCCCTGGTGGCGGTGCGAGACGGTTCGGACGAGCCCTCGCCGTCGGGCGGTGATCGCGACCGCACCGTCACGCCCCGGTCGGCGCCGAGGGTGTGGCTCGGCGTGGCCGTCGGCGTCCCGGTGCTGGCCGTCACCCGCTGGCCGGTGCTCGCCCTCGCCGCCGGTCTGCTCGCGGCGTGCTGGACGCGATGGCTGCGCGACGACGCAGCCGCCGACGAGCGCCGCCGCGTGGAGGGCATCGCCAAGTGGCTCGAGGACCTGCGCGACACGTTGCGCGGCTCGTCGGTCGGCACCGAGGAGGCACTCGAGCAGGTGGCGCTGCGCGCACCCGAGGCGGTGCGCGCGCCGCTCGCGACCTTCGTGCTCCGACGCCGGCAGGGGTTCCGCACCGAGGACGCGCTCGCCGACCTGGCGGACGCGCTCGCACACCCGACGAGCGACGCCGCCATCGCCGCGATCCGGCTCGTCGTCAGCGGCTCGGCGGGCGCCGGCCGGCTCCATCCGACGGTGTCGGCGCTCGCCGCGGCCGCGCGCGACGAGGTGCGTGCTCGCGAGCGCGTCGATCGCACACGGGCGCTGTACCGGGCCTCGATGACCCGGTTGGTGATGATCGCCGTCGCGCTGCTCGTGTACCTGCGCCTCGCGGCCGGAGAGCTGCTCGAGCCCTACGCGACGCCGCTCGGGCAGGTGATCCTGCTCGTGCCGTTGACGATGTGGGCGGGCTGCCTCGCATGGATGCGCAGCCTGTGCCGGTACGAGCCGCCGGCGCGGTACCGGATCGCCGGGAGCCTCGCATGACCTCCGGCTCGTCACAGCTCGCCACCGCCGCGCTCGTCGCGGTGCTGTCGGCCTCGGCGGTGGGCGCTCTCGTCCTGGGGATGCGCCCGCGCCGTCGCACGATCGCCGAGGTCCGTTCGACCCTGCAGCCGTCGAACGGCCTCGGCGATCCGGTGCGATCCCTCGACCGGGGCGACCGGGGCGACCGGGGCGACCGGGGCGACCGGGGCGACCGGGGCGACCACCTCGACCGGGTGCAGGCCCTGGTCCGGCCGCTCGCCGAGTACGTCGCCCGGTCGTTCGGTGACGGGTTGCGGCTCGTGCGGACGGAGCCGGCCGACGTCGCCGCTCGCGTGGTGGTGGGCGGCGTCGCGATCGGCTTCGTCGCGCTGTGCAGCCTCGGCGCTGCGATGTCGACCGGTGTGCTGCCGGCCTCGCCGTGGTGGTTCGCCGTGGTGGCCCTCGGTGCCCTCGCCGGATCGGTCGTCGTGTGGCAGGACACCTCGTCGCGCGTGCGCCGCCGGCGTCGCGAGTTCCGGCGCACCGTCACCGACTTCGTACAGCTCGTTGCCGTCGGCCTGACGACCGATCAGAGCGTGGAGGAGGCCGTGCAGTTCGCGCTCGACATCGGCGACAGCGACCTGTTCGAGCTGCTGCGCGAGGAGCTCGCGACGGCGCCGCTGCGCGGCGTGCCGCTGTGGGAGGCGATCGACCAGCTCGGTCGCACCTTCGACCAACGCGAGCTGTGCGAGTTCGCCGCATCGGTCGAGCGACAGGGCACCCAGGGCGTCTCGATCACGGACACCGTCAACAGCCTGGCCGCGTCCATGCGAGCGTCGGCGCTCGACGAACTCGAGCGCGACGCCGACCGCGCCAACGCCAATCTCTCCGGCCCGACGATCGGGTTCGTCGTGGCGACGATGGTCTTCCTGGCCTACCCGCTCGCCGTCCGCGTCTCGGAGGCCTTCGGGGGCGGCTGACCGCTCCCGACCCGATCACACCCGTTCCGACCTGATCCCACCCGAACCCACTCGAACCCACTCGTTCCCCGACACCGTTCCCGACCCACAGAAAGACCTCAGCCATGGCGGATCTGAACCAACTGCTGCTCCCGGTGATCGTCCCGGCCACCACGCGCGCCCAGCGCGTGCGCGCCGGCGTGCGCGACAAGCTGCGTCGCACCTGGGACGACCGCCACGACGAGACCGGTCTCGACGAGGCCGTCACGAAGATGGTCTGGCTCGCCGTCGGCATCGCCGTCGCGGTGGCGGCCACCACGTTCTTCGTCGGTGTCTTCAACGACGCCCAGGCGAACGTGCCCGACCCGGTGGCACCCACGCCGTGACCTCCCCGCCACGTGATCGTGGCGCGGTGGACGTGTCGGTGGAGATGCTCTTCGGCACGGTGACCGTGCTGATGGCGTTGCTGCTCGTGTTCGAGACGGCGGCGTACTGGCATGCCCGCAACGTGCTCGACGACGCCGCGGCCGACGGCGCCCGTGTCGCTGCCGCGTTCGACGGATCGTGCACCGACGGGATCGCCGAGGCGCGCGCCGCGGTCGACCGCCACGCAGGATCGTGGGCCGATGACGTCGAGATCGTCTGCACCGACGGGCCGCTCGTCGTGGTGAGCATCCGCGCCACCACACCCGGTGTGGTGGGCGACGGGCTGGGCATGCGCGCGTCCGTGTCCGAGTCGGCGCCGAGCGAGCGATGAGTCGTGGACGGACGGCGGCGCGACGACGGGGTGGTGACCCCGGTGGAGACGATGTTCGTCGTCGTGTTCGTGCTGCTCGCGGTGGCGTTCCTCGGCTTCCTGGGCCGGCTGCACGCAGCAGGCGTGCAGGTGACGAACACGTCGCAGTCCGCGGCGCGCGCGGCGTCGCTGGAGGGCGACGCGGACGCGGCCCGACGGGCGGCGCTCGACACCGTCGCCACCTCGTCGCTCGCCACGCGCTGCCGCACGGCACCGGCGGCCGAGCTGACGTGGGAGCCCTCGCCGTCGGGCACGTGGCAGGGCGGGTCGGTGACGGTGACGATCAGCTGCGTCGTGGCCAACGACGACCTGGCCGGCTTCTGGACGCCGGGTGCCCGCACACTGCGCGCGAGCGACACCCAGCCGATCGACCGGTACCAGCGATGAGCGCCGCGACCGCGTCACCCCGCCGAGACGACCGCGGCTCGCTGTCGATCATGTTGGTGGTGCTCCTCACCGTCACGCTCGGCGCCGCCGCGCTGATCGTCGACGGGGGTCGAGCGATGGCGGCGCGTCGCCACGCCGCGAACACCGCCGAGGCCGCCGCACGCCATGCCATCGCGGCGCAGTCGCCGACCGGCGGGTTCGACGCCGCCCTGGCCGCCGACCTCGCGCGCGACCACGCCCGCCGGGCCGGGGTCGATCCCGAGGACGTCGACGTCGAGGTGCGCGACGGCCCCACCGGGGCTCCCGAGGTCGTGGTCACCGTGACCGCACGCCGCACCACCGTCTTCCTCGTCCTCGGGGGTGCGGACGAGCTCACGGTGCGCAGCACCGGTGCCGCGACCTCCGTCTTCGCCCCCTGACCGCCCGAACCCGCCCGAACCCGCCCGCACGAAAGGACCTCCGATGCGCCGCCTCACCACCGGCCTCGCCCGATGCACCGCCGCCCTGGTGCTGATCGCCGTGCTCGTCGTGCTGCCCGTCGGGGTGTGGGCCGCTGTCGGCGGTCCGGACTCGATCGACTGGGGCGCCGCGTTCGGCTCGGGTCGCGTGGTGAGCGACACCGTCGTCGCGCTCGGCCTGCTGGTGTTCACCGCTCTGTGGATGTGGTTCGTGGCGATCGCCGCCGGCGAGATCGTGCGGGTGATGGCCTGGCGCCGTGGGACGCACACGCTCACGCCGATCGAGCCGACCCCGAGCGGTGCGGTCCGTCGCCTGGTGCGGATCGTCCTGGTGTCGACGTCGACGGTGGTGGGCGCCGGCCTCGCATCGCTCGCGTCGGTGGTGCCCGCCACGTCGCCGGTGCGCGCCGCGACCGAGCACGTCCGCGGCGACGGGTTCGTGCCGGCGACGTGGACCACGGGCAGCCCCACCCTCGACCTCACCCTCGATCTGGTCGACGGGTCGGGTCGTCGGGGCGATCCGTCGCACGAACGCACCGATGTCCGCTCGAACGGACGCGAGACCCCGTACTCCGTGGCCGTGCGCCTCGGTGATGCCTCGCTGCGCGACCGGATCATCGAGCTCAACCACGGCGTGCCCGGTCCCGACGGGGTGCCGTGGACGGGTGGGGTGTTCCCGGCGGGCATGGTGGTGCGCGTCCCCGACGGTGTGCAGCTCGCCCGGACGACGGACTGGACGACCTACAAGGTGGTGGAGGGCGACTCCGTGTACCGGATCGCCACGCGGCTCGCGGCGGGGGACCACCGTCGCGTGCGCGAGATCGCCGACGCGATCATCGATCGCAACCTGGGTCGCACGATGCCCGACGGCGTGGTGTTCGACGACCCGTCGCTGGTGCGCATCGGCTGGGTGATCGACGTGCCCGCGGATGCGTCGCACCCGGCCCCCGGCCACGTCGTCGGCGAGGCCCACGCCGGCGCAGGCGCCGACCCCAGCGCCGACCCCAGCGCCGGCCCCAGCGCCGGCCCCAGCGCCGAGTCGACCAGGTTCGCGTACGTGGTGGAGCGAGGCGAGTCGTACTGGAGCATCGCGGCCGAGCACGTGACGCCGCCGAACGACACCGCCGCGGACGTGGCGTCGCTCGCCGGGTGCCTGCAGTCGATCAACGTCGACCGCCTCGGCCACGAGGACCCGGCGATGCTGCACCCGGGCGACGAACTGCTCGTGCCGGTCGTCGAGCCGGTCATCGAACCCGTGGTCGAGCCGATCGTCGAGCCGGTCGTCGAGCCGGTCGTCGAGCCGGTCGTCGAGCCGGTCGAGCCGGTTGCCGAGCCGGTCATCGAACCCGTGGTCGAGCCGGTCGCCGAGCCGGTCGCGGAGCCTGGCGCGACGCCGTCGGTCCCGACGCCGTCGGTCCCGACGCCGTCGGTCCCGACGACGATGCCCGCGACTTCGATGCCCGCGACGACCGTGTCTCCGACGACGGTTCCGACGCCGGTCCCGACGGCACCGGCCGTCGCCGAGGTGGCGGCGTCCGCCTCCTCGCCGATGACGACCAGCCTGGCCGCAGCCGTCCTGCTGTGCGCCGGCGCGCTGGGGCTGGTGGAGTCGCGACGCCGGCAGCAGCTTCGCCGCAGCGGTCCGACGTCGGTCGTGCCGGTCCCGGCCGCGGATCTCGTGCACACGGAACGACTCGTCCGGTCGCTCGACGCTGCGCAGCGCGCTGCCCGTCTCGACCTCGCGCTGCGCTGCGCCGGCCACCTCCTGGTGGGCACGGGCGGCTACGTCCGCGCCGCGATCGTCGACGACGTCGGCACGGTGACCCTGCTGCTCGACCGACCCGGTCGGCGCCCGGCGGCGCCCTGGTCCGACGCGGAGCCCGGCCGGGCCGGCGACCGATGGGTGCTCGACGCCACGGTTGCCACGACCGACCTCGTCCCGACGGCACGTCTCGCGGGTCAACCCTGCCCGGCGCTGGTGCACCTCGGTCGTCTCGTCCACGACGGCGGACTGCCGGCCGAGGGCGAGCTGTTCATCGACCTCGAGGCGTTCGGCCTCGTCTGCATCGACGCCGGACTGGACGCCGGACCGGGGGTGGGACCGGGTGTGGGACCGGGGGTGGGACCGGGGGTGGGAGTCGGTGACGACGTGGGCACCCCCGGGGCGACGTCGGCCATCGTGCGCTCGATCGCGACGTCGCTCGCGGCGTCACCGATGTCGGAGACCCTGCGGCTGGTGACCCACGGGCTCGACTCGTCGGTGCACCTCGGCAACCCGAACGCCGAGCAGGCGACGGATCTCGAGCACGCACTCGACCTGGCCGCCGTCGCGCTGGGGTCCACCCCGACCGCGATCGGCGGCATGCGCACCAGCGAGCTGCGCGCCCGCGGTGTCGGCGGCGAGGCCTGGGAGCCGGTCGTGGTGGTGTCGACCGAGCGATGCCTCACCACCGAGGCGACCCGCGAGTTGCTCGACCTCACGCGCGCCGGGGGACGCAGCCTCGCCGTCGTGCTCGGCCACGCCGTGCCCGGTGCGTCGCTCACCGTCCGCGCCGGTGCGCTCGGGTGGGAG
>Ga0315901_10009130_pt1 | contig 11438 bp, 10 predicted proteins | sample LakEriMetagenome_10_FD_203761 | JGI IMG/M metagenome (GOLD analysis project Ga0315901, IMG submission 203761) | Freshwater fungal communities from buoy surface, Lake Erie, Ohio, United States - Buoy 2 MA116 | ecosystem: Environmental > Aquatic > Freshwater > Lake | place: USA: Lake Erie, Ohio...
GCGGCGTGCGCCGAAGGCGTGCGCACGGCGGCGGTGCTCTTGTCGCCGATCATGCCCTCAAAGTGCGAGGAAGTGCTCGCGGCCTACGGCTCGGGCGGCGTCGGCACCAGCGGCATGGTCGCCGCCGCGCGCTGGGGCGGCCTCAAGCCGGGTACGCGCATCGCGAAGTGCGCGCCGTTCATGCGGACGGACCCGCCGGCGGCGTGACGGCTGGCGACGAATTTTCTGTTTTCTTTGAGCCCTTCTGACGGATCGGTTCGGTTGGCGCGGTTTCTCTTTTGAAAGGGCAGACTTCCCATGAACCGACCTCGCACCCGACTTCGCACCCGACTTGCCACCCTGACCGCGACCGCGCTGCTTGCCACAACCTCGGCGCTCGCGCGACAGGAACCGCCGTCTCCCACCGCCATCTCCTCGCAACGGATCGCGGAACTCGCCGCCAAGCGAGCGGAACTCTCCAAGCTGAAGGAGCAGCTCAGCGTGCCGCGGACCCAAGGCGGGTCGGGCGGCGGCGGAATCGCCGTCGACGGCACCGTGGTCTCCGCGGTATCGGCGCTCGAAGCCGATCTCCGCGTCGCACCCGAGAGCAAGCAGGCGATCCTGCAGGTGTATGCGGATTCAAAGCTGCTCGAGGCAGCATCCCAGATTGGACTCTTCCGCCAGTACGTGCCCTTCGAGCCGTCCCGGCAGTACAGCGAATCGACTCTGATCGAGCACTTCACGAACCAGTTCCGCTACGAACTGCGCACCCGAGGCTCGGGTGTCGACATCTGGTTCGATCAGCCCCTCGCGATGTTCTCCATCAAGGGCACCCAGTGGGAAGTCTTGGAAGCAAAGGAGCTGATGACCGAGCTTCTGCCAAACTATCTCCAACGCATCGAGGAGATGCGCGCGAACGCGCGGGCGCAGCTCAACCGGCAGATCGCGGCCGAGACCATCACCCTCGACTGGACGGGCGGCGAGCTCGGAGCGCTGGTGCAGCGCGTGAACGAGCAGGTCGTCTCCAATGTGGTCCTGTCCGATCCGGCGCTCGCCAACATCGCCGTCCCCCCGTTGTCGGTGCAGCGTATGACGCCCGAGGTGTTCTTCAAGATGCTCGAGACGCTGCCGAGAACCGACGGAAACGACTTCGTCGTGACCGTCGTGAACGACACCACGATCCATCCTGAATCAAAGGCGACCGCAAAGGTCCCCGGCTCGATCGCTGCGATCACGATTTCGCCGGCTCTGGAGACCATGCAGCCGCCGGTCAAGAGGATCTTCGACCTGCGCCCCGCGGCCACGGCCGACGAGCAGAAGTCTCTCATCGACTCAATCTCCTTCACGATGGGCGCCGCCGAGTACACCAGCGAAGTCAAGGTTCGGTTCCACGAACCATCGAAGCTGCTGTTCGTGCAAGGTCCACGCGCCGCCGTGGAGCTCGTCGCCGAGGTCCTCCGGGCGCGGATGTCGAAGTAGGTGCACTCTGAGGCGCAACAGGAATCAGACGACCAGTGGGCCGCACGCGTCACGCGTGCGGTCCGCTCTGGTTCGCGCGAGGCGCTTGCCGAGATCTACGACCGCTGCGCTGAGGAGGTCGTCTCCTCGGTCGAACGCGCCACGCGCAGGGATGAATCGTTCGCGCTCGACTGCCTGCAGGAGATGCTCATGAGGCTCGCCGCACATCCGCCTGTCGTCGATTCGCACGCCGCGCTCATGGCGTGGATGCGCGTCGCCGCGCTGAATGTCGCGCGCAACATGATCGTGTCTGAGCAGCGCCGGCGGCGGCGGGAAGGCGCGGTCGTCGGCGCGCTCGATCGAGGCGCAGGACATGGAGGGCGCGAGTCGCTCGACGCGATACTCCGTCAGCTCGATGAGGACGAACGGACGCTCGTGCGGCTCCGTCATGTCGAGGGAATGCGCATCAAGGCCATCGCGCAGGCGATCGGCGCGACACCGCAGGCGATCGAGAGCGCGATCCGCCGAGCGATGGCAAGGCTGCGCGAAGGAGGTGCGTCGTGACGCCGAATCCGTTGCGCGAGTCGATCAACGCGAACCGCACCGTGATCCTCGCGGCCGCGGGTGACGCGATGCAGCGGGCCCGCACGAAGCGCACGCGCAACGCGCGCGCCGCGACCGCTGCGATCGCGCTTGCGCTCGCAGCCGCTGGCTCGCTCCTCTTCACGAAGGCAACGCCGTCGGCGGAGAAGTCCGGCGCGCTCGCGCTCGACTTCGCGACCGTGACCGAGGTCGCGCAACCGCTCGACTTCCAGCGCGTCGCGGCGGTCACGGACGCCAAGCTCGACTTCGGCGTCATCACGGATGAGGACCTCGAGGCGGCGCTCGGCGAGAGCGGCTACTGCGTGAAGGTCGTGCGGTTCGCGGGGAGCGTCCGCCTCGTCGATTGCTCGACGGGCACGGAGGCGACGATCGGCGACTCGACGACGCTCATCCGTTAGGTCGCAGCACGAGCTTCGGACTCGTGTCGCCTGGTTACCTCCTTGCACCCTTTCATCCAGATGGATCCACCCGCGGCGTGACGGCGGCAGTCCCGCCCCATCGCCAATCCGCGTCGGCTCGCCCCTACCGCCGCGTTCGATTGAGAAGCATGTGCCACGCACTCGCCGCGTCCAGATCCCCGTGGTACTTCCCAGGAACCGGCACGCCGTGCAGCTCGTTGAGGCTCACAAGCTCCCGTCTGACCTCATCTCCGATGCCCTCGTCGCCGACATGGATCTTCATGCCATGTGCGGGCGTGGTCGAGTACGCGTTCTGCGGCGTTGGCCAGAGCGCAGCGCCGCGTCCGCGAGCGCGCCCGATCAGCCAGGTCGAATGCCGAAGCGCCGAGCCCGTTCCAGAGACACCGAACTCCACGAGCTCGTCGGTCCGCCGGAGCGCCACCTCGAGCCGCTTGGCCGCGTCGCCGTCGATCAGCCATCTCGTGAAAGGCGCGGTCGCGAGGCAGGTGCAGTCGAACTCAAAGACATCTGCGTTGTCCCGCATCGGATTGCCACGGTGGATGCGCATACAGCCGGTCGTGCCCGCACGCGGATCGATCGGGTCCGACGCATGGCTGCGCTGTGAAATCACGATCCTCCTCTTCTTCTCGCGGCGAATCGATACCGGGCTCTTCCGATCGACGGTCGGATGCGGAACTCCATCTGAGAATGGCGGAGTCGTCGCAAGTCCGTATCGCCCCTCCTGGAGCTCCTCCTCGTCGTAGTTGTCCCGGTCGTACAAGAGGTGCGTGATGTCTTCGAGATATGCGTCGCGGCCAAATCGCCGCGCGAGAAGGTCGTCGAACAGCGACGGCGGTATCACGACCGTCCTCCCGTCACCGAACTCCGAGTGCATCGTGTTGAACGGACACGCGTCCAGATCTTCGCCGCGCTTTGTGGGCGGCGTCGAGTCGGCGTCTTCGCTCCCCGTCGCCCCGGCGCCAAATCGTCCCGGGACGAGGTAGGTGCCGAAAATGCTCCTCAGCATCGGATCGTCTGGACTCAGCGTCTCGATCCCGAGCCTCTTGGCGATCTTGTCGCCTTCCTTCCAACTCATCTCAAGCTCCATTTCAAATCGTGCACTCGTCTAGGCCACGCGTACGGGCACGACCGCTCGCGTGACATCGGTCTTGAACAACTCGCGCCGCGTCTCAGGCGACGAACTGCGGCTTCAAGACCAGTTTCTCTCCGAACTTCGGCGCCGCGTGGCGCGGCGTCAGCAGGAACAGCACGGGAAGGCCTGCAGGCTCATGGCTCGGCATCGGCCCCTCTCCATCGGTGCAGACGATCAGCGCCGAGATGCTGCGTCCGTTCCTTCGCTCTTCATCCGCCCATGTGAACGGAAGGCGTAGATCCGTGCCGCCGCGGCCGAACACGCGCATCACCTTCGTCGAGCCTACGGTCTTGCTCTCATCGTTCCATCGCGAGAACTCCGCCTGCGCCTGGATCGCCGCGTCGAACTGGAGCACCGTGAGCTCGCATGCGCAGCTGCGACGGATGGCGTCGATCTCACCAAGCACGAGCGCAAGGTCGTGATCGGACATCGAGCCCGAAGTGTCGATTGCGACCACGAACCGCCCGCCCGTGATCTCCACCGGTCCCGGCAGGTAGATCCCGCGCCAGAGATGCTTGCGGTTCGGTCTTGAAAACGACCACTCCTGGTCGATCGTTTCGCGCATGAAGCGCGCGAGCACCTGCTGCCAGAGCACCTGCTCCCGTTTCGCCGCATCGATCTCCGAACTCGAGTCCCCTGCCGCTGATCCGAACACCGAGACTTTCCGCTCACGCTCGACATCGCGCGCAAAGTCACGCCGAAGCGATTCAAGCTGCGTCGTCGTCGGACGCTCGACACCGCCCAGTGCGCGCTCGAATGCGCCGCGTGCGTCGCCTTGCCCCGGACTCGAAGGCTCGTCGCCGTGGTGCTGCCCGTCCTCGGGCGGTGGCTGCAGTCCGTCTGCCTGCATGTGTGGCAGCGGCGACGCCGGCGTTGGCATCGGCCGCGATGTCTGCGGCGACCCCACCTTCGCGGTCAGTCGCTCGTAGATCGCCTCCGCGGAGAGCTTCTGGAAGCCGCGCAGATGCTCGGTTTCGTGCTGACGCAAGAGCCCAAGCTGCTCGAACAGCAGATCGACCGCGATGTCGCACGCCGAAGTCCATGCATCCCACTTCCTCGAGCCGCCGCGCTCCGGGTGCCTGAGAAGGATGTGCGTGAGTGCGTGCATCATGAGCATGCGTACGCGTGGACGCTCGAGTGCTGCAACGAGATCGTGCCGATACACGATGCGCGTACCGTCCGTGACAAGGACTTGCGTGATCGTCGGATCGAGCGTGCCCCGCATCGGAATCGAAAGCAGCGCCGTCGCAAAGTACGGGTGGTCGAGAAGGATGTCGACGCGCGCGCCCTCCATGCGCGATCGCGCGATCTCCTCGATCTCCTCCGTTGACGCGCGGCGCTGGTCGACGGGAGCAGGCGCCTCGGCGGGTTTTTCGGCAAGTCTCATGCGAAGGCCTCCTTGTTCGCGCTGATGAATCCCTTGAAGTGCTCGTCGCGCACGAAGAGCGGCCACTCGCGCAGCAGGTCCTTCGCAAGCAGCGTCGCGAACTCGAGTGGAAGCCGACCGAGAAGCCTGCCTGCGACGAGGCGCACTGCCTCATCCTTGCCGCGGCACGCGATGTTGCTGACCAGGACGTAGAGACTCGAGGCCTTCGTTGGCATCGGCGCGGTCTCGGGCGAAGCAAGCACCGCTTCGATGTCGGCGCTCGTAAGCTCGCTGTGCAGGAACTTCTGCAGTTCGATCGCAGCGCCCGTGCCAACGGTGCCGGCCAGGACTTCGTCGCTCGACACGCCGGGACCGAACGCGTCGAGGATGTCGCCCGCGATCTCCCATGAGCGTGGCGTTGGAAACGCACGCTCGTTGCCACCCGGCTTGTGCAGCAGCTCGCGGCGCAGCGACAGGAAAGCGACCACCATCGGATTGAGATGCCGCTGCACCGCCCACTCGCGCCAGTCGTCGAACGACGGCGTGAAATCGAGGTGTACGAATCGGTTCGCGAGCGCATCGGGCATGCGGAACACGACCGAGCGATCCTGCTCGCGATTGCCCGCCGCCACGATGCGCCAGCCATCCGGAAGGCGGTACTCGCCGATGCGGCGGTCCAGCACGAGCTGGTACAGGCTCGCCTGCACCATCGGCGTCGCTGCGTTCAGCTCGTCGAAGAAGAGGATGCCGGGTGCAGCGCCCTCACGCGGCAAGAAGGACGGCGCGAACCACTCCGCGCGATCACCCACGACGGCGGGGATGCCACGCAGATCGGTCGGATCGAGAAGCGGAGCGCGAATGTCGACGAGCGCGAGCCCGTTGTCAGCCGCAAGTTGCGCGACGATCGCCGACTTGCCGACGCCGGGCGGACCCCAGATGAATGCGGGCCAACGGGTCGACCAGAGTGCGTTGAGGTTCGTCTTGATCTGCGTGGGTGTCATGTTGCATCCTTTCAGAAGCAGTTGTCGGTTCAGCAAAACAGGCGGTAATCGGGCCGATTGCGAATCCAGATCGCATCGCGGGGAGAGGCCGTCCAGGTCATCGATGCGCAGAGCGCGAACAGGTCGCTGTCCGGCACGCGCACCGCGAGCGACGGATGCGGTGCGCCATTCGGGAAGTCCGCATGGTCGCTACCCATCGTGCGGTCGCCGCGCAGGTAGGACCATCCCGAGGGCAGGACCGACGCGCGCATCGCGAGCGATTCGGAGTAGCCCGCGTCGAAGTTGAGATGCGGCACGAGTAGGCGGCCCGCGCCGAGATGCGCGATCAGCATCGCTTCGTTGAATCCATGCGGATTCGGGCTGATCTCGACGACGAATCGGTGGAAGCCGAAGATCCAGCCCGGTGGATCGCAGCGCCAGACCGAGTGCGGTGCACGCGGGTAGCCCATCGCACGCCACCGATCGAGAATGTCCTCGGAGGCCTCGACCCGCTCTGCGCGCATGGCCACGACATCAGGGTGCGCGTCAACCTGCACACGAACCACGAGCGAGTTGCCCGCACCCGGCACGGGATGTGCGAGCACGATCGTGAGCCCCTCGCGCCACATCACAAGTGCAGGCGCCGTTCGTTCGGTCGCGCTTGGCCGACCCGCGAGAATCCGCCTCAGCCGCTTGATCTCCATCTCAGCGTCCTGGCGTGGAGGGCTTGACTCAAGCAGCCTGCGCGACCAATCGTCGCCGTCGCGCAGTACGGACTCACGCGCCTGCGAGAACGGAAGCGTGTACTTCTCGCCGAACGCGTCCGGATAGGCGAGCAGCGAGCGCTCGATCAGTCCGTCTGGTCGCCAGCGCGCATTCGCATTGCGACCGACAAACGGTCCGCTGAGGGCGGCTTCCGCGGAATCGACTGGTTCATGATGCATGAGTTGGTGAATGCTCTCCATCTCAGGCCACCTCCTTCCGAGCGGCCGCACGCGACGGGTGGTAGAGGAACGACCCGCGCAACGAATCGCCGAACCGCACACCGGTGCGTCGCGCGATCGCATCAAGACAATGGATGGTGGCGCCGTCGAGCAACGGCACTTCGACTTCGCGGATTCCGAGGCGGCGCTCGATGTCGAGGGTCGATTCGAACGATCCCCTGAACCCGACCAGCAGCGGAGGCTTGCGGTCAAGGTCGCCGAGTTCGATCGACGCCTCCATGGTTCCGTCGAGATATGTTCGACTCGCTCGGCGAAACGCGATGGTGTGCCCGGCGAGACGCCCCGTCACAAGCCGCATCAGGAGCGAAGAGTCGATCTGGAGCGATGCGAGGAGGGGGTTCCCCGGCAAGGCCGAGAGCGTGCACTCGAGCCGCCCTTCTGGATCGAACAGCCGAGGGACATCCCAACTGGTGAGCGCGCGACCGAGTTCCCTTGAACGCTGGAACCGCATTCGGACCGGTGCACCCTCCTCAAGAGACCACTGCCCAAGACGCTGGATCGACTGAAGAGGCCATTGGAAGAGCTGCTCTGGTCTCGACGGCAGCACGAAGGTGTCCTGGATCCGATAGAACCAGTTTCCTCTCCGCCGTCCGTCCTCCCATCCGCGAACCAGTCCACCAACGAGGCGGTAGACGCGGTGCGTCGCATCTCCGGCAGGGCACGGTGGTGTCAACTCGAAGTTCTTGTGAGGCACGGCACCGAAGAGGCCCTTCCGTGCAACCGACTGGTCGTACATCGAAGCGACGATGCGCGCAGCAATGCGCTCGGCGCACGGAAGGCTTCCAAACTCGCAGTCGTGGCACCTCATGTCGTCATTGCCGACGCGTGCGTACGGCTCGAGTGCATCAGCAGCCGCTTCGCGGACGCGCTGATTCATTGCAAACAGCAGGAGCTGAAGAGCAGCGGACGCCCGCAGACGAATGCTGGGCCCGACGCAAGGCTTGCTTGGATTGTTCTGATCCACGGTGCGCACTCCTGGGCTCAACAAGCCCTTCGGAAGCGCATCCCAGCGATGCGCGTGCCGCATGGAGGCGGCTCGCGCGCGAGGTTGACGACGCACCGATCGGCGTCGCCCGCATCAATTCGGCACCGTGCCTCGCGGCCGGTTGCCGGATGCGCGATCGCCAGCGGACCTCTCGTGAGTCCGGTGAACGACACGCGCATCGCTCGGGATGCACTTCAGGTTGTCGCGGTGCGCTCGGCCGACGCCACATGCGTCGGATAGACCGTTCGCACCGCGTCAGACATTCAAGAGCAGGGGCGGCGTTTGCCGCGATCCTCGCATGATCCTCGATTGTGCTCGTTTTTGGCTGTTTTTCAGCCTTTTTCGAGCCGCATCGATTTGGCACCGTGATCGGATCAGGATTCGGTTGCCGAGCGGATTGCTCCGCTGCTCTTGATGCTGACGGCCTCAGTATAGCAGATAGATCGGCAATCCGAAAGGCCGCGGTCAAAGAAACGCGCAGATTCCCCGCGCACGGTTCCATGCATGCGAAGCGATCAGACCGCGCGTTCCCAGGTCGTCCCCTGCGGGCCGTCCTTGATGCGCACGCCAAGCGCGGTGAGCTCATCACGCACGCGGTCGCTCTCGGCCCAGTCCTTCGCGGCGCGCGCGGCGCGGCGACGCTCGAGCAGCGCCTCGACCTTCGCCGCGAGGTCGTCGGCCGCGTCCGATGCGAGCGCCGCGTTCCGCTCGAAGACGCCGAGCACGGAGTCCATCGCATCGAGCGCGGCAAGCTCCGCCTTCGCGTCGCCGGCGGGTGTCTCGCCGATCGCAGTGTTCAGCGCTGCGATCGCACGCGCGAGGTTGAGGTCGTCGCCCAGCGCATCCTTGAACTCGACGAGCGCCCTCTGGAACGGACCTGTTTGAGCCGCATTCGGCGAAGGACTCGCCGAACGCTCGACGAGCACGCCCCGCGCCGCAGACCAACGGTCGATCATGCGCTGGCAGTCGCGCAGCCCCTGCATCGTGAAGTTCGAGTTCGTACGGTAGTGCGTGCGGACAAGCTCGAGCCGCAGCGCGGCCGGCGTCACGCCCTTCGCGAACAGGTCGCGCGCCGTGAAGAAGTTGCCCTTCGACTTCGACATCTTCTCGCCCTCAACCTGCAGGTGCCGCGTGTGGAACCAGAAGCGCGAGAAGGTCGCATGTCCGCTCGCGCAGCAGCTCTGCGCGACCTCGCATTCGTGGTGCGGAAAGATGTTGTCCTCGCCGCCCGAGTGCAGGTCGATCTCGTCGCCAAGCAGCATCTTCGCCATCGCGCTGCACTCGAGGTGCCAGCCCGGATAGCCCTCGCCCCACGGGCTCGGCCAGCGCATGAGATGCGTCGGGTCGGGCTTCCACAGCATGAAGTCGGCGGGGTGCTTCTTCACCGCCTGGTGCTCGGCGCTGATGCGGCCGCCCTCGCCCTCGCGCAGGTTGTCGAGCGTGTTGCCCGACAGCCGCCCGTACGCGGGATAGCTCTGCACGCTGAAGTAGACGACGCCGTCCTTCGCGACATACGCGTGTCCGCCTGCGATGAGCCGCTCGACGAGCGCGATCATCTCCGGCACGCAGCGCGTGGGGCGCGGCATCAGCGCGGGGTTCGCGCGCTCCTCGATCGCGACCTTGAGGCCGAGATGCCGCGCGTCCTCGAGGAATCGCTGCGCGTAGAACTCTGCGATCGCGTATGGATCGGATGGATCGATCTCCGCCCCCGCCGGCAGCTTGCCCGACTTCTTCGCCTCCGCGATGCGGCGCCCCGCAACGGCCATCTTGTCCTCGCCGCCGCCGTCGGCGACATCGTCGTCGGTCATGTGGCCGACATCGGTGATGTTCATCACATGCTTCACGCGGAAGCCGTGGAGCTCGAGCGTGCGCCGCAGCACATCGGCGTTGAGGAACGAGCGGAAGTTCCCGATATGCGCGTCGTCGTAGACGGTGGGTCCGCACGAGTAGAAGGTCACCTCGCCCGCGGGCGAAAGCGGCTTGAACTCGTCGGTGGACTTCGTCAGCGTGTTGTAGAGGCGCATGGGCATCGCGTCTGTCTCGCAGGCGCCAAGGATAGCAGCGGGATGCGGTCAGGCCCCTGCCACGGGCGGGCGGCCGTCGAACTCGCGCGTACGCACGCGGACCGCAGGGTTCCCGAGATAGATCGTCCATGGCTCGAGGTCCGCGAGCGCCACGCCGCATGCTCCGAGAACGGCGCCCTGCTTGACCCGCACCTTCGGTCCGACGAACGCATCCGCGGCGATCCAGACATCGTCCTCGATGTCGATCGGCGACCGAACCAGCGGCATGCTCGCCCGACGCGAATCGTGACTGCCGGCGCAGAGATGCGCGCCCTGCGACACCGTCACGCGTGCACCGATCGTCACCGGTCCAAGGCAGTAGAGGATCGCGCGGTCGCCGATCGAGCTTTCCGCGCCGATCGACAGATTCCATGGGCACTCGATGAGCACGGTGCGACGCAGGTTCGCGCTGTCGTGGAGCTTCGCGCCAAAGGCGCGCAGAAGCGTGCGGCGGAGCGCGTACCAGTTGTGGAACGAGCAGCGGAACACCGTCGCCTGCACGAAGCCCCACGCGATCCGCGCCAGCTTCTCGCGCAGCGAATAGGGACTCGTCCTGCGAGCCGCCAACGGATCGGACGACGGCGATCGATCCGCCATCACGGTTCCTTCCGCGTATCCCGCGTCACGACATCGCGTAGCAGGGTTTCCCATCGGCGCATGGCGATCGGCGCGCACCAGCGCTCCGCGAGCGCCTGGCGCGCGCGGCGGCCCATCGACTGACGCATCGCTGGATCATCCGCGAGCTTCCGCACCGCTGCCGCAAACGCTTCCGCGTCGCCGGGCGCGATCACGAATCCGCACTCCGCCTCGCGGACGACCGCGGCGGCCTCCGTGTCCTCGCCGCCGACCCAGATCACCGGGCGTTCCGCCGCGAGCGTGCCGTAGATCTTGCTGGGCACCATCACGCCCGACCACTTCGGCATCATGCTCACGAGGTGCACATCCGCCGCGGACAGCAGTTCGCCGAGGCGCTCGCGCGGCTGGTAGTCGGCCTCGATGAAGGCGCTCAGCCCGCGCGCCCGCATCGCGTCGATGAGCTGCGCCTTTCGCTTGCCGCCGCCGACGAAGGCGAACATCACATCGGTGCGGTCCGCGAGCCGCGCAGCGCCGTCGGCGAAGGTCTCGACATCGTGGCCGATGCCGAAGTTTCCCGAGTACATCACAAGCAGCTTGTCGCCGACGCCCCACTCGCGGCGATACGCGTTCTCGGCGCGCGGCCGCGGGCAGACCTCGTCGACATCCGACCACACGTTGATGCGCTCGAGATTGGAAGCGGGAATTCCCTTCGCGAGCACGCGGCTCTCCATGCAGCGTCCGAGCACGACGGTGCGGTCCGCATGCGCGAGGGCATATCGGTTGATCCGCTCGAGGACCCGCGCGACGGGCGATCGCTCGTTCAGGACGCCCGTGACGACGAGCACGTCTGGATAGAGGTCCATGACCCAGTAG
>Ga0315901_10009131_pt1 | contig 11438 bp, 6 predicted proteins | sample LakEriMetagenome_10_FD_203761 | JGI IMG/M metagenome (GOLD analysis project Ga0315901, IMG submission 203761) | Freshwater fungal communities from buoy surface, Lake Erie, Ohio, United States - Buoy 2 MA116 | ecosystem: Environmental > Aquatic > Freshwater > Lake | place: USA: Lake Erie, Ohio...
TATTGGGCCATAGATTCTGATCAAGATTTAATAGCCAGACTTGAATTTGATAATAATGATGTAACTGTTGGAAAAATCCGTTTACCAGCAAACTCTTCACCTAGTCATCTAGCTGCCGATAAACACGGTAGTGTATGGGTGACATTGTATGACAGAGTAAGTGTATGTAAAATTGATAGCACTGGGATATTTGAGTTTTTTACCGCCCCGAATTTAACCAATGTTGATTATTCAAGTAATTCATATTATATCCCAAATAGGGGCGCAGCCGGTTCGAATTCAATATTACCCGCTATAGTTGATGTTGATGTTAGGAATAATGCATGGGTTGTATATAATTTTTCACTATCATCTTTTATATGTGTATATGACTCACAAGGAAATGTTTTAACAAATTACGAAATACCATTAAATTATATAGGAATAGATATAATTTGTACATACGAGCAGATTACATGGATTTTATTAAAAAATAAAAATAATTTTGAAAATGATGGGCTTCTAAAAATAAATCAAGGTAGTGGCGAAACTACACTCATCCCAATAGACCATAAGGTATGGGCATTTTCATATGATACAAATAATAATTTATGGTTCATTGCTAATAAAAATGATATTTTATTAAAATCATATTTTACAGATGATGTTATATACGTGAGAACGGTAAATTCTACATCAAATATAATATCACCAGATTGCAATTTTAATGGCATAGCCTCTACAACGCAAGGTAGTTTATTAATTTTTGATTATATAGACAGTAATATAAAAATATTTAACATCAATGAATTAACCAACGATCCCAATAACGCATCCATTAAAACTATAGAACTAAATGATATTAATACAAATGGATTTTATCAAAATTTTATTAATACAAAAGGAGATCCCACCGGTTTCAAGTATATTGAAAAATTTTTATATGGAAATCCTCAATTTAGTAGGCAAGGCTGTTGTAGTAATAAATTTAATATAAATCCATTGAGCGGCACAAGCATAGCAAAATTAAATGAAAATTTTGATATGACAGCACAGATTAAGAATTTTTCATTTCAAGAAACATTAAAAGATAGTAGTGATTTATTTGATATTTTTCTAGAAAAGTGTTTGGGTTCAAATAACGAATCACCTACCCTTTTAGGAAAAAAGATATACGAAAAAATATCTAATTTCGTAGATAATAACAGTTTTATAGATACATGTAATATAGAAAAATTAAATTCTATTCATAAGTTATTGAATGAAAATTTATATATTTTCAATACATATAATTTTCCACCCAATATAACAAGATTACTGGATTTATTTTCTATAAAATTATCAAAATTAAAAGGTTCGCGAAACAAATTTAATGAAAATTTTGATACCAAAGGCTACACCGAAAATTCAAATACAATTTATGGTAAGAATTTGGGTGAAAAATTAAATTTTTTGAATTCATTAATATCTATTAATGACGGATATATAGTAGCACATGAAAGATTTTCAGATACCTATACTTTATGCAATACAAACGTATTAACAGCAAATTTTATAGGAGGTACTAATACATATCCACTATCATCATATACACCTTTATGGGGATGGTCTTTAGTTCTACCAAAAACATACGACAACTACGAAATAGAGAAATATTATACCTTTTATAAATATATTTCAACTTACTCTAATGAACAATTGGAAGGCATAATAAATTGGAGTGATAAACTCACAACCATGTCAGAATCAATATCATCACAAGATGATTGGTGGAATTTAGCTGAAAATATAATTACTAGAGAATTAATGGTTGGGCTGCAATTATTGTCTTCAAATTCCTAAAATGCTCTAAATATTTGTGTGTCCACTGGTTTAAATGAACAATTGCCTTTGCCCTTTAATTCTATAACAAAAGATAGAATTAATAATGCCGCGGCTAAAGATTTTAAAGAGGCATTTTCATTTTATGATTTTTTACAAAATACGGAAATACGGTTAACATACCAACAATATAATAATGCTTATAAAAATTATTTGTTTGTATGGTCCGAAGTTAAGCGAAATAGCAGTTCTCAATCACAACAATTAATAAGAGATAGATATGTCGAATTATTAAAAGATATAAGTCTAAATTACCTAACATTTGAAGAAAAAAGATTTTTGAAATTAGCTAATTTCAATGACGAAAATGATCTAGATATCATTATACCATTATATTCTAAAAAAATAATTGAAATATGCAAATACCATGCAGAAAAAAGAGAAAAAACAAAACATTCTGTACACAAAAATCAAGAAAGAGGTACTAAAAAATCTGTAGAAGGTGCTATCCATGATTCACTTACAGATTATGTTTTGGTATCTGACGACCAAAATTTAGCTTATAATTTACCAAAATTAAAAATTGAAGAAATTATAAGCACATTAGATATTGAAATTGAAGAACTTATAGATGTATATACAACTTATCTAGATAATAATCCTGATGCCGGATTTGAACTATATGATACAAAGAATATTTTACGTCAAGAATTATTTACAGCAAACACCAATAGTATAGATGGAAATATATTTTTAGATTTTGATGCCGCTACAAGAAAATATATTTTTGAAATACTGAGTATTTTTCTTAAAGAAACTGGCAGAATATTTGCAATTAATTATGACATTACGAAAGCTGATTTGAATTGTAAATCAGGTGACAAGCTTTATGAATTAATCACAAAATATAAAGACTATGCTTCAAATATTTTGGATTTAAAAAGTATACTTATAAAAAAATTTATAGGTGCTGATTTTTATTATATAAAAACCGGAGATTCAAAAAATAGCATTGAAACAGGTAAATTATTTGAAGCGGAAAACCCTTCAGGTAATCTATTAAATAGACATTTTCCTAGTACCGCAACAATAGAAGAAAATTCACTTAAAACGTTACGAAAAATAGGATTATTTTTTAAACCAGAAAAGACAGGATTACTATATTTTTCTGTTCCTAAAAATCATTTTGAAATAGATTATTCTAAATTAGAACCAAATAAGCTTTATATATATCCAGACCCCAATAGATACGGCAATACAACTGGATTAACAAATACGCATTTTAATGATTATCCATTAATACATACACAGGATTATACATCTCTGATTAAAAAAATATCAGACGGGTTTTCTGAAGGCGATATATATTCCAATCCTTCAGAACAAAATTTTTATGCATATATAGCTAAAAATCAATTATCTAATTCAAAAATACTTAATAATAAAGGCTTAGAATTAAATTTTTTATCGTTAGCTAATAAAGGTAAAATTACCAGATGGCAAAGCGATATATATGGAAATCAATTTGCGCTTTTTGAACCGACAAAATTAAAAGAATATAAGGATGAAAGATTGACTAAAAATCAAAGCATTACCTCTTATCACAAATTTGATGGGGGTGTGTTTTTATTTGATGACGGAAATCAATTGCCCTCATTATTTTCTTCTGATAAAATTCAATGGCCCGGTTCAATTTTTAGTTCTAACTATTATTATAATATATTATTGGACGGCGGCGTAGGAGGCACACTTAATGGAGTGATGATTAGACCAACTTTAGGTAGCCCCATCTATGATGGATTAGATTTTAGTATACCATCAACAAACACATTTTCATTCGAAATAAATCGCAGCTCAATTTCGTGGGATACATATACAATCATATACAATTGTGGTAGTTTTTATGATTCACTACCTGTTGAAACATCATTTACATATAGCTATATATTATCCTCTATTTTATTTGAAGATATTGACGGTGGTAATTTTATCCTTGATGAAAAATATGACGAATTTGATAGTTCTAAAAATATTTTTTTAGACGAAGTAAAGGAAAATTGCAATACAAAAATAATCAATCTATCTTCAATTACAAAAAAAGAAATATACGTAAAAAATATAATAGATAGAAATATTTTAAATATAAATGTTGCATTTTCTAATATTCTAAAAAAGTATAATTATAATGTATTATTATCATCCGAATTGATTTATGATCTAAAAGATTTTGGAATTTATAATGATATTCTATATATTAGAACCAAAAATTATGCTATTTTTGAGCGTTATGGATTTGACGGAAAATTCAATCCGTTAAACACCCCCAGTAATGCATTGAGCGGAAATTTATCTGAACCTTTCTTTTTTGAAAACAAAAACTTTGCAATTTTATGCAAAATTGATTTGCTGAGTGCTAATAACATTAACAGCATTATTGTCCCCACAATATATAAAATATCTTATGATAATACAAATATTGAAGAGATAATTTATACATATGATAATAGTTTATCGGGATATGATGAATTTAAAAATCCACTCCCAGTTGCGTTTACAAGAGTATCAAAACCTATTATAACATACAATTCACGAAATAAAATATATGCTATTTGTTGCACATTATATGATAACAACAATATGCCATATTTATATAAAATATTTTTTAAATATAACAATATAGAATTAATGATTTTGAGAATAAATTTAATTTCTATGATGAAAGCCGGGTCATATACCACCATTGATTTCATTAATAATCAACATGCGTCTCTATTTAATTTCAACCCATTAAATAGTATATGTACTTTACAAACTAGTATTGAGGGGAGCTTAGATTTTTATGGTATCTAATAGATTTGATATAGATTTAGCCGTTGATGGCAATGCTGGTTCCTACGTTAGTGAAACAAGAGTTATAAATGAATTGGAATTAGAATTAAATTTGAATTTTACGATTACCAACAATGCTGATCTAATAAAGACTAAAATCATTTTTGATAAAAATATCATTATAAATGAATTCAAAAATATAAAAAATAATTTTTTACTAAAAAAGAAAGATTCTATTTATGATATTAAAAAAGATATGCTACAAATTAGATTGTATTATAGCAATTTTAATATATTTGAATATCTTGTGCCTCTAGTTTTTATACCACCATCTACACTCGATTATTTTGATGGGGCTATCATACAAAACGCTCAGTTTATTGATACAAAAGAAAATGACGATTTATTTTTTGTCATGAAAAACAATAAAGATCAATTATTTAATTTTAGGTCAGGATCCAATGTTGTGACATACAAAAATTATTTATCGAGTTTGTCGGCGGCAGAAGATGATATAACAAATATACTATCCGGTACATTATCAACAATACCAGCTACTACAGCAAATATATTGACTGAATTTGGCGAATTTATAGAAGTGACTACATAGGTTAAATAATATTATGAGCAATGTATCTATAGATATAAAAAGTTTGCCGCCAGCTGATGACGTGGGTGATGATGATTTGATCATTTTAGAAAAACCCAATTTTACAGCTGCCGCTCAAGCCGGTTTTTTTAAAAATTATCTAGTAAAAGAAATTTCAGAACGTATATCTGAAAATACATATTATGCAGATGAAGCTACATTAACTTTATCTGCTGGTGAATTTAAAATAAAGGACGGCGGCATAAAAGAAGAACAATTATCGCCAGGCATTTTGTCAAGATTAAATGGTACTACATCTACCTTATCAGGAAAAATTTCTACATATATTGACCCCATTACAGCTGTTGGTGAATACTTGGAAATGTTTTTACAGCCGGCGCCCGGTGCCGCGCCGGTAAAATACGCTATCCGAGTCTATAAAGTATAAGATATTATAAATAAAAGTGTGCGTGTATTTCATCAAAATGAGATTATAGAACCCCTCCTTACTAAATATACAGGAGATAATGATCTCAATTTCAAAGGAAATAGAATAGTTTCACAAGACGGTTTTGAATTTTGTGATGAAGAGTATTTAAAATACATAAAAAGCCATAGTATTAATAATTATAGCAATTTTGTTCTAACAGAAAATATAAAAAATAATGATATTTTTAATTTTAATGATATCAAATATAAATTGCCTATATTATTCTCATCTTCAATAAAATTCAAAAATAACACATTTTTAAGCATTGATAAAAATTATAACGTATCTTTATTGAAAAATGTAGACAGAAAATGCATATTTGAAATTTTATTATTAAATGAAAATCTATGTCAAATTTCATATAGGGATGGATTTGACTCATATTATTTAAATTATGAAGCAAATACTTTTGTTTTTTCAAAAAAATATGATCTTACACTAAATCAGCTTTATTATATAAAGAATGATAATAAATTTTATTTTTTCAAAAAAATTGGCAATACAAAAAAAGTACTTTCTATAGTAGACGGAAAATTAACATGTACTACAGATTCATATTTGAATAATGAAATTATATTAAATTTTTATATACAAGAATTTTCATTTAATGGAAATAGTTCGTGGGCTTCATATCAAAAATACAATAAAAATGCATTACAAATTAATCCTGAAAAATCAATATTAGATTGTTCAAATAATATTTTAATTTATAATAATTATACGTACATATCAGGATCCGAAATAGAAGCAAATTTTTTAACACTTAAAAATCATCATACTAATAAAAATTACAGTTATCGTGCAGATAACTTACAAAATACAGAATTAAATATTCCGAATATAAAAATAAGAGAATATAATTCAGTTAATACAGGACTAAACCAAGAACTAGGATTTGATTCAATTGTATTAACTTATGATTTATATAATGGTGATTATACTTTTCATAAAGACAGTTATACAAATTTTAAAATACCCCATTCAACATATCCTTTTGAACAGTTAAACATTAATGATAGTTTATTATTCAGAAATGGCGCAATCGCCGGCAATACACCATACCATTCTGATAAATTATTTTTTAAAGATTCTAGAAAGAATACAGAAACAACAAGATATTTGTGTACGTGGTTATCTGGCTCAACCGATAATGCAACTTGGGTCGATAGATATTATTATCCCGAAAAATGTAATTTTGCTGCTAGCTTATCTACTGTTCCTGAATTTACTTTTTATGATGAAATTGAAAGCTATTTAAATACCGTATTGGCACCATCAGCTTATTATGATAATTTTATATGGCAGAATAACTTTTTAAGCGAGCTTCAAAATACCCCACAAAAAATAAGGGATGCTATATGGGGTGAATACTTTTTTGATAAAAAAAGTGACGTTATTTTGGTATCTGATCAGGAATATATATACCAAAGAATAGGTGAAAAGTATGCACAAAAAATATTAGATGCATTATCAGGATCAATAATATCAGACGGTCTAACACCGTTTAGAAGATATGATGGATTTGAATTTATTTTTGATGAAGCTTCAAATAATATTAATTATGAGTTTACGGGGAATGAATACTCTCTCATAGAAGATTATAGAAAAATCAATGATACTAATGAATTTACATTGTCATTTTCTATAAATTCATATAATTGGCCTTCTGGATTCGGTAACCAAATTATGGGTTCTTTTAATGACAGAGGTTTTGGTATTTTTTCAGATGAAAAAATAACACCATTTATCATGGTTCAAGAAGGTAGGATGGCGAATATATATAATTCATCATTCGAGAAAATAGATAGTGTGTATTTGGCTCAAGATGAATTAGATATGGTTGCATTATCTACAGTCATTAATAATGATAATATAAAGAAGGTTACTAAATATGACACAACAACTCACGCAATTAAGGATATCATTAGAACTGAACATTTAAATTTCTTTTCGCCTACCGTAAAAAGCATTACGGCTACTTTCACTGAAGAAATAAATGCAATTATAAATCGAAAAGAATGTGGCATTCTTTATACAGACGAAAAAATTACATCACGCATATTATCACCCAACAATGTATTTGCAATAGATGGGACTTCTATGGAAAAAATTCAAATTGAGCAATGCAAATTCAAAACACGATTTAAATCAAGATAACTATGGCTTTACCTTATACATCAAAATTTTATTCAAATGGATCCCTTTTTGATTCGTTTGGTTCTTTAAATGAAAAATATATATCATATTATGTAGAAGGAGATAATCTATATTATTTGTTAGATCAAAATAATTGCCAAAGTATAAATTTAAAAACTGAAGAAATATCATTTCCATCAATAATACCGCCCACAGATATCGATGGAAATGATATTACCTGTAAAACTATAGTTTCGAAAAATGGTATTGTATATGGCTTCGATGGATACCAAGCAAAACTATTTCGCGATGAATATGTTTTGTATAAAAAAAATACTAGTGAAATTTGGCGCGAAAATTTAGATCATAGTACAAAAGATATGCTACTGTCATCTGCAACACAAATAAGAGATTTTGTTATAGATGATGATGATAATTTTTATGTAATACATTCATCTTCGAAAATAACAAAATTCAATAAATTCAGAGAAAAGATATACACATTAACAAATGATAATGCTTCACTTAGTAGCGTAATACCAAAAGCATCATTTATAAAATTAGATATTATTAGAGAATATACTGAAGATGGATTAGCTTTTTACCCCATTTTATTGGGACACAATGAGAATGAAAGACATTTTTTAACAAAAATAAATGAATCAGCCTTAACATTCGAAAGCACTAAATTAATAGATTCATATGGAATATATGAACATGAAACTAGCGATAGGAGAACAAATTATAATTTAACAAATTATGATTATTTAAAGCATCAAATCAAAAATAAAAATTCTCTAATTTTTAAAACTAGATTGAAAAATATTTATAATAATAGAAATGTTTTGGATCTAGCAATACCGGTCGATATATCTACTTTTAAAAATGGAGAACACCATTTTATTTTCAGAATGAATACTATAAAAGGTAAAATTGATGTATTTGTTGATGGTGCCCTTTATAGTAGTGTAGATTTTCCGAAAGCTGACTTTTCGTTTCAAGATATCACTCAAGAATCATTTGTTGTTGGGACAACATATTTCTATAACAATATAACATTACCACAATATTTAAAACAACCTAAAAATTATATGTTAAATAATTGCTCTATCAAAAATTTTAAATTATTTGATAAAGCTATTTCAAATGACGAAATTAAATTTTTATTAATTAATAATTATGGTGCAACTGATTTAATTGCTTCATTACCAGTAGGTCACAGAAATGAAATAGAACAAATTGAAAGAATATTCTCTGTAAATACACCCGGAAATAAAAGCAACAAAATAAACATTATCATTAAAAATAGTAATATTAATAATGATATCATTAAACAAAATGTTAAAAATGTTATTTTAGAAAAAATTAATAAAATATTACCTGTTGGTGTAACGGTAAATGAGGTCGTGTTTAAAAACACGGATATTAAATAATTTTAATGGATCCATATCAGATAAAATACGGGTATGCAGAGGGCAATGAGCTTTTTTTAAAAAAAAATAAATATCGGGGATTTTATAATGTATATAATGACGGTAGTGTATATACTGGTCAATATCGTACCGATACATCAGTACCATTAAAAGTTGCAGATAATTATAGTGGGGATTTCATATCTTCAAATATTTTCAAAGATAGGACTATATTAGATGAATATAAATTACCGTATTCCCAAAAAGACATTTATTTTGATACAAATGAATTAGTAAGCTGTGCTTCTATTAATACTAAATTAAAATATATACAAGATAATTTAATTTACATCTATTCGAGATTATTTTTTGGCGATACAGATATACCATATAGATATGCTTATACTGCCGGTATATCAAAAGATACATCGGTATTTTCATGGCACGTTTCAAAAAACAGTACAACCAATAGTCAATATTTGTTTGAAGCACAGACTTTCGCAGACACTGCTGCATTATCAGGATATTCACAATTTGATAATCTTAAAAAATTTATTATTTTTCCTCAAACAAAAACAAGTAATACTTCCATATTGGGAATTACAAATACACATCTGATAGGATTAACCTCAAATGCATCTTTCACGGACATAGGAATAGTTTTGTATGAAAATGTTATAGATAATTTTTCTGAAGAACGATGCAGAAATTTATCAGATTTAACATTTGATGGAAAATATTTATTTGTCACAGATTCACAAATAAATAGTGGCGGTCAAGTTTTCAAATATGATATTTTATCTTACTTTACAGGAGATTTAGCTTATGAATATAAACGTTTTTTGATAAAGCCTATGGGAGGATTTGGTTCTTCAAAAAATAAAAATAAATTCAATGGTTGTGATATAATAGGATCGAAAAAAAATTTAATATTCGTAAACGATTCCGGAAATAAAGTAATAAAAGTATATGATTCTAATTTTATTTATAAAAGAACTTTAAAATATTCTATAAATTTTGTCGTTAAAGATATTAGATGGCGTGAATTAAACAATTCAATGTATGTATTGTTCTATGATACCAAAAAAGACATATATTTGATGAGAGAATATGCGGAAAATTATAAATTCAATGATTTTGAATTTGAAGATTTATTTTACAAAGAAACAGATTTCGAATTTAGACGAATGTGTTTTTCTGAAACAGATTCAAATGTTTTTTATTTGATAACAAAATCAAATGTTTATAAAAAATTCTTTTCGAATCCAAAGAAAACTTTTGCTACTTTTACTAGATCAAAATATGGGCAAGATCCTTCTATAGCATGGAAATTTCAGACGATAAAATGGAAAAATATGAATCTTAGATGGGGGTTCGGCTCTGGTAACAAAAAATTTGATCTATTTGATGTAGATATTTTAAATTTAAATGATGGTCATGATTCAATGTTTGTTCTATCAAATAGTAAAATTTTATTTTTTAAAGAAAAAACAATTTATAATTCTATTTTAAAAAATACCGAATTGCCTTATTTTAAAACCGACAAAGTATTATTGAATATCGAAGAAAATGTTCAAGCACTAGTTTTGAATAAAGAGTTATATAAAATTTATTCTAATATTATACAGATTAAAAATAACCTCAAAGGCAGATTTTATTATAAGTATGATAATTATGGCGATTTAAATTATAATAACTATATTTCATTATTAGATGAAGAAATTAATAAAATAAACATATTAATAAATTATGATACTAAAATAAATGATAATGAAATTGTTGTGCCGCAAGTAATGAATAGAATATTTTCTAAAATAATAGAACTTGAAAATTTATTATTTGAACTAACAGAACCATTTATTCCTAACTTTAAAAATTTACCTACAATTGACAATGTAGTATATATTGAATAAATAGTAACATGCCTACAAATTTAACAGATGCAAATATAGACGATACCTTTGGCGGTATCTTGCATTCACAGGGCGCACCATTACCGGGATCAGGGAAAATAGATATGTATGACGGTAAAGGCAATAAGTCATCAATACAACTAGGTAAATATGGTGCTGGTGCTACCATTTATGCGGGCGTAAATGACGATAGCTTTACTGTACTAGGAGATTTATCAGCTACTGGGAGAGCCACTATTGATCACGTAGAAGCTTTGGGGGGCGTAACC
>Ga0315901_10009134_pt1 | contig 11436 bp, 12 predicted proteins | sample LakEriMetagenome_10_FD_203761 | JGI IMG/M metagenome (GOLD analysis project Ga0315901, IMG submission 203761) | Freshwater fungal communities from buoy surface, Lake Erie, Ohio, United States - Buoy 2 MA116 | ecosystem: Environmental > Aquatic > Freshwater > Lake | place: USA: Lake Erie, Ohio...
CCTGCAACGCAACCGCCATAATTTCGGGCTTTTCGGTGATATAGCTCAGTTGGTTAGAGCACAGCACTCATAATGCTGGGGTCGGTGGTTCAAATCCACCTATCACCACCAAAATTCCTTAAGTAAAACAAGCACTTACAGCGATGTTAGTGCTTTTTTTATGCCTAAAAGTAGTCTATTTTTAGGTAGACTACTTTTTGCCATCTGATTCAACGCTAAATTGCGACCGGAGGCAGTTTTTTCTGCCTAACGTTTAGGTCACTGCCGCATTGCCCCACCCTGACCGTACTTAGTTTGATGTGACTGGAGCGAGAAATAAGCAAAATCATCTTGAATTAGGTGATTTTTTATACCCCTTTAAGGATGCTAGGAAAAACGAAAGCTTGCTATGAATCTTGGTTTATTGGCTTAGACTGATTTATGATTCCGTTGTAATAAAAATTTACTCACTCATAAAGTAAAAAACATCATTCAGAAAGTGTGTACCCGTTTATTATTTATTCTATTAAGCTAATAAAAATTAGTCGGATGAAATTGCAAAAAAAATAATCATGGAAATTCTATTATCCTCATTCAAAAAAAGAAGTGATTTTGAACTCATCATGAATGACTTTCATGATGCAGTGAGCGCGAGTTCAGTTGTGAATCATTACTTACTCGGCACAACGAAAAGTATTCTTCTTAAAAATATGTGGAAATACACCTCTTACTTAGTACCTAAGAGTGATTATGAATACAGTCAAATGCCGGTACCGTCTTCTAAGCATGAAATTCAATTACCTTCCAATCAATATATGGAAGTCACTATTCTTTTAGAGACAGCGCTTTATAAACACAAAATAAAATCTGAAGAAATTGTCCGACTCAGACATGAATTATTGGAAATCATTGAGGAGACTAGAGATCAATGCAATGAAACCGAGATCTCTTCTTTAGATGCCGTTGAAGTAAATAATAAAAAAATTAGTGAGCTATTAAAACGTAAAAACATTAATTCAGATGAAATGCCGTCAGGAGCATTGAAAACCGGAAGAGGGTTGCCACATCCTCTCTGGATAGATGTAAATCAAGATGAAAAAAAGATTTATATCAGTAGCAAAATTTTTATTAAAGACTCTGCATCAAATACTGATATCGATGAATTAGTTGAAAAACTTGAAGCTCGAAAGCGCTTTCTAGATTTAAAAATTATAGAAGACAAAGGCCCACCGCATTTCTTTGATTCTCATGCTTTTTCAATTGGCGATGGCATACCTATTCGGCTTTTCGTGCGTTATCTAAGAAAATTTAGCAATGAATTTGATCTCATTTATGTTAATGATAGCGGGAGTATTTTAAAAACTGTTTCTTATTAAATCGCTATCCCAAACTAAGAAATAATGTCTTCTTCATTGCATTACCCTTTATTTGATTGTTTTTTTTATAAATGAAATAATCATCTTATCAACAAAAAAATTAACTGATACGTGAATCAATATATATTAATGGTGTAGTCATGACTGTAACAGTCACACCCACCTTTAAGAAATGATAACTATGAAAATCTTCCCTACTATGAATTTAATAAAACTAAGACCAGCTTATTTAGCTATGCTTTTAGTTTTATGTAGCATTAGCGTGCCAACGATGGCACAAGAATTTGCAAATTGGGTAACCGGAGCAATGGATGATAACGAAGGTTATTTCGCAGCCACTGTTAACGATAGCACTAGCATATTCGGACAATATTGCTACACTGGTTCAGGACAATGTCTTTGGTTATTAGCAGTGAATATTAATTGTGAAGATGACAGCCGTTATCCAGTTTTAATTAATGGCGATGGTGGTTCGGCACAAATGGAAATCGTGTGTAAAAAATTAGGTGATAAACCACGCTATGTTTTTAGCAATTTTGATGCAATTAATAATTCAGTTAAATCCTCAAAAAAATTTATAGGATTTGCTTTTCCTTTGGAAAGTGGCTTATTTGAAGTAAATCGTTTTTTACTTGATGGCGCGCCTGAAGCTATCGGTCGTATGAAAGCACTCAGTAATTCCAAGAAAAAGAAAGGCGGCGGCGGTACCAGCAGCTACAAGCTATAAGTAGGATGAAGTCATCACCATGACGTGGGTTGTCATGCCCAGACTAACTAAACTCATGCGAGGCTGGTTAAGCCCCGCAGTGAAAAAATAAACGACTTAAGCTTCAGCGAAAAAATTAGACACCAACTTATTGAAACGCGCTGCATGCTCAATTTGTGTCCAGTGTCCACAACGACCAAATACATGTAGTTGTGATCGGGGTATCCAGTTCGCTAGTGTGACAGAATTCGCAAGAGGAATAATTTGATCCTCACGACCATGAATGACTAAGGTGTCATGCGGTAAAGCACGTATATCTTCTTCTTTACTCATTAACGCATTCACACCATTTTGTCGTGGCGCAGGAAACATAGAAGAAAATGCTTCTTGAAAACCTGGCTGTATGCTGGCCTTATAACGTAACTCCGCTAACTCATCCGTCACAAGATTACGATCATACGCAAATACATCTAATAATTTACGCATATTTGCAATGGATGGTGTGTAGCCCCATGCGAGATCTAAACCTGCTGTAAGTTCAAAATGCACACCTACACTACCCATTAACACCAATCGTCTTACACGTTGTGGATGACGAATCGCGAGTGCTAAGGCAAGCGCACCACCAAATGAATTACCGATTAAATCAGTTTGCTCTATCTTCAGTGCATCTAATAAACCTATGACTTGTGCAACCCAAGTATCTAAATTGTATTGCACACCTGGTGGTCTATCAGTGAATCCAAAACCTACCATATCAGGAACGATCACACGACTCACTTGTGACAGTACAGGAATAGTCAATCGCCAGTTTGCCCAGCCAGTCACACCTGGCCCTGAGCCATGAATGAGTAAAGCTGGATACCCGCTACCTACATCATGATAATTCGTGCGTATGCCATTCGCGACGATAGATTTTCCGATTTCAGGATTTGCTGTCACTGTCATGATCTTAACGTCCTAAATCTTTTGCACTGACACCAGCAATTCCCCAGTTCGCCTTAGGTACTTCTTGTATCCAGACTCGAACATTTTCTTTCGGTGCGCCCACTGCTTCCACCAATGCTGCTGTGACTTTTTCAATCACGGCACGCTTTTGATCTTCAGTACGACCTTCCATTAAATAAATTTGTGCGAATGGCATAGTGCTTCCTATCTTTAAATTTAAATTGATCTTAAAAAATATGGTGAGTGCTTTATTTATTTAAACAAAGCGCATGGATGTACTTCCCATACCTTGCACTTTTAATGTCACCGTATCGCCTGCTGCTACAGCTACGGCTTCGGTTATGCCACCAGAAAGAATTAAGGTGCCTGCAGGTATCTCTTCACCCATCGCACCTAAATGATTCGCTAACATGGCGATCGCTGCTGCAGGATGTCCCAGCACTGCAGCGCCTGCACCAAACACTACAGGCTGACCATTCTTTTCTAAGACTATGCCTGTAGTACGTAGATCAGCATTTTTTACATCGAGCTTTTGACCACCCACGACATAACGTGCAGCAGACGTGTTATCTGCAACTACACTCTTTAAATCAAATTTAAAATCACGATAACGACTATCAATGACTTCAATGCCAGGGATCACATATTCAGTCGCAGCTAAAACAGTAGCGATATGACAACCAGGTCCACGCAATGGCTTATTCGTCATGAAAGCAATTTCTGGCTCGACTTTAGGATGTATGAGTTCTGAAGTTTTGCAATCACCACCATCCGCAATTTCATAATCTTTCGTCATAAAACCAAACACCGGTGTGGTTACACCCATTTGCTTCATCTTGGCATGCGAAGTCAGACCGGCTTTCAAACCACCTAATTTCAAACCACGCGCTAACTTGCGAGCTTTGATCATGTTTTGAATTGCATATGCATCATCCCAATCCATATCAGGATAATCATCTGTAATCTTGGTCGTGTCTTTAGCTTGTAGTTGGCAGTTTTCTAAATGCTCTGCCAATTTTTCTATGGTTGCTTTATCGAGTTTCATGTTGCCGCTCTCTTTCCAGCTTTATCAGCTAATTCACGTGCCATCGTCATCGCTGTGTCTTCAATCATGTCTTCTTGACCACCCACCATGCCACGACGACCTAACTCAACTAATAAATCTCGTGCCGGTATGCCGTATTTTGCTTCAGCACGTTTCGCAAACAATAAGAAACTTGAATACACACCGGCATAGCCTAAGGTGAGTGAATCTCTATCGATACGAATCACATGATCCATAATAGGCACCACTAAATCTTCAGCGACGTCTTGAATTTTAAATACATCCACACCCGTATTAATTCCCATCCGTGCGCATACTGCGATAAACACTTCCATCGGTGTGTTACCAGCACCTGCACCTAAACCTGCTGCTGCTGCATCAATACGATTTGCACCTGCTTCAACTGCGGCGAGTGAATTCGCAATACCCATCGCCATGTTGTGATGACCATGAAAACCTAATTCTGTTTCTGGTTTTAAGGCCTGACGGACTGCAGTAATGCGTGAAGTCACATCAGCAGGCAACATATAACCTGCAGAGTCGGTCACATAAATACAATTTGCGCCATAGCTTTCCATGAGCTTAGCTTGTGTAACTAAAGCTTCGGGACTACTCATATGCGCCATCATCAGAAAACCAACGGTGTCCATATTTAATGCACGCGCTTTAGTAATGTGCTGTTCACTCACATCAGCCTCTGTGCAATGGGTAGCAACACGGATAGTAGAAACGCCTAAGTCTTTTGCCATCAACAGATGTTCAACTGTTCCTATTCCGGGCAATAGCAATGCAGAGATTTTTGCTTTCTTCATCAAAGGAATCACTGCACCCAAATATTCTTCATCGGTGTGTGCAGGAAAACCATAATTGACAGAAGAACCGCCTAAGCCATCACCATGTGTGACTTCAATTAATGGCACACCAGCTGCATCCAATCCACATGCAATGCTTTTCATTTGATCTAAGGTCATTAAATGACGCTTAGGATGCATGCCATCACGCAGTGTCATGTCATGGACAGTGATTTTTTTACCTTGTAAATTCATGATGCTGTCCTTTCTACTTAAGCGGCTTGCAGCGTGAGCTTGCCAGCGATAATTTCTTCCGCAAACATTTCTGCTGTACGTGCAGCTGCTGCGGTCATGATGTCGAGGTTACCTGCATATTTAGGTAAGTAATCACCCAAACCTTCTACCTCTAAAAATACAGAGACGCGGTTGCCATCAAACACAGGGCCATTCACGAGTTTGTAGCCAGGCACATATTTCTGTACTTCTTTAATCATTTCATGCACAGATGCTGTAATCTTGGCTTGATCAGGTACACCTTCAGTCAAACAATGCACAGTGTCACGCATGATGAGTGGAGGATCAGCAGGATTAATAATGATGATCGCTTTACCTTTTTTAGCGCCACCCACTTTTTCAACGGCACCTGCAGTGGTACGGGTAAATTCATCAATGTTTTTGCGTGTACCAGGACCTACTGAACGACTCGACACCGTTGCTACAATCTCGCCATACGCAACAGGCTGTACACGCGACACTGCCGCCACCATCGGTATGGTTGCTTGTCCACCGCAAGTGACCATGTTGACATTCATTTCGCGCTTACCCACATGCTCCTTTAAATTCACAGGCGGTACGCAAAAAGGTCCAATCGCAGCAGGCGTAAGATCAATCATCATCACACCTAACTCTGTGAGCTTGCGTGAATTCTCCCCATGTACATAAGCACTGGTTGCATCAAAAGCGATTTGTATACCGTCCGCTTTCACATGCGGCAGCAAGCCATCAACGCCATCTGCTGTGGTTTTAATTCCCATTTCACGCGCACGCTTTAAACCGTCGGAATTAGGATCAATTCCAACCATCCATACTGGTTCTAAAACTGGACTGCGCTGTAACTTCGCTAATAAATCTGTACCGATATTGCCCGGCCCGATTAATGCGCATTTAATTTTCTTGGTCATCGCTATTACTCCTGAGATAAAACTTACACTAGGCTTCTAACTACGCCGCCATCAACACGTAAAGCTGCACCATTCGTGGCCGCTGATTTTGGACTGCATACATAAGCCACCATGGCTGCTACTTCTTCAGGTTGTATAAAACGACGTAACAAAGAAGTAGGACGTGCTTGTTCAAAAAATGCTTTTGCTGCTTCATCAAAACTCACACCTTGGGCTGCTGCGAGTTTGTCGAAAAAATCTTTTGCACCTTCGGTTAAAGTAGGTCCGGGTAAAACGCTATTGACTGTCACTGCTGTTCCTGCACATGTTTCAGCAAGACCACGTGAAATAGATAATTGCGCAGACTTAGTCATACCGTAATGCACCATCTCTGCAGGTGGGCAAATACCAGACTCACTAGAAATAAATACGATGCGACCATGATTACGTTGCAACATGCCAGGTAATAGTGCACGTGATAGACGCACACCACTCATGACATTGACTTCAAAAAATCGCTGCCAATCTGCATCAGGAATAGTGGCGAAAGGTTTTGGATCGAAGATGCCCATATTGTTTACCAAAATATCAAACTGCTTACTGCTATTCGCTAATGCAGTACATCCTTCTGCCGTACCTGCATCTGCTACCACTGCATGTATCTCAGCATGGGGATGCGCGGCTAATAATTTTTTCTTAGCGCGCTCAGTGCCTTCAGTAGTGCGGCCATTGATTGTGACGACTGCGCCTTCAGCTGCGAGTGCATCTGCAATCGCATAACCTATGCCCGCAGTTGAACCACTCACTAACGCATGCTGTCCTTTTAATTGGAGATCCATGATGCGCCCTATATAAAGCGAACTGAAGTGCTACCCAGTCCACCTACGGCACAATACAAACTATCTCCTGCTTTAACTGGCACGAGTGGTGATTGTGATCCGGATAAAATCACATCGCCTGCTTTTAAGGTAATGCCATAAGCACCTAAGGTGTTAGCGAGCCATGCCACTGAATTCACAGGAGAGCCTTGTACCGATGCGCCTGACGATGTACTGATGATCTCGCCATTTTTTTCTAACACCATACCGGCTAATGCGAGATCAATATCACGTGGACTACGACGCACACCACCCAAGGTAAACACACCACAAGACGCATTATCTGCAACCGTGTCTTGAATTTTTATTTTCCAGTCTTTAATGCGCGAATCGACAATTTCAAAACAAGGCATCACACACTCAGTAGCACGCAATACATCTTCTGCAGTCACACCAGGACCGGTCAAATCTTTAGCTAATAAAAAAGCGACTTCTGCTTCTGCTCTAGGCGCAATCATTTTGCTGGTATCTACTGCCTCACCTTCGTTAAACACCATGCCGGATAAGAGATGGCCAAAGTCAGGTTGATTGACACCCAACATATCCATCACCACTTTACTTGTCACACCAATTTTTTTTCCAATCACAATCTCACCTGCATCCAAACGGCGCTGTATCATGCGCAGCTGAATTTGATACGCATCTTCTATCGTGATATCAGGCTCACGATTCGTGAGTGGATCTATCGGCGTACAAGCTATGAGTGATTGATAGAGTTCATCACCATAGCGTTTAATCGTATCTGCATTCATTGCCATTACAATTCTCCGTTCTTCAAAGTTTGATCATGACATTACGCAGATCGGTATAGAACTCTAGTGAGTGCACACCACCTTCACGACCTATGCCAGATGCTTTCGATCCGCCAAACGCCGTACGTAAGTCACGCAGGAACCAACTATTAATCCAGCACAAGCCCACCTTGATAGCAGATGCCATACGATGTGCAGTCGATAAATCTGATGTCCAGACTGTCGTCGCTAAACCATACGGTGTGTCATTGGCTAAAGCGATCGCTTCTTCTTCTGTATCGAAGGGAGCGATATGACAGCAAGGTCCAAAAATTTCTTCACGAATAATCGGCGATGATTCAGGCAAACCTGTCCATATAGTCGGTTGCACCCAATGACCCTGTGCGTACTCACCTTTCATATCAGGTGCACCACCACCAGTTACAACCTTGGCGCCTTCTGCTCGCGCTTTAGCGTAATACGCCATCACTTTTTCTTTATGTTCTGCCGAGATGAGCGGACCTAAACCCACACCAGGTTCATTTGGTGGACCTATTTTTAATGACTCTGCTTTTTCTTTTAATGCAGCGACAAATTTATCGAAGATAGGGCGCTGTACATACACACGCTCAGTACCTAAGCAAACCTGTCCGCAGTTCTCAAACGTACTACGAGTAATTCCTGCAATTGCTTTATCAAAGTCAGCATCCGAAAATACGATGCCTGCATTCTTACCACCGAGCTCAAATGAAACAGGACGCACACCTTTTGCTGCAGCTGCCATGATGGCTTCACCAGTACGCGTTTCACCTGTGAAGGTAATCGCATCCACATCGGGATGACGGGTTAAAAATTCACCTGCTGAATTTGGACCAAAGCCATGTACTACGTTATAGACGCCTTTAGGTATACCAACTTTATTCATAACCTCACCTAATAAAGTCGCTGTGGCAGGCGTTTCTTCTGAAGGCTTCACTACTACTGCATTGCCGCATGCGAGTGCAGGACCGACTTTCCATGTCATGAGTAAAAGCGGTAAATTCCAAGGACACACCACACCAATCACACCCAGTGGCGAACGCACGCCATAGCTAACTGCCGTACCACCATCTGGTGTGGTCATGGTGAAGCTTTCAGTCGGTGCATTTTTAATGATGTCTGCAAAGACTTTAAAATTTGCAGCGCCACGTGGAATATCGATATGGGAAGCTAAAGAATGTGGCTTACCTGTGTCAGCTAACTCTGCTTCTAAAAATTCATCAAAGCGATGATTGATTTCATCTGCTACTGCGTAAAGCATTTCCACACGCTTTACTACTGACATCTTACCCCACTCACCATTCAATGCAGCACGCGCAGCTTTAACGGCAGCATCAACTTCAGCTTGACCTGCTTCATGCGCAAGGCCTATCACTTGATTACTAATAGGCGTACGTTTCTCAAATGTTTTACTGGTAGGTACAAAAACACCGTTAATAAAATTATGAAACTGTTTCATGATATTTCCTGTTTTAATTCACTTTATATACTGAGGTAATCACTCTTTAAAAACTCTTACTATTTATTGCGCTTGTACTCACTCAAGCACAACCAATTGCTTTTAGTCCTGCACGTGCACATTCTTCATCTTCTTCGGCTGATCCACCTGACACACCAATACCACCGATACGCACACCTTTTTCAACAATCGGTAGTCCACCACCAAAGATCACTAAGCGTGGTCGCAAAGGCAGACCAGCGCGCAATGCTGCATCACCTTCCAAGACTTTCATCCACTGACTAGTAGGGAAACCGAAGCTGGCTGAGGTATAGGCTTTATCAATAGCGATATCAATGGAATGTAAAAACGCACCTGGCATACGTAAAAAACCTGCCATCACTCCTGCGCTATCGGTGATGGCGACATTGATAGCGATGCCTAATAGTTTTGCGTGATCCACAGTGGCTTGTAAGGCAATGGTCGCTGCTTCAGCAGTAATCACAGCTTGAGCTGCACTCACAGTTGGACTATCCGTTTTGCTCATAAAAATTCCTCTTTAGTTGCGTAAGATTAATCATGACTAGGTATACTGTCCAATACCATTTTTATAGCTAGTCATACCTTTTTGATATGGACGACCCACCAAGGAGTGGACATGGATTTGCGACAAATGCGTTATTTTTTGGCTCTTGCTGAGGAGCGTAATTTCACTCGCGCCGCTGAGCGACTGCACATGGCGCAACCGCCTTTGACGCGCCAAATTCAAGCGCTGGAAGAAGAGCTGAACGCAGTTCTTTTTTTGCGCTCGAATAAAGGTGTGACGCTGACTGCAGCCGGACAGGCCTTGTTGGAAGAAGTACCGAACTTGCTGGCTTTGGCGCAGAGAGCGAAAGAGCGTACGCTGCTCGCTAGCGAAGGACACACGGGGCAACTCGATGTAGGAATTTTTGGTTCCGGTGTGTTGGATGTGATTCCACGTATCTTGGGGCGCTTTCATAGTGCACGACCCGAAGTGAAAATCGTTTTGCATCAATTGACTAAGACTGAACAAATTGATGCCTTGCGCGAACGACGCATTAGCGTAGGTTTTAACCGACTGATTCCACCTGAAGATGATTTGGTGGTGGAGACTATTTTGCGCGAAGCGATGATGATAGCTCTGCCTGCTAAGCATCCTCTGTGCAAAAAAAAAGAAATCACGATTAAAGATTTGAGTGATCAACCTCTGATCCTGTATCCGCGTCTGCCGATTGCAGGTTTGGCGCAACAAGTCATGCAAGCTTTTGTGCGCGATCAGGCTGTGCTGCGTGTTGAACAAGAAGTCGAAGATGTACTCACTGCCATCGCATTGGTTGCGGGTGGCTTTGGTGTATGTGTAACCACAGCATCCTCGGCTAGTCTGCGACTGCCAGGTGTGGTGTACCGTCCCCTGATCAGTAACCATCTTCGTGAAATAGAATTAAGCTGTCTGTATCGACAGTCTGATGAATCGCCAGTATTGGCAGCGTTTATTTCTGTTGTGCGTGCATTCTCACTAGACTCAACTACGTCAGTGACGCAGTCGAGTCGCAAGCGAAAAACTTAATGCAGCATCAGGTATAAACGTCGGTGAAGGTAGGTACTGCATCGCCGGTATGATAGAAAATACCAGTCCACAGTTTATCTTCAGTCCAAGTGGTAACAGGACGATCTGGTTGTGACAGATAACCTAAACCTGCAAAGGTTTCATTACGATTACCACTAGGATCAAAGAAGTAAATCGTTTCACCACGTGTGATGCCATGACGCGTTGGTGCCACATCGATTTTGACTTTTTTCTTCGCCATGATGTCGGCAGCTTTTAAAATATCGTGCCATGAATCGAGGAAGAAGGACACATGATGGAAGCCTGATTTAGGTGCACCCACAAAAGCGATGTCATGTGGTGTGCTGGTACGTGCAAGCCAAGTCGCTGCTTGCATCACTCCACCTGGTCCAACCATCACTTGTTCGACTAAATAAAAATCTAAGGCCTTGCACAAGAACTCGGTATTTTCTGCAACGGTGTTTACACCCGTTTCAGGATTGAGTTCACACATTAAGAGTACATGATCAACCCAGTGCGCACCTGCACCCATGAGGTTGTCTGGCCAAGGATCAGGATTGGTACTACCTACTTCTGTACCTACAAATTCTTTTTGCGCAAACAAACGCATTTCATGACCGCTAGGTAGTTTGAATTGCAGCATACGACCAGTAGCAGGCAATGCACCTTCCGCTAATTCAGTTACCTTTACACCGTATGCCTCTATGCGTTGTTTTAAATCGTTTAAGTCGCTATCTTTTTCCACTTTATAAGCAAC
>Ga0315901_10009135_pt1 | contig 11435 bp, 7 predicted proteins | sample LakEriMetagenome_10_FD_203761 | JGI IMG/M metagenome (GOLD analysis project Ga0315901, IMG submission 203761) | Freshwater fungal communities from buoy surface, Lake Erie, Ohio, United States - Buoy 2 MA116 | ecosystem: Environmental > Aquatic > Freshwater > Lake | place: USA: Lake Erie, Ohio...
TTCTCCGCAAACATCTTCGACGTGCCTTCTGAATGTTCCGAGACGAATCGCTTGAGAGAGCGCTTCGATGTCAGAAGCTAATGAGCGGTCGACAGACATTTGAGGAGAGCTTCTTCTGATAAAAGCGTGCGCCGCCCTTACCCCTTCTCCGCCCTGAATTGGTGTGTGAAATTCCAATCCTTGCGCGGCAGCAAGAGCCTCAATTGCAAGAACCCTAGAGGTGTTGTCGATGACCTTGCGGAGTTTCATTGCTGAGGTCATACCCATGCTCACATGATCCTCTTGTTCGGCCGATGTTGGAATGCTGTCAACAGATGCGGGGTGGCAGAGGACCTTATTTTCGCTCACCAAGGAGGCTGCGACGACATGTGGAATCATAAAACCAGAATTAATCCCAGAGTCCTTCATCAGAAAGGGAGGAAGACCACTCATATGAGGATTGACGAGCTTGTCGATACGTCGTTCTGAGATGGAGGCGATTTCAGCAATTGCTATCGCAAGGTAATCTAGCACCATAGCAACTGGCTCGCCGTGGAAGTTGCCACCACTTAGAATTTCATCTGTATCAGGAAAGACGAGAGGGTTGTCAGTGCTAGAATTAGTCTCCCTGAGAAGAGTTGCCAAGACATGATCATAAGCGTTACGAGCTGCTCCGTGCACCTGGGGTGCGCATCTGAACGAATAAGGATCTTGAACTTTGGTACAACCGGCGTGACTCAAACGCAAACCATCATCAGCGAGTATTTTTCTCATATTTGCTGCCGCTGCAATTTGCCCAGGATGAGGACGGACCTGATGAATCTCATCTCGATAGGCAGTCGCTGTTCCGAGGGTTGCATCTAATGACATGGCGACTATGACGTCTGCAGAGCACAGCAATTGGGAAGCTGTATCACATGCAAGAAGACCCACCGCCGTCATCACTTGTGTTCCATTGATTAAGGAAAGACCCTCTTTGGGTTCGGGCTTAAGCGCTTTCCTTCGCAGAGCTTCAAGAACAGTTGAAGCGCGCGAAATACTCCCATTCCATTCAACATCCCCTTCTCCAATGAGAGCGAGGGCGAGGTGTGCGAGTGGCGCTAGATCTCCACAGGCCCCTACTGATCCCTGACTCGGTACAACCGGATGTATGCCCTCATTCAGAAAAAACTCCATCTGACGGAGTGTATCTTCTCGGACGCCTGAATGACCTCTCAGCATTGTCTGCAGTCGCAGTGTTATAACGGCCCGAACAATATCGGTTTCGAGGGGGGTGCCGACACCACACGCATGAGAACGTATGAGATTCAATTGAAGATCGCTGAGTTGAGAGGGTGGGATCTTGACAGAAGCCAGGGCCCCAAAGCCAGTGTTTATACCATAAAACGTACCTCCGTTTGCTAGCCGGGATTCGACACACAAACGCGAACGATGAACGGACTTCATGGCCTCAGTTGAAAGAGTAACTTTGGCACCTTGACGAGCAATTTGCACGACGTCAGATAAAGTCAAGGAATGGCCATCGAGAATAACTGTGCAGGCATCTGATTTGGATTCAGGGGATGAGTTTTGTGACATGGTCACCTCTTTGAAGTTTCATGAGGACGTGGATAAACTCAATACTACGAAACAAGGGGACTTAACATGACCTATCGGTCGCGCACAAAGTATACGCCTGGTGGTGGACCTGTGGTTTTGCTTGGTCAAGTATCACGTTTTGTCTCGTTTTCAGTATTGGGTTGGTGCCTTTTATCTCTGTTTCTAATCCTATTTGTGTCAGAAGGAAAGATTACCGATTCATTCGATCTTAAGCTACTAAAAGGCTTATTTACGAACTTCGATCTGTTTGGAACTGCTTTGATTTTGTTGGGGCTCAATGGAGTACTTGGCGCCATTCTTTCAATTCCAGCAATAATATGTCTTTTTTTAAGTCGAACTTTTGTGGAGTATCACCTGAGTCGTTATTCTCTAAGGGGAAGGATTCTAAAGTTAAAATTAGTTAAAATTATACCTCTTTTTATTTTACTGCTGTCACATTTTATTGGTCTAATTTTTAATCTAATTTCAGCTCCTCAGGTGATTAGCAGTTGGTTTCGCGACGATGGTCAAATCGCTTCAACGGTTTCGGCTACACACTTTGCAATGACGGATCTTATAGCATCCTTTTACGATCGAAGCGGGCTCAAACCCTCAGTTCCCGTGCAAAAAAAGATCATTAATTCTCATATAAATAAAAAAATTCATTTATTTCTTTTACCAGCAGATGTTTTAGAGGATGAAGATTTTAAGCAGGAACTCTTAAAGAAAAAAAAGGACATAAAGCCTGTTTTATTTCTGATGACAGGCTCAAATATTCTAGAAGAGCTCACGACACTTTTATCGGCTGGTAGCGGCCCCACAACGGAATTTTTGAAAAGTCAAATTCATTTGCCCGAGAATTATGGGCAGGTTTTGAAGAGCGAAGGTACAAGCTCTTTGCTTCTCTTATCACCTCACCTTCAATTTGGTAGGAATTTATACGGCCACGGAGTGGAATCGCTCGAAGAATTAAAAGAAGAAATACTGATGAACGAAGCGCAAAGGCGTTTGGTTTTATCTCAGATCTCCATTATGGGGGCTTTGAGGTGGCTGGGGCGGTTTTCATTTCCGGGCTATCAATTTTCATGGGGTAAACTTGTTGATGATGATGTTTATAAATTGAAAGAGGCAAGGCAACTTTCTGAATTGGATGTTAAAAACTCCTCTTTTATTTCGTTCATACAATTGTCATCCATGGAAAAGAAGTTTTCTAGCATACAGGTCCCTTTTAGGTCTGTTGGCTGGCCTTCTCGGATTTCAAAAAACGAGAGACGTCGACTCTTTGCGGAAGTTATTAGTGAGATAGAAAATCTACTCGCAGAGCAGAGTGAACCCAGTAAAGGGTTGTGGATGATCGTTCCATATGCTGATGATAGGAGAACAAATCCATTAAGTTTAGCTTACGTCAAGGAGAAGAGTGACTATTTGATTCATTCAATCGATGAACGCGAAGGAAAATTTTTTCTTTCCATGAATCATCTTGGAAAAGGTATTGCCCGATATTTGGGAGAGGTAAAGCAAGACAATGGAAAGATGTCGCAAGCGAGTACCCCTTCAATTACTCCCAGCGGTGTAGTGATGAACGCTCTAGGCAAATCGCCCGCATTGATCAACTGTTTTGAAACAGAGGTAGATCCTCATGGAGTTGGTTTTTATTTTCAAGGGACCGAATTTCGGGAAAGAGCTTTGAGCGTCTTTTTAAATAACTTGTTTAATATTCCGGAGTCTGAATTAAAATTGTTGGGCCAAAAGTCATTAAACCTTCTGACTCGCGATCCAGGTTTCGGTATCATCTGCAAAGCAGATTCAAAGGATGACGAAGATTTGTATTTGCTTAGATTCAATCCGAAGGAACGACGATTGTATTCAGCGCATGACTCAAGCATCTCTTCGTCAAGCTTAATGCTGAAAGTGGGTCATTCATTGGAGTCGATTTCATCTTCAATTGAAAACAAAAGTGGAACCTTTGTGAGTCGGAATGTTAGTTCAAAAACAGCGACTATGACTTCAATTAAGAACTCCATTCTTGAGGAGTTCGATGTGTTCAAGATTGGTCCACTCACAAATTCCAAGTCTGAGGGACAAACAAGTTTGCGGATGTTGGGAGATGAAGAATCAAAGATGTTTTTTTTAAAGTTTGGAGCAGAAGCTAACGAAGTTATAGAATCTTTTTTGCGAACGAGGATTCGTTGAATGTCACGAAGGGCATCACATCGCTTTAATTATTTCGTTGGAATATTGGTTGTTGTTGCTATTTTTGCCGCAGCGGTTGCATTTTTAATTAGCCGTTACCCTTGGCAAATCTATCATTCTGATTTCTCGTCTGCAAAGAACTCTCTTTTTACTGTGAATTGGCCAATGCCTTCTCTTGAGGAAGAAAGACAAGACAGGAAAAAACTAAAGAGATTTCCGAAGTCGGAGCAGATGCGGCGTCTTGGCATTGTATTGCGTCGCATGGATTTTTTAAACGTACCCATTTACGATTTTTTTCTTGATCAAGGTGTGCAGGTTTTTTCGCCTGAGGTGCCTTTAGGCACCAATCAATCAGTTCCTCTCATCTGGCCTTCGCTAGGCTCTCGACGAAGAATAGGGAGTGAGGACAGTTCTTTGAAGGATTTGAGGTACATTGTTTTGCCTTACTCATATGGGGCGCAATGTGTTGAGGGTATACACTTAGCCACAGGAGATGAGGTTCGAATTGTTTTGCCGCAGGCCCAAGCGAAGAGGAATGTTTCATTTTCGATATTGCCACTGACGCCTTCAAGTGTAAGGGCGTGGCTTGGACAGTTCAGCTGGGCAAAGCAATTCACTGATTTGGATGTCAATAAATTTCAGTCAATTTCGATTCCCATCAACGATCCCGCCACATCGAATTTGAGGTTGAGTGTCGGCAGCGGTCAGGCCCTTTTGATTTCAGCCTCGATCTCTCAGTGGGAGCGCGTTGGACGTATTCCTGTTCAAGTTGGAGTTCAGAGCCGGCTGTGGCGATCTGCTGAAGAAATTTCTGCTCCTCATCGTCAGGACGAAGTTGAAGGACATGATGAATACAGTACAGAAGAAAATCCCTCAATTAATGCTCAACAAAGTCAGGGTTTCAGTCAAAGCACAGTAGACAATAATCGGACTTCTGTTGAAAGTTTGTCCGCCACAGCAAAATCATCAACAACGGCCTCTCCTTCTGCAGGTATCTCCTCCCACCTTAAGGACAATTCAGGAACCTCCTCAAAGGGATTGGCAAAGACAAAGCAGACTGATATTGCTGCCACTTTAGACTTGCTCGATCCTGAGCAGGTGAAGTTTAACAGCGTTGTCCCGGTCCCTGGTTCAAAATCTGTTGCTCTTGGATACAACGTTCTTCTAATTCAATTAGACTCCTCACTGACGGATCTGTTTTCTGATAATCAAGCGCTGGAAGCGATCTCGCCGCGATTGCATTCTCTGTTCCGGACATCCCTGAGCTTTCCGGTACGTTTTCCTTCTCCTTTGACTGCCCAAGAACTCTTTCAACATACAATTGTTCGTCAAAATGGAGAGTTGGTTCCTGTTAATATTCCTATTTTGACACGGAATATTCTTGGTGGGCAGAATGTCTTTAACCTCTATCAGGAATTCAGAAATTATGGATATAAGGTCGCGAGTTTTGCTCCATCAAGTGCACTTTCGATGCCTAATGTACTATCTCGCGTCAGTGGGTTTTCAAAAGTTGAAGGACGCTGGTTAGATAATAATGATTGGAAATTTCAGTTAAGACGAAAGGAATTAGATCAACAGAATGAGCCCGTCACTGGCCTAGAGGCAATTTTTAAGAATGAGCAGAATTCAGCAATTGATGCCGTCACAGAGAATGATTTTTTGAAAATGTCTGAACTCTTAAGGGGACTCGAACGAGAGAATCAATCTGTTCCAGATTGGAAGGCGAATGAAATTTCAATCATTGGCGACTCCCAAAATTATATGCCGAAGTTGGTTGATAGTTTTCAAAAATGGGTCAAAACTAACGCTCAGACACGTTTCATGACTCATGTTTATCTGAACAGCGACGATAGTTCTTTGAGGCCTTCATTCAAGGATTTTATTCAGGTTTTTAAAAAGCAAAAATTGAAAGCGTTTGTTTTTCCGGGAAATACTCAGAAGCTCTCGCAAATAGCAATGATGGACAGAGTTTTTGGTCTTCTGCTTGATACCTTAGTTGCTCGAAGATTGCATCACAGAACAGTGATTGGAGTTATGATTCCTCCTCAATTTCATCAAAGAGATTATCAGGACGGTCGTTTTTTAATCAGCGTTCCCGGATTAGTGCCTAAAAAGCGTGAAGAGCTGACTCACGTCTCTTTTGATGATTTGTTGACGACTCTCGCGCAGTCTGTTGGGGTTGATTTGAATCAGTTCGATGCGCAAGGGCAGAGAATTTTTCGAGGTGTAAGTTTAGAGGGTGAGACTGAATTTCCCGACATGGGCGAGCTTAAAGTTGATGCGAAGGCAAATGCGGTCCCCCATCAAACGGACCGTAGTCCAAAAGCTGTTTCTGAAGGGAGTAGTTCTGTCAGTGATTCTTCTGCAGAGCATGTTTCTTTATCTAGTAATTTAAGTGAAAGGCGTCCTGAACTTACGACCCAGCAGGTTGCACTTGCGAATCATGTCAGTCGGTTTAGAATGATTGTTTTGCCGCGCGCGTCAGGTTGTCAGCCTTTTGAGTGGTTGACCACGTCGAATTATTTTGGTCTTGAGGCAAGTCAGCCTATTGTGGAAGAACCAAATCCAAGCGGTAGGATTATTCGTGTCTATCCTTGTGGTCTGCAAGATCAAGTTATGGAAATTAGTTGGTTTCAGTCGCACTCTGATGTTTCCCAAGCCATAGAGAGTTCTGTGAACCTGCCTTTTTTATTGGGAGGAAGTTTTCGGTTGATGAATGCCAAAGGAGCCCCAGAGAACACTGATGCGCCTATGTTCTTGATCGGTCCGCAGGCATTGTCTATTGATTCACTTCCTCTGAAATTGCAGAAATTTTCCCGTCATGAAGTATCTAGATTGTTTGATCTTGAAGTCAAGATGCAACCGGGCCGTGAGACGGTGGCACGTGCACTGAACTGGAGTGTTCAGATTCAGAACCCCGAGATGTCTTCACGCACTTTGGTCTATATATTCCGGGAGCCTGTTCGGCGATAAATTTTAAAAGAAGTTGTTTTCATTTAACGGAAGAAACGTATGCGTTGATCGCCGTGCGAAATTGGCTCATTCGTCGGATGCTTTCAGCATATGATTCGATGGCCGGACGAGATTTTGTGTTTGTGCAGACTGAAATATAAAACTTAATTTTTGGTTCCGTGCCGCTTGGTCTCATCGAAATTTTGCTTCCGTCTGATAATTCAATTTGGATGACATCAGATTTTGGCAGTGTGCTAAAAGTTGGCACGCTTCCAGAAACAATTCCTTCAAGGCTTCGTTTGGTTTGCAAATTGTAATCTAGGATTGCTTTGACAGGCGTGTTGGCAAAGACCTGCGGGGGTTGAATTGTGAATGTGATTCATAAGGCGTCCGATACGAGCTGCCCCTTGTTCGCCTTCTAGATCAATCGTAATAAGGTCTTCTTGCCAAGCACCATATCGACCAAATAATGAAAGTAATTGTTGGCAGTGGGTCATTCCATTGCTTTTGAACGACGCCGACATTTCAACAGTCTGACAGAGGGCTCTGATACCGTCCTTATCGCGCACATAATCCCCAGGCATGTAGCCGAAGCTTTCTTCTGTTCCAAAAAGATATTTCTTGTTGACGAGTTTTTGTCTTTCCCATTCATTGACAACGTCTGCGATCCACTTAAAGCCAGTGAGTGTATCTAAAACTTCAATTTTATAGTCTTTGCAAATATGAGCATGAAGATCGGAGGTCACAATGGTTTTGATGATTTTATGCTCATCTTTCAAAGTGCCGAGGCGTTTTCGTGTTGATAAAATATATTCGATCAATAATGCGCCTTGCAGCCTCTGGATCGCGGACAACGAGTGCAAGTCGGTCTGAGTCAGGAACAGTTGCAAGAACGATGTCAGCCTTCAGTTCTGCAGTCTGTTTAATGGTGAGTTCCAAAGCCATTGGTTCTTCTGGATTTGGTTTTTTTACGGTTGGAAAATGGCCATCGGTTTTTTCCTCTTCAGGGACAATGTGAAGACGTGTGTATCCCCACTTAGTTAAAGCGCGACGTGTGGGTTTTGCGCCAGTACCGTGAAGAGGGGTGTAGACAATGCTAAGAGCCTTGCTGAGGTTAGGTTCCAGCTGTAGAGATTTAAGCTGTTTGAAATAGGCATCTATAGTTGTTGAAGGCACGTTTTGAATAAGTCAAAGACTGTGTGCTTGGTTGAATGGAATCATTTTTGCCTGATTAAATGCTGAAATTGCAAAAACTTCTGAAAGGATTGCTCCATCATGGGGTAGAGTGATTTGTGCACCATCAGCCCAGTAAACTTTATATCCATTATATTGGGGTGGATTATGGCTGGCTGTAATGCATAGTCCTCCGGTGCAACCTAGATTCCGGACAGCGAATGATAAGCAGGGTGTGGTTTGAATTTCATCAAAAAGAAAGACAGGGATTTGATTTGCAGCGAGGACGCTAGCCGCTTGCTCTGCGAAGAATCTTGATGAAAGACGACTGTCATAGGCAATGACAACTCCTCGCTTGGCCTGTTGAGGCCCTTGCTTGAGGATATAGTTTGCGAAGCCTTGAGTTGCTTTGCGGACGATAGGCCCATTCATGCGGTTGCTTCCTGCACCGACAACGCCTCGGAGGCCTCCTGTCCCAAATTCGAGTTCTCTCCAAAAGCGATCACGTAGCTCTGCCGTTTTGTTTTCCTTAATGAGATAAACAATTTCCTCTTTTGCTTCTTTTTCGACGGACGAGTCATTGAGCCAAAGCTCGAGCCGTTGAAAACTTTCTCCTAGATTTCTTTTTAGGGATTCAGAAAAATGTGTTTCGCTCATACTCATTTTTTAGTGACTTTTTTTAATGCTGCGAGGTCATCTACGACAGAAGTCATGAATTTTTGAATATTCTTCCGAGTCAAAGTGTCTGTGTCCGGATAGCGGGTCAATACGTTTTCAAGAATTTGTTTGCATTGTAACAGGCTGTCAAGTTTTGCTTGAGGATCAGCAACAATCGAAACTTTTTTGTAAATTTCTGATGCCTTTCTTCTGAGCTCTTTGATATGAGCTTCGCTGGCTTCACGGCGCAGGCTTCTTGTTTTTTCATTCTTGCTGCTCTCGTTGAGACTATCCAAAATTTCAACTGCTTCCCCAGGCTTCCCATCATTGAGGGAGAATTTAGCGAGTTGAATTGCTTTTTCTGGCGTCAGATTAAAGCGTTCCGATGAATTGAGAATTGCTGTCGGATTCAGATTTTCGCACTGGTTTGCCGAAACACCGGTAGCGACCTCAGTTGAATTGTTCTTCTGAGCGGGTTCTGTGCCTGCGACTTGATCAAGTCGAATTTGAAATGGGCGAGCGGGAAAAATGCGTCTCACTTTTTTAACTGTTTCATCAAAGGCAGTGCGATCACCTTTCAAGCGAAGTTCTTCCAGTGCTGTTAATTCACTCGCAAAAGAAAGCTCAAATGCAGAGAATAGCTTTAATCGCACCGATAGAAGTTTTTCTCTAACGGGAGCCGCTGAAGTTTGCGACAAGAGTTCGTCGAGCTTTGCTATGGCAGTGCTTTGTGCCTCTGGAGATGCCAATATTGTCCTCAACTCTTTGAGCAACGCCAGCTGTGTTGGGTTTAACAATGGTTCGATTATTTGCAAATCTGACTTTGTTGTTTGGCTAGAGATGAGAGCGGTGAAGTTAAGAGCTGAGAGTTGAATCGCTTTGGTGAGAGCATCTCTTGATGAAGAAAGATCTCCTGTGAGGGCATAAGCCTCACTCTTGAGTTGTTCAATAAAAGACGCGTCGAAGAGAGGCGTCTCATACTTTATAATTTGTTCTGAAGCATTCAGAAAGCGTGTGAGACTGTCCTTATCTTGCGGTGATTTTTGGAGAGTGCACCACGCTGTGGCTAAAGCAACACTTGTGGAGAAACTTTCCGGAGATGTGATGATTCGATTCTGAAGCGTCCGGATCGCATCGCAGTCTCTTTTAGCAATCGATCTTTCAAAGAGGGTGACCATTGGTAGTTGTGCTGAGGTGGAGTTTGGGGTCGCTTGCGGTTTTGCGAGAGGGTTTTGGATACCTCTGTTGTCACTTGCTTCTTTCGTATCCGGAGATTGAGAGCTTCGTTCTTGTTTGCGAGTCGTTTCCGACAGCGAAGGTTCATTTAGGGTGCGTGTCTCTTTCGTCGCGCAGGCTGAGACGACGCCCACAAACATTGCTGTTACTAGGGAAGTAAGCGGGTGCGAATTTGCACTGACCCATTTTAAACGAATTTTAAGTGTCAAAATCATCGGGCGTCTCCATTGAATGTCAGGGTGAGGCCCGAAAATTTTACCAGTCGCTAGAGAGGCCAAGCAAGTATCGACGCTCTTTAATTGCCTTTCCGCTGTTAAAGACGGCTGCCTCGAACGAGCTCATTTCAACATTGAAGTGTGGCATTGGCAGTGATAGCCCCCAGGAGACGCGGGTATCATTGATTCCTGCTTTTACGGCGATAGCTTGAGAGTTGAGTGCACTGCCTAAAAAGAGCTCAATTCCTGCATGAGCCAGCTGGTTGATATTGACGTCTGTGTATCCATAGTTTCGGCCGCCTATTTGAATGGGGATAGGATAGAGGTCTCCTGAAATTTTTAAATTGATGCGCGCACGACCTAATCTGACACGTGGTGTGATGCTGACACCGGCTCGAATCTCTGTGGGATCCAAAGCTGTACCCTGAATTTGACTGTCGACGCTTCCTGTTCTTTTTGCCCCGCAGATGGATTGTCTCTTCCCCGTTGCAGGATTTATAAAACTCTCCACGCATGCGGTTGGAAGATTTAGGACTGATAAGCCAAACGCTGGGAGCCAAAAGTCCCGTGCCGAAAGAAGAACACCAAGGTCCATTGCCATCGATGTTGTTCGCTGGGATTCGGATTTGATGGCACTCAGGAAACCTTTTGAACTGGAGACGTCCGCAAGTGTGTAAGATGCCACTGAGTTCCATCGAACATTTGGACGAAGAGATAAACCCAAAGCCGCGGATCCTGTGCGGCTTGAAACACTCAGATTGAGCGCCGCGCCGGCAGTTGTTTCTGAAATCACAGTTCTACTGATACCGCCGTCCGTGCTCGGATTTGCAATCAAAATCGAACGAACTGGAAGCCCGAAAAAATAGCTTGGACCTCCGCGTTCTCCCGCGACTAGCCAGGGAAGAGCTTGTACTTCTGCGTAACTGCGCTCGTTGGTGTTTTGCGTTCCAATACTTTTCAGCCACTGACTCGGCTGCAACGTTTTTCCCTTGAGTGCGCTGAGAGTCGCTCTGTTTCCCCCCACTGAAAGGCCAGGAAATTCCATCGAATCGATTGCCTTGCGGCTTCTTGGATGGCGTGTTTTACTGAGGCTTGCTGGATTTGCGTAGAGTGCGTCCTCATTTGACGCATGTGCGGTTTGGCTGCCGCCCAGAGCTCTCGAGTTTGCCGAGCTCCAGGTATTGTTCCACTCCATCGGTGTCGATGTGTCACTCTCAGCGGCCTGGGCAGAGGGAAAGGCCAGATTCAGTGACGTGACGACTAATGATATTGTGGACCCTGCTTTAAGCATCATTTCCCCTCCCTTGTGCCTTTTCGGATTCGGGATTTAAAATCTGAGTCCCTGTTTAATGAGGGTATTGATGCTGAAAATTGTTCCGGCTCATTCCTTGCCTAGTAGGTGTTGATTTTGGAATTACCTATTTTATTTCAGGAGCTTATTGCGGATTGTCA
>Ga0315901_10009136_pt1 | contig 11434 bp, 10 predicted proteins | sample LakEriMetagenome_10_FD_203761 | JGI IMG/M metagenome (GOLD analysis project Ga0315901, IMG submission 203761) | Freshwater fungal communities from buoy surface, Lake Erie, Ohio, United States - Buoy 2 MA116 | ecosystem: Environmental > Aquatic > Freshwater > Lake | place: USA: Lake Erie, Ohio...
TGCTCGACGTGCACAACTTCGTCGAGCAGCGGCGGATCCGCATCATGGAGATGGAGTGGATCGACGGCTACGACCTGTCGCGGCTGCTCGCCCCGGAGCTCCTGGAAGAGACCCGGGCGAGCGTCGCGGACGCGCGGTGGAAATATCTCAACGAGGTGATCGTGACGGCCGGCCCACGGCAGTCGCGGCTCAAGCCCGGCGTGGCGATCGCGATCGTGCGCGAGTGCCTGGCCGCCCTGGCGGCCCTGCACCGAGAGGGCATCGTTCACGGCGACATCAAGACCGCCAACATCATGGTCAAGCGGACCGGCAACGCGAAGATCATCGACATCGGGTCGGCCCATGCCGTGGACGAGCCGCCCCCCACGCGAACCTGCACGCCGGCCTACGCCGCGCCCGAGGTGCTCGAGGGCCGCGAGAACACGCCCCGCGCCGACCTCGCCAGCCTCGGCTACGTGCTCGTGGAGATGCTCTCCGGCCAGCAGCCGTTCGCGGGCCTGCAGTCGTTCCGCGACCTCCTCGAGGCCAAGCGATCGCTCGTGCACCGGCTGCCGCAATTGCTGCCGGCCGACGTGACCTGCAACGAGCTGCTGATGAACTTCTGCCGCGGGCTGATCGCCGCGGACCCCGACCGCCGCTTCCCCAGCGCCGAGGACGCCGATCTCAAGAAGGGGGGCGCGGCGAGCTTCCACCGCCAATTGATCGTCGGCGGCCTGGCCAGCGAGTACGAGAACGAGATCCGGGCCTGGCTCGAGGAACTGGCGATCGACTGACGCCGGCGGTCCCGGCAACGGCACCCGCTCCTGCATGGCGAACGGGAAGACATTCACACCCGGTGTTCCCGGGTTGCCGCCCGGGGCTTTGCGAGGAACGCGACGGACACAAAAGCCCCCCGGCGGAAGCCGGGGGCTCAGTATCGCGGCGGAGACCGGTCTCCATCGATTATTGAGCTTCGACCGCCTTGCGGACCGCGTCGGCGTTTGGCATGCCGCGGATCGCGTCGAACACGATCTGCCGATCCGCATCGTCGCGGGCGAGCCCGAGGATGGTACGGCACATCGCCACCCGCTCGGCTTCGTTCGCGGCGAGCTGCCGCGCGATCCGCAGGTAGCCCTTGAGGGCCCGATCGCGGTACTTTCCGTCGGGCAGCGTCTTGGCTAGGTCGATCAATACCGGCGCCGCATCGGCTGTCATCCACTTGCCGAGCAGCCGCGTGCCGGCGTCCCGCAGCGGCTCTTGGTCGCTCTTCGCCGCGGCGTTGACGACGCCCAGGGCCCGCCCGCCACCGACATCGCCCACGATTTCGAGCAGGGCGATCCGCGTTCCCATGGGGGCGGAGGCGATGGCCGGCTCGAGCCGTGCCGCACAGGCGTCACGGTCTGGCATGCGGACGCAGGCGGTCCGCAGCGCCGCGAGCGTTGCGGCCGATTCGCCGGCGTCATCCGAGCCGGCGACCCGCTCGACCAGCAGGTTCAGCCGCTCGAGATCGATCGTCTCGCCCAGGGCGGTCAGGGCCGCCTCGCGAACCGCCGTGTCGCCGCTTTTCAGAGCCGCCAGCACGTCGGGCAGGGCCGCGGCGACGCGCCGCTTTCCCACCAGGTCGAGGAGCAGTGGCAGTTTCGCGGCATCGGCCCCGGCCAGTTTCACCCGCAGGGCCTGGTCCACGCCCTGTCCGGGCAGATCGGCGATCGCCGTTTTCGCCACAGCCGCCAGGTCGGCATCGGTCTCGGCCGCGACCACCAGAAGCGGTGCGAGGCCGCCTTCATCGCCGATGCGCCCCAATGACCGTACCGCGGCCAGCCGCACTTCCCGCGGTCCGACGCGCCGCTCGGCAAGCGCGGCCAGCACCTGCCGGGCCCGCGGGCCGCCGCGGTCGGCCAACGCATCGACGACCACGGCGGCGCGGGCCGGAACCGCGGTGCTCAACTCAGTCTCCAACGCCGCATCGACTTCCGGCCCGCGCAATTCCCGGGCCACCGAGAGGCCGATGGCGAACATGCGTTCGTCGGCGGACCGCAACTGCTCCACCAGCAGCGGCACGCCGGCTGCGCCGCGGGCGAGGATGGCACCGCGGGTCGCCTCGACGACACGTTGCGGTGGCACGTCGGCCTTCCGCACGAGGTCGCACAGTGCCACGGCGTCGGCCGCCCGACCGCCGGCGGCCAGCCCCTCGGCGCAGATGACACAGGCCTCGGCTGCGGCGTTTCGCACGGCCGGGTTCGGCGCCGCCACCGCCGGCCGCAGCGCCGCGGCGGCCGCCTCGCCACCGATCAGCCCCAGCGCAATCGCGGCCGAGGAGGCGACGGCGGCATCGGCGTCGGCGAGTCGGGCCGCGAGCAGATCAACCGCTCCGGCGTCGCGGCGCGCGCCGAGTGAGTTGATCACGCCCACAAGCGGTCGGCCGGCGAGACCGGCGGCGGCCTGCCGTAGGGCGGCATCGCAGGCGGGGTCGGGAATCGCCTCGAGCGGGATCCGCGCCCACGCAGAGAGCCGCTCGTTCCCCAACAGCTTGGCCAGTTCGGGGACCGCGTCGGCCGACCCATGGACGGCCAGTTGCTTGCAGGCCTTGGCCTTGTCCGCCTCGGGCGCGTCGGACCTGAGCACGGCGATCAGTTCCTGCTCGTTGGGGCTCCGGCCATCCCCGGCGCAGGCGACACCGGCCAGACACAGCGCCGCGGCCGCCAGCAGGAAAACGGACGAGCGGGTCGCACTCATCTCACATCCTCCATGGTTCACGAACAGCCTCCCCCAGCAACCGGTTGGCCTGGTCATCGCCCACGAAACGGTTGGTTGCATTGTCGTACTTGACCGGACGGCCGAGGAAAATCGCGATGTTGGCCGCATGGCAGGCGATATGGGCGTTGCAGGCCGCCTCCTCGTTGCCCTTGGGCTTGCCGCGAGTCTTGACACAGTCGAGGAAGTCGCGGACGTGGAATGTGGCGGGATAGCCGCCGATCTCGGCAACCGTGCGGCCGGCGAGCAGGACGGGGGATGAGAGCACGAGCTTCCCGCTGTCGCCGGTCTCCACCCAGCCGTTCTCACCTTCGAAACGGACTGGGCAGGAGCCGAGCGGAATCCAGCCCTGCTCGCGAAACACGAGTTCCACGCCATCGTCGTAACGTGCCACGAGCTGGCCGTCGCGGGGCGGGTCATACTCCACCGGGGGCGACCGATCGTTCACGGCCCACTGGCAGAGGTCCACGCAGTGCGAGCCCCACTCGAGCACGCCGCCACCGACCAGGCCGCCTCCCTTTTCGAAGTTGAAGCCGTCGAGAAACTTGGCGTTGAACGGCCGCCAGGCCGCGGGGCCGAGGTAGAGGTCCCAATCCACCACCTCGGGATCCGGCGCCGGCTGCTCCGGCAGCCAGCCGCTCGTCTCCGCCTTCATGCCGGCCGGATGGGCGTAGACCCGCTTCATCTTCCCGAGCCGGCCGGTGCGGGCGAGTTCGCAGGCAAAGGCGAAGTGGGGCAGGTTTCGCCGCTGCGTGCCCGCCTGGAAGACGCGGCCAGTGCGGCGGATGATGTCGCGCAGGACAAGGCTCTGGGCGATGTTCTTCGTGCAGGGCTTCTCGCAGTAGATGTCCTTCCCGGCCCGTGCGGCGTAAGCGGCCATGGTGCCGTGCCAGTTGGGGCCGGTGGCGATCAGCACCGCGTCGAGATCCTGCAGGTCGAGGAGTTCGCGGAAATCGCGGTGCATCGTGCAGCGGTCGTCGCCGTGCGCGTCGTCGGCCATCTTTTTCACCGCCGTGCGTCGGGCTTCCTTCACGTCGCAGACGGCGGCAAAGCGAACGTCGGGCTGCTTGAGGAAGCAGCTGAGGTCATAGGCACCACGGCGGCCGATGCCAATGCCGCCGACCACGACCCGCTCGCTCGGTGCCGCGAAGCCGTCGAGGCCGAGGGCTGAGCCGGGGATCACGACCGGTGCGATCGCCGCCGCCGATCCGGCGGCGAGGAGGCGGCGACGGGAGAGCCGAGGGGCCGAGTCCGATGGCATGCAAGCGTCCTCCAGAGAAACTGGCGAGCCGGGCGAAGCCAGCGAAAACCATACCAAACGTCAGCCCATTCTGCAGCGCACTGGATGCGGGAAATCGGGTTTGGGCGTGCGCGTTTTCGTGTCCCCCTTTTCCGCCGCGACTTCAGCGGTGCAGCCGTCGATAGATGCCCCGCACAAGCGCCGTCGTGGTCCGCGGCGCCAGCCGCTTGAGCCGCCACAGCCAGCGGGCCTGCGTGCCCACGACCACGTACCGCCGGTTGGCATGCACGGCGCGGAGCACGCGGCCGGCGACGCGACGGGAGTCCCACCGGGAGGCATCCATCCGGCGCCGTGCCTCGCGGGCCTCCACGCCACCAGTGAAGTGCCATGTGTCGAGGAGCCCCGAGCGGAAGAAACCTGCGCAGACCACCGTCACGCCCGGCCGGCCGCGCGGGCACTCCGCCGCGATGGCCTCCGAGAGCGCGACCACGCCCGCCTTGCTGGCGGAGTAGGCGGCCATCGAGGGCGGGGCCAGAATCGCCGCGATCGAGGCGACGTTGACCACGTGCGACCGCCCCGGGTTCGCCCGCAGCCAGGGCAGGAACGTTTCGCAGCCGAGCGCCGTGCCGAGGAGGTTCGTGTCGAGCACGCGCCGCCATTGGACCTCAGGCAGCGTGCCTACTTCCCCCGTGGCACCGACCCCGGCACAGTTCACCAGCAGGTCGAGCGTCGGCCACTCAGCCCGCAGGCTGTCGTGCAGTGCCCGCCAGGCGACGGCATCGCGAACATCGAAGCCAGCGATCCGGGGCGGCGGACCGAAGCCGCCAGCCACTTCGTCGGCACCGTCCAAGGCCTGCGGCAGGTCGACAAGGGCCGTGTGCCATCCGGCGCGCCGCAGCAGGACCGCCATTTCGCGGCCCAGGCCGCTCGCGGCCCCGGTGATGATCGCGGCTCCGGGAGCCATGGTGCGGCGGAAGAACACGGGCGGAAAGCGAGGGTGACGGGACTCGAACCCGCGGCCTCCAACGTGACAGGCTGGCGCTCTAACCAACTGAGCTACACCCCCGTGGGCCGTTGTCGGCCGTCGGGCAGTTTCGCCTCGCGAGTCGAAAGTATATCGGCAATTTCCCACCGCAACAGCACCGGCTTTTGCCGCCGGAAACGAGCAGCTTTCGCCGTCCAGGACCAAGGCCATAGATTGCTTTTGTCCACGGAAAGCCCGCAGACCGGGCAACAGGTCTGCCCGAGCAGGATACGACGCATGCCGACCGTGGAAACCATTGGCGTTTGGGCGCAGCTCGCACCTCTCGCCCCGTCGTCGAGCCAGTCTGCTTCTTGGAACTGGTGGTGCGTTTCCGGTCTGTCGGGTTTGGCGGTTCCGTTCCGTGAAGCCCGTGGCGCGAGTTTTGCTGCTGCAGGGAGGAGTTCAACAGAGCGGCGCCGCTGCAGGGATCCAGCAGCGAATCGTATTTTGACCACCCATACACAGGCGATCGGTGCTGGCACCGGCCCAAGAAGCCCCGGGTGGCAACCCGGGAGCATGCTGCACGCGAACCCGCGGCCTCGTGCCGCGGTTCGCTTGGCGGGCCGCCGCCCGCCCAGGCCTCCCGGTGTGTGATGCGCAAATCCCGTGCCGAACGGGATTGCCATGGATGGCTTTGTCCACGGAAAGCTAGAGCACGCCGCGGTCGGGGTCGTATCCCTTTCGTTTCGCCACGTCGAAGTCTTGGGCCGCCTGCCGCTCGAGGCCGATGGCGCGGCAGGCGAGGCCCCGGTGGTGGTGCATCACCGCCAGGGCGTGATCGAGCGACCGCAGCCGGTAGGCGACGTCGTCGGGATCGGCCCGACCGGCGAGGCCGGCCGCCTGCCGCCGCGACTGCTGCGTCCTGCCGATCGCCCGATTCAGGTCGTCGATCGCCTCCCGATGTCGGCCCAGCAAATGGAGGATAAAGCCCCGCGTGTCGAGAAACTCGGGGGAGTCGCCGCCGCTGCCCTCGAGGGCCCTCTCGATGTCGGCGAGCGCGGCCTCCAGGTCACGGCCCACGAGCGCCCGGATGTAGGCCCGATGATTCAGCGCTTCCGGGTTCTCCGCACCCGACAGGTCGACCGCGGCCTGCGCATCGGCCAGCGCCGCCTCCGCGTCACCCGCGACCACGTGGGCCAAGGCCCGCGTGCGGCGCGGCAGCGCGGACGTCGGCACGAGGGCGGCCGCCCGGCCGGCCTCGACGATGGCCGCTGCGGTCTGCCGACTCTCCAGTAAAAGGTTCGCCCGCCAGCAATGCAGGCGGCCCCGCCCCTGGACGTCGGCGGCGTCGAGCCAATCGATCGCACGCCCCACTTCCGCCGCGGCGGAGGCGACTTCGCCGCGGGCCTCGCGCACGGCCGCCCGCTCGAGTGACCACTGCACGACCGCTTCGCAGGCCAGCGGGCCGACGAAGGGCACGACCAATGCCGGCACGACGATCAGTCCGAGGGCCGCGAGCAGCACAAACCGCTTCAGCGGCCCGGCCACCCGGCCACGGTCGGGCACAGCCGACGGTTCCGCGTCCGCGAACCGATCGCGCGGATCCGATTCCAGGGGAGTGGTCCCACGCCGGCCCCGCGGCGCGACCGGCTCAAAATCGCGGGGGATAGGGAAGCCGAGCCGGTCGTACTGCATGGTGCAAACGCCAAGTGTTGCCGGGCCGCCACTCCGTATCCCGCACGCCTCGACCGGGACCTGGCTCCAGTATCGTATGCAAAACTGCCCGTCGCGACGATCAGCGGCACGCGCGGGTTTGACCGGCCCGCAGGGGTGGCGTAGTCTCCCGACATCGCCGCGGAGACCCGACCCATGCCGCTGTTCGAGATCGAGACGAGCGCCCACATCATCATCTCCTGGGCGGCCGACGAGCAGGCCGCGGCCGCCGTCGTGGAGGACGCCTACCCGGGAGAGAAGGTGGTACGGCTCACCCGCAGGCCCCGCGACACGTGGGTGATCTCGAAGTCGGCCCTCGGACTCACCGATTCGCGGATCAACCCTTGCAGCACGGCCCGCGAATGCCTGTCACGGGCGGCGGGCGACAAACTCCACGCCATCCGTCTCTATATGCACGAGACGGGTGACGATCTCGACCGGGCCCGCAAGGTGATCGAGTCGAACATGGTCATGGGCTGGTGATCCGGCCCGACAGCCGCCGTGCCACCAGGGCCGCGGCGACACCTGCGACCCCGGCTCCGACCCCGAGAAGCCAGGCCTGACGCCGGCGGGGCGGCAGACGGAGCGTCAGGCCGACGAGTTGATTCGGCGTGCCAAGGCCGCCGTTATCGGCAACAGCCACGAGCGCTCGGCTGCCGTCGTGCAGCGGCGGCCCCAGGCACAAGCCCTCGAGGTTGCAGCCCAGCGAGTCTTCCCACAGAAGCGTCTTGCCCAGAAAGTCGTCGCCCCGGTCGGCGAGGTCGCGATCCACGGCTGCGACGTTGGCCGCATCCGTCGTGTCGACCAGAAAGATCCGGCTCTTGAACGGCGGCACGCCCGGGCCGGCCGCACGCTCCAGCACCAACAGGCGGCCGGCGCCCAGCGCCACGATCGCGCAAACCCCGGAGAGCGGCTCGCCCGCGAACATGCGGACAAAGGCGTGGGGCGGCTCGACCGGGTAGGCAAACTGTCGTGTCGGCCGCGGCGGATCTGCGGGAAGCGGGATCTTCACGACCCGCACGACCGTGCCGCCGCCGACGCGTGCCATCGGGCCATCGCCGGCCAACGCCTCCTCATTGGCCGTCCAGATGCTGCTGTCGTCGGGATCGGCCGCCAGCGACTCGGGGCCGCGATTCGGTCGGCGCTGCCTCATGTTCTCCGGCAACGGCACGATCCCGAGCAGGTCGCCCCCCTGCTGGGACACGGCACGGATTGCCGGCGTGTCCTCCTCGGCAAGCAGAAGACAGGCTCCGGGGTCGCGGCCCTGCTGGCGAGCCTGCCGCGTGGCGATCCGGGCCCGCAGCGGCTCGGGGCAGACGGCTACATCCTCGAAATCGTGCACGGCTGCGAGCCGCACGGCCCGCAGTCCACGGACCGCGAGGGGCTGGCCCGCCGGCGAGAGATCGAGCGCGAAACAGAGCAGCAGATCGCTGTTGTCGAGGACGGCGACATAGCGGTCGTCACCGAGCCAGGCCACGCCGCTGATGCCGGTGATCCGCACGGGGTTGCCGTCGGCGTCGGGCGCCTCGTCGGGCAGGGCGAGCGTGCCGCGCACCTCGACCCGCAGCCGATCGTCTTCCCCGGCCGGCGCGGCGGCGGCCGGACACGTCATTCCCCAGCCGGCGAGCAGCCAGGCTACGGCTTGCACATATCGCATGCCGACGAGCGTACCGCGCCGCCCGCTGCGAAGCGTGCGCCCATTCCGATCACGGCGCCGTTTTCACCGGGGCGTCGAAGCCCACCGTGCGCACGTCTGCCGCCTGCGCCTCGGGCAGGTCGGCGGCGAGAATCGCCCGGTTCGGCCGGTAACTCGACGTGCCGCCCGGCCGGTACACGGGATCGGGACGGCGCGGCGGCGGAACCGAAGCGGGAACCGCAGGCGGCACACCAGCGGCTGGCGGCGGCGGAAATCCCGGCGTCGGAGTCGACGGCGGAACTGCCAGCGGAGCCGCGGCCGACGGTGGCGCGGCAGGCAAGGGCTCGAGCGCCGCGGGCATGGCGGCCGCGGGGAACGCCGCTGCCGCCGGCGGTGGCAGGGCCTGATCGATGGCCGAGCCGCCGCCCCCGAAACGGCTGCCGGGGGCAGACTCGTACCGTGAGCCGGCGGACACGGCCGCGGGCTGCTGGGCAGGCCAGCCGGCGGACCCGCGGGCGTCGGCAACGCGCTGCATTTCGGGCGGCATGGCTGGCGGCGGCAGGGTGCCGTAGCCAGCGGCGCCGGCCGCGGCCGGCGCCGCGGTGATGGCCTGCAATGGCGGGAGGTCGTTCGGTGCCGCAGGCGGCTCGGAGGGCAGGGCGGCGTAGGGCCCGACCTGCGGCGAGATCGCGGAAAGCGAACCGGCAGTCGGAGCGGAGGTCGCAGCGGCGGGCGCCGTGGCGATGGCGACCGGATCGGCCTTCGCGGGCGGGGGGGTGACGCCGTAGGTCACCGGCGCGGTCGCTGCCGCCGGCTCCGTGGTCGCAACGGCACCGGCGGCCGGCGAACCGCCGTTCAGCACGTAGCCGTTGGGCGTCGTGGTCGTGGGATATGGCTTCGCCGATGCGGAAGGCTTCTCGGTGCCGCCGTTGAACGACGGCGCCGCTGCGAGTTTGGAGGCCTCTTCCTTGGGCCCACCGCCGAACGTCCACCATGAGGGCTTCATGCCCGCGGTGCCCGTCTTGCAACCAGTCACGCCGGCGACGAGCAGTCCGCCGATCACGAGAGCCGCGGCAGACCCTGCCGGGCACGACCTTCCGGCAACATTCACCTTCATGCGCACCTCCGCAGAAAACCGGCCGGAGAAAGGCCCGCCGGGAGGAGGGGAAATAGGGGCCGCCGGGCGGCCGCGTCAACGCCAATCGCAGTCGACGCAGCCGCCGCAGCTTGCCAGCCGGCCGTTATTTGCCGGTGGCGGCGAATCGCTTGCCGACCGCGTCCCAGTCGATGACGTTGTAAAACGCGTTGATGTAATCGGCCCGCCGGTTCTGGTAGAGCAGATAGTACGCGTGCTCCCAGACGTCGATGCCGAGCAGCGGCTTGTTGCCGTGCATGATCGGGCTGTCCTGGTTGGCCGTGCTCTCCACGACCAGCTTGCCCTGCGGACCGACAGACAGCCAGGCCCAGCCGCTGCCGAACCGGCCCATGGCGGCCTTGGTGAACTCCTCCTTGAAGTTCGCGAAGCCGCCAAACACGGAGCGGATCGCCTCGCCGAGGTGTCCGGCCGGCTCGCCGCCCTTGCCCTTGCCGATCGTCTCCCAGAACATCGTGTGGTTGGCATGGCCGCCGCCGTTGTTGCGCACGACGGTGCGAATCGCTTCCGGCACCTTGTCCAGGCCGGCGATCAGCGTTTCAACCGGCAGCGCCGCCAGGTCGGCATGCGTCTCCAGGGCCTTGTTGACGTTGGTCACGTAGGCCGCATGGTGCTTGTCGTGATGGATCTCCATGGTGCGGGCGTCGATGAACGGCTCCAACGCGTCGAAGGCATAAGGCAGGGGGGGGAGCGTGTAGGCCATGGCATGCTTCTCCGGAGGGTGGCGAAATATGGTGGCGGGATCGTACCGCACCCGTCTCCCGGCGGCAAACGCCGGGGCTGACCCTGCGGTTGGGCGCGATCGCACCGGCCGCACCGCGGGCGCCGACGCTGCCGAACCTGCGAAGTATGCCTGCGGCGGGGGCCGGCCCGACGGGGCATGAATCCCGGCGCCGGGCCGCGCCGAAGAAGTGATCAGCGGGCGATACCCGGTCGGCAGGATGCCGGCTCCGCCCCGCTCGGCCGCCGCCTGCGCGTCCCACACGCCGCAAACCGGCGACCGCACACCCTCGAATGGATTCGAGTCGCTCCCATGTCCCTCAACGGCAGCCAGCGCCGCGATCAGCGCCGGCGGCTGGTCGTCTCCTGGAACCGCTCCAGTGGAGGCGACTCGGCCACCTCGGTCTCAGACGCCCGGCCCATGGCGGCTTACGGCCCGGAGGCCCATCCCGAGAAGCAGAAGGGACCGGCCACGCTCCTGCCGACCGGAGCCGGCGGCTTGGCCGGAGCCGCTGTGGTGATGCTTGTGCCGGTCGTCGCGGCGTTGGCGCTCGCCGCCGCCGGCCCCGTCTTTGGCCGGCCCGTGTTCCAGCTCGAGGGCCGATTCGCCCGCAGCATGCAGGCCGCGTCCACCTGCTTCGATCCGCGGAGCATGCAATCGCTGGCCGGCTGGCTGTCGCAGGTCGCGCTCGGCGTGGCCGCCGCCGTCGCCCTGATCGTGCGGCTCATGCGGCGGCACAGGCGCGACGACTACAACGGCCGATACCGCGCCTGGGGCTGGCTGGCTGGGCTGTTCGTCATTTCCTCGTGCGCGGCCGCGGTGCCAGTGGGACCTCTGGTCGCCGCCGTGGTGACGGACGCCACGGGTGTGGCCCTCGGCCCGGGCGGGATCGGCTGGTGGGTTTGTCTGGCGACAGTCGCCTACGGCCTCGTCGCCCTCTGGACGGTGCTGCCGCTGCACGAACGCGGTGCGACTGCGTTTTGGCTCGGACTCACGCTGACGGCGTGGGCAACATCCGCGGGCTGCGCCTGGCTGGGCGGCGGCCGCGATTTGTGGACGATCGCCGGGCACGCGGCCTGGGCCATGGGCGCGACGTTCGCCGCAGTCGCCATGCTCGCCGCGGCTCGGTCGGTAATCCGTGAGGTGCGTGGTCAGTGCGTGCCGCAGACCCCCAAGGCTGATCGGCGCAAGCCCGACCGGCCGGCCGCGACGCCGGTCGTCGAAGAATCCATGGCGGACGAGGAGCCCGACTTCAGCGCTGTCGAGTCCGACGC
>Ga0315901_10009138_pt1 | contig 11433 bp, 10 predicted proteins | sample LakEriMetagenome_10_FD_203761 | JGI IMG/M metagenome (GOLD analysis project Ga0315901, IMG submission 203761) | Freshwater fungal communities from buoy surface, Lake Erie, Ohio, United States - Buoy 2 MA116 | ecosystem: Environmental > Aquatic > Freshwater > Lake | place: USA: Lake Erie, Ohio...
AAGAAGTTGTTCCTTCTTTATCAAATGAAGAAAGAGCAGAAATTGAAGAAATGAGAAGACAAGGATTGCTTTAATCTTTTATTTAACCATTTAAAGAGAGGGTAGAGAAATCTACCCTCTTTTTTTTTATTTAATAAATAATCTATATGAGTTTAACAAAATTTGAATTAGATAAAGAAAGCTTATTAAACATTTCAAAAAAAGATATATTAGATTATTTAAAAGAAAAAAATAATCTTAGTTTTTACAAAGTAAAAAGCATTGAAAAGTATTTAGGAAAAATTGTTAAAAACGGTTGTTTTAACAATAGTTTATTTTTTCTTTTAGAAGAAGAAAATGGATTACTTAGTTTTTATAATGAACTTTATTTAAACGCTTCAAAAGTTTGTTTACAAATTGACGAAAATTCATTTAGAAATTATGTTTTTAAGTTAAATAATAGTTCTACTTACAAAGAAAAAGCATATTCTCGTTTTGAGATTCCTTTTTCTAAAGATAAATTAATTTTAGCTATTAATGATATAAAAAATCAAGTAGACTTAAATGACTATTTAAACGATCTAACTGAAGGTAATTTAAAAACTTTAATAGACAATTATAATACTAAACAATTTGTAAAATACTTTGAAGAGTTTGTTAATAAAATTAAACCTTCATTAGAAATAGTCTATAACAATGATTTTGATATTCAAATAAAAAACAACAAATTATATATTTTATTAAAAGAGCCTGATTTTATTATTGAAAATGAAGAAGGAGATACTACACAAATTAAAAATTTAATAGTAGAATTAATTTTTATATATAAAGACAATTCTATAGTTTTAGATTCTTTTAAATCTTTTAAACATATATTTGAAAATGAAGAAGATATTTTATCAGGATATGTACATTCTCATTGTTCAGCTAATACTATAAATAATTTATTTTATGCAAAATCATTTTGTACAGGAGGCACTGATTTTACAGTATTTTTAGAAAATATAAAACAGAGAGAAATAACTTCTGAAGAATTTGATTTATTACTTTATCAAATTAAAGAATTTTTAATATGGGAGTCTGAAGAAGGTACTCCTTACATACGATTTACAGATAAAGGACCATCTGTAGATAAGTACCACAGAAATGATTATGAAAATTTAGAAGAATTAGATTTAATTGAAGAAGAAATAAAAAAACTTTTATTAGTAGATTCTGAGTTTTATGAAGCTTTTATTAAAATAGATTTTGATTCTCCTACTTTATTAATAAATGTAGAAAGTTTTAATTTTTTACGTCAAGTTTTTTATAAAATACTTTTAAATATAGATGTAAATTTTTCTGTTTCTTATGTAAAAATTATAGACAATGAAGTAAAATATGATTTTTCTAGTAATTATAATATTTTAAAAATATTAAAAGAGTGTAAACAATCTTTTAATCATATTCCTTATGAGTACTTTAGAGATTCTAAATTAGAATATTCTATTGATACTGATAATTTTTTAATCACGTTAATCCAAAACAATGATAATTATGAACCAATTGCCTCAAGACACCTTTTATCCAAACTTAAAGAAAGATTTAATACATGGAAACATGAATACACAACAGAGTATTTATCCAGAAATTTTTCTATCGAAGAGCATATTAGAGAAGATCTCTTTTTTGTGCAATAAAATTAATAATGTAGAATGGTCAGGTATATTATTTTATAAAACTGAAGGCCACCCTATTAATTTAGATACTTTTAAAGTAACAGCAGTAGATATTTTACCTATGCATAAAGGTGAACCTACTTACACAGAATTTGAAATTAATGAATCTATTATTGATGCTTATGATAATAACCCAGAATTAGAAAATTGTAAAATGGGTATTATTCATAGCCATGTTAATATGGATGTATTCTTTTCAGGTACAGATACTGGTACATTACATGAATATGCTAAATTATCTAACTACTGTTTATCTTTTATTGTAAACAATTATGGTAAAATGATAGCTAAAGTAGCTTACCCAATTAAAAAAGACTATTCTGAAGGTAAAAAACTGTACAAAAATGGAGATGGAAATTGGGTAGAATTAGCTAAAGTAGATGGTTTAGAATCTTTTGAAATTATATCTATTGATTTAAAAATTGTAAAAGAACAAGAAACTCTAGATTCATTTTTTGTTGATGCAGTAGATAAAGTAATTAAAGAAGCTGAGGCAAGTACTTTACCTATTTATAACTATAATATAAATAGTAATAATAAGTATCATAATCCTTTTGATTATTCTAATAAACCTGCTAATACTAGTAATAAATCAAATGAAGAGTCATTAGCTTTAAGATTTATGTATGCTGTATTAGCTGATTGTACTTATGGCTCTCAAATACCTCCAAAAAATTCTATTACTGATAATGTAATTGCTACTATAGCTCATGCTTATAGTACAAACAAGTTTAAGACAGTTAAATTAGAAACTAAGTATAATTTATGTTTTAATAATTATTCTACTTATGTGCAAAATCAACAATTATTTTTTAATGTTTTAATTACAGCAATGGAGTACATTTTAGAATTATCTAGTTCTAAAACTCACCTTAGTAAACATGCTAAAGATGTTATTGGTAAGTTTTATAATTTGATGTCTGATTTTATAGAAGATTCTAATTATTACAAAGATGATGAAGATAATGATTTGTTACCAAATTTTACATTGTAAATAAAAATTATGATAGAGAGATTTAAACAAGCTCCCTGGCTACCTGTTGCCCAGTCCCACAATATTATTATTGGTGGGGCTGGAGGCATTGGCTCTGTACTATGTTTTTTATTAGCTAGAATACAGCCTAATAAAATAACTATATATGATCCTGATACTATGGATAACATTAATATGTCAAATCAATTAGTTAGAGTTTCAGATATAGGTAAAAATAAAGCTGAATTAGCTAAAGAATTAGCATTAGAGTTTAGTAATTATGATAAAATAGAAGCTATTTCAGATTATTTTACTGAAAAAAGTAATTTAGATTTAGTTTTATTTAGCTGTTTTGATAATATGGCAGCTAGAAAAACTATGTTTGAAGCTTTTAAAAGAGCTACTTTATTCTTTGAAAATCCTATTTTTATTGATGGTAGACTAACAGCAGAACAATTTAATGTGTATGCAGTAACTAAAGACAGAATAGAAAGATATGAATCTACATTATTTCCAGATTCTGAAGCTGCTCCATTACCTTGTGGGTTTAAAGGTACTACACACAATAGCTTTATGATTGCTTCTAAAATGGTAGCTTTATATACTAATTACTGTGCTAATATAGCTACTAAAGACAATAAAAGAGAGTTGCCTTTTAGTATTGAAAATGACATTTTTACAATGATTGAAGAAGTAATATTATGATAATAAAAGACACTTTTACATTTGTTTTACCTACAAATTCTTCCTCTCGTTTATATTCAGAAATTATAAATTACAGAAATGACTATGTATTAATAAGTGGTTCTTTAGGACAAGGTAATAGAGAAATAAACATCTTTTACATTCAAAACTTATATAACTCTTTGTTTATAGGAGATCCACATATTATAAGCACAATTTTAGCTAGATATGCACCTTCTTTAGATCCATTAGAAGAAGTTTTAATGAGCACAAATAGATTTGAAAGTTTTATTAATAAATTAAGAAGTCGTAGTAATTTTTTAGCTGATTATTTAATTAAATCTTCTATTATGCTTAATGGAGATAAATTCAGCAGAAAAAATATTCTACAAGATGTTTATGAATTAATTAATATTAATTTATTAAAAACAAGTAAATTTTTTATTAATAATAAATCAAATTATAATAATTATTCATTAACTTTTGATAACTTAATAAATTCTTTTTTAGCAACTAATGTTATAAGAAGTTTATATAATTCATTTACAATAGGTAATGGTGTTTACATGATTGATGATAAGCTTCTTTGTTGCTTAACTGTCCAAAAAGAATATGTACAATTACCTAATTTATTATTTTTAAATAATTTAATAGATAACATTACTCAAGAAGAATCTATTATTAATTTAAGAGATAATTATAGTCAGTATTTTAAATTTCAAATTGATGAAGATATTTTTAATGAAATACCCAGAAATATTGAAATTGTAAAATTTCTGACTAAGTTTATGAGAACTCTGAATATTAAAACAGAATTAGTAAAAGATTTACATCAACATCATTTTTTAAATGAAAAAGGTGTAGAAATTAAAGTTACTACTGAAGACTATTTCAATAATAAAATAAAAAAAAAAATTACCTGTTGAAGTAAATAATTTAGTTAATGAACACCCTTTCTAAAATTTTTTTTATTCCAGGTAATGTTCCTTCTTTAAAAAACTCTAAGATTAAGACATCTAAAGGTATCTTTCCTTCTAAAACAGTAAATAAATATCTAAGGACTATAGGAATTAAAAACTACTCTTCTAAAAATAAAATAGTAAATCAATTTGTAGGAAAACCTAATATGTTTAGAGAATCATTAAAAGAGTTTCCCAAACTTGAATTAAATGATTACCCTATCATATTAGGTTTTCATTTTGTTAGAGATTCTAAAAGAGATTTTGATTTCAACAATGCTACACAAATAATTCAAGATTTATTAGTAGCACATAATTTTATTGAAGATGATAGTATGAGATTTCTAATACCTACTTATTATAAAATAGAAGAAAGATATTATACTATAGATTCTAAAAATCCTGGAGTTTATTTAATCTTAAAAACAAACCAACATGAGTGATGAAGTAAAGAAAGTCTTTAAATCTCCTGATACTAGGAAGATGATAGGACATAAAGCAGATGATAAAACAATGATTTATTTTAATAAAAAACTTCCTTTAGAAGAAGTTAAAAGAAGACTAGCATTATATAAAAAATCTCTAACTAGATCTTCAGACCAAATAGTAATTTTTCACAATGAAGAAATTAAAAAAGAAGAATTAGAAGATTTAAATTTAACAAAAGAAGATTATGATTGAAACATTAAGTTATAGCAGATTAGCTCTATTTGATAGAGATTTAAATACTTTTTATAGAAAGTATATTCTTAAAGAAATAGTTTCTACTGATACTCCTGAAACTATTTTAGGTTCTGCTTTTGATTGCTTACTTACAGAAGGTGAAGAAGAATTTAATAAAAAGTATTCTATTCTTGATGTTAGTATTCCTACAGAAATGATGGGAAAGTATACAGAAAGTTTAATTAATAATTATCTTTTTTATATTTCTACTGGAATGCCTAAAGAAGAAGCTTTTAGTTTAAGCTTGAATAATGCTTATAATGATAGTGGATTTAAGCTTAAAAAAGAAGCTGTTGAAAGTAGATTTCAAAATGAAGGACTAGCTTATTTTAAAATTAAAACAGAAAATCCTGATAAGATTTTTCTTTCAGCTAAAGATTACTCTAATATTTCAAAAGCTGTTATTAGTTTAAAGACTAATATTTTTACTAAAGATTATTTTACTCCTTTACCTCATGTAGAATTATTATATCAAGTAACAGATACATTTATGCTTGATAAATATAAATGTAATGTAAAATTAGACTTAGTTAAAATAGACCATGAAAAAAAGACTATTCAGCCTATTGATATAAAAACTACTGGAGATTCTCCATTTAGTTTTGTAAAATCTATTAGAATATTTAGGTATGATATTCAAGATGTATTATATTCTAAATATGTAGTTGAAAAATATGCTGAATATGGTTATGATATTCTTCCTTTTAAATTCATAGTAATTAACCTAGAAAATTCTAAAAATCCTGTGTGCTGGCAATTATCTGATACAGATAGGTATTATGCTGAAACAGGAATAACTAAAAGAGGTTATACTACAAGAGGACTATTAGGATTAATTAATGACTTAGAGTGGCATATTAGTTCTAACAATTGGGATTACAAAAGAGAGTTGTATCTTAGTTCAGGTATATTAACTACTAATATGTATGATTAAACAGAAGTCTAGTAAAAATAAGTCTTCTTTTTTAGTTCTACCTATGCTAGGCCCAGATCAAAAATACTTTGAATGGTCTACTTTATTAGTTAATTGTTATGTTCAAGATAATACTCACCTTAAACTATTAAATCATATTTTTCTAGAATTTGATTACTCTAATTCAGAATATGATGTAGCTATTATATCTGAATTAGAAAATAGAATTTTTAATGATTTGTCTGAATTATTAGAAGTTAAGTATCAAAAAGATGATTCTATGATTTTAGGATTTAATGTACCTAAAGAGTATCAAAGTGATTATGATTGGTTTAGATATAGTAAATATTCTAAATTAAGTCCTACTTATAAAAACAAAGTTTTACAATTTCATAGTGATGAATCAGTACCAGGATTAATAGGCATATTTCAAAGAAGTAAAACTATGCTTAGAAATATTCATAAAAATCTAGGTTGTATGAATGAAGTATGCAAATGTAACCACAGTACTTATTTAAATTGCTCTAAATTTAATAACTTTGATTTTGACTTTAGTAAATCTGAAGTTTGGGGTGCTATAGATGACAAAGAATTTTTAAAATAACATTTATGAGTAATTCAATGAATTGGGTTGAAAAACTAGATAGTAGTACAAGAAAGAAGATTTTTAAATATGTAGGAGCAGAAAATATGGAAAATAATTATAATAATCAAGAACCTAAAGAATTTGTTGAATTAGTTATGTCAGTTAAAAACTGGGGAGAGATGAAAGGCATTGTTGATCATCAATCTCAGTTTATGAAAACTGTAGAAGAACTAGGAGAATTAAGTTCTGCTATTTTAAAACAAGACAAACAAAAAGAAATAGATTCTTTTGGAGATGTATTAGTATGTTTAATTATATTAATGAATATAAGAAAGCTTACTTTACATGAGTGTTTGCAAGCAGCTTATGAAGAAATTTCTAAAAGAAAAGGTGCTGTAAATTCAGAAGGTTCTTTTATTAAAGAGGAGTAATTCATAGTGTGTTTTTTGTTTGGTTAGAGTAAAGTAAAAGGGGGCCTAAAAACCCCCTTTTATTTTTTATTATTAATAGTTTCTTTCCATAGCTTTAATTGTTTCTTCAGGAGTTAATACATTTTTGTTTAGTCCTAACAATCTTAAAATTAATCTTTCAATCTTTAAATCTCCTTTTTTATTTAATCCAGAGTTTCTTTCATACTCTTCCATAGGATTAGAAGCTAACTGGTAAAACAACTTAATTACTTTTTCAATAGTACTTTGTACTGCCATAGGATTTTTAAGTACTTTATATTGCATTAAAGGATTTAAGAAACCTACTGTTTCTTGATTTAATCTCATTGAAAATAACAATGGGTAAGCATAAAGTTTCTTTTCATCATCATCACCAGCTTCATATAAAGAATTAAGCAACATTACTAATACACCTGTAGAAAGAATAACTCCCATTTCTCTAGATGCTCTAGCTAAATTTTTCTTTTCTAAAGGAGTTAAATTTGATTCAGTATTAAATGGAGATAATTCATTAAACATTTCTTTAGTCTGTTTAATCAGAAGCCTAAAGAATGTATTATAATATCCTTCAGTAGGAAGCCCTAATTCTTGGTCTAAGCCGTAAGATTTATATCTACGCTTTAGGCCAGGGACAAAAAATTTCCTATACATTGTAAGTAATCTGCCCCACCAATCTCTTTCTAAAACAATTTTATCAAAATTATTATATACACCATGCATTCTTTTATTAATAGCATGTAAAGAGTTTTGAAGGTTTATATCTACTAATCCATTTTCTGTTAAATTACCTTCTAATTTAACTCCTGATTTAAGTTTTATAGTTCCATCAGAACCTAATTCATAAGCATCATAAAGAGATATTTCTTCTTTTTTACCATTTACTATTCTAGTTACTTTTTTTCTTTTAAGCATAGCTAATAATGTCTGCACTTGAATAGCATGTTCACCTTGATTTTGTAAGAAAAACCAAGTATTAGTACTCCATGCTTTTTTTAAAGCTGACATAGATATTTTTCTTCCATATTGGTCTTTATATTCTCCTTGCATAGGATCATATAATTCTGTTATTTGACCAATAAGAGATTTAGCTACAGGCTCTGTAAAATCTTTTACATAATCACCTAAATTTTTTCCATATTCAAATTTAGCCCATGCAAGTTCTTTAGTATCAAAAAAATCTCCAGCAGCAGCTTCAATTAATACTTGGGAATTAGCTTGTAAAGAGTTTGCTGCTGAACCTATTATATTACCACCAACTTGTGTAAAAGCACTAAATCCCATTAAATTGTTAGCAGTTTTATTTAAGTCTATTACTTTACCAAATACTTCTTGTTTAGCATCAATCATTTTAATACCATAAATCTGCATATCAATAAAAGCTTCAAGTAAAGCTGCTATATTATTGTCATTATGTTTTTTAAGATATTTTTCCCAACCTATTATACCTGCTTTTTTAGCAGCATCAGATACAATTTTATTTTGTTTAGCATCTGTTTTTAAAGGTTTATTAGTTTTTAAAGATTCTAAAGTAGCTAAACCTAATGTTTCTACTTTACTAGCAGATTCATATTGTAAAGAACTTTCATCAAATAACAAAACAGAAGATATTAAATCTAAAGAAACATCTTCAGCAGGCATATTATTACTGTATAAAACAGGAATAACTTTCATACCTTCTACTATTTCTCCAAATTGTTGTATATCTCTTTCTGTAAATTTTTTAAAATTTTCAAATTTATCACCAACATAATTTAATATACCTTGCTCTCTTAGTCTATCTATACTAGTTTTAGCTACAGAAGGTAAGATGTAACCTTTTTGAGCTGCTCCAGGGACTCTTTCTTGAGATTTAAAGTAACTATAAATTAGAAAATCATAATATTTTTTTTGAGCTGGGTTTTTTTGAATAGCTTCATATTTAGAGCTTTTATATTTTGATTTAGAAGGTACTCTAAATTCTTTACTACTATATATTTTACCTTCTATTTCTATTTCAGAATTTTTTAAAAAGTTATCAAATTGATATTGTGTAATAATTTTCTTTTTAAGAAGATCTCTAACTTCTTCAATAATAGTATTTTTACCTTTTTGTATAATTACTTTTTTATTTGTTCCTGGTAAATATATTACTTCATCTTCTAAAGGAATAGGTTCAGTATTTTCTAAAAACCATTTATTTCTAAAATTATTTCTAGTTGTAAGATCTTCAATTTTTTCAGACTCTGCATACATTTTATTTAAAGCTTTGTTATATGCATCCATATCTATTGGAGAAACAAAAGATTTTCTATTTATCATAGTTTTTGTAGCATAATCATAATAAGCTACTGTAGTATAAAAAGGTTCATTAAAAGCTGCTGGGTTATCACTACTAGCAGAAGAACTTTTTTTATACTCATTAAAAAATCTAGCAGCCTCTCTAGAAAGCATAATAGATTTTTGTCTAGCATTTTCTAATTCTTTTTTATAAGTCTTAACAAAAGTAGCTACTGCTGGATTAGATGAAGATATAGCTGGAGTTAATAAATAATCTACAAAAGGAATATCTCTATTAAATCCTTTTTCTAAAGCTATTCTAAGAGTATCAAAAGTAACACCTGTCTCTCCAGCAGCATCTAACAATTTAGCTTCTCTAGCTTTTCTATCTTTATATGCTCTACTTTCTGGGTCTAAAGTAGCCATTATTTTTCTGTTTTCTTCTATTTCTTTAATATGAGCCATATTAGCTGTAGAAGAAACATTTTTAACTAACTCTCTAGAAATTAGCATATTTATATTTTGGTTATATTCAAAATCAATTTTATTAAAAGCAACTGCTAGATTACTAGCTTTTTGTAAAGGAGAACCAGGTTCAATAGTAGTACCTATTTCTCTAGCTTTAGTTAGATAACCAGAAATCTCATTGATAATAGGTCTGTACATATCAATAGTTTCTTTATTAGAATACAACTTAGATATTATATCTAGGTTAGTATCTCCAGATCTATCTTGTTTGACTTTATTAATATAATCATCAAAAAATAATAATGCTCCTCTATAATTTTCATCACCTATAAATAATTGGTGAATATCATCTAAAAAGTTAGCGAGAGCTTTAGCTTTTTCTGTAGTAGCAACTTTTTCTTTTAGTTTATTAATTATAAATTTTTCAGCTATATTAGGATTTTTTCTTTCTAAAAAGATTAACCTTTTTTCTAAAGTAATAAGAATTTGGTCATACAAATCATTAGTTTTAGCATAGCTAGAAAAATCTTTAACATTTTTTTCTATAGCAGGAAAGGCTACTTCAATAAAATTTCTGTTACTGTCTAAAAAAAATTGAGGTTCAGCTTTTACTGAAGTAATATATTCTCCATCTGTTTCAGTAATATTAATAGGAATAATACCTAATTCATTATAATCTTCAAAAGAAAGTCCTTGACTAATAGCTAGTCCTTTATAAACTGATAATTGAGCAGCATGAGTTTCTTTTTTAGAAGCTCTTTTTTCTCCTCCAGGTTTTGTAAATGGTTTATCATATCTATTTTCATACCCACTTTTATTATAAGGCAAGAACTTTTTAGAAGTAGGGTCATAATTAGTAGGATATAAACTAGATTTAATATCTAAAATAGTTAATTTACCTTGAGGACTAACTATTACTATATCAGCAGTACCAGCTATATTACTTTCTAAATTATAAAAAGGAATTTGTGTTAGTATTACACTTCCTGCATATTTTTCTTTAAATCCAGCAAACTGTTGTATTAAAGAATTATAAACAAGTTCAGATATAAATACATTAACATTATTATCTAAAGCATACTTTTCTAAATCTTTGTATATAAAAGCAGGATTTTGACCTGCTAATACTCTATTTAAGATAAAATCTATTTGATTTCCCCAAAGCCTATTTTGTTCAAAATCTTCTTCATTACCTTCAAAAGTATAATAGTTATCTTTTTGATTTTTAATAACTTCTGTTGCTCTATTTAAAGTATAAGTTTTACCATTTTCATTTACAACATACTTATTATTAGCTGTAGATACATTTTTTTTATTTTCTAAAAGTTTTTCAGCAGCTTTTTTTAATTCTAAAGTAGGTTCTACACCATTTACTTCTTTATAACTGTTAATTTGGTTGCCATATAGTTCATTATCTAAAGGATCTAGCTGATTATATTCTAGTCCATACAGGGGATTTAAAAGCTTTAAAAAAGAATTTAATTTTTCCCCTGTAGGAATCTCATAACCATTAGCTACAAATACTTTGTAAGCTCCAGCTACACCTAAAGTATTTTCTAGTAATCTCCATTCAGGAGTATTTTTATTGGGACAACTCATATTAATTACAATTATCTATTGCATCTATTACATCATTATTTGATGTATTAACAAAGTTACTAAATAATGTAGCAGCATCACCAGGAACTGTTTGATTATTTGAAAATGGCTGCTTAACAAACTCTT
>Ga0315901_10009143_pt1 | contig 11431 bp, 12 predicted proteins | sample LakEriMetagenome_10_FD_203761 | JGI IMG/M metagenome (GOLD analysis project Ga0315901, IMG submission 203761) | Freshwater fungal communities from buoy surface, Lake Erie, Ohio, United States - Buoy 2 MA116 | ecosystem: Environmental > Aquatic > Freshwater > Lake | place: USA: Lake Erie, Ohio...
GCACAGGGAACCTCGGGAGAAGCCCTCGTGCAACAAGCAAGCGGCGTGCGGCTTGAGTGGTTGCAGGGCGAGGCTCTTGCAACTCGAGATGAAATGTTCTTTCATCCCACACAGAAACAGGTCGTAGGCAGACGTCGTACCTACTGGTTGGATTTGTGCCTTGCCGAGACGCCCGTTGCCATCGCCGATGAAGAAGCTTGCGCTGAGTGCTTGTTTGCTGCGGTCCAATCGAATTGGGAGAGTGTATTTCCCAAAGAGGATCCGAACGTTATGCAATGGGTAGAGCGCGTCGGGGCACTTGGGAAGTGGGTGCCTGAGTTGGGGCTGCCCCAACTCGACCTTCCTACCCTTCAAAAGGCAGCTTGGGAACTTTGTCGTGGCAAGCGAGGTTTGGACCAAGTCCGAACCGGGGCGTGGATCGACTGGCTCGAACAGCTTTTATCCCCCGAGCAGCGCCGCAGTTTATCCATGGAGGCTCCCGAGAGGATTCAGGTCCCCTCGGGCAGCTCGATCAAGATCGAATATGCAGACGGCAAGCCACCGGTTTTGGCAGTGAAAATCCAAGAAGTGTTTTCGTGGAAGCAAACCCCGAGAATCGCGCGGGGTCGAGTTCCCTTGCTGTTGCATTTGCTCGCACCTAGTGGACGTCCTCAACAGATCACCAACGATCTTGCTTCGTTTTGGACCAGTGGATACGCCGAGGTAAAAAAGGAACTCAAGCGCCGTTATCCCAAGCATTCCTGGCCTGATGATCCATGGACGGCAAGTCCCACACGGCGCTGAGCGAGTTGCCGCGAGGGTTACTATAAAAAATCCGGGTTTCGCGTTAGAATCAGTCAGACGGCTGGTCCAAATTTTCTCTCTGTCCAGGAAACCGAATGCAACATGAACGACGAAACCCTGCAACGCATATCGAGAACTTACGGAATTGAAAATTGGTCTGCAGGGTACTTTGGCGTCAACAACCAAGGAAACATGATTGCCCGCCCGGCAGCGAACGATCCTCGAAGCGTCGACCTAAAGACCGTTGTCGACTACTTGCAAAAGGAAAAGAAACTTCAGTTACCGATCCTATTGCGGTTTCCTCAGGTTCTTACCAATCAGCTCAAGCTCTTGAGCGGATCGTACAAAGAAGCAATCGAACAGTTCGGATACCAGGGCAATCATTACCCCGTCTTCCCGATGAAGGTCAATCCCAGACGCGAGGTGGTCGAGGAGTTCCTCAAGGACACCGGTAGGTACCGCGTTGGGCTCGAATGCGGTTCCAAGGCCGAATTGTATGCTGCCATCGCCCAAGACCAGAACCCTGAATCGCTTCTGATTTGCAACGGATTTAAAGACGAGTCCTTTTGCCGACTTGCTCTTTTGGCCGTCCAATCCGGCAAACGGGTGGTCATTGTCATCGAGAAGCTCAATGAGTTGAAGATCTTGCTCCGCGTTTGCAACGAGGCGAACACCTATCCTTGGATCGGGTTGCGGGCCAAACTTTACACCAAGGGGAGCGGGAAATGGGCAAGCTCCGGTGGGGATTCGGCCAAGTTTGGTTTGACCACCTCGGAACTCTTAGAATGTTTGCGGCTCCTTACCGAGAACGGCAAAAAGGACTTGCTCCATCTGCTTCACTTCCACATCGGTAGTCAGATCACCGACATCAAGCGGGTCAAGAACGCCATGAAGGAAGCGGCCCGGGTCTACGCCAAAATTCACCAACTCGGTTATCCGGTCGAGTTTCTCGACATCGGTGGTGGATTGGGTGTCGATTACGATGGATCGAAGACGCGCACCGAATCGTCGATGAATTACACCGTCGAGGAGTTTGCCAACGATGTCGTCTACACCGTGCAGACCGTCTGCGACCACGAAAATGTCCCGCATCCGAACTTGGTGACCGAAAGTGGCCGAATGATGACGGCTTACCATACCGTCTTGGTCACCTCGATCCGCGAGGAAATCGAGACCTTCGCCGACGATTTGCCTGAGGTGACGATCGACGAAGACGATCCACAGGTAATCACCGAGATGAAGTGGCTGCTCGATGAAATCAACGGGAAAAACTACTTCGAGTACTACCACGATGCCGTCGAACACAAAGACGAGCTCTACACGCAGTTCAATCTCGGCATGGTATCGCTCGAGGACCGAGCCAAGGGGGAGGTCCTCTATTGGGAAATCTGTGCCCGAGCTTTAAAGGAATCCGAGCAGGCGCGAAATCCCAACGAAGAGTTCGAGGACGTCAAAAAGGTTCTAGCTGCGAAGTACCTCTGCAATTTCTCCCTATTCCGTTCGGCTCCCGATTCCTGGGCCATCGGGCAACTCTTCCCGGTCGTGCCACTGCATCGACTGCAGGATGCCAAAATCGATTTCGCCACTTTGGTCGATGTGACTTGCGATTCCGACGGAAAAATCGACAAGTTCGTCGATTTAAGAGACGTCAAAGAAACCCTTGAACTGCCTGAGTGGAAAGAGGGGAACGATTACTTCTTAGGGATCTTTTTGATCGGTGCTTACCAAGAAGTCATGGGGTCTTACCACAACCTATTTGGTTTGCCCAATGAAGCCTCGATCCATATCGAATCCGACGGACGATTCCATGTCTCAAAAATCGTGCCCGGTAGCAAGATTCAAGACATGGTTAACTTCGCAAGATACGACCTTACAGGATTGCATACCCATTTCCAAAAGCGGCTCGAATCGAGAGTCGCCGGGGGGTATCTCGACGACAAACTCGCTGCTGCACTTTCGAGGCAATACGAGGAGGCGGCCAGTTGGACTACCTATCTGGATTAAGACTCCGTTGAAGTGAATCCAACTGCTTGGGACCCGCATGCGAAAATGGAGCTCTCGGAAAGGAGTCCAAAAACTTGGCACGCAACGAACAACTAATCCGTCAGCACAAAATCCTCCAAGTCTTAGAGCGTAGACGCTACGGTGTGACGCTCGAGGAACTTCGCAGCAATGTGGTCGAGGAACTAGGGCTAGGTACTCTCCATACCCGAAGTATCCGACGCGACATCGAAGCCCTTCAGTCCGCAGGTATGCCTATCTCCACTCAGGACACGGCCAGGGGGCGTGTATGGAAGCTCAATCGCAGCGATACTGGTCTCCATAAGATCGCGATCTCCGCGAGCGAATTGATCGCTCTGTCGATGGGACGCGATTTGATGATCCCACTTGCGGGCACCCAATTTTGGCAAGGGATCGAGGCGTTCTGGTATAAAGTCAAAGAGCAGTTGCCCGAAGGCGTTTGGGACCACTACGAGCGCTATCGGCGAACATTGCGCGTCATCGGCGTGGTTCCCAAGACTTACGAGAAGCAACGAGGGATGCTCCAGACGATCAACCGAGCGATCCAGGAACATCGCAAAATCGATGCGATCTACGAATCGACCGGTAGCCCAGCTAGACAACGCATCCTCGAGCCCTATGGGTTAATCATCTACCAATCGAGTATCTATTTGGTAGCAAGCGAATTCGGACAGCATCTGGATTTGGAACCCGAGGAACGCCTCCGGCACTGGAAGCTCGATCGATTCCAGTTCGCCGCGGCGATGGATGAATGGTTCAAACCCCATCCCGAAATCGACCTCGATGTGCACCTGGGACGCTCAGGAGGAATTTTTAGCGGGGACAAACCCTCGATATACAAGATCCGTTTGACATCCAAAGCCGTGCGATGGGTCCAAGAGGAACCTTGGCACGCCGAACAGACCATCGAAATGCAACCCGATGGCTCGGCCATCCTGAGCGTGCCAGCGTTTCACCCTCTGGAAGTCATCCCGCAAATTCTCCGGCTCGGCTCAGCCGCTGAACTCCTGGAACCTGCAAGCGCTCGGGAGATCCTCGCTGAACAGATCTCCGACATGGCCGGTCTGTATAGTTCAAAAAAGAGCAGTTCGAAGTCTTCGAGCAAAAGTCGCTACGACCAGAGCAATGACCGTTGACGTGGGACTTTGAGGAAAACCTTGAGTTCCTTTTGCGTTGTTTGCTCGAAAGCGGCACAACGAAGTTGCAGATCCGAGCTCGCCATGAGTCTTTTTAGCCATCAGGATCGTTGAGCAGATCGATCAACCGAGATCGCAGAGGTTCGGGAAACCTTTCTGTCCATGTTTGATCGATCAAACCTAGTGAGACTAGGTCTAGTAAATGAACTTGATCTTTCCGACGATTTGCATTGAGCTTCATAAAGACAAGAGTTTCAAGTTGAACGGTTTGAAAATCGTTGGATCTCGACAAAGGTTCGATGTCGGGGTTGGGGTTGTCGCCGGCTCGTTCGATTCTACCGACAAGTACGACATGAACAGCATCGCGGGCAGAGGCGTCTGGATGTTCGACAAACATGTCCAATCCCGAAACGTTTCGGTGATGAAATCCTGCGGCGATCATTGCATCCTTCATCGCAGGAAAATCGTTTGGGCGTACGAGAATGTCTACGTCCTGTGTCGTTCGCAGTGCGGCTTCATCGACCTGGGCGACCCAAGCCCTTACGGCATGTCCGCCGACGACCGCATAAGGTACCTTGGCATCCTCCAGGATTCTGACGGTTTTCCGCAGGCGTTCATTGACTTTTTCCACCGCTCGCTCCATCCTGGCCCATAACTCTTCGCCGACGATTTTAAACTCAACCATAGCTAGACCCTCCGATGATAATTTTACCCTACAACAGTTCAAGATCCTACTGCAGCTTTTTTGGCAATCCAACATTGCAGATCAATTTATCAACAAAGGCAAGCAAGAAGGGCTAAAGGAAGGCGAGATCCACTTGCTCCAAACCTTGCAGGAGATTTTGGGTTTGCCTGTAAGCGATGGAGCGACGTTGAAGTGTTGCTTGATTGTAAAAGAGTCCGTTTTCCAGGGGCGATGCCCCTGGCTATGATGATTATGGCCGTTGGCCAATCGGAGTGCCCGTTACTTGCGGGCAGTCGGCTAACGGCAACGGGTCAAAGCCCCCGTGTTACACTTTCTTGGCGGTTTGGCTAAAGCCCAAATTCTAAGGGCTACTCCAGCCCCAAAGGGGTGAAATGGGATAGCTCAGGGCAACGTCCCAAACGAAAATCGGCCGACAAGCATCGATGGATGGCCCCATGAGTCCGTCAGTCCCATGACCCCTTCACAACAAAGAGGCCTGACCGCCCTTGATTGATCTCACTTGGCAAAGGAAAGCCCACGTAACGATGGCCGAATGAAAGACGGCTCCGAAGAGACACTTGTGCTTGCCGAGGACCTTTCTACCACACCGTGCGGTGTGCAAGCGAATCGATTCAAGACATTCCCATTCACATCCACCAGTGCTGTTGTGTTCCACAAGGCATCTTGCAATGCATACACACGCTCCTTCAAGCCGCCAGCACCCGTCGCGTTGTTTAAGTCGGCATTGCGATCCCGAAGAATCAGCCCGTCGATGTACGCCACGCTCCAAACAAATTGCTCCTCGGCCACATTCCCGAGACTGCCACCAGTTCGGATCCGCTAATCCAAGACTTGCCAGCCCCCAGAATAGAAAACGACCAGTGCCGCATCGGTGGCCGCAGGAGGAGTAGCCGGACGCGTGTAAGCCACACCGCCGTTGGAGGCGAAGGTGCTTATCCTCCCGATCAAGCAAGAGCAAATGGCGACAATCATCAACGCCTAGCGGGCCCTGGGTGGCGGTTGGTACTGATAAACAGTACGATATTCTTAGAATCTATTTTTTCTCTAAGGTATCCCGCAATGGCTCCGAAACTCCAGAACGATCAAAAAATGCTTCGGCGCAGCGCCTTGTTCGCAACCGCTTGCGGTTCTCTGGCTCTGGCCGGTGTTGGTCGCGCCCAAGACAAATCGTCCATCACGGGTATCCATGAGGCGGTCGAATCGTTCGTCGATCGCAATGAGATCGCAGGTGCCGTGACGATGGTCGTCGACTCGAAGAAAACACTGCATCTTGACGCGGCAGGCTACGCCGACTTGAATTCGAAAACACCGATGACACCGGATAATCTTTTCTGGATCGCATCGATGTCCAAACCGATCACGGCCATTTGCGTGATGATGCTTGTCGACGAAGGCAAAATCGCTTTGGAGGATCCGATCGCTAGATACCTGCCCCAGATGAGAGAACTCAGAAACGAATCGGCCCAGAGGGTGAATGTCAGCGTGTTGCAAACCCTCAATCACACATCCGGCATGCGAGAACTCGATGCACCCTACGGCGACACTTCGCTAGCCAACGCGGTCGATAAGTATGCCAAATCGCTCGTTCAATTTCAGCCGGGATCCAAGTGGCAGTATAGCCAGACAGGGATCAACACCGCAGCCCACATCGTCGAGGTGGTCTCTGAGATGAGCTTCGATGCGTTTGTGCAGAAACGCTTGTGCGAACCGCTAGGCCTTAGCGACACAGCGTTCTACTTGACCGATAACCAGCAGAAACGTTTGGCAAAAAGCTACACGCGGACTCCCGCTGGGCAACTTACGGAATCCCCTATTTTCCTGCTCGCAGGAAAAAAGCCAAGCGATCGCAATCGATTGCCTGCAGCCAACGGTGGGCTGTTTTCAACACCTGCGGATTACGGTCGGATTTGCCAAATGCTTTTGGGCGGGGGGACTTGGCAGGGCAAGCAAATCCTCAGCAACAGATCGGTATCCATGTTGGGCAAACCCACCACTGGCGAACTGATCACTGGCTTTACCGACGGGAACGCTTGGGGGATTGGCTGTTGCGTGGTGCGAGCCCCCCAAGGCCCGACGGCCATGCTCTCGAAGGGAACGTATGGTCACGGGGGTGCTTATGGCACCCAAGCTTGGATCGATCCGGTGCGAGGGCGAGCGTATCTCCTTTTCGTACAGCGGGCTAATTTCCCAAACGCCGACGCATCGGATCTGAGAGTTGAATTTCAGAAGCTAGCTGCTGCTGGGGTTTAGGAATTGAGGGAGGAAAGAAACGCTGAACCTCACTGGTTGAGAATCTTTTACGATTGATAAACACGCTCCGGAGGGATTCCATTTGTCAAGTTTCATTCTGTTGGTATCAGATTTTACGCGCGCAGTGGGAATCACTCTACTGGCCTTGAGCGTCCTGCCTCGAGTCACCGCAGATGAACCGATTCGGGTGCTTGTTTGGGACGAACAACAACCCACCCAAAAAGAGGCCTACGATAACTTTCTGGGGAATGCAATTGCCGAGCACTTGAGGTCCAAGCCTGGACTCCAAGTCCGATCTTCCTCGATACAAGATGGAGAGCAAGGCGTATCACCGGCCGTGCTCGATTTCGCCCAGGTGATCGTTTGGTGGGGCCATGTGCGACACTCTGAAATCAAATCGGAGCTTGGCAAGGATATCGTGAGTCGGATACAGCGCGGCCAATGCAACTTGGTCGCGATCCACTCGGCCCACTGGTCCACTCCATTCATCGAAGCGATGAACGAAGTGACTCGGATTCAATTGCGCGCCGAACTTGCGAAACAAGGAATCGAAAACGCAGCAATTCTGGAGATTGCGGCAGATCGATTCAAGGCACCTGCACGCGATGCGAAAAGGACTCCTTACTGGGAATTCGACCCACCAAATTCCAGTGAATCTCCCAAGTCCAGATCCCTAAAGCTTTACCTTCCGAATTGCTGCTTTCCGGCATATCGGAATGATGGCAAGCCGAGTTTTCTGCAAGTTTTGAAACCCGATCACCCGCTTGCCAGAAACCTGCCCGAAAAGTTTTCGCTTACGCGAACGGAAATGTACGATGAACCGTTTCATGTTCCTGAACCCGACGAAACGATTCTTCATGAACGATGGGAAGCAGGAGAAGCGTTTCGAAGCGTGATGCTTTGGAATTTAGGCAAGGGGAAGGTCATCTACATCCGGCCGGGGCACGAGACGTTTCCGATCTACAAAGACCCCAACATGTTGCAGTTGATCGAAAACGCAGTGAGGTTTCCTGTCGCTCCGTGACCGGATCTGGATCGGTGGGCTAGCTGCGATTTCCTGGTTCTTGCAAGCCCCTTAGCCGCCGCTGACCGGAGGGATCAATGCAATTTCCAGGGTGTTTGAACAGGAGTTGCCCGAAAGGCCGATGGTTTCCTCGTCGCCGACGAACGACTCGCTGACGGCCAAGCGACTGACTTGGATCAGTTCAGCCGCTTGGGGGTAACGTCGCGCTAGGACCGCTTTGATTTCCCCGGCGCGCGTTTCGGGCTCGATCTCGATCATCACCTGATCGGTGCCGATCGCTTCGCGGATTCCCGCAAAAATACGTACTGCATGGCTCTTGGCTTGGTTTTGGGTCATCGGTTTCAAAAGCTCGATCGCGACAAGGGTTTGCATTGGCAACTGGATCGCGATAATCTAGCGGCGGCCAGAGGCAGTAAGCGATAGATTTTATCAAAGACCGCTCGTTTTGCGGACGGTCCATTCAAGAGTATTTCCATGGGAAAAGTCTTCATCACTCGTCGTATCCCTTCGATCGGCATCGAACGCTTGCAGGAACATCACACAGTCGATGTTTGGCCCGGCGAGGACCCTCCACCTCACGAGGTCCTGCTGGATCGTGTTCGAGGTTGCTCGGGGATCCTCTCGATCCTAAGCGATCCGATCGATTCACAGATTATGGACGCTGCGGGCGAGGCGTTGCGAGGCATCGCTAACTTCGCCGTAGGTTACAACAACATCGACATTTCCGCCGCAAAAGCCCGCTCGGTTCAGGTGGGCAATACTCCCGGAGCTCTGACCAACGCGACGGCCGACATCGCCGTCGGGCTGATCCTTGCGGCCGGCCGATGCTTCGGTCCAGCGATCCACAATGTCGAACAATTCCAATGGCGCAACTGGGAGCCTATGAGGTTCCTCGGACAGGAGTTCGAAGGCAAGACGCTGGGTATTATCGGCATGGGAAGAATCGGAACGGCAGTCGCCAAACGGCTCCATGGGGGCTGGGACATGCGTGTCCTTTACACGTCCAGGCAACCAAAACCCGAGGTCGATCAGCAGCTAGGCGCAAGCCGAGTCGAGCTCGGGGAACTTCTGAGCCAAAGCGATGTCGTGAGCATTCACTGCCCACTGACCCCCGAGACCCGTAATCTCATCGGAGCCCAACAGCTTCATCGGATGAAACCGCATGCCGTTTTGGTCAATACAGCAAGAGGCGAGGTCATCGACCAAGTTGCCTTAGCGCAAGCTTTGAGCGAGCGGCGAATTTTTGCTGCAGGTTTGGATGTGACAACCCCGGAGCCAATTGCCCCGGATGACCTGTTGAGGCACTGTCCGCAGTGTTTGATCCTCCCTCACATCGGTTCGGCGACCGAGCAGGCTCGAAATCAGATGGCGACGATGGCGGCGGAAAACCTCATCGCGGCGATATCGGGAAAACCGATGCCCTTCGGGGTGCGTTTGTAATCCCTGTAGCGATCCTGACGGGCTTTGCTTGGATTTTCCCTGGCGAGCCTAAACTGGAGTTTTCGGAGAAAAAACAAGCCGATTGGAACGGTACTTCGTGAGGAATCCAAGTGCCAAAGGGTCCAGGAGATTTGACACCCCCGGCCCGATCAATAGAATACAAACAGAACGCGAGACAAGCAGAAGATCACTTCTGCCCTCAGTCCCACCCATATTTCACCCCCCGGGGTACCGGTTATGTTTGGAATTGGAACACAAGAGCTGATGATCTTTTTGTTGATCGCAGTCCTTATTTTCGGTAGCTCCCGATTGCCGTCCCTGATGCGCAATCTCGGACGCAGCGCGATCGAATTCAAAAAAGGGATGCGAGATGACGATTCGGAATCCCCGTCTGAAACCACCAAATCGTCCTAGCACTCTCCACATCCGAGGTATGTAATGTTCGGAGGAATCGGCACCACGGAAATGGTCGCTTTTGGAGTTTTGGCCCTGATGCTCTTCGGGTCCAAATTACCTGAGGTAGCCAAGAACCTCGGTGGAACCTACCGGCAGTTGAAAAGAAATGTCGACGATTTCAAGCGAGAATTCCACGCCGTCGACACCTACGAACCCCCGAAAATCCAGCCGAAAGTCGACTTGGACGAACCTCAGATCGTCGAAACCTCAGCACCCAAGTTTGAGATTCCCAAAGACGATCAGGTTTAACGAGTTCCGCTCGGGATCCTGCACTGCAGGGCAATAGAAATTGCCCTCGACTTGGACGTTGCTCTTTGTGTATTTCCGATTGCACACCGCACGGGAAATGCCCCTAGCGAATCCGAGTCTCTCTACCCAGGAACCAGAGCCATGAACCGCCTCGAAAGCTTCTTGATCGGATTGGCCTCTGGCATCGCCACTCTTTATTTGGTCATGCATTTCACACTCGTGCGAGGCAGTGATGGCTTCCATTTTATCCCCAAGCTCAATGCCAAACTCGATGTACCTTACGAGGACGTTCGGGACTTTCAGGCAGAGCATTGGCATCGGCGCCCCGCCTTGACCATGTCGATCCTTAGGGCTCGCAAGGGGCACCTGATCGATCAACGCACGCAGCGATCCATTCAGAAGACGACTCAACAAATGATCTCCCAAGCTAGGTCTGTGCACCATGCTGGACCCCCATCGGTCGATAATGCCACCCCAGGTCCAGCGGCACTGCTGGCCGGACACTCCAACCCATTGCACTCAAGCCGATAGTGAGGGTCGCTCAGCCTTCGCTGACTCTTAGTTTGAAGCATCGAGAATCGACACTGCTGAGCTGCCCGATCGCCTCATGAGCTTTGCTCGCATCCGCCTCGGTGCACACGTGCGTCATGATGATCAGTGGAACCTTGGACGGATCGCTCGACTCGGCTGGCTCATGCTGGATGATCGAGGAAATCGAGATCCTATAATTCCCGAGTATCCCAGTGATTTGGGAAAGAACCCCCGGCTCGTCGGCCACCAGATAACGCATATAGTACCGGCCGAGAGTTCGAGCGTAGGGGGTCAATTCGATTTCGCATTGCCGATCCGACCAAAGTTGCAGTCGGCGGAAGGTGATGTCCGTTCGACCTGCTGCCGTATCGATCATGTCGGCCACGACGGCCGACGCGGTAGGCATCTGCCCTGCACCTTGTCCGTGAAAGAACATATCCCCCACCGCATCTCCGACGATGGTAATGGCGTTGTAAGGCCCACGGACCTCGGCCAAAGGACGACCGTTGCGAATCAGGGTTGGAGAGACGTGGAGTTCGAGGTTGTCATCGATCAGTTGTGCGGTCGCCAGCAGACGGATCCGATACCCGAGTTTCTCTGCATAGCGAATGTCTTCGATGGTGAAGGCTTCGAGTCCGTGGCGTTGAATGTCTTTCCAATCGATACGAACACCGAAGGCTAAGTGGGCTAGGATGGCAAGTTTCTGGGCCGCATCGCTTCCGTCGACATCCATGGCAGGGTCGGCTTCGGCATAACCCATGTTTTGAGCGATCTCCAAGGCGCGATTGTAGTCGAGCCCCTTCTCGGACATCTGCGTCAGGATGAAATTGCTCG
>Ga0315901_10009151_pt1 | contig 11426 bp, 11 predicted proteins | sample LakEriMetagenome_10_FD_203761 | JGI IMG/M metagenome (GOLD analysis project Ga0315901, IMG submission 203761) | Freshwater fungal communities from buoy surface, Lake Erie, Ohio, United States - Buoy 2 MA116 | ecosystem: Environmental > Aquatic > Freshwater > Lake | place: USA: Lake Erie, Ohio...
GTCACGGCCGCCTTCTTCGTGCGTTCACCACTGACTTGGACGGCTCGCTCCAAGAGATCTGGATCGATGCCAAGATTTGTGGCCATGTGTGACTCCTTGTGTAAGACTTCACACAAAATACCCGATCGAGTCAAGCGTGCCAAGAACCGGGTTTTGCGGCCTGTCATCGCGACTTTTACGCCGCGGCCGACATCGAGCAGTACCCCGGATATCCAGGCACGACGCAGATCGTCTCCCAGCGGGCGACGTTGCCGACGGTCACCACCGCCCAAAACGGCCCCGGCACGGCGGTCGTGACGGATCAGGTGTTCGACGCGGCCGGCCGCGAGATCTGGTCGCGGGACGGCGACGGGTTTTTGAGATACACCGAGTACTTCGCCCAGACCGGCGCCGTCATCAAGAGCATCGTGGACGTAAAAACGACCCGCACGAGCGACTTCCAGACCCTCCCAACGGGCTGGGCCACGCCCGCCGGCGGCGAGCTGCACCTCGTGACCACCCACGAAGTGGACCGCCTCGGCCGGATCACCAAGGCGACCGACCCCAACGGCAACATCACGTACACCGTCTACGACGACGTCAACCACTCCACCCGCACCTACGTCGGCTGGAACACGGCCACGCTCGCCCCGACTGGCCCGATTACCGTCTCGCGCCGCGATCTCTCGGGCACCTACACCGAGAGTCTCACCTACTCGGCCGTGAAGGATAGTCCGGCCAATGGCACTTCCGCAACCATGTCGATAGGCATTTCCGGGCCGATGGGCGGCTGGTGAGGCTGGTGCCGCGTTTTCCGGCACCTGATCAGCTGCTCCCGGAACGGCAGCCCTCCCCCTGCAGTGGCGTTTTTCTGCCATCGGCGCGGAGGCTCTCCGAGTTCGGCCGTCCGGGGCTTTGGTTTGACCTCGCGCCCGGCACCGCTCAGAGGCTGTGGATGTCGATCACCTGCAGCTCGTCGGGCGATATCTGAACCGCTTCGCGGTCGTCATGCGCCTGGATGAGCTCGCCCCAGTCGGTGGGCGGGCCGCGAGCCGGAGAGACGGGCGGAGGCTCCAGCGGTTCGCCGAGGTGTGTCAGGATCTTCCGGATCGGGCCCGGCTCCGTGATGAATGCAATCAGCCTGATGTCGCCGCCACATTTCGGGCACTCAAGCGGAAACTCCTCCCCCACCCGGGCCATGAGTTTCGCCCAGGCAATTCGGGAGGTGTCGTGAGAACGGGGCTTGTGATGCGCGTCGCAGCAGCCCCCCGTGGCGTGACCGGCGCCCGCATGCCCGTCGGCACCGGCGTCGCGTTGCTTACCGATGTTCCCGATGGCGAGCGCGGTGACGGCCCGCCTCAGCTTGTGATTCGGCGCGAATACCCCGTGGTAGCGATGCCGGTGCTTCCGCGGCGGCGGGACGAGATCGGCGAGCCGGTCCAAAAACTCATACGGCGTGAGTTCGACGACGCCGTCGGCTCCCGGCCGGGTGGACTTCCGGCCGCGGCCCGGCCCGCCCCAGGTGGCGGCTTTGTGCCTGGGCAGCACGTAGCGGATGCGGGCGATCCGGCCGTCTGGGCCGCGGATCACGGACAATCGTTCGAGCGCGAAAGGAGGGCGGGCACAGTATCTCAGCAAGTGTTCGAGGCTCTGAAAAAAGCTCGGCACATCGCGGTCGATGAGCGTGATCCGAACACTGGCATCGATTGAAAAACCGCTGTTCTCCCACGTGCGCATGTCGGCGGCGGCAGCGGCGTCGAGCAGGCGAGTAAGCCTGAACCACCGGATCACGCGGCGACGCACCCGCTCGGTGAGCGCGGCCAGATCGGCTTGCGTGATCGGGCGGGCGGGCAGGAACGCCGGCGGGGCGTCGGACCCTGCCTCGGCAGCAGGTGGTGCGAAGACGCCGTCTGTCACTCGAGTCCCGCAGGTGGACGTGGTGGTTGAGCGCCGAACCGAAGCGGTGCAGAAAGGAGATGCCGCCGAGCCTCGGGCGGGCGGCTCTCGGCATGTCGGCATCAGGTGTCCCGCCTGCCGCAGCGCACAGCGACCGCTCGATCTCGTCAAGAAAGATCTTCGTGAGGGCAGCGACGGCTCGGGGTCGGTCGGCCAGCATGCCCCGCAGTCGCTTCGGCACGGAGATCACCCACTGTCGCACGGGCACCGGCGGGATGACGTGATCGGCGAGGTGTGCGGCGGTCTGTGCCATGTGGCGGCCGTTGCAGGACGGACACACACCGCGGCCCTTGCAGGAGAAGGCCACGACGAAGCCCGTGCGGCACGTCATGCAGACCGCGCGGGCGAATCCGAAGCAGAGCAGTCCGCACTCGAGATAGCCGCGGAGTTCCTCCTCGACGTGGTCCGGCACGGGCCGCTCGGCCGCTTCCCGCCAGGCGAGCCAGCGCTCGAGGTTCTCGGAGACGACCCTGTGGAGCGGCGTCTTCTCGGGCCGACGCCGCTCGTAACGGTGAGACGCCGCGGGGCCTCCGTGCGGGCGGAGGCGGGTTCGCGCGGGAAACCCTGTGACCGCGGCGACCATGGGCGGACCGGCAGGTGGACGGCATGCGTAAACGGCCGTACACTATCCGCGGGACGGAGCGGTTCGCCACCAGTCGAGCGCAAGCCCAAGTTACGCACTTGGGAGCGTAAAGCTCGGGATTCACGTGAATCCAGGGCCAAAGTCTTCACTACATTTGCGTGGGGCTGTCGAGCCGCCTGAGCCTCCTGGGAAGTGTCAGCCCGAGCCTGTGCAGTAGCGTCTTCTGCTCGGCCTCTGGCTCCGTGACGTGCCGCAATCGCACTGTGGTGCGGATGCCAGCGGATGACTCCGCCGGCAGGACGATATCGCCGCTTTTGATCTTTGCGAACTCGTAGAGGAGCGTGCGGGGCGCATCCCCCAGACCGGCGCCTTTCATCCAGCCTGCCAGCGTCTTCCACATGGCATACGCCAGGAAGCAGATGAGCACGTGGGACCGCACGCGGTCCTCCTTCTGATGCCACACGGGCCGAATCGCCAGTTCGTCCTTCGCGATCCTGAAGGCCCATTCCGCCTCGGTGAGCTGGATGTATCGCTTCCAGAGCGTGGCCGGATCGACGCCGGTGAGATTCGTCCGCAGGAGGTAGCAGCCATCGACCAGCTGCGACCATTCGTGGAACTTCTCGTTGCGGACCCAGGTTACTTCCAGATGCTGTTTCCCGATCGGCTGCGGCAGCTTCCTGATCGTGACGTCGAATGCCTGCGATGCCCGCCAGAAGCGTTCTTTCAGCCGACCCAGCCGCTCGCTGGCCAGCGTCTCGTCGCGAAGCCGGCCCGACTCGGCTGCGGCCTTGAGCTTTACGAGACCCGTCTGCATGTGGCCGATGAACTTCTCGTGCATCGCCAGTTCCTTGGACCGCCGATCGACGCTCCGCGCCAGAAGGAACGTCTCCTGGCCATCTGGGCTCGGAACGAGCTTCACATCGACGCCTTTCTGGGCCACCACCCAGTTCTGCTCGGCCAACTGCCGCTCGAATTGCCGTAGCATTGCCTTGGGCGTGCCGACGATGTACTTCGCTCCGCGTTCCCGCAGGAACTTGAGGTTGTCATTGCTGACCATCCCCCGATCCATGACCCAGACACGGTTCAGCGCCCCGTGTTTGCGCTCCAGCGACTCGACGACGCTCTTCACCGTCAGCGAATCGTGCATGTTCCCGGCGAAGACCTCGTAGCCCAGCGGGAAGCCTTCTTCCGTGACGACCAGGCCGATGCAGACCTGCGGCCGGTCGCCCCGTGAATCGCGGGAATAGCCCCGCTTGGCAATCTCGCAGTTCTCCACGTCGCCCTCGAAGTAGGTGCTCGTCACGTCGTACAGCAGGAGGTCACACTTCAACGCGAAGAGCTCGCCGAACCGCTGCTTGAGGTGCGATTCGATCGCCTCCTTATGGGGCAGGAGTCGGTCGAGTGCGGCGTAGAGCCGATCGGTGTGCACCTTTTCGGGAGACACGCCCAGGAGATCTTCCAGCGCCGTGCGGCGATACCACTTCTGCTCGATGTGCAGTTCGCTCGAAGGCTCGCAGAACCGGGCGATGGCGAGGATCGCGGCCACCGTCCCCCAGGACACGTCCTCGCGGCCCTCGGGTAGAAGCTTCGCCAACAGCCCATCGAGGCCGAGCATCCGCCACAGCCCCCAGGCCAGCCAGACGTCGCCGAAGTCACGTAGCCGCTCGAGCCGGATGTCCTTGAGGCGGACCTTCACCTGCTCTTCTTCGCCCGCATCCCTTGCGCACGGCGGATCGAAAAGCGTGCGCTGTGGCCGGCGCGCCACTTCGTCACCTTGCAGGTGTGCGCCGAGCTTCGCCCAGCCATCCTGCTCGCTCGGCGCGAGGTCGCCGAGATACGCGACCACGCGCTGCCGCGATCCGCGCGCCGTGCGATACGACTCGACGAGCGCCCAGTATGTGTGCCGCTTGCCGCTCTTTCGTCGCTCGCATCGCCGCAGGAACATCGAAGCACTCCGTCGCTCGGATGCTTCAAAGATCGCGAACCCGGAAGTGAAAACTCAAGGGCAAGGTCTTCACTACACGGCCGTTCGCGGAGCCACACGTTGCCGCGTCAGCACTTACGATCGATGGACCGCCCAAAAATCCGAAAAACGGCTTCCAAGTGCGTAACTTGGGTTAGCAGGCTGTGGAACAAGTCTGCCTGAGCAGGATGCGATGGCCATCGACCCAGGAAACCCTCGGCGTTGCCTCGGCTGCGCCGAGGTCTGCGAATCCTGCGGTCGATCAAGTGGAAAAAGGCCATGGAGGGCTTTTTCCACGGGCAGTCAGGGCACGACGGTCAGAGACCGCCGCTCCAGGGGACCCAAGACCCGACACGACCGTCGATTGCGCGATCCTCTTCTTCTGCCGCCCCGTTTCATTTGTGCGGATCGTTGAGGCCGGTATCCTCTTCGGCGGTCACGACCGATGATCCGGCCGCCGAGTCTCATGGATCGCAGAGCCACCTACCGCTGGGCCACGCCGGGCGACCTGAACGCCTTCTTCGGCCTCTCGATCGACAACCTCGCGGTCCTCGTGCTCACCGTCTCGATCCTGGCGACGGTGTTCGGCTATCCGGCCCAGTTCGCCCTGGCCCACCTCGTGCCCGGCACGGCCGTGGGGGTCGTCATCGGCGACCTGCTCTACACCTGGATGGCTTTCCGCCTCGCCCGCCGGACCGGCCGCACCGACGTCACCGCGATGCCGCTGGGCCTCGACACCCCGAGCACGTTCGGGATGGTGTTCTTCGTCATCGGGCCGGCGTTCGCGGAGGCGGTCGCCGCGGGCCTCGACCAGGAGGCCGCGGCCCGTCGGGCCTGGCACGTCGGCATGTGCGCGATCGTGGTCAGCGGCGTCTTCAAACTGGCCTGCGCCCTCGTGGCCGACCGGGTGCGCCGATCGGTGCCGCGGGCGGCACTGCTCGGCAGCCTGACCGCGATCGCCCTGGCGCTGATCACCTTCCTGCCGCTGCTCGAGATCTTCGCCGTGCCACTCGTCGGCCTGGTGGCCCTGGGCATCGTCCTCGCCACGCTCACCGCCCACGTGCCCTTTCCGGGCCGGATCCCCGGGGCGCTGGCCGCGTTGCTCCTCGGCGGCCTGATCCAGTTCGTGGGCCTGCGGGCCGGCTGGATCCCGGCCGCGGACCACATGGCGATCGATCCCGCGGCCGCCCTCTGGCCCACGGAGTGGCTGGCCGCATTCCGCTGCGAGTGGCTCGCAGCCTGGCCGCATACGGTGAAGTACCTGCCGATCGTGATCCCCTTCGCCCTGGGCACGGTCGTGGGGGGCATCGACTGCACCGAGAGCGCCGCGGCGGCCGGCGACGAGTACGACACCGGCCGGGTGATCGGCGTCGAGGCATGTGCCACGATCGTGGCCGGCCTGTGCGGTGGCGTGATCCAGACGACGCCCTACATCGGCCAGCCGGCCTACAAGGCGATGGGCGGCCGGGCCGCCTACACGCTGGCGACCGCGGTGTTCATCGGGGTGGCCGGGCTGACCGGCACGTTCGCCTACCTCTACCAGTGGCTGCCGATGGCGGCGCTCGTGCCGATCCTCGTGTTCGTGGGCCTGGAGATCACCGCGCAGAGTTTCCAGGCGACGCCGCACAAGCACTACCCGGCGGTGGCGCTGGCCTGCGTGCCGGCCCTGGCGGCGCTGGCCAAGATCGAGACCGACAAGCTGCTCGCCGCCGGGGCGCGGCCCGATGCGGCCCTCGCCCGGGAGCTGTTCTCCCTGCAGATCATCTCCGCGGGCTTCATCGTCACGAGCGTCCTGTGGGCCGGCCTGCTCGCCGCGCTGCTCGATCGCCGGCTCAGGCAGGCGGCGGGCTGGTGTCTCGCGGCGGCGGTCGCCGCGCTCGTCGGCGTGATCCACTCCCCCTTCCCCGATGGCCGCCTCTTCCTCCCGTGGGCGATCGGGGAGCTGCCGGCCGCGGCCGCAGGCCGCGGGCCACTCGATCTCGCCGCGGCCTACGCCCTCCTGGCGACCTTGTTCGCCGCCTGGCCGGCGGGACGAGAAACGGGTCACATCGGCTCAGCAGCACCCCGTGGCCCGGTCACGGCCGCGACGGCCGCCAGCGGTTCCGTTGCCGGGCCAGCGGCCCGGAGCGCTCTCCCTCGGCCGGGGTCGCCGACTGTACAACCCTTGAATCCGGATGCATGATGCCCGCGGTCCGTATGGCCCGCAGTGGGCCCTGCAGCCTGCTTCCCGACGGAGAAATCCCATGCCGGTCATCGCTGGTTTGATCCTGGCCGTGCTGACCGCAGCGGCGGCCGCGGCGGACGAGTCGTACGTCAGCCCGTTTGCCTACGCCGATCCGCAGCCCCAGGCTTATTCCTTCTCCGCCCGGGCGAGCACGATCGACCCGCGGGTGCAGTCGCATCCGGAGATCAATTTCCCGCTCGAGAAAGACGGCAAGCCGCGTGACGAGCAGGTCGCGCAGGTCGACACCCGCGTCCCGCCGCGGGGCAAGCTGGTGCTCGCGCTGATCGGCGGCGGGAAACTCTTCAAGTTGACCAAGGAACTGGGGATGCACGCCATCCGCATTCCCTACGCGGACGGCTGGTTCAGCCGCTTCAATGCGGGCACGCCACGCGAAACCTGGCGCGGCGACATCCGACTCGAGGCGGCGACGGGCGAGGATTTCAGCAAGCTCGTGGACATTCCGCAGCCCGACGGACTGATGGAGCGGTCGTTCCAGTTCGTCAAATGGCTCGCCAAGGAAAATCCGCCGGGGAAATGGGAGTATTTCATCGACCCGGCCGGCACGGGTCTGAACTGGGAGAACGTCATCGTCGTCGGCCTGTCCCACGGCTCCACCACCGCGGCCCGTTTCGCCCAGCACAAGAAGCTCGATCGCGTCCTGTGCTTCAGCGGGCCGCGGGACCAGGACCAATCCTGGCAGGCGCTCCCCTCGGCCACGCCGTCCAACCGCTACTTCATGTTCACCGGCTTCGACCGTGGCTGGGGGGCGAAGCACTACTGTCGATCGTGGGAACTGCTGGGGCTGCACGAGCATGGTCCCATCGTCGACGTGGAAACGACGCCGCCGCCCTATGGAAACACCCGCCGTCTGATCACCTCGATCGACCCGCCGGGCGGCAAGAGGATTCACAACGCCGTCGCCCCCAGTGAAATGGCCATCAAGAAGGACGGGCAGTACGTCCACGAGCCGGTCTGGCGCTACATGCTGACGCATCCGGTCGACAAGGTCGGAGAGGCGACGCCCCTCGATCCGGACTGCCAAACGAAGGGCCAGTGACGCGCACGATCCGGCGGCATCGGCGGAAGGACGGCAGTGCGTGAACGAGTCGCACGCGGGCCGGCCTCGCGAGCGGCCCGAAAACCAGGCGGGTCGACGGGCTGAAACTACCGGCAGCAGGCGGGAAAGCAGTCGTCGAGTTCAGCGGGCTCCGTGAACACCGTCATGAAGCCCTCCGGCAGCCGGCGGGCGATGCGGTCCAGCCATGGTCGCTGCCGGCGCAGCGAGAGCCGACCCTCGACCTGGCGGATGGCGATCCCCGTCACCTGGTCCGGCCGGCGCCGGGCGACCTCGGCGTAGACCTCCGGATCGCGCTCTCCCGAGTCGCCTACGAGGAGAAAGCGGCGGCCGGGGAAGTCGTCCATCACCTGTTCGATCGCCCGCCGCTTCGACCGCTTCCGCGACGGCAGCCGGCCCAGGGGCGTCGAGTCCTTGAGCCGGAAGAGCTTGAGATGCATCGAGCCGGCCGGCAGGCCCGCCGTCTCGAGGAAGCCGCCGAGGCAATTGGCGAGCTGCCACGGGCTCGCCGAGACGTAGTGGAACGCAGTCCCCTGCCGCTCCCAGCGGCGGTACACCGCGGCGATCCCGGGAATCGCGGAGAACTCGCGGAGGAGCGTGTTGCGCAGGAGCTCCTTCTTGTCGGCCACGTTGGTGACCTTCACCGTGTCGTCGATGTCGGAGATCACCGACAGGCCATCGGGGCCCACCAGGTCGATAAAACCGCCGGCCGCGCCGCCGGACGCCGGGGGATCGATGTCGTCGAGCCTGGCACGGCATTCGAGCCGCGGGCGGCCGCCGTGGCGGATCGCGTCGCGTTCCACGACGTCGGCCGCCAGGTCGATCTCGGTGCGAAAGTGGCCGGTGCGGTCCGAGAGTACCGCGGCGCCGACTCCCCCGCCGAGATCGATCCGCACCCGGGCCCCGGCGACCCGTTGGAACAGGAAGGCCTCGGCCCGCCGGCGAAAGACATCGGTGTCGAGGTCGGCGTCGTCGAGCTCCAAGAGTCGCTTGAGCACCGCCACGGCGAGCGAGCGGCGGTGGCTCCGGGCCGGGAGGGGCCGGGTGACCATGCCGGCCACGGTGGCTCGCCAGCCGGTGTCGGCGAGGCGGCGGGCGTAGGTGGGAAAGAGGACGATCATGCGGTGCCGCTGCCGCGAGGCGCTTGAAACGACCGGACGGCCATCTTACAACCTGACGCCGGAATGGTTCGGGCGGATTTCGCCCCACACGTGGAGAGCAGCATGGGCGTCAAGAAAACGGGCAAGGGCCGGCGAAAACTCGGCCAGAAGAAGCGGCGGATGCGGGCCCGGATCCGGCACCGCAAGGGCTGAGCAGCGCGTCGAGGCCGCGTTCGGCGGCACGACCCGCACATGTTTCCAGAGCATTCCGACGGGGCGGCCGGCGGCCGCCCCCTTTCGTTTGCCGCGCCTGCCGCATGGGGTAGGGTTGCCAGGTTTCGGATCGCGGCGCTCATGTCGCGAGTCGCCCGAAGCCGGAACGCCCGTCGGGAGATGAAGCGATGACTGCCTGGGGATGGAGGGCCCGCCTGGTCACGAGCCTGCCGCTGTTGGCCGTCCTGGTAGCCGCCAGCGGCTGCAAGACGTTGAACGAGCGGTACATCGCCCTCGAGGTGTGGAAGTATGAGAAGTGCTTCGGCCACCTTCCGCCCGGCTTCGTGCCACCTGGTGCCGGGCCGGCGGCCGCGCCGCCGCGGGTCTGCGGCCAGGGCTCCCCGTGTCCGCCGGCCTGCCCGCCGGCGACCGCCGGCTGCGATGGCTGTCCGGGGGGCGTCGTGGAGGGCGGCATGGCGGCACCGCCCGGAATCGGAGTGCCTGCCGGCCCCGGCGGCTCGCCCGGCCCGGGGGCCGGAGCCGCCCTGCCGATGCCCGCGGGCGTAACGGCTGGCAAGCCGGTGATCATTTCCGACGAGGTCGTGCTGCCGTAGCGGGCTTCTGGCGCCGCCTTCAGCCCAGGGTTTCGGCGGGGCCGGGGAAGGAGCGGCTTTCGACGTCGGCTCGCCAGCGGCCGATCGCGTCGGCCAGCGTGGTCTTCGCGTCGGCGTAGGCCCGCACGAACTTCGGCACCCGGTCGAATGACAGCCCCACCAGGTCGTGCATCACGAGCACCTGGCCGTCGCAGTCGGGGCCGGCCCCGATGCCGATCGTGGGAATCCCGACCGTGGCGGTGACGACCCGGGCCGCCTCCCGGGGGACGCACTCGAGCACCACGGCGAAGGCACCGGCCTCGGCCGCGGCCCGGGCGTCGGCGGTGACCGCGTCGAGATCGCGTTGCATCCGATAGCCGCCGAGCTGATGCACCGCCTGCGGCCGGAGGCCGATGTGGGCCATGACCGGAATGCCGGCGGCCACGAGACCGGCGATGACGTCGGCCTGTCCGGCCGTGCCCTCGAGCTTCACCGCCTGGCAGCCGGTCTCCTTGAGGATCCGGGCGCACGACTCGACGGCCGTGCGGACGCCGAGGTGCTGAAGGGGGAACGGCAGGTCGACCACGACCAGCGCCCGACTGACGGCCCGGGCCACGATCTCGCCGTGGTAGATCATCTGCTCGAGCGTGGCGGGGATCGTGGAGGTGCGGCCCGCGACCACCATCGCCACGCTGTCGCCGACGAGCACACAGTCGACGCCCGCTGCGTCAGCCAGCCGGCCTGTCGGCCAGTCGTAGGCCGTGACCATCGTGATCGGCCGGCCCGCCTGGCGCTTGGCTGCCAGGTCGGGAACCGCGATGCGCCGCGCGGGGGCCGTCGGCTGCGTCATGAGAGGCTCTTGAAGAAGTCGTTGAGGTTGTCGTCGTCGGCGGCGGGTGGTGAGGCGGCGTCGGCGGACGGCCAGTCGACTTCGGCGGCGGGTGATGCATCCACCGGCGTGAGGCCGGCGAAGCCCGTGTCGTGTTGATCGGTCGGTGCCGACTCATCGGCATCGGCATCGGCCGCCAGCGCTGGCGATGGCAGGGGCACCGTGTCGTCGCCGGGCAGGCTGGCGGGCCGGCTCACGGCCGACTCGTACTCGACCCGGAATGCCACGCCGCCGACCCGCACCACCGTGCCCGATGGCACGGCCGTCGCCGTGCTGGCCGCGATTTCCTCGTCGTCGAGAAACGTGCCGTTGGTCGACTCCAGGTCGCGGACGAACACCGCGTCGTCCATCGTGAAGAACTCGCAGTGCCGCCGGCTGACGCTATCCTGCTGGATGCGAAATTTCGCATCCTCGGAACGGCCCACGAGGATCGGCAGCCGGACGGTGATGGCCCGCTTCTGGCTGGCTGGCGAGACGATGACGAAGCGGGCATTCATGGCAGGTGGCCCGAGGTGTCGGGCCGGGGCCGGGGGGAATGGCGGCCGTGACGGCCGATCGGCTGATTCTAGCTCTGTCCGGCGTTGGTCGCACCGCACCGGGAAACCCTGCGCAGAAAACCAGGCTTGCCAGGTTTGTGACCTTGCGGCCGGGTCGGCCACCCCTATAATCGCTGGGTTCCTGAACGCAGGAACGTGCGATTTCTCGGTTGCGGGAGGTCGACGGCCGGCGTTCGTGCGGGTGTAGCTCAGTTGGTAGAGCACCACGTTGCCAACGTGGTTGTCGTGGGTTCGAATCCCATCACCCGCTTCGCTGTTTCGCCACTGTCCCGCCATGGGTCGGCCCCGCCGGGC
>Ga0315901_10009152_pt1 | contig 11426 bp, 21 predicted proteins | sample LakEriMetagenome_10_FD_203761 | JGI IMG/M metagenome (GOLD analysis project Ga0315901, IMG submission 203761) | Freshwater fungal communities from buoy surface, Lake Erie, Ohio, United States - Buoy 2 MA116 | ecosystem: Environmental > Aquatic > Freshwater > Lake | place: USA: Lake Erie, Ohio...
AAACCGAAAGCATGAAGATGTTAGGCGTAGTTATGACAGAAACGAATCTTGAGGCGTTTGCGTTATCTCAAGGCATCGAAAAAAATGTTGCAGACATGACACAAGCAGAAAAAATAAGTTTAAGGTATGCATTCGTACTCGATGCAACAAAAAATGCGCAAGGCGATTTCGCGCGAACATCAGAAGGCGCGGCAAATCAAATGAGAACATTCAGGGAATCATTAAAAGAATTGGGAGTGCAATTCGGGCAAGTTATATTGCCTTTTGTAACAAGAATGATCTCTAGTCTGAATTCAATGTTGCAAGCATTCACAAACTTGCCTACAGGCGTGAAGAAATTGATTGTGGGTTTAGCGGCATTCCTTGCAGTAGCGGGTCCTTTATTGTTGATAACAGGCAAAATATTGATTGCACTTCCTTTCCTTAAAGCAGGGTTCTTAATGGTTGTTCCTGCGGTCAAAGCTTTAGGCATAGCACTCAAAGGACTTGCACTTAATCCGATGGGAATGATCATTACAGCTATTGGACTAGTTATTATTGCCGCGATCTATATGTGGAAGAATTGGGACACTATCAAACTACATCTTATGAAAATAGTCAATGCGATTGCGTATGGATTTCAGCAAGGATTATCGTATCTTAAAACATTGATATTTAAGTATGTTGATATGTATTTAGCCGCATTTCAGAAGCTATTAGGATGGATTCCTGGACTAGGCGACAAAATAGATCAAGCAAGGGAAAAGATGTCATCTCTTATAGACGAAGAAAAGTTGAAGCGTGAAACAAATACTTTTAATTTCCAAACCGAACAAGCCGCATTAAGTGCAGAATTAGCGGCGGCAGAAATGGAAAAAGCTAAAAAGAAAACAGGCGAATTGGGCGAAGAAATCTCAAACACGACAGATAAAACATTTGAATATAACGATGGATTAGGCGATTTAAGCAAAATAACAGCAGATGCAACAGAATCTACAGAAGATGCAAAGAATACTGAAAAAGACTATAAGAAAACAGTTGACGACAGCAAAAAAAGCGTGGAAGGATTAACAGATTCGACAGGCGGATTAATCGATGCAAGAAAAGATTTATATAATAAATCAACTGAACAATTGAATAAACTTGGCGATGCTTTAATTAAAGCATTGAAAAAGCAATATGAAGAACAGCAGAAGATTGAAGTTGATGCACTTGAAGCAAGACGAGATAATGAAGAAAATGCATTGAAGGAATCATTGAAAACACTTAAAACAAATTATGATAAACAGGTTAAAGCACTTAAAGACAAGGCGAAGCAAGAAATACAAGTATTAACCGATGCACAAAAAAGCAAGTTGCAAATAATCGATGCCGAAACTCTTGATCAAGTCAATGCATTGCAAAGGCAGATTGATGCGATTAATAATCTGACAGACCAAGAAGAAAAACAGCTTGAGGAACAAGAATATAATACACGCATAGCAGAATTGCAAAAGGAAGTTTTAAGTGCAGACAGCGCGGAAGAAAGATTAAAAGCACAGCAAAGATTAAATGAAGAAATATCGAAACGTCAAAGGGAATTATTATTAGAAGAAAGAAAGAATCAAATTGAATCACTCAAAACACAGATTGAAAATATTCAAGATAATGCAGATCAGCGAAAAAATGAAATTGAAAAGCAGACAGAAGCGGAAATAACAGCGATTGAAACAAGACTTGATAATCAGCTTACCGCAGAGGAAACCGCGTTTGAACAGCAACAAAACGCATTGAATCAAAGACTTCAAGCAGTTCAAACTTTTTATGAAAATGAGATTAAATTAGCAAAAGAAAAATATGATAAACTTATGACAGATGAAGCGTTATTTGAAGAAGCGCGGCAAATGGTTATTAAAAACAATCAAGAAGAAATATTGAAGTTGCTAGGAACATATAATCCGAAATGGCAAAACGCAGGACAATCATTTGGAAATAGCCTAATCGAAGGATTGAACAGTACTAAGGCGACAATTCAGCAAACAATAAAAGATATGATGAAGATGCTTGATACATTAGATAATGAAAAAAAATATTTAAGTGGTCTAGTTCAAACAGGATTAAAAACAAATAATGTCGGGCTAGTAAAATGGGCGAAAAAACAAGCAGAAATGATGGGCATTCCGATGCTTGCAAAGGGCGGACTAGTAAAAGGTCCTACATTAGCAATGATAGGCGAAAAAGGACCCGAAGCAGTCATTCCGCTTAATCGTATGAATGATTTCGCAGGGACACAGCCAATTAATGTCTATCTTGATGGAAGAAAGATCACAGGCACAATTGCTCCGCAAATGGTAGATATGATTCGAGGAAGAATAGGTTCAGCATATTAAAGGAGGAGTTTTTATGGTAGTATTTAAAAACGGGATAAAGATAACAAGTATTGACTCATTTTTCGCAATCACGCCAAGCAATAGCGTTGATTTGGCTAATGAAACAATTGCGATTTACGTAGGCACTCCAGGCGATTTACGTATTGATGATGTAAACGGAAATACAGTAACATTCAGTAATTTGGCTAACGGAATATTCCACCCGATACAAGCTAAAAAAGTATACGTTACAGGCACAAGCGCAACAAACATCATAGGCGGATATTGATATGTTCGGGTGGCTAATCGGGCGTAACAAAGGCTTCCAACCAAACACAATACCTAATATGAGATTATGGCTAGATGCTACACGTATTAACCAAGCCAACAACACAGCAGTAGCAACATGGGCAGACCAAAGCGGCAACGGCTATGACGCGACACAGTCCACCACAGCGGCAAGACCGACTTATATTGCGAGTGGGCTGAACGGCTTGCCTGTGGTGAGGTTTGATGGGACGGATGATAATCTTGCTTTAAGCGGTGGCGCGTTGGGGATGCTTAGAAATGTGGCGGGGGCGACAGCTTTTGTGGTGGTCAAATATCCCGCCAACTCAACAGCTATGTTTCCTTTTGCGATTCGAACAGAAAGCACTGGTCCTAGACTTCAAATGCTAGCAAGTTCTGCAAATAAATTTCAAACTGCGGGAAGAAGATTGCAAGCCGACACAACAATTACATTAACATCGACGCAATCAGTTACAACAAACGCAGTTATACAAACAGCATTTGCCGATTATCAAAACACAATTTTAAGACAATTTATAAATGGTACAATAGATGGCGAAAATTTAAGCTTTCAGACATCAGGCAATACGAGTAATACTGATAGCAATGCTATTTCCATCGGAGCTACAGCGGTTCCGAGCTTTCCTCTTAACGGCGACATCGCAGAAATCATCGTATACAACCGAGCCTTAAACACAAGCGAGCTTGCACAAGTCCATCGCTACCTCAGTCGAAAGTGGGGGATACAGCTTGCGTAAAGTTATCGTTATACCCAAGGCAGAGAGGGACAGCGCCAACACATTCTGCAATTCAATAGGCGCAGAGGGCGAAACGTTTACAGTCAAGTTATACACAGGCACAACACATACGCACTATATCTGTAATTGGCTAGTCAGCGATGCAGAAGCGGCGGAGATAGACAAGTATTTTACGCTAGTATTTGATGATGCGGAATTTGCTATTAATACATTGGGACTAAATAAAGGTGAGATAGATGCAGATATTTATTAGTTCAATAGATAGAACATCAAACTTCAGGAGTGGAACACTTGAAATCGAAGATGTAATCAACGAAAGATCAACAGCAAGATTGCAATTAATTGATGTTTCGGGTTCTCTATCGATTCAAGATGGAGAACCTATTGAAGTTTATGACAATGATTCAAACTTGATCTTTTCAGGTTATTTATTATTTCCCAAGAAATTCGTACCTATCGGGAATGATGCTATATTTTACGATCTTGAATGTGCAGATCAACATCAAATAGCAGATAGATGGCTTGTGGCAAAAACATACTTAAACACATCAGCACAGGATATTGTGAATGATCTTTATTATACGTATTTAGAACCCGAAGGCGTAACAATCGGCGAAATTGACGGCGTATCATTATTTCCTGCTAATGATTTATACCCAAGCGAATCATTATTTCCGTTTGCGTCAACGGTGATCTTGGAGCAAGCAACATTTCCGAGAGTCGGAACAGTCGCAGATGCTATGAATGAATTAGCAGAAATAACTGGTTATCAATGGTATATTGATTATGATAAAAAGTTTTATTTTGCCCCGAGAACATTTTTTCAAGCCGCGTATGATATTCAAGACAATTCCGCGATAGTAAATATAAACGTACGCCAAGACAGATCACAATTCCGCAATAGACAATACATCCGCGGAGGGTTAAGTCAAACAGATTCGATTGCACTTGAAAAGCCGACACCGAATCCTGACGGAGTTTCAAGAACATTCATTTTACGTTTCCCCGTAGCAGAAAAGCCAAATATTTTCATTAATTCAGTTCAAATTGACGCAAACGACATCGGGATAAACGGTATCGACACAGGAAAAAAATATTATTATCTATACAATTCAAATACAATCATTCAAGACAGCGCAGAATCGGTTTTAACGAGTAGCGATGTCATACAAGTAACTTATAAAGGCTTGGTTGCATTAGCCATTGTAGCCGAAAATCCTGCGTCTATAGCGCAAAGAAAATCAGTAGAAGGCGGAACAGGAATTTATGAAAGAATAGACATTAATGAAGCGATCTCATCCCGTCAAGAAGCATTAGACATTGCGAATGGGAAACTAACAAAATATGCGAAAGTCGTGAATGAAATAACGTATGATAGTTATACAGCAGGACTTGCCGCGGGTCAGCTACAAAATATTAATTTATCAAAATACAATATATCATCAACGGATTTTTTAATTGACAAAGTGCAGATCACAGAATTAGACGGAACAGGCAGATTGATCTATTCAGTACATGCAATTGACGGAGAAACATTCGGCGGATGGCAAAAGTTTTATCGAGATTTACTCCGAGCGGATTTGAAGATGAGTATAAGGGAAAATGAATTATTGGTGATCTTGTCAACAGTAGCAGAAGCACAAGGATGGAATGAAATAAACACTATAAATGTATTTACATGCCCTTTACCGAGCGAATCATTATTTCCAAGCAATACATTATTCCCATGTTGAGGTGATGCAGATGAATGATTTAGGATGGTTCGGAGATTTCGAAATCATTACAGATGATGAAAGATTCCTGATCAAAAACAGAATAACAAATGCAGGGTTAAACTTATTACGTGATGCACTAAACGGAGAAGTGACATCATGCGAGATTAAATATTTAGCAGTCGGCACAAGTTCATCGGCGATAAATGATAACGACACGCAATTAGGAAATGAAATATTTCGCGCTCAATTCGTTTCAACAACAAAACCCGATATAGGACAGCTAGAAAAAACAGTCGTCATCTTAGATAACGAAGCGGTCGCACCAATAGAAGAAATAGGAATATTCGCAGGGGTTACGGCCTCAAGTACAACAAATTCTGGTATAATGATTTCAAGAGTTTTATATAGCCGCAATAAAACAAACCTTGAAAGTATTCAAATCGTAAGGCGCGACTCAATACAAAGGGGATGATAATATGCCGCAATACAGCAAAACAACATGGGTTAATGGAAGTTCGCCTGCTATTAATGCAACAAATCTAAATAAAATTGAAGATGGTATATTTGCAACAATCACACAAGACGGAAGTACTAGCATGTCAGGACAATTCGTTACAATAGCAGGGAGTGCAACAACACCGAGTATCGCACCAACAGGCGATAGTAATACAGGCGTATTTTTCAGCGGCGCAGATGTCATTAATCTTTCAAGTGGCGGAACAAGAATAATGACAGCGTCAACATCTTCAATTGCAATAACAAATTCGCAAATATTCGTCAATGCAGGAACGGCAGGAACGCCGAGCATTTCGCCGACAGGTGACGGAAATACTGGAATATATTTTAGTGCGGCAGATGAAGTTACAATTGCAACAGGTGGATTCTCGCGGATGGATATTGGTAACACAGGTTTCGCTTTCGGTTCAAGTAGCGTAGTCAATTCAAATTTTACTTGTTATTTAGAGGAAAACATATCGACAACACGTTATCCGTTAGGAGCATATTTAGCATTAGCCAATACAACAGCGACAGCCGCGGCACGATTCTTAAAATATGATAATACAAATTCGACAGCGCAAGTTTATATCCAATTTGCTAACAATTTAGGCGGTACAGGCGGTGGGCAAATAAACGGAAATGGAGCGGCACAAGCGGCTTTCGGTTCGTTTTCCGATGCTAGATTAAAAGAAAATATTGAAACTTTATCAAGTCAACTTGAAAATATTAATGATTTACGACCTGTAGAATTTGATTATAAAGACGGAAGCGGACACCAAGTTGGATTTATTGCGCAGGAAATTCAAACAGTTTATCCCGATGCGGTGAATGTGGGGGCAGACGAATATCTTACAGTCACAGGATGGGGAAAGACGGAAGCGATACTAGTAAAAGCCATTCAAGAGTTAACAGAAAAAGTTGAAACTCTTGAATCACGCATAACAGCACTAGGAGGTTAAGTGATGAAACAAATTGCGGCAAATAGCGGTATTGCTTTCATCGGCTCGGCTATCGCATATTTTTTTGGGGAGTGGAGCCAATTGCTTATGTTGTTTTTTTTCGTGATCATTATGGATTACATCACAGGACTTATGGCGGCGATCATCGAAAAAAATGTATCATCAGCTATTGGGTTCAAGGGATTAATTAAAAAATTCGCGATGGTATTGATCATTGCGTTATGTCATCAGCTTGATAAATTTACAGGCAATAGTGTGATCATGACGGGCGCGATCTTCTTTTTTCTTGCCAATGAATTAGTTTCAATCACCGAAAACTACGGAAGAATCGGGTTGCCTTTGCCGCCACAGCTTAAAAATATTATCAAGACATTGAGGGATAAATCATGATATTTGCAGGTTACAGAATAACAAGTCCTTACGGCAATAGAATTCATCCGATTAAAAAAACAGAATTATTCCACCGCGGAATCGATCTAGTCATCGGGTTTCAAAAGCCTATTTTGTCATTTACGGATGGCGAAGTGCTATTTGCAAAAGAAGGAAAAACAGGTTCAGGATTCGGAAATTATGGCAATGTTGTTGCAGTCAGAGATAAAAACAAAGCCTTACATTGTTATGCACATTTAGACCGTATAGATGTTAACGTAGGAAATTTAGTCAAGCGCGGAGATCAATTAGGAACAGAAGGAAATACAGGGCAATCCGCAGGCAGTCATCTCCATTACGAAATCAGACTAAAAGACAGTCCATCATTTGGTTTCGGAACGCATACAGACCCGACAGAATACCTAAAGAAATTTTATGAAGATGAATTGAAGATCAGCGATTGGGCGCGAGATGCAGTAGCATGGGCGACACGCAACGGATTTGCAGATGATCAAAACTTAAAGGAAACAATGACAAAAGAACAGATCATAACAATATTATACAGAATATCGAAAAAGTAAGCCGAAAGGCTTTTTTTTTACTCAAAAAATAATTTGAAAAAAGTTAAAAATAGGGCTTTACATATAATAAAATATATTGTAATATAAGATTATCAAAGCAAAGGGAGATGGGAAAATGAAAAAATCAATTTATTTGTTCGGAGCTTGCAAAGATTGCGCGATTGTGAAACGTATTACTCAAATGCCGAATTCAGCAAGATATGTTTGCACAACCGATGGATACGATATCTACGATGCAAGCGAATTCGAAGAAAAATATTTTGCAATAGCCGAATAATCATCAAGCCGAGCGGGGCGGCAAATCCCCGCACAAACAAAAGGAGACGATGACAATGATTTTTTGGAAAGTAGAAAACAGCAAAACAGGCGAAGTTGACGAGTACTTGCAAGAAAACGACAGACAATATTGGTTGCGTACTAGACTAACACCATACGCAGGAGAATGCTTCCAAGTAGCTCCAAGCCAAGCAAGAATAGGTTCACAGTATGGAACATTGATATGCGATCATAAAACAGGGGAGGTTACATACCGCAACGACATACACAACATAGAAGGAAAAATGCACGCTTTAAAATGCACCAGAGTAATACGATAATAAAATCCGAGCGGAGCGGCAAAACTCCGCTAAAATTCAAAAGGAGCGATGAAGATGAAAAATTATCAAGAGGATTGCACAGTAACAATAAAAGAATGTTATAGCGCAGGATACGTGATCTGGCTAGATGCAGATGATGAAATGTACTTCACAGACGAAAACGGCACAGAAAAGATTGAAAAATGGACAAAAGAATACAGAGCAATTTGCAAAAAATATGCGCCGATCTTCCTCAATGACTACACACAATACAGACAAAACTTAAGAGATTAAGAACAATCCGAGCGCGGCGGATAATCCGCGCAACAAATCTAAGGAGTGATCATGATGTTAACGGTCTACAGTCAAAAGCTTGCAAAGGAAATTGAAATCCTCAAAGAAATGGTTCGTGATTCGATATTTGAAGATGAAAGGCAATATTACAAAAAACATCTTAAAGATGCGGAAAGATTTTACAATCAATACGTAGGTAACGAAAAAACATACTAAAGGAGCAGATGATCATGGAAGAACAGTTGAAGTACTTGAAAAGAGAAATTGAAATCAATAAAAATTTATGTGAAATTGTTCAGTCAGCAGGCGAAAAATCTTATTACAGGGGGAAGATCAAAGCTTATTGCGAAATGTACTATAAATTATCAGGAAAAATTGAATCAACATAAAATTAGCCGCAAGGCTTTTTTTATTAGAACAAACTCAAAAAACAATGCTTGACATATAATAACATATATCTTAATATGAATATATCGAACAAACAGGAGGTGAACAAAATGACAAAAAAAGAAATGGCAAAGTCAATCGCAAAAGAATTCATGATCTATCAAAGCAAGGACAAAGCAATATGGGTTTACAGAAATCTTATGAAGATGAAGAAAATCGATGTAGAAGCACAATATGAAGGGTTCATCATTAACAGAACATCGAAGATCACACCTTGGCACTAAATAGCGCGGAGAGCGATCTCCGCCAACAAATTAAAGGGAGCGAACAAAATGACGAATCAAGAAATCATCGAAAAGGAAAAAATGTTAAATGGAATCGATTGTGAAGCTCATACATATGCAGGATGGTTGCAGATCGGATACAGAGTAAAGAAAGGAGAGAAAGCAAGATTCAAAACAAGTATTTGGAATAAAGGAAGCAAGAAACAAGAAGATCAAGAAGAAGGAACAGGATATTATTATATGAAATTAAGTCATTTTTTCACAATAGATCAAGTAGAAAAGATTTAATTATAAGCCGAGCGGAGCGGCAAAACTCCGCAATAAAAATATTGCAATATATGCAGAATTATAATATCATATAGGAAAGGAGGTGAGAACATGACAAAAGAACAGTTTCAAAGAATCATCGATTTGCTTGACGAGCCAATCATGCGGAAGATACAACGTAATTATTCAGTAAGCATTGATGAGGAAGAAGAAGTAGAAAGAGCATGCGAAAAAGTATTGGGAAGAAAAGCAAATGATGATGAATTCAATCACGTTTTTATGTCAGACGAATTTACAAGCATTCTTGACGAAATCGAAGATTATATCAATTTTAGAGAAAAAACAAAAGAATCAAAAGGACATTTCGAAGATTTCACACATGATCACCCATTCGGATGGAGAGGAGGTGCAAGAAGTGACAATCAAAGTTGATGAAGCTATGCGTATCAGGGATGCTATGCGCGAACATCGAAGATTAGCAAAAGCTATGGATGCGGATTATCGAGAAATGGATTTGCAATATGAAGAATTGATTCAAAGTTTCAACGAATCAGAACAGAAGGAAATGTATCAAAAACTCATGAAGGAGCTTAAATAATGGATAAAAAAGACGCATTAAAGGATTATATTTTAGTCAATGACCGAATCTTGAAATTCTACGAAAAATACCCAGAAGGCAGAATTATAACAAGCATTGTATCATGGACAGAAGGAAGAATTGTAATGCAGGCGACTATTTATCGCGATCATGAAACTGAAAAAGCATTATCAATAGGACACGCATACGAACAGGAAGGAAGTACATTCATTAATAAAACATCGGCACTTGAAAATTGCGAAACATCAGCAGTAGGCAGAGCGTTAGCACTTGCAGGGTTCGAGATCAAGAAAAGCATTGCAAGTAAAGAAGAAGTTGAAAATGCACAGGCTAAACAAGAACAGCTAAAAAAGGAAGAATCAATTGAGATTCCCGAGATCATACGAAATTTATATCAAGAAAAATTCGGTAATCTTGAAAATTTCGAATTGAACATCAGCAAGCTAAAAGAAAGAGGTTTCACGTATGAAGAAATTTATAATCGGTTGGAGGGCAAAAAATGAGCGAAATTAATACATTTCAAATTAAAGGCGTATTGTATGCAGAACCAAGATTATTTGGAAGTGGTGAAAAGACAGTATGCAAAGCATTGATTAAGACAAAGAAAAATTTTATTAATGTTGTAGCATTTACTGAAAATTCTCGGATTTTATATTCGCACACAAAAGATGAGGAAATACATTGCGAAGGTTATGTTAAATCAGGGAGTTACGAGAAAGACGGAAGAAAAGTTTATACGCAAGATTTAGTCATTGAAAAATTTTATGGAATCAAGAAAAAAAATGAAATTGAAGATTGGATGAGATAGATGGAGTATCAAACAATAGCAAAAGAAATCATTGAATGCCTTAAACGATTGAAAGAGCAGGAACAAACATTGCATGCCGCGGCAAAAGAAAGAGCGACTACAGAAGCAGTATATCGCCGATCACTAGCAGTTGAGATCATGAAGCTAAAACAAATGGGCATTCAAACGTCAATAATTAGGGATGTAGCGCATGCAAACTTAAACGACATCATAATGGATAGGGAATTGCAAGATTCCCTATTCACAGCCAAACGAGAGAGTATAAGAGCAATTGAAACTGAAATCTCCGCGTGGCAAACAATAGCGAAATTTTATGAAAGGGATAGATGATCTATGTACAGTAAAGAAGATCAGATCAAGAGCAACAGAATAAAACAAACTCAGCGACAAAAAGGAGAAATAAGCTTGAAAGTCCGTCAAGAAGTTAAAACCCGAAGCAACGGAGCGTGTGAAGTATGTGACATGCAAAGAGCTACAGAAATGGCGCACGTCATCAGCAGGGTAAGGATTGAGCATAAAACAACAGCAGATGACATTCTTCATACATGTTATGAATGCCACAAATGGCTTGATGGAAGCATTCACGGCGCGGCATACAAAGAAGGAATAAGAACAGATAGAGAAAGAACAAGAAGAATGGAGGGAATGAAATGAAGCTGTGGGTTTATAAAAAAATACTTGATGCACTTCTTAAAACAAATTCATATAAAAAAATTTA
>Ga0315901_10009153_pt1 | contig 11426 bp, 9 predicted proteins | sample LakEriMetagenome_10_FD_203761 | JGI IMG/M metagenome (GOLD analysis project Ga0315901, IMG submission 203761) | Freshwater fungal communities from buoy surface, Lake Erie, Ohio, United States - Buoy 2 MA116 | ecosystem: Environmental > Aquatic > Freshwater > Lake | place: USA: Lake Erie, Ohio...
CTCCGTTGCGCGCAATTAGTCATGCAACAGCCCAGGAATTGGTGCAGTTGACCATCCAACCCATGCTCGATTTCATGCGTATGCACAACATGCCGTTTGTAGGCGCACTGTATGCCGGGTTAATGTTGACCGAGCATGGTCCCAAAGTCATCGAGTTTAATGCGCGCTTCGGCGACCCAGAGACGCAAGTGCTTCTTCCGCTGTGCGATGGCGATATGCTGACCGCACTCCATGCTGCGGCTCTCGGCGAACTCCGCGATGACATGCTGCAGTGGCGTAATCAGGCTGCTGCCTGTGTGGTCATTGGCAGTGCAGGGTATCCGCAACAGCCGCGGAGCGGTGATCCAATTACCATTCAGCAGCAGATGATGCCTACGAACGGCTATCTACTCCATGCGGGGACGCGTATGGTTGATGGGCAGTTGGTAAGTGCGGGTGGTCGTGTGTTAAATGCGATTGGTATTGGTAATGATATGCCGAGTGCACTGCGGACTGCCTATCAGGTTGTCGATTGTGTGCAGTTAGCAGGAATGCAGTATCGGCTCGATATTGGTCAGTCGGAGTTGCTATGACGCAACCGACGATTGCCATTGTCGTCTCTGGTGGCGGCTCAAATCTCCAAGCAGTGCTCGATGCGATTAGTCGGGGTGATCTGGACTGGCGCGTCGGATTGGTGCTCAGCGATCGCCCCGAGTGTGGTGGCATTCAGCGCGCCATCACACATCGCGTGCCGGTATGTGCCATCCCCTATCCACGTCGGGCGACGCCGTCACAACGTATCGCCTGGGAGCAACAGGCATTGGCGGTTATCAACACGTTTGCTCCTGATTTGGTATTATTGTCGGGGTTTATGCGCATCTTGAGCGCCGAGACCTTGAGTCAGTTTTCCATACCCGTCATCAACCAGCATCCGGCCTTGTTGCCCGACGACGGCGGGGAGATTTACCGATTGCACGATGGGCGTGTAATTCCTGCGTTGCGCGGTGCGCACGTAGTAGCCGATGCGGTGGCCCAACAACTGCCGGTCACTGGTTGCACCATTCACTATGTCGTACCTGCGGTCGATCGTGGGCCGGTCATTGCTACCCATGAGGTGCCCGTGTTGCCCAGTGATGACGCTGATACGCTGCATAGTCGTATTCGTGTGGCTGAGCAACAGTTGTTGGTTGATACGTTAATGCACTGGACTATTTCGTGATTTGACTTCAAAAAGCGCCGCTCCACATGTTGCATGTGGAGCGGCGCTGAGTGTGTGTTGGTTAGTCGCGGCGTACACCCAAAATTCGCAACATGTAGATGAACAAATTAATGAAGTCGAGGTATAGCGTCAGCGCGCCGATAATCGCAAAGCGTTGTGCGTCATCAGCACTGCGCATCTGCGTCGACATGCGCGTGAGCTTTTGCACGTCGTATGCGGTCAATCCGACAAAGATCAACACGCCGGCCACGCTAATAATCAAGTTGAATAGCGAGTTCTGGAAGAACATGTTTACCAGCGTTGCAATCAGTAACCCGATCACCGCCATCATCAACATGCTACCAAGCTTGGTTAAGTCACGCTTCGTGGTGGCACCAATAATCGCCATCACCGCAAATGTGCCAGCCGTGGTGAAGAACGTCGACGCAATCGACTCGGCCGTGTACGCCAAAAAGATTGGTGTGAGTGTAACGCCGTTTAGTGCGGCATACCCCAAAAAAATCATTGTGGCGGTCAGTGGACTCAGTCGCTGAACCATCGCACTCAAGCCGATAACCATCAACAGTTGCACAATAAACAGACCGAAAAATACGAACGGATTCATGACCAGCGCCATGATGCTCGCATCACCTGCCAAGCCGGTTGAAACCGCACCTGTGACCAACAAACCGGCCGTCATCCACAAGTACACTTGTTGCATTGAACGTTGTAACAGGGTCGATTGAGCCGCTCCAACTTGTGATTGCATCGTATGTGAGGTCCTTTCAAAGAATAGAATTAGATGGTGTGTGTACCTCTATTATGCCACATGTGACGCATAGGACTGTCAGATAGTTGCATAAGTATTCGATGAGTGTATAACTACCGAGTAATCTGCTATCATGGAAGCCATATGACAGATACAAAGACACTGCAACCAACACTCATACTCGCATCTGGCTCGCCACGGCGTTTTGAACTGCTCACCGCCTTGCAGATCCCATTTGTGGTCGCCGTCAGTGATGCCGAAGAGCACGATACACTGCCGGAAGCGCAGTTGTTAGCAGTACTTCCGCCAGTGTCTGTGGCACTCCATGATCACCCGACCATTCGGGCGTGGCGCAAGGGGTATCATGTAGCGCAATCATATGATGAGTCATGCGTGCTCGCCGCTGACACGATTGTGGTGATTGATGGCCAGGTGCTCAACAAACCTATTGATGCCCTGGATGCACATCGCATGCTGCGTATGTTGTCTGGCAAAACACATCAGGTCTACACGGGAATGGCGCTGTTTATGCCACATCGATTGCCAATCTTACATGTGTGCGTCAGTCATGTGACCATGCAGTCACTGACGGATGATCACATTGCCGCCTATGTCGCTACTGGTGAATCCCTTGACAAAGCAGGGGCCTATGGGATTCAGGGAATGGCGGGGACATTGGTCACAGCAGTTGAGGGCAGCTTCACCAACGTAGTCGGATTGCCCCTTCTTGATACCGTGCAGGTACTGGCACATGTGAATATAACGCCAGGATGTAGTGCTGAGACTGCCTACCAACATTGGCGTGGGCAGATGTATTACACGCAAATCCCTCATGGGAGCTACTTATGAGTTATCGGGTGTGTGTGATTGCCAACCATCATGCCGGTCAAGCAGCTGCACAATCGCAGGCCCTGCAAAATGCCTTGGCGCTGTGGCGTACGCATGGCTGGCATGTCGATGAGCGGTATCTGGCAGCCCCTGGTGATGCTGAGCTATTTGCCCGTGACGCGGTTACGCAACAATACAATTTAATTGTGGCTGCTGGTGGCGATGGGACGGTCAACGAGGTAGCGAATGCCATGGTTGGCTCGTCAGTCGTCCTAGCACCGTTACCGATAGGTACGGTCAATGTGTGGGCGCGTGAGGCCGGTTTTTCAATGGATGTGACCGTTGCTGCTCAACAGATCATTGATGGTGTGGTCGGTAAAATGGACGTCGGATTCGCCAATGGACGAGCGTTCTTGTTGATGACCGGCATCGGCTTTGATGCCGAGGTTGTACGCCATTTATATGCCTCGGACAAGCGCAAATTTGGTGTGTTAGCATATATTGGTCGTATTTGGTCAGTGATGTGGGGGTTTCGAAGCAACGTCGTAACCGTCATGCTCGATGACGAGGTTATGCATGTACCGTTATTGATGATGGTAGTCGGTAATACACACCGCTATGCCGGGTTTATCCCGTTTACACCGACCGCACAGCTCAATGATGGTCTGCTTGATGTCAAAATGATGTTCGGACATGAGTTGTATGTCACGGGTATTTTTCGCTTTTTGATGCTGTATATCTATCGCTATCTGCCATGGCTTGATCGGCGAACACTCCTGCGACGTGTCAGGCGCGTGGTCGTAACCGGTGCACCGATGTCGTGGCAAGTAGATGGTGATTATGTGGGTAGTACGCCCATCGAAATATCAGTGCAACCCCGAGCTTTGTATGTTGTGACGACGCCGATCGCAGCCCGTAGACTGCATATCGTGCCGGTTGAAATGGAGCGTGTATGAAGCGTATATTCATGATTGTCATCATGTCGATTGTGCTTGTTGCCTGTGCACAATCGTCCCCTGGGCAAACCACGGAAGATGGCACCGTGATTCCAGTGGCAGATGTGGCACGTGATCCGGCTGTCATTGCCACACCATCATTGCCTGGTCGGCTTCTGTTGGCCAAAGCTGGCAATCTGGTGATGTGGGCAAACGGTAATTTGCAACAGCTTACCGTCAGTGGTGATGCTTGGCACCCTGCGTTCTCACGTGATGGTACACGCATCGTCTTTGTTCGTCGTGGTCAAAGTTATAGCGATATCATGCTAACATCATCGGCTGGTGGTGAAGCCATTCAACTGACTGACAACGGTTCGCGTCATCCCCTCCAAAGCTTTGAACGCATGTATGACTCCATGTGGGCCTTCTACCCCACTTTTACGCCCGACGGCAATCGTATCGCCTACGCATCACAGTACGGTCCCCCTGAAGGTTCGCCGGCTGCTGAATATCGCCTCATCATGTATGTCATGGATGCACGAGCTGGTGCACAACGCACCAGTGCCTATGCTGACGGCACCGGTAATATTGGCCGCATGATTTTTGAGAATGACGGCGACCATGTAATATTCGAGTTCAATCCGGCTGTCGAGGGCGACCCACGTATTTTGCGTTACTCCATCGCGCAAGGTACGTTATCAGTGCCCACAGGTGTGCCCAATCAGAGTTATGACCCGGCATTGTCGCCCGATAATGCACGACTGTACTTTGCCAAACGTGATGATCAAGCCACTGACATTTACATGTTGGCGTTTGGTACGACGACTGCCCAAAAAATCACCACGCTGGGCACCGCCCGCTCACCCGAGATTTCGCCGGATGGCGAGTGGATGGTCTTTTTGGCCATTCCTGAGGGTGCATCGGGCTTCGAACTTTGGGCCCAAAAGCTCAAGGATGGCCTGCCAGATGGCGACCCGGTGCAGATGACGCGCGATCAGCATTTCGATGGTGACTCAGGGATATCGTGGGGGCAATAAACGTCAATGCACATCGTTCATGTCGTGCAACTCTATCATCCGGTTTCGAGTGGTTCAGTACAGTATTTTGTCGAGATTGGTCGCCGTCTCGCCGCTGAGGGTCATACGGTCACGGTGCTGACAACCACCGTCTACGACCTCGAGGCGTTCTGGCAGGCTGGGCGGCGCGAGATTGATGTGCCTTACGAGTTTGATCATGGCTGTCACATTCACCGATTCCCCATTGTGCGCTTCGGCAGGCATCCTCTCATTTACCCCGTCCTGCGCCGTCTGCTCGTCGAGCTGGGGCGTATTGGTGCTCCTATGGCGTGGGTACGTTGGCTCGCTGCGCTCACCCCTAAATCTCCTGCCATGGTTGATTGGCTTACAACACATATCGCTGATATCGACGTCATTCATGTGACGAATGTGACCCTCGACAGCCTCGTACATCCAATTGTGGATCTGGCAGTTGCGCACCACATTCCTGTTATCATGACGCCGTTCATTCATCTTGGCGAGGTGCGCGACCCTGCTTTTGTGCGCTATTACAGTATGCCCCAACAGCTTGATCTGCTCCGACGCAGTCAGGCGGTGTTGACAATGACCACGCGTGAAAAGGACTTTTTGCAGGGTCAGGGCATTGATGCTCAGCGTATGCATGTGGTTGGCGCCGGTGTGACTCCGATTCATCTCCAACATGGCGACGCGGTGGCTTTTCGCCAACGGCACAACATCACTGCGCCAATTGTGCTTCAGGTCGGTGCCATGGCACGTGACAAAGGTACCATCACGACAGTACAGGCGATGCAACAGTTGTGGCAGACAGGTGAAGAGGCTGAGTTGGTCTTGATTGGTGCGCCGCTGAGTCATTTTACGGATTACATGAATCAGCTTCCCCAGGAAATGCGGGCGCGTATTCATGTGCTTGCCTATGCATCTGATGCCGAAAAGCGTGACGCTTATGCGGCAGCTAGTCTCTTTGTGATGCCGTCGCGGACCGATTCGTTTGGCATCGTGTTCCTCGAGGCCTGGGTCAACATGTTGCCCGTTATTGGTGCTGATGCAGGTGGAATTCCCGACGTGATTGACCATAACCACGACGGATTGCTCGTTGAGTTCGATAATGTCGAGCGCCTTGCTGATGCCATTAAGACGCTGTTGCACAATCCTCCATTGGCCCGTTCTTTTGCCCAAAACGGCCACGATAAAGTGCTTTCCACCATGACCTGGGAGCACGTCTACGCCCGCATTCGTACATTGGTGGTGCAGCATGCAAACGCCCCCACTGATCATTGACATTCACCAACATTACCTTCCTGCACTACCAACGTGGTTTGATGAGCCATGGCAATCTGCGTTGTACCACGAATCACGGGTCCAAGGCTATGCCGATGTAGGCCGCGTGATTGGGTCCATGGATTCGGCTGGCATCGATATGTGTGTATGGCAAGGTGAATATGTGGTGCAGATGGCCAACTGTGTCAGCCAAAACGACACCGTCCTAGCGGCGATGCGGCATAATCCGCAACGGTTACGTGCCTTTGCCATGATTCAACCAAATCATCCTGGCGCTATCGACGAGATTGCCCGTTGTGTGGCTGGAGGCATGTGTGGCGTCGGCGAGCTGAACCCGGTGGCGCAGCAGTTTTCGTTGCGCAGTCCAGCGTTTTTGCGCTGTGCTGAGTACTGTGCAATGCATCGCCTGCCTATGCTCTTTCATGTGAACGAACCGGTTGGTTCTGCCTACCCCGGCAAAGTCGATCAGCCGATGTGGGCCTATTATGAGCTGGCAGCGCGGTTCCCTGAGCTGACGATTATTTTGGCGCATTGGGGTGGTGGATTGTGGTTTTATGAGCAAATTCCTAGTGTGCGCCGTGTGCTACGCAACGTCTACTACGACACTGCTGCCTCGTGGCTGACCTACCCCGACACGGCGACTTTGGTGCAGATGGCGATGATGGTTGTGCCCGATAAAGTGTTGTTTGGCTCTGATTTCCCCCTAAAAAAACCGACTGCTGGCGAACCAGATCTTACATCATGGTTTAATGAGGTGCTTGATGCCACTCCCGAATCGTGGCGCTCCGCTGTGTCTGGTGGTGCCGCCCACACCATTCTTGCACAGGCCGGCACCCTGCAACTTCGTCACACACCACCGAGCATGCCCATTGATGAGCGTGCCTCGGTTGTCTGGTTGGTTGATACCTATCCAGCGACGGTTGCTGTGCTTACGCGCTGGCGCATCGATGTGACTGCACACACGCCGTGGTGGCAAAGTATTGCGCATGCCGCAGTGAGTGCTGGTCATCACCCACAACTGCATGCGCAATTAATCGACGAAATTCGTGCTGTGATCGTGTGACAATTACGGCGCACGTGCTCCAATAATCACTGCCTGACCTGGCAGTATCCACGCATCAGCCCCTGGCATCGTGCTTATCACCTGATTAGGCGCATATTGATCAAACACATCTGGAATGCGTTCACGTGTTTGTAGGTCGACATAAATTAGTGTCGGATCAATGCCGAGGGCTGTGAGTGTATCTACCGCCGCCTGTGCATCAAGTCGCTGTAGGTTTGGCATACGAATCGCCCCCTCAACAGGTGGGCCGAATGCGGTAAGCATCTCATTCGTGCATGCAGGGATCATCTTGGCATCGAACGGCAAAATCGGTGGTTGGAGCGTCTCAATATTGGGCACCACCTCCCACGCATAGTCGGTGAGAATGTCAGGTTCATCGGGTGGCAGAATCCAAGTTACCCCCTCGACAATACGGTCTTGTGGGATTGATACACCGTCAGTAGGGAGACACACATTGGTCGTGATGACCGCAGTATCGGTGATTACTCCTGACAGCGGCAGAGAATCGACCAACTTAACCACTTGTGTCTTCTGCATCAGTCCAGCACATGGGTCGTCAGTCAGTTCAGCTGGCGCTTGTACGGTCAAGTCTATTGAAGTGGCGTTATCTCGGGCTGGACCTGGTACGGGGTTCGTGTTCATGGTGCGGGTAAACAACTCGGTGTTGCGGTTGTTAAAAGCACCCGGGAGCGGACAAATAGGCCGCTCTTGTACACCGGCCGGCCGTGAGAAGTTCAGCACAAGTCGATTATTAAACGGCTCTGCGAGCAACGGTTCAAAGCGCCTCTCGTTGAACATGTATTCCATCACATTGCGCCAAATAATACCGCCACCAGTCAAACTTTCGACTTTAGCTGTGGGTTCGTTGTTGTTATTACCCGTCCAGACGCCGACAGTCACGTACGGTGTGAACCCGAGTGCCCAGGCGTCACGCCAGTCGTTGGACGTACCTGTTTTGACGGCTGCAGGACGACTCAGTTTGAGTGGACTGTTCAATCCCCAAATTGCCTGACGCGCATTATCATCGCTCATCATGTCAACAATGATGCTAACGAGTTCTGGGTTAATGCTGGCTGTGACTTGCGGGCGCGTGTACTCGAGAATCACGGTTCCTTGGTTATCGACAATTTTGAGAATAGCTTCAGGAGCGAAATAGCGCCCTTCACTCGCCAGTGTGTTGTAGGCGGCCGTCAACTCAAGCGGAGTGACCTCGCCACCACCGAGTGTCAGTGCGAGACCATAGAACCCTTCGCCACGTTGGAACGATGACAATCCTGCGCGTTGCAATAGCCCAATTGTATGTCCGACGCCTGCGTAGCGTAGTGCCTCGATGGCAGGCATATTCAACGAATTGGCTAGTGCTTGGCGCATGCGCAACGGACCGTTGAACTTGCCGTTGTAGTTATTTGGTTCGTACTTTTGGTCATCAATAGATGGGTAGCTTCTTTTGATATCCCAAAAGACCGTCGCTGGAGTTAAGCCGCGTTCCATGGCCGAGAGGAGCGTGAACGGTTTGAGCGCTGATCCAGGTTGACGGAGGCTTGTGGCGACGTTGACTTGGCCATCAAGCACGTTGCCTTCGTATTCCGCGTTGTTCGTAGGGATGACCTTGTTATAGTCGACACTGCCAACCATGGCCAAGATTTGCCCGGAGTTTGGTTGCATCACCACGACTGCCGCGTTATTAATGTTGCGCTCTTGGAGCTCGCCGATGCGCTCTGTCGCGAAGCGTTGAGTCGCACGTTGTAGGTCTAGATCGATGGTAGTGTAAATTGAGTAGCCGAGCGTGGCAAATTGGGCGCCGTATTCAGCTTCAAGCAGTTTACGCACATAAAAGACGAAGTGTGGCGCATTAATTGGCACTTCGGGGCCAGCAAAGACTAAATCTTCACGGGCCGCTGCGACTGCTTCGGCTTCGGTCACGTAGCCGTTCTCGACCATCTGACGTAACACGGCAATCTGACGCCATTTGGGCAAACTCGTATTATCGCCGAGGTCATAACCGGGTTTGAGCCAGCCTTTTTGTAACGTGATGCCGGGGATAATGTTGTTGCTGGTGTGTAAGTATGGGTCATACACATTAGGAAGCTGTGGCATACCTGCCAAAAACGCTGATTGATGGAGCGTCAAGTTGGCGGCAGTTGTTTTGAAATATGTGTTAGATGCGGCCTCAATGCCGTAGGCGAGATTGCCGTAGTAGACCTCATTGAGGTACAGCTCAAGAATCTCATCTTTGCTGTACTGGTTTGACATCTCTTGTGCCAGCACGATTTCGACGATTTTACGTCGGACACGCGTCTCGAGATCAAATGCACGCTCTTGTTCGGTAAGAACGACCTGTTTGATAACTTGTTGTGAGATGGTTGATCCACCACCAACAATTGACCCGGCAGTCAGACTGCCAAATAATCCACGGGCAATACCGACGTAGTCGACACCTGGGTTGGTATAGAATGTTTTATCTTCAATCGAAATTGTGCCGTTAATGAGGTTTGGTGAGATGCGTTGTAACGGCACTTTGGTGCGTTTGCCGTCGCCAAAAAACTCGTATAACACTTGGCCATTGCGGTCGTATAAACGGCTCGTCTCAAACGAAGTGCGACCTTTGATGCTTTCGAGACGAGGAATTAACGAGGCCGTCAGTGAAGAGTACGCCACAAACGCCAAGGCGATGCCAACGAACCCGATAAGGACAAATGTCGATAAACAACCGACCAGCAACCGCGGAATGATTGATGGTTTGACGACCTGTTTGCGACGACGCTTACTAATTGGATATGAGCTTTTATCAACAGCCTGATTGCGGCCACGAGATCTATGTGATGATTTTGATGCCATGTATTGCTACTCCAACCGGTGAAAAACACCGCTGTCATTGTACCATGGAGGCTAGGAAATGCGTAACCAATACACTCCTGTCTACGAAATTGTCGCTCAAATTCCATTCGGTCGTGTGACAACCTATGGCACGATTGCACGCGTTGTGCCAGTTCCACGTGGTGCGCGTGGGGTTGGTTGGGCTCTCGCTCAAACGCCTGCAACCCAGCTCATTCCATGGTGGCGCGTGGTCTCCGCCACTGGGCGTATCACGTCACCCAATGCCTATGAACAGTACGACCGCTTGCTAGCCGAAAATGTTCCTATGCTAGCTGAATTGCACGTCAATTTATCAGCTGTGTTGTGGCATCCTGTGCCACAATAGCTCAGGAGAGTCTGTGGTACTATGGGGCATCGCACATTCACCTGGGGACAAGAGGTTTTTGCATGGCACTCATGTCGTTAGCCAATCGACGTTCATTGCGTTTTTTGGCGCTGAGTCAGGCTGGTCTTTTTGCTGCGAACGGCCTGACAGTGCCGTTAATGGTCAATCATTTTGGTGCTCTTGGTGCTGGCCCCGCATTAGTTGGACTCATGTTCGCCGCGTCGCAATTAGGATCACTAATAGCGCCGTATTTATGGGGTGTGCGTTCTGATCAAATTGGCCGGCGCCGTCCGATTATTTTTATTGCGCTTATCATTTCATCACTCGCATTACTAACTATTTCACTCACCCAAACAGTCTGGGTGGTGATGATTGCCCAATTGTTGCTCGGCATCGCTGGTGCAGGGTTTAATGCAGGTAGTCTGGCACTCGCCGGCGATTTAATCGAGGATGCAAGTTCACGGGGGCGTGTGCTCGGCTTTTTCCGTACGACTGGTTCATTGGCGTTTGCAATCACCGCTGTCGGTGGTGGATTTATTGCTGATGCATTTGGCCTGTGGGCTCCCATTTTGTTAGCAAGTATCATGCAAGCGCTCGGCTGTCTTGCGACATTTGGCATCAACGAGGTGGCGAAACCAGTAGATGACATAACTGTCGTGCCATCTGCGCAACCCATGCCTCCAGCGAATCCTCAATTCTCGCGGGGTGCTACGATTGCCTTTTTTGTGGTGGTCTTCACATGGTTTTATGGCATGGGGGCAGTTGCCTGGCAGTGGCCGGCGTTCATGAAAACGCTGGAATACTCGCAAAGCTCGATTAGCGCGTTATGGGCACTTGCCGCACTCGGTGAGGTTCCCGCGTTGACGATTGCGGGGTTGCTCGCTGATCGGTGGGGGCGTCGCCCGCTGTTAATGGCCGGTTTAACCGGTCAGGGCATTATCTACATACTTTATCAGTTTGTCGCATCAACATGGGGTATTGTGCCGTTGCAGATGATTCGTTCGTTGACATTCTCAAGCTACGAGACGCCTGCTTTGCTCGTGGCAACCGAGATGGGCTTGCGCCAACGCCGTGGTCGACTCGCAGGCATGTATCACACGATTGCGGCACTCGGTGGGGTGGTTGGTGCCACTATTT
>Ga0315901_10009160_pt1 | contig 11419 bp, 9 predicted proteins | sample LakEriMetagenome_10_FD_203761 | JGI IMG/M metagenome (GOLD analysis project Ga0315901, IMG submission 203761) | Freshwater fungal communities from buoy surface, Lake Erie, Ohio, United States - Buoy 2 MA116 | ecosystem: Environmental > Aquatic > Freshwater > Lake | place: USA: Lake Erie, Ohio...
TCACTATTAGAAGGTATTGTTGGTGGTGGCGGTGGTGGAAGTGGAGATATAACTTCTGTAACTGCTGGAACTAATTTAACTGGTGGCGGTACTACTGGCGCAGTAACATTAAATCTTGCAGACTCAGTTTCTCTAAATACCATAACAGCATCAAACTATGTTGGATTGCCAATAAGTCTCTCAGTTTCTGGAACAAGTACAGATGGTGTATCTTTTGATAACAAGGTATCAAAAATAACTTTTGATAGCACTACTGGTCTTCATGTATCGCAATCTGCAACAAATGAAATACAAGTTTCAATTGATTCACACTATAAAAACATAGTAGTCAACGGACAAACTACTTTATCAGCAACAGGATCAGATACTTTAGAGATACGTGGTACTAACGGATTAAACGTTACAACTTCTACAACAGATAGTAATTCTAATGGTGTAAATAAAGAATTAGTAATTAGTGGTTTTGCTTTATCTTCTTCAATCAATGAATTAAATGCAAAACAATTCCCATCTTCAAGCGATGGAGTTCCTTATTATAATTCAACGTCAACTCCATCTATATTGGCCCCACCATCAAGTAATAGAGGAATTTATGTTCTTGGTTGGTCCAATAACCAACTTGCTTGGGTTGTTGCTAGTGTGGCAATTTCGTTTACTTCAGTACAATTTGCAGAAATTGCCGTTGAAGGTTCCACTTCTGTTGCAACTGAAACTATATACATACAAAACGGGACAATATCATAATGAGTTTAGCACCTTTAACTTTTAAGTATATTGGTAATTTCTTATCACCAGCACTAACAACATCTGGTACTTTGGCTGCAATAAACAATGCATTTCGTAGCACAACATATGCAGATGGAACTACAAGAATAACAGGTTCTGGAATTGCTTGGACACCACAAACACAAGTTTCATCATCAACAATAACAGCAGTTGCACTAACACCAGTATCTTCAACGTTAAGTCATAAAATGATATATGCTGGTGCTGGCGCAAATGCAGGTACAATGATAGGAACAGAAGCATGGAGTGCAAACAATAGATTGTTTTATGGTCTTTGTAAAAATGCTGGTGCTTTTTCTACCTATTCTAGTTCTGCTCCTTTTACAACAGGTCAATTTTCTGGTTATTTGGGAGCAGCAAACGCAACACAAGTAACAAACGTACACGCATTTGAGACACAAGATTCTGTCTTTGTAATGTGCGAAACATCTACCAAAGCAGTATATATGTCTTATGGTGGTGCAATTATAGACCCAGAAACATCAAATGCATCTTGTGCAGAAAGTGATGGTAAAATCTATGGCTTGTGTTCAACAGGATATGCACTTGCTGGTGGTATTTCTATATCTGCATATGCAAACAGCACTCTTCTTTATTTTGATGGTGGTGCAGGCGGAACTAAAAATTATATTATGACTTTTGGAACTTCTTCTGTTGTTGCTGCTTATAGAGCAAATGGTCTTGGCGCAACAACTACTACTGTATTAAGAAACACAGCAAATGAATACGTTCAACTACCATTATATATGATGAAAAATGATGGTACTACATTTTATGGTAGATTAAGAGAAGTTCTCATGTTTACACAAGGCTTGAACAACACAAAACTTGTTGCTTCTAGTGTACCAAGTGGATATGTGGTTGGTGCAAATTCAACTACTGTTGGTCAAGCAATATTATTAAAGGCATAAAAATGGCAACAATAAAAGATTGTATCTTATCGTTTTTAACAAACGAAAACATTGAAATAACAAAAGTTAAAATAACTAAGTTGTATCAATATCAACCAACAATTGAAGTGAACAACAAAACGATTGTTGTTGAACTATATGAAGCAGAATATGATGAAGAAGTTTGTGAGTTTTATGATGTAAACAACACTCTTGTTCACAAAGCAAAAGGTTTTAGTTCTCTAATATAAAACAAAATTGGTATTTTGTAATAAAGAACACTATTTATTTTGAATAACCATAATTGGAGAATATTTAATGTCTTTGCTTGATGAAGCCATAGTAGATGCTATTACACTTAAAGAAGCCGCATTAAAAAATGCAGAGGCAATGGTATTGGAAAAATACTCAGTTGACGTAAGACAAGCATTAGAAAATCTTCTAAACGAACAAGAAGATTTGGGTGCTAGTGATTTGGGTGTTGCGCCAACAGTTCCAAACATAGGTACAGTACCAAGCGAAGAAACAAACATAGTTGATGATCTTCCTTTTGCTTTTAAGGATAGAAACTCAAAAGGCATCCAAGACAAAGAAAAACTCTGTGATAATCAACCATGCCCAGAAGATGAAGAGCAAGTTGAAATTCCATTAAAGAATATCGCAGAAGCACTTAACATTAAATTAAATCGTGTTCAAAAAGATACAAACGTTTTTGAAGTTGATAAAAACGAATTATTAAATGTGTTTGAAGAATTGACAGTAGATGCAAGAGTTGTTCCACACGGACACGTTTATCTTGCAACACAAGCAGAAATCGAACATGCTTTTGATATTGCCAATGCAAAGAAAGTCCAAATCGATAAAGAAATGGAAGAAGAATATGGCAAAGTCAAAAAAGAAAATAAAGAATTAAAAACAAAAGTTTTATCTTATCACAATAAGATGAAAGAGTTAGTTCCAGTAGCAGAAGCATTAGCCAACAAAGTTGAGCAATACGAAGCCGCTGTACAAACTCTTCAAGAGAAACTTGACAATTTAACATTATCAAATGCCAAGTTACTCTATAAAAATCGCGTTTTAAGCAACCCCTCCTTGAATGAGCGACAAAAGAATAAGATTGTCGAATCGCTTACTAACGCAAAAACAATAGAACAAGCAAAAGTAATTTATGAGACACTTCAAAGCACAACGCAAGGTGCAAATACTGCATCTGGACCAAAATCGTTGAGCGAAGCAATCGAAAGAAATTCAATGTCTATTGCAGAGAGAATAGATCGCAATTCAGTAACATCACCTGTTATTGATAGAATGCAAATTCTCGCAGGTATTAAATCAAAAAATAAATAACATTTAAGGAGTTATTATTATGTCTATTATTCAAAAATTAACAGAAGGCATGGTCCACAGAGACTTACGCAAAGAAGGTCATGCTCTTCTTCAAAAGTGGGAAAAAACTGGCCTTCTTGAAGGCATCACCGACGAAAGAACTCGTCACGGCATGGCTCGTTTGCTTGAAAACCAAGCCAAAGAACTTCTCCGTGAATCCTCAACAATGGCTGCTGGCGATGTTGAAGGTTTTGCTGCCGTAGCATTTCCAATCGTCCGTAGAGTATTCGCTGGCTTGATCGCAAACGACCTCGTTTCCGTTCAACCAATGTCACTCCCAAGCGGTCTTATCTTCTTCCTTGACTTCAACATTTCCTCAACAGCAGGATCTGGACCAAGATTAGGATATGCTGCTGGTGACTCCGTATACGGTGGTGGTGTTCTCGGTCAACAAATCACAGGCGGTGTTAGTTTAACTGGTGCAAACGTTGAAAAAGGTTTCTACAACCTTAACAACGGCTACACCTCACCAACTGGTTCTGCTACTGGTTTGACAATTACAGTAGTTGCTTCTGGTACAGTAACTGATGGTGGTTACCCATTGTTTGAAGCTACTTCAACAGATGCATACGAACTTGCAAACTTATTAAGATTCGACGCAGACTTAGTAAGTGGTTCAGCATTCGCAGTTGGTACAATCGGTCTTTCTTCACTTACTGCACAACAATTCAATGTTAAAGACTTTGTTACTGTAACACTTACCTCTTTGGGTAGTGGTCGCCAAGCTCGTCGTCTTACTAGAATTGACCCAACTGATTCAAGCAAAGTTTTGTTTGTTGTCGAAGGAACTGGTTCAATGACCGCAGCAAATTGTAATACTGCACTTGCCGCTGTTACTGCTTGTACATTCACAATCACAGACGACTTCTCTGGAACTCCAGCAGCAGGTACAACCAATGCTCTTGGCGCAGTAGTTGGTACTGATTCATGGGGTCTTGAAGGTAACACCGCAATCCCAGAAATCGATATCAAAGTCGATTCTGTAAGCGTTACTGCTATCACCAAGAAAATGAAAGCAAAATGGTCCCCAGAACTTGGACAAGACCTCAATGCTTACCACAACTTGGATGCAGAAGTAGAACTCACATCAATCCTCTCCGAGCAAATCGGTCTTGAAATTGATCGTGAAATTCTTGAAGACCTTATCAAAGGTGCAACCGCTGGAACCTTCTACTGGTCTAGAAGCCCCGGCCTCTTCGTCAATAAACTTACTGGCGTAGAAGTTGGTGCATCTGCCAAGGCTCCAGACTTTACTGGTAACGTCAGCATGTGGTACGAAACCCTCATTGAAACAATCAATGACGTTTCTGCTCAAATCCACAGAAAGACATTACGTGGTGGTGCAAACTTCCTCGTATGTGGTCCAGAAACCGCTTCAATTCTTGAAATGACTGCTGGTTTCCGTGCTCGTATCGCAGTAGATGATGACAAGGGTGAAGTTGGTGTACAAAACGTTGGTGCAATCTCCAAGAAGTTTGACGTATACGTTGACCCATACTTCCTCCGCAACGTCATCCTCGTCGGTCGTAAGGGAAGTTCCTTCCTTGAAAGCGGCTTCGTATATGCTCCATACGTACCACTCCAAGTCACTCCAACCATCTTTGGTATCGAGGACTTCGTACCACGTAAGGGCGTTATGACCCGTTATGCCAAGAAGATGATCCGTCCAGACTTCTACGGTTTGGTCGTCATCCGTGGCTTATTCGGTGAGTCCGGCGCTTAATAGTTAAACGCTATTAGCAAAAGAAACCCCTCGGTAGAAATATCGGGGGGTTTCTTACTATTTAATATGTTAGTTATCCAATAGGAGGATTTTTATTATGGGTTCTAAATTTAGCGTTTCAAGAATGAGAAAAGAACTTGCAGCACAAACAATGACAAGCGTAACAGTTTCTGCTGATAGTACATTTCAATCTGGTTTAGTTTTGTCCGATGTTGGAACTGTAGCAGCATCTGGTTCAAGTGTTTCATCTTCTGCTGCAATTGTAAGCCATGTTACTATGGTTACTGCTGCCGATGGTACAAAAGGTGTACAACTTCCAGCAGCAACAAATGGTGAAGTTTATGTAGTTGGAAATATTGTTTCCAATCAAACATTGAAACTCTATCCAAGCACAGGATCAGCATTTAATGGTTTCGCACCAAATGCTGCACTTAACTTAACTGGAAGTCAAGGTGCCGTATGTGTATATGCTTCTTCAAGTGTTGGTGATAAATGGATTGTTGCATGGGGTGGAAACGCCTAATCTAAACTAAAACTTTAGTTTATGTTTTATGAGAGCCCCTTTCCAAAAGAAAGGGGTTTCTTTTATTATAAACTATTTATTGTATGGCTGTTCCTACCTTAACTCCTGCCAGCACATTAAGTGCTGTTGTGCTTCCTTCTGCTGGTAATCTTGCTGATGTTCCATCTGCATTACCATTTGGTATTTATTCTAATTCTGCTGCATTTATATCTGGTGCTGCTGATGAAGTAGCATATGTGTACAAGAAACTTGGTGGTGATGTTCTTGATATTGAACTAACAACTGGCAATGTTTATGCAGCATATGAAGAAGCAGTATTAGAATATTCTTATCTTGTCAATTTACATCAAGCAGTAAATGCTTTACCATCAATGCTTGGTAAATCAACAGGCTCATTTGATCAAGATGGCGAGATAACAAATGCATTATCAGCATCAAATGTTGCATTAAAGTATCCTAAATATTCTCTTGATTTTGTTAGAAACTTTGGAAAAGCATATGCACTTGAAGGCGGTTTGTCATCAAACGATCCAATATATTCAGCATCATTAAGTACGATTGTTGATATTCAAGATTATGATTTGCAAGACATAATTGAATCTGCTTCCGTATCTGGTATTGATGTTGATGGAAATAACGTACCATATGCAGGAAAAGTAGGATCAAAGAAAGTTATTATTAGAAGAGTTTTCTATAGAACACCACAATCAATGTGGAGATTTTTTGGTTACTATGGCGGATTAAATGCTGTTGGTAATCTTTCATCTTATGGTCAATATGCTGATGATAGTTCGTTTGAGGTTATTCCAACATGGCAAAACAAACTTCAAGCAATGGCATTTGAGACAGCAATTTATACAAGAAACTCTCATTATTCATTTGAGATCAAAAACAATAAGTTAAGATTATTTCCAGTTCCAAATATCGCAACTCCTCAAAACTTCTGGGTTGAATTCTCTATTCCATCCGATCCTTGGACAGAAAGCGAGACAGGAATTGATACTGGTGTAAATGGTGTAAACAATATGAACACTTTGCCATTTGCAAATATACCCTATGAAAGCATCAATTCAATTGGTAAACAATGGATACGTAGATATGCACTTGCAGTATGTAAAGAAATACTAGGTCATATTCGTTCTAAGTTTGCAACTATCCCAATTCCCGGTGAAAATGTTACACTAAACGGACCAGCATTGCTAACCGAAGCAACAACTGAAAAGAAAGAATTGCGAGATGAATTAAAAACAATTCTTGCCGAAATGACATATCCAAAGATTATTGAACAACAAGGTGCTATGTCGGACAATCTTCAAAAGGTTGGACAAAAAATACCATCCTTGATATTTGTGGGATAAAATAAATGCAAAGACCAATAGACGCTAAAAAATTTACATTACCTTTATCACCATCAAAATTAGAAACTATTGATTATGCTGTATATGATTGGCTAAATGATAGAATAAATGTTAATCTATTATCGCATGAAGGATATAAAAAAGTTCCTATCATTTGGACTTCAGCAGAAAGAGCATTTCAAAGCAAAAACAACAAAGACTTAAGAGATGATGCTGGTAGATTAATTCTCCCTTTGATTTCTGTTGATAGAACAGGTACAAGTCCTGCTGCAAACTTTAGAGGTAAATTTCAAGCATCAATACCATCTAAGTTTGATTATTACAATGGTTCTGGTGTTATATCGATTGATAAGTTAATTCAACAAGCAAAAACAACAGAATTTGCAAATGCTGATGTTTTTAGAAAAGCACAACAATTCAACCAAAAGTCAAAGAATAAAAAAATAGTATATGAAATAATATCTGCACCTATTCCTGTACACGTAAAATGTTCTTATACAATAACGTTAAAAAGTTATTACTTAGAACAAATGAATAGTATGATAACTCAGTTTGTTGCTGTTAATGGACAATCAAGAGTGTTTTCCATACGTCGTGATGGACATAGTTATGAATTATTATATCCAACTGATTCTATTGTCACACTAAATAATAATGTAAAGAACATGCAAAATAATGAAAGAACATATATGTCCGAAATTAAGTTTGATGTTTTGGGATATATATTTTCTGATACAGACCAGAGTGACACACCAAATATTATTATAAGAGAAACAGTTGTTGAATTTAAGTTACCAAGAGAAAGTGTTATTATTAATACACTTAAATAAAACAATGGTATTTTAATAATTTTGTAACTATTTACTTCCAGATATTTAAATAAACATAGGAGTCCTCCAAGCATGTCCGCATCAAGAATCCGTTTCGTTTCTCCCGGAGTTTACATATCAGAATTAGATATGTCTGTTGTTCCAGCAGATGAGGTTGGAGTTGGCCCAATTATCATTGGTAGATCACAACACGGACCATCAATGCGACCAGTACAAGTTGCTTCTTATGAGGATTTCGTTCAATCATTTGGTGAGCCTATTCCCGGTAATATTGGTGGCGATGTTTGGAGAGAAGGAAACTATGCTGCACCAACCTATGCACCATATGCTGCTCAAGCATATTTAAATGCTGGCGTTGGTCCTGTTACTTTCTTCCGTATCACAGGTAAGCAATCACCAAGCGCAACAACTGCTGGAAAAGCAGGATGGCAAACCACAGCAGCAACAGCAAGCGCAACAGTTGCATCAAATGGTGGTGCATATGGCTTGTTTGTATTTGCACAACAAGTATCTGCTGTGCCAGTAACTGGTACTCTTGCAGCAGTTTGGTACATCAATAATGGTGGCTCAATTTCGCTTTCTGGAACACTTAGAGGTGGAGCAGTTCAAGTAACAGGTTCTTCAATCATAGTTGGCGCAACTGGCAATAATGCTGAGTTTACTGCCATAATAAGAGATGCATCTGGCAATCAAGTAACAAAAACTGCTTTCAACTTTGAGCCAAGTTCGGATTTATACATAAGAAAAGTTTTCAATACAAATCCAACATTTGTAAACTCCAATGTAACAACAACTGCTAACAGAGAAATCTATTGGTTAGGTGAAACATTTGAAAGATCAATTGCAGAAGTTGTTGGTCCTGTCTCTACCTTAACTGCCAATTATGGATTTGGTATGATACTTGCATTGCAAAGTGGTTCTTCCAACAAAGGCAATATGAGAATGGAATCACAAGCAGCAGAAACTGGCTGGTTCATTTCTCAAGACCTTACAAGCAATACTAGTTCTTACAATCCAGTTGATATGGCTAAATTGTTCAAATTTGTTGCTATTGAAGAAGGTGAATGGTCGCAAAAGAACGTAAAAGTTTCTTTGGCCAACATCAAAGCAGCAGCATATCCAGATATATATCCATATGGCTCATTTGATATTGAAGTAAGAAGTGCATCCGATCTTGATAAATCAAGAGGTGTTTTAGAGACATTTACCGCAGTAAATCTTGATCCAAACTCGGAAGATTATATCGCAAGAAAAATTGGTGATAAATATTACGAGTGGGATGATGCTAACGAAAGATTAAATGAATTTGGAAACTACGATAACAAATCCAAATACATTAGAATTGTTATGAACGAGGATGTTGATGCTGCTGCAACCGATGCACGTTACCTTCCATTTGGTATTCTTGGTGGTATGAAGTTCAAGGGATTTACAGTATTCTCTGGCAGCGCATATGCTTCAACATTTGGTTCATCAACATCTGCTTCAACACAATTTACAGATGTTTATGCAAAAGGTAATGCAGGTATCGCTGATACTGCTGGAAACGCAAACTTGTTCGTCAACACAGGTCCAGTAGCATTTACTGGTTCTTTCGTATTCCCATCATTTGCAACCCGTGCTGATTATACAGACCACGGAATAAGAAATGTTAAAAAAGCATACTTTGGTGCAGATTATCAAACATCCGACACAAGCGTTGTTTTCGACAGAGGTATAAGCGATCTTGCTTTCCCATTGCCACCAGAGTTCTCCACATTTGACAACACATCATCTGCTACTCAATACTCTTATAAATTCTCTCTTGATGACTTAATCGTTACAAGAAATGCAGTTGGAGCAGTAACTGGTGTTTCATACACAGAAGGTTCAAGAGTTGCAGGTACTTCTGCTACCGCACTTTCTGGTGGTTACTCTTATGTTTTACAAAACGACGTACTTCCTAAATTCACCGTAGCACTTTATGGTGGTTATGATGGTTTCGATATAAAAGAAAAAGAACCAATCGTTAACAATAACATCTTAGATGGTGCTACCGAAACAACAAGTTATGCTTATTACTCACTACAAAGAGCATTAGACACTATTGACGATGTTGACTTTGTTGAGTGTAACTTGATTACAATGCCCGGTGTCACCAATACTACATTGACTGAAAACTTAGTTGAAGTTTGTCAAGAAAGAGGTGATGCATTAGGTATTATCGATGTTGAAAACGATTACGTTCCTGTCTATGAAGATATCTCACTTGATGCTTCAAGCAGAAGACCAGATCCACAAGAAGCAGCAGACAACTTAGTTGATAGAAGCATCAACTCAAGTTATGGTTGCGCTTTCTACCCATACGTCAAAATTCAAGATGATGCTGTCAAACAACAATTGTTTGTACCACCATCCGTCATTGCTCTTGGAACCTTTGCAAGTTCCGAGGCAGCAAGCGAAGTATGGTTTGCACCAGCAGGCTTCGTTAGAGGTGGAATTTCAGCAGGAGCCGCAGGCTTGAACGTAATTGGTATTTCATACAGATTAAATGCTGATGAAAGAGATGAACTTTACGAAGCCAACATAAATCCAATTGCTTCTTTCCCATCCGAGGGTTTGGTTATATATGGCCAAAAGACACTACAAGTAACACCATCTGCACTTGACAGAATTAACGTTCGTAGATTAATGTTATATGTCAAGAGAGAAATAACAAAGATATCAAAACAAATTTTGTTTGAGCAAAACGTTGAAGCAACTTGGGCTGAGTTTAGCAACAAAGCAAATATATTCTTAAGAAATGTTGCTTCCCGTGGTGGTCTTACAGATTACAGAGTTATTCTTGATAATACTACAACAACACCAGATTTGATTGATAGAAATATTATGTACGCCAAAGTATATATCAAACCAGCAAGATCAATAGAGTTTATTGCAATTGACTTTATCATCACACGCTCTGGTGCGACATTACCAACATCACCAGCATAATTTATTAGATTTTTAGATTTTTATAAATTGATACTATTTAGGATATAAGGGAGAAATTAAACAATGCCATTCTGGAGTGCTGTTAACGGAACAAGTCATGATCCAAAAAGACAATCAAGATTTAAGGTATCTATTCCTGCCTTAAATAATAAAGAGACTGTGTGGTATGCTAAGTCTTGTACCAAGCCCGCCGCTGAAGTTAAAACAGCACAACACAGATTTCTAAATCATACGTTTAATTATCCCGGTTCAGTTACTTGGAACGATGTTGATATTGAGTTAGTAGATCCAACTGATCCAGTTGATGCAGCAGCATCATTAGCACAACTTTTGGCTTTTATGGGCTATCAAATTCCAAGTGGCGAGTCAAATTTGATCAATATTTCTAAAAGAAAAGCAACTACTGCTCTTGGTACAATAACTATATCTCAAATAGATGATCAAGGACAGCCAATAGAACAATGGACGTTAAATCAAGCATTTGTTAAAAAATTTGATTGGGGTTCATACAAATATGATAGTGATGACTTAAATACGTTAAAATTAACAGTTACTTACGATTGGGCTTCTTGTATAAAAGAAGCAAAGAGTCTTGATCCTGCTAATCAATCTAATGCAGTTAGTGTTAACGATTCCAAATCATACTGGAAAGATACAAGTAGCGACGACACATTAATATAAAAATAATAGAGGTGTATATTGCGTAATAATGGTGATAGATTTAATCAATCACCAGATGTTCCCCACGATCAATCAGTACCAAGCACAACATTAGAATTTGTTGTACCTACTGAGTTTGTGGAAATACCATCTGGTGGTGAGTTTTACCCTGCCGGTCATATTCTACATAAACAACAACAAATAGAATTTAGACATATGACTGCAAGAGAAGAAGATTTATTAACTTCTCAAACACTAATCAAGAAAGGCATAGCAATTGACAAGATGTT
>Ga0315901_10009161_pt1 | contig 11418 bp, 8 predicted proteins | sample LakEriMetagenome_10_FD_203761 | JGI IMG/M metagenome (GOLD analysis project Ga0315901, IMG submission 203761) | Freshwater fungal communities from buoy surface, Lake Erie, Ohio, United States - Buoy 2 MA116 | ecosystem: Environmental > Aquatic > Freshwater > Lake | place: USA: Lake Erie, Ohio...
CAGACCTTCGACCGCACGGTGAAGCGGCTCGGACTCCCCAAGATCCGGCTGCATGATCTACGCCACACCCACGCCACGCTCGGCCTCGCGGCCGGCGTCCACGTCAAGGTGATCTCGGACCGACTCGGCCACGCGACGACGAGCTTCACCCAGGACGTGTACATGCACGCCATCCCCGCGGTGGAGGAGGACGCCGCAGATCAGATCGCGCACATCGTGTTCAAGGGAACCAGCGCCCCTGAACAATCGGACGAGGCCACAGCTAGTCAGGGCCATGCCTCGCCGGCAGGCGGCGATGCTGAAGGCGACAACCGGTCGCCCGATGAATCGTACGATGAGTCCGATGGTCGCTGAGCGAGCGACGGTACTCATCACCGTCAAGGCATCTCCTGAGATCGGACGCACACACGGCGAGACGGTGTGCGTCGCCGGCATTCGCCTCGACGGCGACGACTATCGCTGGATCCGACTGTTCCCGGTGCAGTGGCAGTGGTTTTGGCAGGGCGAGCATCCCAAGTACCAGGTGATCGAGCTCGAGATCGACAAGCACGACAAGGACCAACGACCGGAGTCGTATCGGCCACGACTCGATACGACGGCCGTGCTCGACCAGCTCCCTGCGGGCAAGCGGCGCGCCGAAGTGCTCAACCGGTTACCTCAGTACAGGATGTGCGACCTCGTCGCGGCGAAGGGTTGGGCGCGCCCGTCCCTGGGGTTGGTCGTCCCGCGCGAGATCACCGGCTTCACCCGCGAGGACCACACCGGCGACACCGCCCACGCGGCGAAGATGAACCGGGCCGCCCAGGGCAGTCTTCTGGCTCAGGGTGCCCCGAAGCTCGAGTTCTCGCCGTTCACGTTCAAGCTTGCGTACCGCTGCCAATCGGCCTCGTGCCGCGGTCACGAACAGAGCATCGTCGACTGGGAGATCTCCGAGGCGTGGCGGAACTGGCGTCGCAGTTACCCGACCGACTACCTCGATCGGATCGAAGAGAAGTGGCTCAGCCTGGTCGACCCAGCGCGTCTGCCGGCGCTGTACGTGGGCAACCAGCACCAGGCACCGCAGGGCTTCCTTGTGCTCGGCATCGCCCGCGACGTCACGCCGGTCGAACCGACGCCAGTGGGTCCCGGTCCAGGAGATACCGCGCCACGATCGAGCGATGGCACGAGCACGGATCCGCCTCGAAGCACAGAAGGCCGACTGTTCGATCTCTGAGCATCGCGTCGACCCGGTCGAGCGCCGCTGACCCGTTGCGGTCAAGGTGGGCTTCGAAGGCGGCGACGCTGTCCGGGCGTTGCTCTCGGAAACCGTCACGGTTGTCTCGGGGGTTGCCGAGCGTCGGCTCATGCACGTAGGTGATTCCCCGCGCCTGCAGCTTCTCCGCCAGCGCACGCTTCGACAAGCCGCGCTTGCGGCTGATCGCGTTCTCCCGAACATCCACCAGCACCGAGACCCCTGCGTCGACCAAAGCGTCGACGAGCTCATCAACGCTGCGGCCCTCGTAGCCGACGGACACGATCGTCGAAGGTCGCGTCAACTTGTGCGCGGTCCCGAGGGACACATCCGCCGCTTCGGCGAGGTCGGTGAGCGTCTCACGCTTCGAGCGCAGCGCTCGGATCAGCCGATTGCGCTCGATCTCCGCCTCGTTCAGTCGCTGTGCCGCTTCCCGAAGGGGATCAAGGGTGGGTCGTGCTGCCATACATCACCCACACTTTCAGAAATTGAAAGCCAACGCGAATCGGCGCGAGAAGTTGGTGTGCGAGCTACTCATCGAGCACCCACGTCTGCCATGCGACGCCCAACCGGGGTCGATCAACGATGGCCTCGTCATCGGTCGGTTGCTCCACCACGCCCATCCGCCGAATCGCCTGATCGATCCAGGCCGCCCGCACGGTCGGTTCGATCGCCGCCAGCGCGTCGGCTGACATCACATGCAGCACTCCGCTACCGACCATGGTCTGCGATCGCCACCCCTTCTGGCGCAGGTGCTTGCGAATCGCCTTGCGGAGATCCTCGAGGAACTCGCCTGGCACACCGGTCACCCACGCAGACCCGAAGGCCTCGACCTTCTCGCCGATCACCGAGACGAGCACGCCGATCCCGGGCAGCGACCCGGACCGCGGGAACCAGGTGTCGACCACCCGAAGGCACGACCGACACGTCGGCGTCAGCTCGATCTCCTGCCAGCGCCGGAACGTACCCGCCTCGCCGGCGGCCATCTCGTCCCACGCTCGACCGCACAACGTTGTCGGCTTCCACGCCGTGTCCAGGAGACGGTCCAGCAAGGCATCGAGTCGGTCGTCGTCACCGCCCCGGTCCAACGCGTCCGCCAATGAGTCCGGCAGTGCCCGGCGAGTATCGAGGGCGGCGCGGGCGGCCGAGTCGCTCGTCGCTTCGCACAGGTGCGTCTCGAACCCACCGCCGACCTCGACGAGCAACAGCCGGTGACCAAGCACCACCAATGTGTTCAAGACCTCATCGGTCATCGCGGACTCCTCCACCACCATCGTCGCACCTCCAACAGCGACCAAACGCGACAGCGACCACAACTCCCCAACCATGCCGTTGGAGGTGGTAGCGGCTTCGATTCGCCTCGTCGGCGATCTCGTCACGAGACACTGGGTCCCTACTCGCCGTCGGGCTCCGACCCGACAACGTCGCCGAGGCAATCCATCGACTACGCCCAGTGGGGGCGTCGACGTCGCGACCGTTGTCGGGGCATCAGGTGGACGCAAGGACTCCGACGCCTCGTCTACTTGTGACCAACGAACGTCGAGCCGGCTGCCTTGACGTCATTCGATCTCGACGATTCCCCACACGAACACACGAGCGCCGACGGCGACCTACGGACGCCCACGGGAACCCACGCCGACGGGCGTTTGGCGGCTCGTGTTGTACGGATGTTGTACAGGAGCCTGAAAACGCCGCAGGCCCGGTCCTAGGGACCGGGCCTGACCTGGCATTTCCTTGGTGGCGGGGGCAGGATTTGAACCTGCGACCTTCGGGTTATGAGCCCGACGAGCTACCGAGCTGCTCCACCCCGCGTTGGGAGATGACACGGTACCGCCGTCACCCCGGAGTTCGCAACCGGCCGGACGGGTGAGCACCCCGGGTTCGGAGCATGATGGGGGCGTGACCGTCTCCTTGCTCGCCGAGCTGTCCGCCCGCCTGCCCGCCGACTGCCTCCAGACCGACCCCGACGTGATCGCCGCGTACGCACAGGACCGGGCGATGTTCGAGCGGGCCGGCGCGGCGGCGGTGCTCGTGATGCCCCGGTCGACGGCCGAGGTGGTGGCGGCGATCGACGCGGCTCGAGCCGCCGGGGTCCCGGTCGTCACCCGCGGCGCCGGCAGCGGGCTCTGCGGCGGGGCCAACGCCGTCGATGGTTGCGTGATGCTCTCGCTGCACCGCATGAACCAGGTGCTGGAGATCGACAGCGCCAACCGCATGGCCCGCGTGCAGCCGGGTGTGCTCAACGGCGACCTGAAGCGTGCGGTCGCCGAGCACGGGCTGTTCTACCCACCCGATCCGGCGTCGTACGAGATCTCCAGCATCGGCGGCAACGTCGCCACCAACGCGGGCGGTCTGTGCTGCGTGCGATACGGCGTCACCCGCGACTACGTGATCGGGCTCGAGGTCGTGCTCGCCTCGGGCGAGGTGATCCGCACGGGCCGCCACACGCTGAAGAACACGGCCGGCCTCGATCTCACCGGCGTGTTCGTCGGATCCGAGGGCGTGCTCGGGGTGATCACCGAGGTGACGGTGAAGCTCGTGCCGTTGCCGCCGCTGCCGTCGACGGCCGTGGCCTACTTCGCCGACCTCCCCTCGGCCGGCCGGGCGATCCTCGACATCTTCCGCACCGGCCACGAACCGAGCCTCATGGAGATCGTCGACCAGGCGTCGCTGCGCCAGGTGAACGACGTGTACCGCATGGATCTCGACACGTCGGCTGCGTGCCTGCTGCTCGTGCAGTCCAACGGAGACCGGGCAGCGTCCGCGATCGCGGAGATGGCCGAGACCTGCCTCGCGGAGGGCGCCACCGAAGTCCACCACGTGAGCGACCCGGCGGAGGGCGACATGTTCGTGGAGGTGCGCCGCCGCGTGTGGCCGGCGTTCGAGCACCTCGGCAAGGCGATGTTGCCCGAGGACGTCGCGGTGCCCCGCCAGCGCCTCGCCGAGCTGCTCGCCGGCATCGTCGAGATCGGCGAACGCCACCGGATCCACCTGCCCACCATCGGCCACGCCGGCGACGGCAACATGCACCCACTGCTCGTGTTCGACGGCGGCGACCCCGACGAGATCGCCCGTGCCGAGTCGGCGTTCTCGGACATCGTCGAGCTGTCGCTGCGCCTCGGCGGCACCATCGCCGCCGAGCACGGCGTCGGCACCTTGAAGCGCCGCTTCCTCGCCCGCGAGCTCGACCCGGTCCACCACGCCTGGCAGCAGCGCGTGAAGGCCACGTTCGACCCCACCGGGATGCTCAACCCCGGCAAGGCGCTCTGACGGCGATCAACCGCGGATCAGCCGCCGAGCAGCCGCTGCTTGGCCTCGGCGAACTCGGCCGCCGTGAGGTGACCGGCCTCGTGGAGCTTGGCCAGGCGCTCCAACTCCCCCACGCGATCGACCGGGGTCCCGCCACCGGACGGAGGAGGAGGTGGCGGAGGCGGCCGACGAGGAGCACGATCGCCCCGCCGATCACGACCGGCAGCAGCAACCCCAGCAACAGCGTGATCTCCGCTCCACCCACCTGCGACCCCCCCTCTCTCCCGTGCGAACGGTACGCGTCGTCGCGACCGCGACGATCCGACCCGAGGCGGGGTGTGCGCACGAGCAGCGCCACCGTCGCCGGGTCGGTAGCGTCGGACCCATGCTCACCTGGGACGAGATCATCCGCCGGGCCGATGCGGGCAACGTCGAGCCGCCCCGTCGCGTCGAGAAGACCGACGACGAGTGGCGCGCCCAGCTCTCCCCCGCCTCGTACCAGGTCACGCGGCACGCCGCGACCGAGCGTGCGTTCAGCAGCGACATGTGCAGCCGGTTCGAACCCGGCCGCTACGAGTGCGTGTGCTGCGGCACCCTGCTGTTCGACGCCGACCAGAAGTTCGAGTCGGGCACCGGCTGGCCCTCGTTCACCCAGCCGATCACCGACGACGTCATCGCCTACCACGTCGATCGCGCGTACGGCATGGTGCGCGTGGAGACCGTGTGCAACGTCTGCGACGCCCACCTCGGTCACGTGTTCCCCGACGGGCCGCCGCCCACCGGCCTCCGCTTCTGCATGAACGCCGTGGCGCTGTCTCGCGTCGGCGATCACTGACGACCACCCGAGCTCGCCGGCGACCGTCGACACGTCGTCCGAGGCGGGACACGCCCGTCCCGTGGGCATAGGCTCCCCGCCGTCCGGCCGGCACGTGACCGTCCGGGATCGTCCCGTTGGGAGGAACGATGAAGCACCAGGACCGTCTGCTGGCCATTCCGCTGTTCTCGAAGTTCAACAAGCACGAGCTCGAACACGTGCACGGGATCTCCACCGAGCTCCGCGTGAAGGCCGGGCAGGTGCTCATGACCGAGGGCAACGTGGGTCACGAGATGGTCGTGGTGCTCGAGGGTGAGCTCGAGGTCCGCCGCGGCGGCGAGCACGTGGCCGACATCGGCCCGGGCGGGTTCGCCGGCGAGATGGCGCTGCTCGCGCACCGTCCGCGCAACTCCTCCGTCGTCGCCAAGACCGACGGCGTCATCCTCCACATCGACGGCCGTGGGTTCGCCGCGCTGCTCGAGGACGTGCCGCAGCTGGCCGTGCGGATGCTGCCGATCGTCGCCACCCGCGCCGCCGACGACTGACCCTCGACCGGCCCTCGACGGGTCCCTCGACCGGCGTGACGAACGGGCTCGACGACGGTTGACGGACCCCTCGATCGGAGCGTCCGCGCAGGGCGTCGGCCTCCCCGAAATCCGAGAACCCAGAGAGTACGGTTGATGCACACGTCGTGACGTGTGCGCTCCTGTCCGCGGTCCGATCCCGGCGGGGTCGTCGACCGAACAAGAGGGCCGTCCGTCCATGGGACTCTTCAAGAAGAAGCAAACGATCGACCCGGTCGAGTTCCTCGTGCTCCGCAACGAACTGGTGGAGCTGAAGGAACGGCTCGACGCCGCCGAGCAGTCCAAGGCGTCCCTCGAGGACCGGCTGAGCTCGCTCGCCGCCACCACCATGGTGCTGTCGTCCAACGCGAAGAGCGACACCGCCGAGATCGTCGAGAAGATCGAGTCGCTCGAGCACCGCATCGAGAACAGCCTCGACGTCGGTGCCAAGGTCGACGAACTGCACCAGCGCGTGATCGACGTCGAGCAGAACGCCGGCGCCGGCGCCGCAGCCGAGCTCCAGCCGCGCCTCGCGGAGCTCTCGCAGCGCCTCGACGATGTCGCCGAGCTCGCCGCCGCCCCCGTGGCCCCCGACGACGAGCTAGCCGGCCGTCTGGACGCGCTCACCCGCAGCGCCCAGACCGTGGAGTTGCTGCAGCAGCAGATCGGCCAGCTGAACGCACGCATCAGCACCCAGGCCGACCTCGCCGACCAGGTCACCGCGCTCAGCGACCGCATCGGTCTGCTCCAGCAGCGCAACGCCGACTCCGACCGGATCAGCCAGCGCCTCGACGAGCTCGCCTCGCTCGCGGGCACCGAGGAGCTCGCCGAGCGCCTCGCCCTGCTCGGCCAGCGGGTCACCGCAACCGAGGAGGCCACCCGCCTCGCCACCGAGCAGGCGGCCACCCGCGCCGAGCTCATCGAGCAGCTCGCCGCACTCCAGCGTCGCATCGCCGAGGCGCCCGCGCCCGCCGGGTCGGCCTCGGCCGACTCCACCGCGGCACTCGAGGCGCGCCTCACCGAGCTCGATGCGCAGCTGCAACAGCAGGCAGCACTCGCCGAGCGCCTCGCCGCACTCGACGAGCAGGTGCGCGCCCAGGCCGCCCTCGCCGAGCGGGTCGCAGCGCTCGACGAGCGGCTCGCCGCCGTCGCCGCAGCACCGGTCGGTCACGGTGCCGGCGTCACCGTCGACCCGGCAGCGATCGGCAGCGTCACCTCCGACCTCGAGCGGCTGCGCCAGGTCGTCGAGCTGCGCAGCGCCGACGTCGCCGGTCTGCGCGAGCTCATCGAGGTCCGCAGCGCCGAGATCGCCGAGCTCCCGGGTCGCCTCGCCGAACTCGACGCACGCCTCGGGGCGATCCCCGACCGTGGCGGCGAGATCGCCCAGCTGCAGCAGCGCATCGGCGAGCTCGCCGCGTCCGTGCCCGACACGGCAGGGCTGCAGCACCAGCTCGCGTCGCTGTCACAGCGCATGGGCGACACCGAGGAGGACGCTCGCACGGCGCTCCGCCAGGCACTCGCGATCGACGAGCGGATCCAGAACGTGAGCACGCAGCTCGCCAACCAGCTGAGCGAGCTCAGCCGCGACATGGACTCGCTGGCCGAGCGCCAGCCGGCCGGCGGCAGCGTGGACGACGAGGCGCTGCAGTCGCTGCGCAGCGGACAGGTGAAGCTCGCCGCCGAGCAGGCCCGCTACGAGATCTCGTTCCGCGAGGATCTGGCCGCGCTGGCCGAGCAGGTGCGCCAGCTCCGCGGTCGCTGAATCCGGCGCCCACCCCGGAACGGGTGAACACCGGATTCCGGCGTGACCGTCAGCCGCCCGCCTGCTCCAGCGCCTGACGCACCAGCTCCCGTGCCTGTGCGGTCAGCTCGGCGTACCGGGCGAAGTCGGGCAGCGCCTCGTCGGCCTCGAGGAACAGCTCCTGGGCTCGTTCGAGGAGCTCCTCCACCGACTGCGTGGTCGGCGTCTCCCCGCCCGGATCGGGTTCCTCGGTCGGCACGTCGGTGCCGATGATGTCGCCGATGTCGGTACGGAAGCCCGGGAACAGCTTCGCCAACGCCTCCTCGATGCTCGAACCGAACGCCGCGTTGCCGTTGTAGACGGCGATCGTGTATTGCAGCGAGGCCTGCTGGGTGGCATCCGACCGCACGTACAGCGGGCGCAGGTAGAGCAGGCCGTCACCGACGGGGATCAACTGCATGTCGCCGAACGTGACCGACGATCCACCCGAGTCGAGCAGGGTGATCTCGGCGGAGATCTCGCTGTCGCTGTCGATCGCGGCCTGCACCGTCGCCGGGCCGTCGGTGGCCGCGTCGGGCATCACGTACGCCGTCAGCTGACCATAGGTCTCGGGATCGCTGCTCGCCACCATGAACGCCGACAGCTCCTTCCGGGTGTCGTCGGTGCTGAACAGCACGAAGGGCCGCAGCATCTGGAACGACGCCTCGCTCTGACCGGGCGCCCGGAACATCGAGTAGTACGGGATGAACCGTGCCGTGCCGGACTCCTCGGCGAAGTCGGCCGGGGCATTGACGACCGCGCCGGCCGTGCCGGGCTCGGCGGCGGCGCTGGGAGCCCGCGGGATCTGCGACGGCGCCTGCGCCACCGACCACGCGTCCTTGCGGTCGAAGAAGCGGTCGCCGTCGAGGCGGTACTTCGAGTACGCCTCGGTCTGGATGCGGAACAGGTCCTCCGGGTAGCGCAGGTGCTCGCGCAGCTCCTGGGGCATCAGATCCATCGGGACGAACAGATCCGGGAAAGCGTCGGCCCAGGCACGGGCGATCGGGTCCGTCGGATCCGTGAGGTAGAACTGCATCGACCCGTCGTAGGCGTTCACGACGGCCTTCACGCTGTTGCGGATGTAGTTGAAGTCGAAGCGCAGCCCGCTGTTCGGGGTGAGCTGCGAGATGTTCGCGCTCTGCGCGTACGGGAAGCGCGCCGACGTGGTGTACGCGTCGACCACCCACACCACGCCGCCGTTGAGTTCCACCGGGTAGGGGTCGCCGTCGTACGACAGGAACGGCGCCACCTTCTCCACCCGGTCGCGCACCGAGCGGATCCAGAAGATCCGCGACTCGTCGGTGATCGCGCTCGAGCCGAGCAGGTTGTAGTCGAGGAACTCCAGCGCGAACGCCATCCGCTTGAACACGGAGTCGAGCGCGATGCCCCCGTCGCCCTCGTAGGCGCCGGCGTTCTGCTGACCGGGGCAGGTCTCCTGGCTCACCGTGGTGCGCACGATCGAGTACCCGTCGAGACCCTCGCTGAAGTACAGCTCGGGGCGGGCCAGCTCGAGCGGCCGGTAGTCGGGACGGCCGTTGGTGTTGGCCCGGTTCACCGGCGCCATCACCAGACCGCAGCCGTGGGTGGAGATGAGGTGACGCCCCTGCCACGACTTGTTCGCGATCGTGTCGAGGTCGAGCTCACGTGCCGCCACCATCACCTGCTGCAGCCGGCCGTCGATGTCGTAGCGATCGATGTCGAGGTCGCGGATCGTGAGACCGGCGCGCTGACCCTGGTCGGCACGGAACCGCTCGACGAGCTGGCCCGGGTTGAGCAGGCGGACGTTCTGCAGCGGCTCGATGTCGTCGGAGATCTCCCGCGCCGTGAGCGAGGCGAACGACACCGGCTGCTCGTCGACCTCGACGATGTCGAGCGCCTGTCGCGTGGCCGTGATGTTGCGCTCGATGTAGATCGCTTCGCGGTCCTTCTGGTTCGGGTTCACCACCAGTGCCTGGATGGCCGCCGGGTAGATCACTCCGCCGACGAGCGCGACGACGGCCCAGAGTGCGGACGCCACGATCGGGAGCCGCCACGACCCGGTCTTCAACGTCGACAGGAACAGGGCGGCGACCAGCAGCGCGATGAGCGCGAGCAGCACGGTGGCCGGCAGCTGCGCGTTGACCACCGAGTAGGTGGCGCCCTGCACGAACCCGCGTCGCTCGGTGGTGAGCTCGTAGCGGCTCACCCAGTAGTCGCCCGCCTTCACGATCGCCAGCAGCGCCAGCAGCACGGCGACGTGCGCCTTGGTGGCGCGACGCACCTTCGGACGCGGCGGCTGGAACAGCACGCCACCGTTGAGCACGTGGGTGAGCACGACGAGCAGGGTGATGAACACCAGCGTGGCGAACAGCCAGTCGATCGCGAAGGTGATGAACGGCAGACGGAAGACGTAGAAGCCGACGTCGTTGCCGAACTGCGCGTCGGTGATGCCGAACGACTTGCTGTTGCGGAACAGCGTCCACGACACCCACTGGGCCGTGGCCGGGAGCGCGAACAGCACCCCGAACACCACGGCGACGCCGATGCGCAGCAACCGGAGCCGGCGTCCGAACACCTCGTGGAACCGCTCGACGACCGGGTGCATGTTCGCGGAGAACGACATCGGCGCGAGCCGATCGGCGATCACGAGGTTGAGCACCGCGAGGGCGATGAACACCACGGCGAACAGCCCGAAGAGCGTGAGTTGGCTGAGCAGCACCCCCCAGAAGACATCGCCCCGACCGACGCTGCGGTGCCACAGGTAGTCGATGTAGAAGCTCGACAGGAACCGGGCCGAGAGCAGCAGCACGATGAGGATCGCCGCGACGGCGATGAGGGCGACGCGGCCTCGATCGCCCAACCGCCTGGTGCTGGTGTCGGGCGGGAGGTCGGAGGGTGTCCGCATGTCGCGGCAGGCTATCTGCGGTCGGCGCTCACGCAGAGTCGGGCGGCTGTGTCACGCGACCCGTTCCCAACATCGCGACGCCCGGGACGCCCCGGATCGGTCGGCCGGATCAGTGGGCCGGGCGGATGAGGCAGCGACAGCCGGGGTGCGCCGGCGCGCAGGGGTGATCGGTCGGGAACGCCGATCCCGCCGGCACCGCACCGGCGAGCGAGTTGTCCTCCGCGTCCGCGCACTCCGGCCCCTCCGGGTCGACGATCCAGCACACCGGCGTCCCCGGCGCCACACCGACGAGCGCACCACGGCCGTAGGCGAGCCGGGCGATGTCGTCGAGGTGCTCGTCGATCCGCTGGGTCTTCCACTCGCGATACGCGAGCCGCACGAGCGATCCGAGCTCGTGGTTGTCGCCGTCGGCGTCGGCCAGGCAACGCGCCAACCGGTCGCGCAGCGGCACGACCACGTCGTCGGACAGGGCGGTGATCGCCGGAGCGGCGGCGCCGGCCTGCTTCACCTCACGCGGCGCCGTGCCCGGGCTCATCCCCATCGACACCGCGCCGGCCGCAGCCGCCGCCACCAGCTCGGCCGAGATCGACGCGGCGTAGCGCTCGCACTGCTCGGCCACCGGGGGCAGCATCGCCGACAGGTCGCGCACGGGCTCCCTGCGACGCAGCGCGTGCAGCACCTCGTTCTGCTCGTCGGCCAGCACGCGCTTGAGCTTCCGGGCGGCAGCGGTGATCAGCGGCGTGAGCGCCTCGTCACGGCGGGCGAAGGGTGTGTCGGCGCGGTCGTCGGTCGCCACCGGTGCGTCGGGCGTGGCGTGGAACACCGAATCGCCGGCCGACGCCGCAGGCGCGTCCGCGACGACCTGCGCGGTCGCGGTAGTGGCCGCAGTGGTGGCCG
>Ga0315901_10009162_pt1 | contig 11418 bp, 25 predicted proteins | sample LakEriMetagenome_10_FD_203761 | JGI IMG/M metagenome (GOLD analysis project Ga0315901, IMG submission 203761) | Freshwater fungal communities from buoy surface, Lake Erie, Ohio, United States - Buoy 2 MA116 | ecosystem: Environmental > Aquatic > Freshwater > Lake | place: USA: Lake Erie, Ohio...
TCAGTACGGTCTAAATAATTCGCTTTTAAGATATACATACCACTAGGTAATTCATTGTAACGATTAATATCTAACAATGCACCTGATATAGTATAAATATCAATAGAGATAGGAAATTCATCCTCAATGTAAATAGAATTTGGATCATCTATTAAAGGATAGTTACCAATAATATCTTCTTGGTTAGCGGCTAATCTATTAAATACTAAATCAAGTCTATTGTTAGTTAAATCAGCATCACCAGCTGACCCATTAACACTTACAACATTTAATCTAAAGGTATTAGAACTACCTACTGGCACTGCGCAACGTGTTGGGTGACAAAGATTAACACTTATTAATGTATTATTAGCGGGCAATAAGGTAGATTGACCTGGTAGAAGATTTCCTGTCCAAGTAGAGTTAGTTATACATCCAAAAGCAGCTGTACAATCAACCCAACCTCTAGTATAGTTGATCTGAGTGATAGGTACAGTACCTGTGTTAACAGCTCTCCATTGTGTATTTACAATCTGTAAAGATGTAGTCCAAGGATTTGAAGCTGGCATTACTAATTCAATTCTAACATCTGTACCAGACATAGAAGGATTTACAACAGTGAATGCTTTAAAACTTGTATTATCTGTAATAATAGTTTCTTCAATAGCATTATCATAATTGATTGTCACAAATATATAACGTGTTCCTGCTGTACCGCCAACTGTGTATGAGAATGACTTAGTAATTGAATTGATACCTCCACCTAAGCTAACACTATCAACACCAATGATAATATCATCTGAGTCTCCTAGAGTAGTGTTAGTTGAGTAGCGATATTGTACTTTTACAAAGGTAGCAAATGTTGTTGATAAATTAAGTTGCTCTGTAAGAATAGCATTATAGTCTACTAAAATAGTACTTCCTAAATTAACACTAGTTGGAGATACAACAACACCATTCACAGTGTAATTAGATACTACTGTTGGTGGATCAGGAGGTGTACCACCTGGGTTTGGGGTAGCAATGACAGCATTTTTTAAATTAATACGACCATATCCTAATTCATTACTACGAGTGCTTAGTGACCAAGCTGGGTCATTAGAGTAGGTATAACCGCCTACCTTCTCACAAGTGCTAGACAATATTGATAAAATTTCATCATCGGTTAACTCCCAGTTTTTGTAAGCAATAACAGCTGACGCGGCTGCTGTAATAGGGCAACTAAATGAAGTGCCACTAATTGTACGATAATCTGTTGGGTCATACCCCTCAGCACCTAAACGGTCTGTTGTTCTAATACCTTGACCAGGTGCTGATATATCACAAATTTGACCATAGTTTGAGAATGATGCTCTAACATCTGAACTTGTTGTAGCACCTACTCCCCACACGCCATTGTAGTTAGCAGGATATTGAGCCGCAGTGCCAGAATATCCATTACCTGAAGAGGCAAATACCATCATGCCCTTACCACCTCTGCCATTTACTCTAGCAGATTGGAAAGCAGCTTCTAAAGCAGCTGAGTAGCTACTACCACCATATGACATTGCGATTGCAACACAGTTTGGATTGTTGATAGCAGCATTAACAGCTGCAATTTGAATACCAGCTGTAGTACCAAAACCACCACCAGCGTAAACTTGTGACATGATATTAACAGGCATTACTTTAACGTAGTTATTACCTACACTACTAACACCAATACCATTATTTGTTCTAGCAGCAATTGTGCCTGAACAAGCAGTACCATGTTTGTCTTCTGAGTTAACATATGGGATAGCACTTGTACCATTAACAGCGTTAAACGGACTATCAACATTACCTACAAATTCAGGCATTGTCATATCCAAACCACCATCAAACATTGCTACTGATACCCATTGGTTCTCAGTCGGAAGTAAATCCCAAGCTTCATCAGCGTCAATGTCCTTATCATTAGCTTGTCTTAAATGCCAACTAACAGCAAATTCAGGATCATTTGGAACATAATCCCTATTCATCTCCATTACTTGGTCGCGTTCGATGATGTCAAATAAACCACTATCAAAGCAGTTTTTATAAAAATCATCATAACTACCTTCAAAGCGAACAACAGTCATTCCTAATTGCTCATATTGAGCAACAACAGGCAGGTTATAAAATTCAGTGAATGCATCTACAAGCCTCCAAGGAGTGTCTTGCTTTTGTCTTAAAATTACTTGGTTATTAACATTTTCAACTAGGTTTTGAGAGAAACTCACAATTGAAAAAACAGTTAATAACAGAACGGAAATTAATTTTTTCATATACTTTTATTTTTGTTTGTTATAAATATCTAGACTTTTATCCTTATCATGAACAATCAGCTGTTCATAATTATGAGGGAGACTAATCGCCGACTTCTATAGATGAAATACCTTTACTTAGTAGGTTTAGCTATAGTGGCTCTTTTAATCACTCTTACCTTACCACCAGTGCCTTTAACACCACCAGTTCTCTTGTAGTGAATAAAATCAGGCCACTGTGGGGTAGGTCTAAAGTGCCATTTATCATTATCCATGTCATGATAAAAGTATCTATGGCGTGTTCTTAGTTTGCGATTTTTAGAAAACAAGCCATCTTTAACAGTTTGTCTTTGGTGGACAAAATGCTCAGTTTTTTGTTTTCTGTCTTTAATAATTTCAATTTCTTGTTGGATAGCACAAGAAGTGAATGATAGCATTGCTATCAGAAGGGTTAGTGTGGGAAATATCTTTTTCATGGTTTTGAAGTTTTTTCCCAAAACCTTAAGATTTAACACACAACAAATGTGGTTTTATTATACATATATGAAACTAAGACTCCTGTCTAAGCTTCTCTAAACACTTAATCAATTTGATAAAGGTGCTTTAATTGATGGGTGTGATTGGTAGTTGATTAACATAATGTCATTAGGATCAATTTCATCAAAGTTACCTTTAAGGATAGCTCTTAGATTATGACCCGAACTTAATTTAACTATAGGTAATTCAAATGGTATTCTATTAATCTGCTCTTTAGCTTGTTCAATATGATTACTATAAAGATGTACATCACCTAAATTTCCAATTAATTCCTCAGGTATCATATTTACTTCTTTAGCTATGATTTCAAGTAGTAAACCATAACTAGCAATGTTGAATGGTAAACCTAAGAATGTATCTACTGATCTTTGATTCCACATTAATGAGATTGCTCTGGTTGGTACATTAAATTCATCAAAGTGAAATTGTTTGAAATTAATTCCACTTATATGTGGTTGTAAATCCCTACCACATACTTTTTTATAAATCTCAAATCTTTCATCATGACTCAACTCTCTTGTATAAACTTGAAATCCATAATGACAAGGTGGAAGTACCATTTGGTCTAATTCACCTACATTCCAAGCTGAAACCATTAGTCGTCTTGAGTCTGGATTTGTTTTGAGTTCAGAGATTAGATTTGCGATTTGGTCTACTTCGGTGAAAGTTCCATTTGAAAAGTTTAAATCTTCATTAACCACATATTTTCCTCTTCTCCCCCAACTTCTCCATTGCTTACCATAAATTGGTCCTAATTCACCCCACTTCTTAGCAAACTCATCATCGGTTTTGATTTTGTTGATAAATTCTTCTATTGGATATGGTCTTAAACTATTTCTATAAGACTCACCTAATTCATTTTTTTCTAAGTATTCATCCATAAAGTGCTTACAATAATTCTTATAAGCATCACCATCCCAAATATGACAATTATTATCAACAAGGTATTTGATGTTAGTATCACCTCTCAAGAACCATAACAACTCAGTTACAATTTGCTTCCACGCCATCTTTTTAGTTGTAAGCAATGGAAAACCATCTTGCATATTGTGTCTGATTTGTCTTCCGAATATTGATAATGTGCCTGTACCGGTTCGGTCTTTCTTTTCTACTCCATTGTCAAGAATGTCTTGTAGTAGGTCTTGGTAATCTAAATCTAAATCGTTACCTACATGCTCATAAGCACCATTGGGTCCAATTTGAAAATCATCTGATATCATAACTTGTTGTTTTTTAATTGTTAATCCACTCTAACCCTAAGCATAGTTTCATCATTTTCCTATGAAGCCATTTTGGTTTTTTTGCAAGATAAATTTGCACTCCTTCACTTCCACCTAGTTGATAATATCCTGGAAATTTTGTGGAATAATACTTGTCTATTGTAAGGACTTCATCAGAGTCTGCAACTAATGTTTTTTCTTCTGTCATAACTTTTTATTTAATATAATATTATTTTATGAGGGTTACAAACCCTTTTTGAATTTTGTTAAAACCATCTTTATCTTTATACTCTATAATCCAATTATAGATTCCATTATCACAGTAATAACCACTTCCACTATCACCAGTCCAATATAAATTGGATGAGACATACACTTCAACTCCCCACCTATTGAATATTTTTAAAATGGGTTTGTAAACAGATAATCCACTAACCATGAATATATCATTCAATCCATCTCCATTTGGAGTAAATGAGTTTGGTGCAAAGAATCTTTGACATGCCTCAGTATGTACTGAAATTAGTTTAGGTTCACTTTCACATCCTAATACATCATAAGCAATTACTTTGATAATATAGGTTCGAGTTGTGTCATACCATTCTACATTCAATACGTTATCAATAGATGGTTGCTGGATGTTATCAATAAACCAATTATAACTAATTCCTGCTGAGTCATCTGCTATGTAGATTTGGTTATAGGAATCAACACATAAATCTATAAACTCAGCACTATAGATGATATTAGGTGCATCATACTTTCTTTTAACATTCACATCTACACTTTCTTCAACATCACAATCAAAGACAGAAACATGGTATATTGGTTGGTACAATCCACTAGCTTGACCTGTGAAAACATTACCAACTACAAACTCGTGAGTCCAATACCCTCCTGCGGGTTCAGCATTGAGCTGTACACTACTGTTTAGGCATATGTTATAGGATGAGGGATTGAAGATAATATCAGGTGTGTAACTACAGCTTCCATCATCACAACCTGCTGTAACATCATAATTGCATGCTAGTGGGTCTGTACATCCACTATAAGTACAACTACCATCATCACATCCTGCTGTGGCGTCAAAGTTACATGCTAATGGATCATTACATCCACTATAAGTACAACTATTGTTATCACAATCAGCATTAGGATCGTAATTACAAGCAGCTGCGTCTACACATCCAGGTATAAGACATCCAATTGAACCATCAAATAAGTTAGTTTGAATGTCATTACAAGCCTGTGTGTTCCAACTTCCCATTGTGCCATCAGCATACGGTATAACTCCTATATGCAAATCAGCTCCAGGATTGTCATTTTGAGCAATTAACTCAACACAGCAAGTCCAAACGCAAGTTGTACTTGGGCAAGAGTCACCCCAATCGTTTCCTGGATTGCTATCTGTAGGTCCTGCTGGTCCTTCAAAAAAGAAACCTGGACCTGCAGTAGCACCACTAGGAGTTGTTGTAAGAGTTGTCCATACCCAAGTTCCACTAGCGGCATCAGTATCTTGGGGATATAAGGTGGGGGTAACTGTCTGCCACCCCTCACCTAACGCTATATAAAAACCTTCAAACCAATTGGAACCTTGACTATTACCATTCCATCCATCCATTGTAATACAAAGCTCAACAACAGTTCCAGGTGAATAAGTGTTGTTGGCACTTGGTGGTACACTTAAGGTGTAGGAAATATTACCCCCACATTGAGCAAGTACATTTACTGATATAAAAGTTAAAAATAGAGATAATAGAAATTGTCTCATTAGTCTCCAATTTGTTTTTCAGGTACACTTGTTGGTTGTGTAGCGTCATTTGGTTCATCACCTGTTGGGGTTGTTGGAGGTGTAGTCATTTGTTTTTTAAGATTTTGGTATTTGAAATAATAATTTAATCCAAATCCTAAGATTGCTAAGCTAATAATTGTGTTTAACATAATTTACATTTTATATCGTTTTACTTCTTGTTTATTATTTTCTAATTTTACTTCACTATATCTACTTTCTAGTATTAAAAATACTTCTACAACTAATACTCCCATTCCTATAGGAACCCAAGCACCAGTTATAAACGCTCCAACTCCTCCAACTACAAAAATGGTTTGACCAATAAATGCTTTAACCCAGGAGCGTTTTTTATAATGTTCCCTTAACATCACTTGCATTGCTCGTTTTTCTTTATTACGAGCTAATGCTAATGTGTCTAATTGTCTATCAATTATAACATATAATGTTTGGTTTGCTTTTCTAACACTATCAAGTTCAACTTTAGTCTCAACTAAATACTGCATACAAGTATATGAAAATTGAGATGCAGAATCAAGTCTAGCTTTATAGACTTCTTTAAGAATATCTTCAGGTGTTTTCTTTTCAGTGATTACATCCTGTATAGTAGGTTTTTTAGCACTTTTAGGGCGTCTTGATTGACTATACCCTGTCACACAACATAACAGTATTAGAATTACGAGCGTAATTTTTTTAACCATTTATTGCTTATTTTAAGTTCTTGAGTTTTCTCATAATACTCATTTAACCATACTGTAGTTAATCGAACAGCATCTTCATGGGACATCCAACCTGCTTGAAATGTATCAATACCATAAACCAATTCTCTTTCAAATAAATATGGTTTACCATGTTCTACCAACCCAGTATAATCTTCTTCTGATTCACAAATTACTAAACGAGCAAAATTTCCTCTAGCTCTAAAGTAATACCACTTACCGTCTTCAGTATAGCCTTCTGCTTGTACAGGACAAGCACCTTCAGGCCAAACACCATATGGGTTAAAGTTAGTTTTCTTTTCCCACCATAATGTTAATTTCTTTTTTAGTCCCACCATTTGTCTATATTTTTAGCTATAAATTTATATGCTTTAATTTTATCCTTCATATACTGTTCACGAGCTTCTTTTACTGTTTTCCTAAATTCTTTACTATATTGTTCTTCCTCTTCTTCAGTATTTACCTTTTCAGTTTTTGTCTTCAATTCATAAGTAAGTACATTACCATTTTCATCATGCTCATAAGGTTCAAAATTAAAAGCTGTTAGACCCCATTTTTCCTCTAATTGTTCCATAGCTGGGGCTTCATAGAAGTCCCATGAGTCTTTAGTTTGGTGGAGACGGGAAATAGCTTCTTGAATCTCATCAGCAGTTTTTTTAGCCTCCAAACTGTAGGGTTTATCTGATAGGTAGAAGTCTCGAGTGAATTCAAGCTTCCTGATTAAGATTTCATTTATGTAGCTATTATCCCAGTCTCTATCTTTCCAAATGGTTGGTAACCAACGTAATACATTACATACACGTCTATAAAAGTCCCTAAATGGGTAAGTAATATTATTAATTATATTCATCGGATTAATTTATCAATATCAATATTATGTTCATATAGCAATTCTTTTAGGTGATCATAAACAGCGTCTACACCTTTATGGTAACTATCATCCTCATCATAGCCATTAGTTAAACCACGGTATGAGTTAGTCATTATCTCCCATAATACAAGAGCCATGTCAGTTGATTTAACACAACGTTCATGTTCCATACGATCATCAGGATCAGTTAAATCAAATGTTAATTTTGCTTTCATATTACTTCATTTATTATATTATAACTAAGAGCTTCATCAGAGCCAAAATACCAGTCAGTTTTTCTATTCTTAACTTTATTTAATTGTTTCTGGGTGAGTGTTGTTCTAGAGGTGAGATAATCATCATACATATCCATCAGTCGGTCTGTTTCTTCTATGTTTTCTTTTATGATAGACATTTTATCATAAGGTACACTATCCAAACACTCATGATACATAAATGTAGCTAAGGGGTGACCAAAACGTTTATCACCAGCAACTAAAATAGGTAACGCCATTGACATTATTGATCCATAACCATAGGTGTAAACAGGAACAAATGAGTTTTCTATAACACCAATTAAGGCAAAACCATCAAGTATATTACCACCCAAACTATTAATGATTAGTTTTATAGGTTCAACTTCTTCTTTACCATCATCAATTTCATTTATAAATGAGATTGTTTGAATAGCATCCTTTACAGATGATTCATCTATTTCACCACTTAGAACAATTGTTCTAAATATCTTGTTGTTCGGGTTGTAAATGTTCTTCATCTGTAACTAGTGTTTCTTCTATAACTTCACTCCATTCTGGTTCAGATACTGTCTCACAAAATAAAAATCTATCATTTATTTTTAATACATGATCAGCACTTAAATATTCTTTCCAGTTATTAAGATGTTCTCTGTTTAGTTCTTCTTTATTATAAAAATTACTAGCAGGTATATCTCTTAAAACCAAGTAAACATTACCATTATAAAAATATAACTTTTTCATTCACCTGTAAACCTATATTTTTCTCTTTTATAAGCCTTACCTGATGGTTTAGCTTTTTGAATCATTTTTCGTCTAATGATTTGAGCGACATGACGCTCAGATAATCCATTGTATATATTCTTTTCCATGTGTTTTTAATTATATTATAAATATAACATCAAAACCTTGGAAAGCCAAATTTATTTTACCATTTATAAACCCAATATATAATTGAGATATAAAAAAGTGCTACTAATGCCCAATGGATTATTCGTGTATATTTAGAGTCTAGTTCTGATGTTTTCTCAATTTTGAGCATTAAATCAGTGAATACACCCCCAAGTATAAGAATTATTAATAAAGTAAATATAAGCCACATAATTTAATTTTTTAACATATAACTGGTTGTTATTTTAAAGTGAGCGTATTCAAAATGATCAATCCTTTGTTTATGGGGATTTTTCTTTTCATTTTCAATAACTAATTCTATTAATTGATCATAATCTCCTCTTTGGTAAGCATAAAAGCAGATATCTTCAATACGGTCTTCGTTACTCATAGTTTAAGATAGAGTTTTTTTTATGGTTAAACAGTATATTTAAGTATTTCAAATAATGTCTAAGTACTTCTGCTTTTAATTTATGTTTCCAATAATTAACAAAATAACTAATCATTTTTTTAGCAGAGTAAATATGCTCTTCTGTCTCGCAAGAGTTAATTACTCTTATCACCTTATGAAAATGATATGTTAATAATTGTTCAACCATGGGTACCGTATAAATACGATACCTATAATTAATTTAAACATATTTTGTAAGTAGAAGCTAAATCTTCTTTGCTCAAAAGTGTTAACTCTTCTAAAATGTCCTCTAAACTTTGAATATAACCTTTTATATAAGCAACCTCTTTATCATTATACTCTCTAGATGGGGTTATCAATTCCATTTTATTCTCATAAATAGCGGATTTAATGATATACTCCATGGTTACTGATGTTGGGTTCATGGTTAGATTTTTCATTGGTTAATTATAAATATTCGTAAGGTCTTGGTTTAGCTTTAGGAGGTGTATCATGAGGATAAACATATCCTTTTTTGTTCATATCTTTTAATTTAAGATTAGTTTCAAACAAAAACACAGGTCCATTATAATCTTCATAATATGATTCATTTTGCTTATTAAATTTCATAATACGTCTTAGGCCATTAAAACTTCTAAAATGACGACAAGTGACTCGAACCCATTCCCCACTACTAAATACTTCAGTACTCAATTGAGTTGGGAAATCATAGATTAATTTTACTGTATTACCTTTCTTTTCAGCCATGTTATTTTACAAATAATTGAACACATAAAATACAAATACTTAACAATAAACAGATACCTGTTTTCATATTAATAGGTTCATTAAATAAATTTATAGACATAAATGTAAAAACAATTGTTCCAATAGCAAAACCTATTAATCTAGAAGGCCAAAGTTGTCCTCCAAAGTGTTCAACCATACATTGAACAGAATACATAAACAAATAAGAAATAGGGATGCCTAGTAGTACAACTATATGAGGATGTTCTTTCATCCAAGGAAATTTCCATCTACCTTGTAACTGAAGGAATGTTAATAATTGAGCTAGTACTCCAACCCCTATTCCTATTAATAGTTTCATATAAATTCTTTTTCTAACTTACACCCAGCTATACGCTGTAATGTTTTAAATTGTTGATCATAATGAAGTGGTTTAGCATTATCATACTCATCTGAGAATAATGCTACCCTACCTCCGTCTTGGAGCCCGACCCAGACTTGTAAGTACTCATTATAAACAATATATGGTTTTCGATCTGGGTCGGGTTGAATTAGTTTCTTTTTAGACACGAGTATCAAGAGTTGGTACAGCATCTAATTCTTCAAGTTTAACCCATACTCTCATCTTCCAGAGGTCAATATTAATACCATCCAACTCTTCAACCTTGCCTTCAGTTGCTAGAGATAAGATAAGTAAACATTCATCTAATGATTCAATAGCCTCATTAAATTGGTTGGAGTGTTTTTGTTGGAGTGCACGTCTCCATGTGTTTGTAATTTTTCCTATTTTTTTCATAACCTTAATTTATAATATAAATATAACATCAAAAACTAGAAAAGCCAAACAAGAGGATTAATTACTTAACCTCCCTTGATTGGCTATTTCAATGTCTAATGTTAAGAGTGTACATAACTCCTCTAACTTGCCCCAATTATACTCAGCTACTAAGATTAAGTATTTATCAGGAATCTCATCAAAATATGCTAAAACATTACTCTCCATTGTACTTTAAAGCAGGATGGTATTTTTCTACCTTCTGTTTCGGTTGATTGGATTGTTGTTGGCGTTGATTCTTTTTACGAATTGACTCCATAACTTGAGCGAATGCTTTAGCGCACTCATAATTTTGAATTGGTGAATTTTTACTCATAACTTTATTTAATTTATTTACCTTGTCCTTTATAGGATTTTTTATAATTTTTACTTCTTTTGATCTTGCTTGTCTTTTTCTTTGAATGAACACCAGGACGTTTACGTCTTGGTTTTCTGTTTAGGGTTTGTGTTTGTGTTTTTGCTGCCATTGTCTTCTTTTTCTTTTAATTTATTTATAGCTTCTACTATTTGAGAACACTCCTCATAGAGTTCTTTTTCAACATAGTATTTTAAGTTTTCTTGTAACGTCTCAGCGAAGTATTTTCTTTCTAAAGTGATATCATATGTGGCTCCATCCTCTAAACAGTTAACTGATAGTACATGGAGATGTTTTTTACGAGTATTCAGGTTAGCTAAGATAGTTTCTACTACTGCTTTTGCTATAGTGAAATCTTTTCTATCAATCATATCTTGAAACTCATCACTATTATTTAATGTAATTTCAATTGCCATATCAAAATAAGTCTAAAAAGTTAGGGTTAATATCTTTACCTTTAAGTTTATTCATCTTTTCATCATTAGCTAACATTTTGCTAGCTAGATTGTCAAGATGTTTAGACTTAATTTTGTCGTAATCATTGATAATATCATTATGTTTTTTCTTCTTCATCTACTAATAAATAT
>Ga0315901_10009163_pt1 | contig 11416 bp, 13 predicted proteins | sample LakEriMetagenome_10_FD_203761 | JGI IMG/M metagenome (GOLD analysis project Ga0315901, IMG submission 203761) | Freshwater fungal communities from buoy surface, Lake Erie, Ohio, United States - Buoy 2 MA116 | ecosystem: Environmental > Aquatic > Freshwater > Lake | place: USA: Lake Erie, Ohio...
TTCATCGCCTTCATGTGTTCGGCGGTGATCACGTCCTCGTTGCCGGTGGCGGTGACGAAGATGTCGCAACGCTTCACCGCTTCTTCCATGGTGACGACTTCATAGCCTTCCATGGCGGCCTGCAGCGCGCAGATCGGATCGATTTCGGTGACCATCACGCGGGCGCCGCCCTGGCGCAGCGAAGCGGCCGAACCCTTGCCGACATCGCCGAAGCCGGCCACGCAGGCGACCTTGCCGGCGAGCATCACGTCGGTGGCACGGCGGATCGCGTCGACCAGCGATTCCTTGCAGCCATAAAGGTTGTCGAACTTCGACTTGGTGACGCTGTCATTTACGTTGATCGCCGGGAACGGCAGCTTGCCGTCCTTGGCGATCTGGTAAAGGCGGTGCACGCCGGTGGTGGTTTCTTCCGAGACGCCCTTGATGTGGGCGACCGACATGGTGAGGTAGCCGGGCTTGCGCTTGAGGAAGGCCTTCAGTGCGCGGCAGAACTCGATTTCCTCGGCATTGGTGGGCTCGAACAGGTCTTCACCCGCTTCGACCCGCGCGCCCCAAAGCGCGAACATGGTGGCATCGCCACCATCGTCGAGGATCATGTTGGCAGTGCGGCCGGTGCCATCGTCCCAGTCGAAGATCGAACCGACATAGTCCCAGTAATCGGCCAGGCTTTCACCCTTGATCGCGAAGACCGGGATGCCCGCGGCGGCAATCGCGGCGGCGGCGTGGTCCTGCGTCGAGAAGATATTGCAGGTGGCCCAGCGCACTTCGGCACCCAGCGCGACCAGCGTTTCGATCAGCACGGCGGTCTGGATCGTCATGTGCAGCGAACCGGTGATCCGCGCACCCTTCAGCGGCTTGCTCTCGCCAAATTCCTGGCGCAGCGCCATCAGTCCGGGCATTTCGGTTTCGGCGATCCGGATTTCGGCGCGGCCGAAGTCGGCAAGGCCGATGTCGGCAATGGCATAGTCGTGAGTCTGGGCAGCGGTGGCCACGGGTCTTCTCCTGAACAGCGGGAGCCGCCGCAGAAGGCAGGCGGCTCCGGTAATGCGCCGCCCTTAGCCGTTCACCCTTTTGGAGGCAAATATAAAGATTGCTTTATATGTTCCTCGGAACGCTACCGCGCCCAGGCGAAGCGCGGTGTGCCGCTACCCGCCAGCAGCTGGTCAGCCGCTTCCAGCAGCACGGCCGAACCCTGGGCATTGGCCAGCCCCCGCGCCGCGACCTTCAGCTGGGCGCAAGTCAGCCAGGGGTGGCCCTGGCCATAGCTGTTGGCCATGGTCACGCTGACCCGGTCGAGCGCGCGCTCTGCTCCGCCAGTCCCGAACCGCGCGGCATAGGCAGCTTTCAGCTGGTCGCTGGCACCGTTCAACACCGCAATGTGCCGGGTGGTGAAGCGCTGGTAGTCAGGCTGGAAATTGTCCGCCGTGTTGCGACACCTGAGGCCGGTGACCATCAGCATGATATCCAGCCGCCGCAGCTGCTCGGCCTGCTGGACCGGATTGGCCATCGCCGGTGCCGTCAGCAGCAATCCCGTAGCCGCGAGGCCCGCCAGCCCTCCTGTGATGCGTCTCATTGCCAGTCTCCCTCAGGCGGGACCCTGTTCCCGCTTGTTGAAGACTGCGCCCTTGCGTTTACCCGTTCTTAAACCGGCGCGGTAAAGCGAAATTAACCATCCGCGGCGGTTGCCCTGCCGCCCGCACCGACTATATCGCCAAGGCAAGCCTACCCCCACTGTTCAGGAGAACGAAAATGACGATTGCTGTTGGCGACAAGCTGCCCGACGTGAAGCTGGTCAAGGCCACCGAAAACGGCCCGGAAGCCGTGCAGAGCGCGGACTATTTCAAGGGCAAGCGCGTGGCGCTGTTCTCCGTTCCGGGTGCCTTCACCCCGACCTGCTCGGCCAAGCACCTGCCGGGCTTCGTCGAGAAGGCCGATGAACTGAAGGCCAAGGGGATCGACGAAATCGTCGGCACCGCGGTCAACGATCCCTTCGTGATGGGTGCCTGGAACAAGGCCGCCGGTTCGTCGGACATCACCATGCTGGCCGATGGCAACGCCGATTTCGCCAAGGCGCTGGACCTGACCATGGACGGTTCGGGCTTTGGCCTGGGCCTGCGCGGCCAGCGCTTCTCGATGGTCGTCAATGATGGCGTGGTCGAACAGCTCCACGTCGAAGCGCCGGGTGAGTTCAAGGTCAGCTCGGCCGACTACCTGCTCGAGAACCTCTGAGCCAATGGACTGGGGGCAGCTGGCCATCAAGGCCCTGATTTCAGGCGTCCTGATCGCCGCTGCCTCCGAAGTGGCCCGCCGCAGCCCCGGCTGGGGCGGGCTGATCGCCAGCCTGCCGCTGGTTTCGACCCTCGCGATGATCTGGCTGTGGCGCGATACCGGCGATACGGCCCGCGTCGCCACCATGGCGCTGTCATCCAGCCTCTATGTGCTGGCCTCGCTGCCCGCCTTTGTCATCCTGGCCATGCTGCTGCGCAAGGGCGTGGCTTTCCCCGCCGCAATGGTCGCTTTCGCCGTAACCGGCTGGATCGGCTATGTGCTGATGCAGTTTGCGGGCAGGCGGCTTGGCTGGCCGGTCTGATCAGCCGGGAATCGCATAGGTCACCACAGCCTGCGCAACGACATTGTCCGGCGCATCCTGCCACAGCCGGCAATCGACCGTCGCCAGCCGCTTGCCCAGCTTCAGCAATTCGGCATCGCAATGGACCGCGCGCAATTGTACTCCGCGCAGGAACGAGAAGTTGAGGTTGCTGGTCACCGCCATGGCGACCGGGCCGATGTGCGCCAGAATCACCGCATAGGCCGCCCGGTCGGCCAGCCCCATCTGGGTGGGGCCAGAGACCAAATTGCCGGGGCGCAGGTGGCGCTCGTCCGGTTCCAGCACCAGCCGCACCCGGCCGGGCCGGATTTCGACTATGCTGGTGCTGTCCTTGCCTTCACGGGTCGGGAACGCCCGGTCGAAGAACGCTTCCAGTTCGGCAACGTCCATCACCGGCACAGGCGCAGCCATCTCAATAACCCATCAGGCTGAGCACTTCCTTGCGGCTGCGGTCATCGTCGAGGAAACAGCCCAGCAGGCGGCTGGTCACCATGCCCACGCCCGGCGTGCGTACGCCGCGCCCGGTCATGCAACCATGTTGCGCCTCGATCACCACGGCCACGCCATGCGGCTGCAAGTGATCCCAGATGCACTGGGCGACTTCCGCCGTCAGCCGTTCCTGGATCTGCAGGCGGCGGGCATAGCCGTGCAGCACGCGCGCCAGCTTGGAAATGCCGACCACGCGGTTCTTGGGCATATAGGCGATCGCCGCCTTGCCGGTGATCGGGGCCATGTGGTGTTCGCAGTGCGACTGGAACGGAATGTCCTTCAACAGGACCAGCTCATCATAGCCGCCCACTTCCTCGAACTGGCGCGAGAGGTGGACAGCGGGATCCTCGCCATAGCCCTGGCAGTATTCCTTCCAGGCGCGCGCGACGCGCGCGGGCGTATCGAGCAGGCCTTCGCGCTGCGGATCGTCGCCCGACCAGCGGATCAGCGTGCGGATCGCCTCCTGCACGTGATCGGGCACCGGCAGCTTGCCGTCTTCATCGTGATCGTGATCGCAGCTCATTTCAGTCCCTCCAGTCGCGGGCGGCGCAAAAAGCTGCCGCGGCGAAACAGCCCCCGACGCTTGCTGAACGGCTCGAACAGTTCTTCGGGCCGTTCGGGATCGAACAGGGCGTGGTCAGCCACCGCTCTCTCTGTTTCAGTGAGGGCGCGCAAGGCAAAAGGTTCAAGGAACTTGCCCCGGCGCGGCGCATTTTCGATCAGGGCAAGCATCGATGGATCCCGCTCCAGCGCGGCTGCCACCTCGCGCCGGGGCAGGCCGAGATGTTCGGCCAGCAGGGCATGGCGCACCTTGGTGATGCCCGGCCGGGCATGACCATTGCCGGGCCGCGCGGCATCGATGAACAGGTCGCATTCGCTATCCAGCCCCAGCGAGCGGTTGTTCATGTTGGCCGAGCCGATCCGCAGCACTTCGTCATCGACGATCATCATCTTGGAATGGACATAGATCGGCGCGCCGGCGGCATTGCGCGGCACATAGATGCGGAAGCGCTGGCGGTGATCGCGTTCGGCTATGGCATGGGCCAGCCGCACCCGCGCCCCGTCCATCGCCACCACTTCCAGCCAGCCTTCGGCGGTTAGCGGGTTGATCAGCACGATTTCCGGCGGATCCGGCTCGCTCACCCGCTCGGCAATCGCCTCGGCAATGGTGCGCGAGGCGAAGTACTGGCTTTCGGCGTAAATGAAGCGCTTCGCGCGGCGGATATGTTCAAGGAACAGCGCCTCTACCTCGCGCACTTCGCTGATCCCGTTCCAGGCCGAACGGGTGCGGGCAATGCCCACCTCGACATCGGTGAAATCCGGTTTCAGGTTATGCGGCCAGGGGCTGGTGATCTGCGGTTCGCACGGTTCCAGCGGCGGCGCGCCGGACTGGGCCCAGCGTTCCCGGCCCAGTTCGGCCAGGGCCACGGCCACTTCGCCTTCGACCAGCAGCGACAGATCATGCCACGGGGCAAAGACCTTGGGCGAAAAGGGCATCCGGCGGCGCAGATCGCCCTCGCGGTGTTCGGGCGTATCCCAGCGATAACCGGTCATGTCGATCCCGCCGCAAACCGCAAAGCGATCGTCGATCACGATCACTTTCTGGTGATGGCTGCACCCCAGCGGATGCGCGGAATCGAACTTGAAGTCGATCGACGGATTGCGCCACCAGCGGAACAGGTCGAGGATCATCGACCCCCGGAAGATGAACTTCAGCGCGCCGAAGTTCCATTTCAGCACCCGCACCTGCAAGCCGCGGGTGCGCTTGACCAGCCAGATCATGAAGGGGCCAAGCCGGGCGGGCTGCTCCAGCCGGTCGGGCTTGCTCCACCACCGCCGCCCCTGGCCCAAGTGGATACGAGTATCGAAATCCCAGCCGATCATCATGATCCGCTGGCGCGCACGCAGCAGCGCCTGCTGCATCAGCGCGAAGTAGGGCGCGGCGTCGATTACCACGTGCACGCGGCTGGCCCTGGCAAAGCGCCAGGCCGAGGGACTGCCGGATGAAGGTTGATCGGCCACGGCCCTTCCTATCCCCCGCCAAGTGCGGCGTCACGCCCCGCGCAGCTTTTCCGCGCGCGCGCCCTGTGACATGGGAGGCGGGTGAGCGAACCGCAATCCCCCGGCCCGGCCGCGCCGGCCGCCCTGCCCCGCCCCCGCCCGCTGCATGCGCGGCTGTTGCTGGCCCTGCTGGCCCTGGCCGCCGCCGCGCTGTACCTGCCGGGGCTGGACCGGGTCCGCGCCTCGATCTGGGATGAGGCCTATTACCTCTCCACCTCGGCCCGCTATGCCGCAGGGCAAGCGCATTTCGCCGCGCATCCGCCACTGGGCACCATGCTGATCGCCGTCGGCACCGTCCTTGTCGCGGACAACGACCGGGTCGACTGGAAACCGCTGGGGGCCGAGCGCGCTGTTGCCGACAAGGTTATGCCAAAGGACTTCGACTGGGGGGGAATGCGCATTCTGCCCGCGCTGTTCGGGGTGGCCTGCATTGTCCTGTTCGGCGCCTTGCTGCTGGAACTGACCGGCAGCCTGGTTGCGACCGCGCTGTTTTCCGCCCTGCTGCTGTTCGACACGGCGATTGCAGTGCAGATCCGCAGCGCCCAGCTCGATGCCTTCCAGCTCGCCTTCGTGATCGGGGCCTTGTGGGCGCTGGTCCGGGCCTGGCGAACCGGCAGCTATGTGGCGCTGTTCGCCTTCGGGGCGCTGGTCATGGCCGCCGCGCTGGTGCGGGCCAATGCCCTGATCCTGGGCGCGCTGGCCGTGCCGATCCTGTGGCGGCAAGTGGCCGCGCGCGACTGGGCGGCGCTGTGGCGCACCTGCCTCGCGGGCGGACTGGGCGCGCTGCTGGCGCTGGGCCTGACCCTGACGGCTAACCTGGCCGCCACCCCCAACCCGCCCGATCCGGCCACCGAGATGGGGCGGATGGACCTGCCCTTCTTCTCGCCCGAACAGCGCGCCGCCCAGGCCCGCGGCGCGCTCGATCCGGCGCGCTATCCGGCGGCAGCGCGCGATATCGTGGCCTTCATGCAGCATGACCTGGCGATCATGCCGCCCACCGACGCGCACGGATCGCGCCCGTGGGAATGGCTGCTGGGACGCGGCCTGATCGCCTATCGCTCGGACGTGGATGTCAGCCCGCCCTGGGCAATCGGCCTCATTCCCAACGCTGTTGTCTGGCTGATCGCGCTGGCCGGCGTCGTGGCCTGCGCCTTTCCGGGGCGGCTGCGCAACGATCCGCTGCGGGCATTGCTGCTGGGCGGATGGCTGATCACGCTGGGCGCTCTGCTGGCGCTCGACGGATCGCGGGTGCTCTATCTCTACCACTATTTCATCCCGCTGCTGTTCGGCCTGGCCCTGGCCGCACGGGAGTGGTCAAGCGCCCGGCTGGGCTGGCGCCCGGCGCTGGTCGTCGCAGTCCTGGCCGGTGCCTATGGCGCGCTGCGGCTACCGATTGCGCTGGGCCTGCCGACGGGCTGAGGACAACAAAAAACCCCGCTGGCATGACCAGCGGGGTTTTTGGCGCGCCCGGAACGATTCGAACGTCCGACCCTCAGATTCGTAGTCTGATGCTCTATCCAGCTGAGCTACGGGCGCGTTGGAGAGGCGCACATAGGCAGGTCATTCGCGCTTGGCAAGCGGCTAAATGACCTTTTGCAAAGCCTTGGCCAGCGGCACGTCCAGCGGCGGCATGGGCAGGTCCGGCAGGGCTTCGGCATGGGTCCAGGCCAGCCCCGCGCCGACCAGGCAGCGCGGCGCGCCTTGCCAGCGGCGACAGGTGTAAAGGTTCAGGACATAGGGGTTACCCGGCAGCTCCGCGCGCGCCAGCCAGGCCAGGTCAGCCGGATCGACCGTGATCCCCAGTTCCTCTGCCAGTTCCCGAACAAGCGCGGATTCGGGGGTTTCGGCGGGATCAACCTTGCCTCCGGGAAACTCCCACAAGCCGCCTTCAGCCTCGCCATGGCGGCGCTGGTGCATCAGCACGCGCCCCTGCTGATCGATCAGGGCTGCTGCAACCACCAGGATGGCTGTCGGATTTTTTTGCATCGTCAACAACTCCTTAAACCATTCCTTAGGGATGATCTGCGATGAACCGCGAAAGGCCCGCATTATTTGCGAGGGAGCGCCATGAAGATCGCAATACTCAAGCGGCTGATCCGTGACCAGCGGGGCACCTCTGCGCTCGAGATGGGCCTGATCGCCTGCATGATCGTGCTTGCGATGTTTGCGGCCCTCCAGGGCTTCGCCAACGAGAACGACCGCACCTGGATTTCGATCTCCAGCAAGGTGTCAGAAGCCTCGCAAAAGGCAAACGCAGGTTAAACATTTTTCAAGACTTTACCCTTAGCCCGGTGATTGCTCGATCCGGGTGACAGGGAAAGAGCCGGGTACTTTGAGACTGCCAACAGGAGACTGACCATGAAGTTCATCAACAAGCTGTTCCGTGACGAAGCTGGTGCCACCGCCATCGAATACGGCCTGATCGCCGCCCTCATCGCCGTTGCCGCGATCACCGCGATGCAGGGCCTGGGCAACGAACTGCAGACCACCTTCACCACCACCAAGGATGCGATGTCGACCGCGAACGCTTCGGCTTAGTAATCGACCCGTCCGGGAACGGACAAAGATCAGGGGCGGCAGGGAAACCTGCCGCCCCTTTTCGTTTGGACACCCAGAAAACGCCGAAAATCAGTAGGTAACCAGCTTGACCCTTTGCCCCGGCACCAGCCGGCTTGATGCGGTCAGGCCATTCAGCACCAGGAACCGGTCGAGCGGCGCATCGCTGAAAGCCATCCGCTGGCCCAGTGATTGTACGGTGTCGCCTGCCTTGACAGTTACCAGGGTGACCTTGCGCGGCTTGATTGCCGTAGCCTCGCTGTCCGAGATCCGCCGCAGCGAACGGTACATCGGATCGAACACCGCCGCGCTTCCGGCCGCGGCGATCGTCACGAAGTGATAGGCCCGATCGCGGGCGAACTCATAAGCGAACACCGTCACGTCGACCGTGCTGCTGCCGGTATTCACCCGCGTGGTGGCATAGGCGGTCGGCAGGCCGTTGATCGTGGTGCGGCCGATCGGGCCGGGATCGATCCGGGCCTGGCCCTGTTCGGTCAGCCCGCCGAACACGGCGCGGACATAGCTGTCGAGATCGCCCGAATAGGGCCCAGTGGAGAACTGCCCGCGCCCGGACTGGCCATTGATCGCCACGGCGCGGGTGCCGTTCATCATGTAGAACCCGGCCGGCGCTTCGTAAGCGAGCCTGAGGTCGGGGTGGGTAAACCGGCGACCATCGACGATCCCCTGCTTGGGATCGTCGCCATAGGTCATGCCAGCAATCCGGCCCAGGAAGATGTCGCGATTGGTCACCCCGCTCGGGCTGGTCCCGGCCCGGGCCAGCGCCGCCCGCACGCGCGAGGCGGGATCAGGGTGAGTCGAGGCCCATTCGGGCACCTTGGCATTCGATCCCATCAGCCGCGCATCGAGCGCATTCTGGTTCGCGAGCGATTGCAGGACAGTGCCCATCGCCCGCGGATCGTATCCGGCCCGGCGCAGATATTCGACACCGAGGTTGTCGGATTCGGTTTCCTGGCTGCGCGAATAGCGCAGGGTCAGCAGTTGCGATCCCTGCAGGAAGCCGCGCTGGACCACCTGGCCGACCTGGCTGTTGCCCAGCAGCACACCCGACAGCACCGCGCCCAGCACGCCAACCACCGCGTTGCGGGTCGCCGCACTCTGCCGCTTGCGGCCATGCTGGGCCGCAACATGGCCAACCTCGTGCCCCAGCACGGCCGCCAGCTCCGCCTCGCTGTTCATCAGGGCCACCAGCTGACGCGTGACGTAGACATAGCCGCCAGGGATGGCGAAGGCGTTGTTGACCGGCGAGTTCAGCAGGGTGACGGTGAAATCGTTGCGGGCATTGCTGAGCCCGGACTGGACCGCGATGGTCTTGCCCACGGTCTCGACATAGGCGGCCTGCGTCCCCGTTTCCGCGCCGCCGAATTCGGCCAGCAGTTGCGGATGCGCCTTGGCCCCTTCGGCCTTGTCCTTTTCGCTGATCGACTGGACGGGGGCCGCACCCGTCTGGGCCACGCCCACCTCGCCCGGCAGGACCACCAGCCCCGCAACCAGGGCCGCGCCCGCCAGGAAACGGACACGATGTCGGGAGATCTGGTTCATCGAAGGGCTCCTCTCGCTCGGCCGATCTGACCGAGGGCAAGGCTAGGCCCATGGCAAGCGGTTGAAAAGCCCTGTCGCTACGCTTCGCCGATCCGCAGGAACCGCTCTTCGCGCAGGGCCTTGAGCTTGGCCGGGCTGTGCTTGCCCAGCGCGTCCAGTTCCTCGCCGATGGCCTTGACCAGCGCGGCGATCGCCAGGTCGGGTGCACGATGCGCTCCGCCCACCGGCTCCTTCACGATCCGGTCGATCACGCCCAGCGCCAAGAGGTCCTGGGCAGTCACCTTCATCGCCTCGGCCGCATCGGCCGCTTTTTCCGAGGTACGCCAAAGGATCGAGGCGCAGCCTTCGGGCGAGATCACCGAATAGACCGCATGTTCGAACATCAGCACCCGCTCGGCACTGGCCAGCGCGACTGCTCCGCCCGAGCCGCCCTCACCCACGATCGCGGCCACCATTGGCACGTCCAGCGCCAGGCAGGCCTCGGTCGACCGGGCGATGGCTTCGGCCTGGCCGCGCTCTTCGGCCTCGATCCCGGGAAAGGCGCCGGAGGTATCGACCAGGGTGACCACCGGCAGCTTGAAGCGGCTGGCCAGCTCCATCAGGCGGATCGCCTTGCGATAGCCTTCGGGCTTGCCCATGCCGAAATTGTGCCTGATCCGGCTCTGCGTGTCGTGGCCCTTCTCATGCCCGATCAGCATTACGCGCGGGCCATCGCCATTGGTGCCCAGCCGGGCGAATCCGCCGATGATCGCCTGATCCTCGCCAAAGCAGCGGTCTCCGCCCAGCGGCACGAAATCGCTGAAGCCCTGGGCGACGAAATCGCGGAAGTGCGGGCGCATTGGATGGCGCGCCACCTGGGTCTTCTGCCAGGGGGTCAGCGCGGCATAAGTGCTGGCAAGCAGGTCGGCGCTCTTGGTTTCAAGCCGCCGCAGTTCGGACGAAATGTCCACATCGCCGCCACTGGCCGTTTCGCGCAGTTCGGCGATCCGGGCTTCCAGTGCCGCAACGGGCTTTTCGAACTCCAGGTACGAGATCATGCCCCGTGCGCTAGCCCGCCCGGCGACGTTGGGCAAGGGGATGACGCGCGTTGACCAGTTCGACCAGTCGCGCCGAATCGACATGGGTATAGATCTGCGTCGTCGCGATATCGGCGTGGCCGAGCAGCGTTTGCAGCACGCGCAGGTCCGCTCCCCCTTCCAGCAGGTGCGTGGCAAAGGCATGGCGCAGCACGTGCGGGCTGACCTTTTCGGGATCGATCCCGGCACGGCCGGCGAGGGCCCGCAACAACTGGAACAGCCGCACCCGCGTCAGGTGGCCGGACTGCCCGGTCGAGGGGAACAGCAATCGGCCCTTATCGCCCCGCACCGCCAGCCAGCGCGACAGCGCCTGCCGCGCCCGGGTGCTGACGGGCACCAGCCGCTGCTGCCCGCCCTTGCCGGTAATCGTCAGGAATGGCGCATCGCGCGGGACGGCGGCAAGCGGAAGTGAAACCAGTTCGGTCGCGCGCAGGCCCGAGCCATAGAGCAGTTCCAGCAGGGTCAGCAGCCGCACCGCCTCGGGCCGGTCAGCCGCCGCCTCCGCCTCGGCTGTGGCGAACAGCGCCTCGACCTCGGCGTGGGACAGGATCCGGGGCAGCGGCCGACGGCTGCGTGGGCGCGGCAGGGCGGGCGATGGATCGTCGGCCCGCCATTGCTCGTCGACCAGGAAGCCGAAGCACTGGCGCAGGGCGGAGCAACGCCGCGCCAGGCTGGACGGGGCCAGGCTGGCCCAATGCTGCGCCAGCCGTTCCACCCCGGCGCGGTCGGCCCCGGCCAGCGGACCGATCAGCGCCTCGGCAGCGGCAAGATCACGGGTATAGGCGGCCAGGGTATTGGCCGCAGCGCCGCGTTCGGCGGCCAGCATGGCCAGGAAGGCCTGCGCCCCGGCAGACAGGGGATCAGGCGCGGGCAACGGCCTCGGCGGCGATCATCCGCGCCTCGGCGGAAAGGCCGACGCGATTCAGCGCCGAAACGATGTGGTAGAGATGGACGCTGGTCATCTTGTCCCAGCCATCGCCCTGCATCCCCACGCCCGCCAGCAGCACCACCAGCACGGGGTTGTTGGCATCGGCCGCCTGCGTGATCAGCCGGGTCCAGCGAGTCT
>Ga0315901_10009173_pt1 | contig 11407 bp, 14 predicted proteins | sample LakEriMetagenome_10_FD_203761 | JGI IMG/M metagenome (GOLD analysis project Ga0315901, IMG submission 203761) | Freshwater fungal communities from buoy surface, Lake Erie, Ohio, United States - Buoy 2 MA116 | ecosystem: Environmental > Aquatic > Freshwater > Lake | place: USA: Lake Erie, Ohio...
ACCATTAAGGGGGGTTAGGGGGGATTAAGGGAGGATGAGAGGATTAAAGCCAGCCAAGACCCCGAAATGAAATGAAGGGGGACAATTAGCTCATAATATTACTTCGTAATATTATTCGCTGTACCCCGTGTTGAAAAGTGCATTTTCGAGTCAAATCCACGGTCGCTACGCTCCCTATCGCTTCGCTGATTTGACTCACAGGTAACCTCGCTACGTCGCTTCGCTCCTCCGACTCGGCTACCGCAGTGCATCTTTCATTCTTCAAGATCATTGCCTGAAGGTATCAAGGAAAATGAAACTGCTTTGTAGAAGCCCCGTAGCGAAGCGCAGGGGCGTCTACCCCTGTTCGGATAGCCAAAACACCCCAGACCCACCTAGAATCGAAAGCTGAGGGGCAAAAACCAGGATTTCTGGGGTTCTTAGCGGGGTAGGAAATCAGAATCGTCTTCTGAAAAGTCTTCAGAATCGTCGTGGAAGTCAGGAACTGACGCCGCAATCATCAATTTAACTCGAATGTCCGCCAGCTTCTCTCGGTATTTCGGAACAAACTTAGCCGTAGCTGGGTCGTTACTCAGATCAACCAAAACCTTCTCCCAGTTACCACCAACACGAAACACTCGCATTAAGTCATTCCACCCCTTATCAAAGGCTTGCTTCAAAACCTTTAGTTTGCGGGTCTTTCGCTCAGCCTCAATGGTTTTTTCCGTAACGTCTTCCGTCGCGTTAGGTGTAGGTACCGTAGGGGTGAGATTCGGAATCAACTGGTTTTCTTCACTCATACTTACAAGTATACCTAAACTCAAGGTTTACGGCACCTAACTTACGTAGTTGTGTAACAATTCTTCGTCTACGTCTTTCCGTTAGGTAGTACCCTGTGCGTAGTTCTAGGTTGAGTACCGACCATGCCGTCACGTCATTTACTTCGATCACACAGGCTTCAGGAAGTGTTTCTCCAAAATTTTGAAGAAACGAAAGGAACCTAGAGAAGTGAATAAGCACAGCGTCTAACCCTTGCATATCCTGATAATTTCGTGACCATACCGTTTGGGTTCCTAACAATTTACAACCCACATTTGTGCCTTCACCTACAGTTCTACGCTTGAGGTCAATTTGGATGGAAGAATGTGCGTCAGTGATCGGATAAGGTACTCTTGCTTTTGTTAGTGAAGGTACCGTTTCTTTCCTCATTATTTTGGCGGGTTGGTACCCTTTTGTAAAAGTAACTTGAGTGTAAGGCCACACCCATAGTTCTACTTTTACACCTAAACTTTCTAAGTCCTTAACCGACCAAATGCCTTTTAACGTTAGGGTTATCCCAGGTTTCTTCTTAGATGTAGACTGTTTTGTTATGAATTTTTCTAACTTTGCTAGGTCATCTAACGTCCAATCGGCAGTTATCTTACTCCCTTGCCGTTGCTTTACCCAGATATGTACCCTAGTCATTTGTGGTAACATTGTACCATGTCCAGGTTTACAGTACCATCAGGATATTCAGAAGAACAATGGAATACACTTCCTATTCGAGAACGTGCGCTCATTTCAGCGGCTTATCATGCTGACCAGCTAAAGGTCCGTGAAACAGGTATCAATCAAGGTGCGTGGATTGACGCATACCTATTATCGGCTAATCTAAAGAATCCGAAACCACGTGGGTATCCGTACTGTGCGGCGTTCGTTACGTGGCACTACACAAATGGGGCCAAGATTCCATTCAGAACACTGGTTGTTAGTGGGGCAAGTGCTTGTACGATTCTACGATCAAAACGAACAATCGCACACCAAGGTAAGAAAATATCTATTGCTCCTGTGAGTCGAAATGAAGTAAAACGAGGAGATCTCTTTGGTTGGTGTAATGCATCCAAGTGGCAGGGACACATAGGCTTTGTGGTTGCTGTACGAGTGAAGGGTGGTAGAACATACATTGACACCATCGAAGCAAATACATCACCAGACCCTAAGACTCCACAGGAAGACAGAGACGGTGGTGGTGTATATCGTAGAACACGAGAAGTGACTAACAATTTCTTGTTTTCGAGAGTGACCGTTGCTGACGACTAAGTATGTCATTGCAGGTATTGACCCCGGACTAACCGGGGGAATTGCTATTTACAATCAGGCCGATGGAGAATGGCTTTACATCGGAGAGCTTCCGGTTGTAATCGAAAAAGATCCTAAAGGCAAAAAGAAAGATGTGAAGAGTATTGACGTAGTAGCACTAGAAAAACTTCTCAAAGAATACAACGTAGACTATGTATTCATTGAAAAAGTACATGCTATGCCAGGACAAGGCGTCACGTCCATGTTTACTTTTGGTGAAGGTTATGGTAGGGTTAATGCAGTAGCTGAATTATGTACTAAGGAAGTTCGGCGTATGACTCCTCAAGTATGGCAGAAGATTGTATTTGGAGTTACAGACAAAACCACGTCTCCTAAAGAAAGAGCGGTTGCATTAGCAACACGATTGATAGGTAAACCTCCCATGAAACATAGGGGTAGAGTCCCCCATCTTGGTATGTGTGATGCTGTCTGTATAGCACGGGCAGGAAGTGTCTCGTTAAACATGTTGCGTTAACAAAATTCTCTTACAAATAGGGGTACACTATGTGAATGTCTCGCGTTGTAGAGTCAATCGTCTTAGCTGTCGGCAACGAGTACGCTGTAGGTACCTACAGAAGTGCTAGTCTGCAAATTGACAACGTTGTAAGCACTTCAGGTGCTGTAGTTCGCTTTGAAGGTACCGTGGATGAAAACCGTTGGTACCCCGTACAAGTTCGTAAGCGTGGTCAAAACGAATGGAGCCGGGAAATCTCTATCTTTGATGGTGACATCATTGAGCTTCAAATTGAAAACCTTACCAAGGTTCGTGTTGCCGCAATCAGTGAAACACCTGTAAACGCGGAAGTCACGTGGTTAATAACGGCACCATCGGGGCCTGTTTACAAGTGGGTTGAGATTACTCCTGCCGATGACGAGGACTTTCCTGATGGTGTATGTCGGTGCCTTTACATCGGTGTAGCAGGAGATCTTGTGGCAGATGACGCTGAAGGAAACACTATCACTTTTGTCAATTGCCCAGTTGGAATTCTACCTGGTATGTTTCGTCGTGTACGGGAGTTCACTACTGCGAGTTCCATCGTAGCGGGGTACTAAGATGATAGGTGCTGGTGTCTCAATTTGGAAACAATCTCTTGTAAAGGCATTGCCTTACAACGAAAACTTTGAGGCCATGTTTGAACTCGACGCATTCAGTGGACTCAGCACCACAGGGGTGAATGTCAATTCGTGGACTCCCACGCGGGCTTCTCGTTCGGGTGTGTCTTTCAATGCGGGCACCAACAAGCCCGTGCTTGCAGACGTAGCAGGAACTCCGGTGGTCCGATTCGCGGGCGGAGTGTTTGACCCGCTCGTGGCGAACGCCGCAGGAAACAACATCGGACTCGACTTTACCGACCAGTGGACCTTCTTCGCTTTGGTGCGGCAAGCAATTGGATCTAATGGGACATGGATGCGAATAGGTACTGGTAGCAATCTGAGAATTGCTGGAGCATATGACTCACCTAATCGTCGTTTAACTTCTACACTTCGTAAAAATTCGGCGGGGCCTGATTCGTTCATTACCCTCGGCGTCAATAGCACCCCGAGCCCGCAGGACTGGCAACTCTACACGGGCAAGTATGACGGGACGGGCGGCACGGGGCTTAGGGTTGGATGGAACAACCGAACCAAGCAGGTGAACACTACAACGCCTTGGACGGGCGCGTTTACAGCGTCGGCTATCACTGCGGGGCATTTCTACATTGGCTCTGCGGACGGCACTACGACGATCTCGGACGTGGGCATTGATATTGCCTTCATGGGGCTCTACCGCCATGCGTTCACCGACGCAGAACAGGGGCTCTTTGCGGATTGGCTTGAGTCTATATATGGGGTAACTATTTCCTAATGCCAACCCTTCAGTCTGCCATTGACGCGGCCACTAATGGCCTGGTGGTCTTGGACCCGACTCAGGTTTACACGGTGGTTTCGGGGCAACCCGCAAAGATCGTGACCAATGGGACCCGTATTATTGGACGCGGGGCGCGGGTAGTGAAAGACACTCTGCAATACCCTTCCTTGGTCATCTTTGCAGACGGGGTGCGGGTAGAGGGGGTGCGCTTTGAAGGTGCCGCCCCGCCAACGCTCCGCGACTCCCAGCCCCAAAGTTTCACGGGCGTGACGCTCCCGGCCATTGGGCTTTCCCTACCGTTTAGTGTAAACCCTTTTGATTGTGGTTGGGCACAGGTAGTCACAGCGGGCGATAACATCACGTTCACCAGAAACCGATTCACCGGGGCGTTTGGGGTGGCTATGCTCCCCCACCGAAGCGGGCGGCGGGCGCGGAACAATCGGGGCGTCTGGAATCAGTTCTACGATTACGTCTTTGGTTTCAATGCCTACGGTCAAGAACGCCTGACATACCTGCGGACCTACGGGGAGAGGCCCCTACAGCCTTCGACGGTTTCCGGCCCTCTGGCGGTTGCGAACGGGATTCCTCCCGGCCACTTGATTTACCTCGCTCCCGGCACCGGGGCCACGGGCAACCTGACCAATGAGGAGTGCTGGAATGATGATGTTTTCATCAATCATGTCATTGAGCGCACGGGCGCGGCCACGCCAATAAGCACGCTCTACACCAGCCTCAAATTGAACAACGTTCACGGCCTCCGGGTTGGCAACGTCCGAAGCTTGGGCATCCCTTCCTGCCTCGACTTCTTGGGGTGCGACGGTTATGCCTGGAACATCAATCAGTCGGGCGGCTACATGTCCAATGACCCCGGCCAATGGGCAACGTTCCGGTGGGCCGTAGTGCTGGGTCAAAACGGGCTTGCCTCAGGGAACCGTGAGGCGGGCACGATGACGATTGAAAACTCTACCTTTGCCCCCGATGGCGAAGGCGTGAAACTCTACCGAAGCGAACGACCCGGCCTCACGCTCCGCAACGTTTCGTTCCCCACTGCGGGTGACCAAGACCCACCCGTGATTTACGCGGGCTCGACACCAGTGATTGAATAGCCTATGCCGGGTTTGTCCAGTTTTTTGTACCCTCTAACTGGACAAATTGAACCTAAATAGCCCCTAAAGACCTGATTCGGTAATAGGGGCTATTTCATGTTTCCGAGGAAGAACAGAAGTACGATACCGGAAATGAATCCCGAGGCGAAAGCGTTGACTAGATCAATCACGTCAATCAGCATACCCCAAATACCCAGTGGTGTATTTTTGTGCGGTATAGTGACGTTGATGCACATTTTGTATGCACTTTTATGGCTGTGGTTAGGAGGAATTGTAGGATTCCTAGTGGCTAACTGGTGTCGCGCCATTAAGACCATGAACGAAACCATTCCTCCTCATATCGTGGAGGCGTTACGTAAGGTAGATGCTGAGTTTCCTGATGAAGGACCAACATCACAAGAAGAAGTGGTTAGGTTAAGTAAAGAGATATGTGATCTCGTACTAGGGGTTGATAGGGATAATCAAGGTACCGCTTATCCGTTTTGGGTTATTGCGGTAAAGGCAGGGGCTGTTGGTGGTATTCGTATAGTCTCAGAAGGGTTATGGTTCAGTGGACCCAGGGCACAAGAGCATCTGGAAAACAAGGCTCACAGGTACCCGAAATCAGCATTTGTGTACTGTGAATCCGCTCACAATTCCTATGGTGGACTACGCTACCTGTATGACTTAACCAAGGAACTTCGTAAAGTATTGGAGAAGGGTGATGCCGAGAAAGTCTGACAATATCATTCGTGTAGGGGACAAAGTACATGTACTGCGTACTACTCAGGATATAAAGCGTGTTGGTTATGCGCTGGTACCATCAGAGATAACGGAGGAAATGCTTGCTGAAGTTCCTATGTACAACAAAATACTGAATAGTATCGGATTGTCGAAAGAGGAAGATAAGATTATATGGTCATCTGTGTTAACCCATAAAGCTGAGCATAGTATACTTGATGCTCTCAAGTACGATTACTGTGTTCGACGACAGTTTGGAGGTAATGAACGCACGATTCATAGATATAAGTACCATGTACCAAAGGGAGAGTATTACGTGCTAGAGAAGCAAGTTAAGGTGACAGGTACTCGCTATGACGGATACATGGACTACTGGAATCACGACTATGACTCGGGCGGTCTTAATAACGCTAAGAGGGTTACTATTCTGACTATCTGTAAAAATAGACGACGTGGATTTGACAGTACCTACAAAATTCTGTCAACAGAATGTGTGAAGGTACCCGAAGAAACTAGCTAAGGGTACCTTCATGGAACCTTCTTAGTCTTGTACTAGGAAGGTTCCATCCTTGGTTTCGATCATAGCACCTTTCTTCTTGGTGTTATGCATAGGGAAGAACTCGGTGTTGATTGCAACAACCTCACCTTCATCATTCACCCGCATTTCCACGATCCATCCGCCTACGTGAGCCGCTAGAGCTTTCCTCTCCATGAACGTAGTTTGGTCTTGGAAACATCCGCTTTGGATAGTATGGACTCCTTGCCACACGTTATACGAGGCTTTGTGGAAGTGCCCAATGCACACTACATCAGGAACGTCAGCCCATCCATTCATAGCCAACGCTTCCACAATCTTCTGTGGGCGATAACTGAGGGCATAGGAGTTATGTGACCAAAATGCTTTACCATTTTGTCGCACAAAGATCAGCCCATTAGGAACCTCACAACAGTAAATCCGACCTTCGTAATGTTCGACGGTTGGTTTTGTGTTTAAGGTAGGAGTATTCTGTACTTTGCGAATTTGGACTGTATCCTTATTTTCACACGTACCATACCCACACTTTTGAGCGATTTCAGATACGTCAGATCTCAGTTTTTTACTGATGCTCTTGTACGCATAAGATGTCCCGTTTATCCAACCGTCTCCTTCAATCATAGTTTCCAGAACAATCCTTAGTATTTCTACAGGTTGTTCCTTCAGCCACACAGGAAGGTACTTATTAGGCGACCCTGCACCACACTCGTTGCGTAACCACGTAGAGAGTTCTACTGAGCCAATGGTAATGTCTTTATCATCCTTACCTCGGACAGAGTATCTAGCCCCTATTCGATCTAACAAAGAGCAGATACGAGCATGATTCTCTGGATTTACACGTTTACTTTGGCAAATAGATGTGCGCTTAGAATCCGCATACCCTTCTGTCACGTACCACGCAATCAGTTCAGCGGCATCCTCTATTGAAATTTCTCCAAAGTGTTGCATCTGTTCTTGATTTCTCCAGTTTTCCGGTACCTTTGCTTCAATACGTGGAATTTCTATCGTAGGAGTGTATGAACCTACCCATCCTGAAGATACCGTAGGTATTTGGAATCTTTGACGACGGTAGTTTGTTGTGATTTCATCCGCAGTCATATCCTCCCATTCTCCACTGTAATGCCACCTAGCTTTCGTAGGATGCTCTAGTGTATGGGCTTTAGCTCTCAACCTTGCAGTTTCATAACGTCGAACATGCAGTTTATGATTTGGCGTTACTCTAAAATCAAACACTCGATGCTTAAATCGGTGCATTGGTCCTGAATATGCCTCGTCCGTTATATGAGTCGGTTTTTGCCACTCAAATACATGTCCATCCTTAGTCATAGTTGCAACAGTGTGGTTCATACGTAGATCCTTAAACAGAATCCACCCATCTTCTTTAGTCAAGATTTCGGCTGAATCATCAAAACAAGATCCTCCGCCAGGGTGGATTAGTTTGACGGTAGTACGACCACCAACAGGGTTTTCAAACACATAGTCATATGAGGCATACCCCAGATACTTAATGTCTGTTCGTCCCATGTTCTTAGCAATACTCTCTGAGTAACTACCAATGTCTACCCCGTTATCCTGCTGGAACCATCCTTCATGGTCGTCTCCAGCAATGTAGTACGTAGTCATTCCTTCATATTGCGGAGTGGCTTCCACCCACTGCTTAATTTGTTCAGGGATACTGTGCGTGGTAACTTCACTACCGTTTAGTCTGGCTCTGTAACCATCAATGTAGTTTCCAGTATCTAGTACAGTCTTGATACCTCTTTGAGCGAAGATTTCATACATAGCGGCACAGGCAGTTACGTTAGCTTTCTTAGAACCTACGTGACGATCTGACACCAGTCCAAACCGAATAATGTGCCCATCTAGTCTTTCATTAACTAGTAGGCGCTTCTTACTGTTTGATACAACCAAGCCCCCACCAACTGTCTTTTTGTCTTCAGACAACTGTACTAGGTAGTGACCTTCCTCCGCACGTTTGATAGCTTCAAAAACTATCGAAGGTGCTACGTCGAAGTCCATACAAAGTTCATGGATGGAGACGTTAGTATTCTTCTTGATGATAGCGTCTCTAATCTTAGTTAGAAGTATATCATCAGCAGACTTAGTGATTAAAGGTTCTTCTACTTCGTTACCAATCTCACCTTCGTTATATGAACGAGCATCCCCCGGCACAGTAACCTTGTGGTTTCTTAGGTTTGCAAATCCTCGCTTTACCTGATCGTAGCTCAGTCCAGTAGACTCAGAAATTGCCTGATATGAATACGTAGGACGTAGTGCATAAGGCACCTGCATCATAAAGGCGAACACTGCCTTCCCATTAGGAGAGCAGTGTTCTACTTGTGTCATATCAACCACGGGCTGGTAGTTCCCACTTGATAAGGAATGGGTCCAGTGACGTAGTTCTCCATGTTTGGAGAGGGTCAGACACGTCTCGGATTTTACGCACCGCTTTACCATTGATTAGATCAATAGGGAAGCGTAGCTTTTGAACCTCCGCCATTCGTATTGTCAAGTCTCGATAGGCTTCATTGATTAGAGCTAGAGTTTCCGCGTAGAAGATCGTCGCTTGAGCGAGTTCTCCACGTAGCAGAAATCCTTCAAGTAGGTCTAACGCCGCCGATGCCACCTTTAGAAAGTGTTCTGCATCACGCTTGTTGACATTCTTAATGGTTTCCACATACTGGTTCAGAAGTGCTTGAAAATCAGAGATACTTACGAAGAAGTGTGTTTGATTCATTCCTTTTCCTTGGTTTCCTTGTTCTTGAATTGGCTGTACTTCCAAAGGTCTACAAGACCTCCGATTACTGCCGTTGCCGCCACAACACCAACGTCGTCGCGGGCTATCTGCATTTGAGACAGGACCATATCCACCCCAATCTTAATCATGGGAATGTCATATAGTCCAAACGCAACCAGAAGATAAATACCCAGAGCTACTAGGGCTCTTGTGAAGAAAATCTTCCCGTCGAATTTGTCAAACCAATTAGTTAGTTGGTTCATAACAGATTCAGTATACCCCTACGTTATAGTTACCGAGGCCAAAGTCCCATCTAGGTTGTAGGCATACGTTGTCGTTGTCGTTCCAGTGGCCCCTACAACCCTAACGTAGTTGATCGTCTCCAACTGCCCGTCAATGTTGTACAAGAATTCCTTATAGTTACCGCTTGCGTATGTAATCTGCTCAAGGCGTCCATCTATATCGTAGTCATATGTAGCATTACCCTCTACTGGGTGTGACGTAGGTAGGACCTGTGCCCTACGTGTCCATGTGGAGGCACCTGTCTTCTCCCATAATACGTGGGATGTCGTGTTGAGTACCCAGTCTCCGACCGCTCCGTCACCAGATCCAGGGTCTGCACTGACAGACGTGAATGACGTTCCTCCTCCACCACCTCCTCCGTCCGCTGACAAGCGTAACCAGCGTCCTGTAGCGGGCTCTGTGACGCTGTTGGGAGTAATGGCAGTGTCACCATCGTCGTCTGTAGTGGTGGCTAGATCGTTGTAAACGAAAAATCTTACTTCGTCTTCCGTCACAAACCACAGGGCTACTTGACCCGAAACAGGAGACGTAAATGCACGTATACCCTCTAAAGTTACAAACGACCGAACCGGAGACCCTGTAACACTGGCAGAACCAAATTCGGAAATTCTCGTAGGCATAGAATAAGTGTACCTAACTGGCCCAAAGACCAGTCACCACGGGGTATTCTGAATGTCCTATGAATTCTTCGGATTCTGCTCCTCGCGTTTGGATTACTAGCGAGGACATCCAGAACTACAGAAATTCTCACCCGATATCCTGGGGTCCATTAGGGGAACGTGTCTACGACAGAACGTATTCCAGACCGACAGATACCGGAAAAGAGGATTGGTATGAAACGTGTGCCCGAGTTGTAAATGGCAACTGTAACTTTGTGTCACCTGAATTTATCGAACCGAACGAGCCCCGCAAGTTGTACGAAGCTCTACTAACGCACCAGATCGTCCCAGGTGGTCGTCACCTGTGGGCTACAGGCGTTCAGACAGGTAACAGTGCTATCAATAACTGTCACGGTGCGGACTTCACTACACGATTTAGTGAACACTTTGAGCATATGTTTATGCGCCTTATGGAAGGTGGTGGTGTTGGAAGCAATGTGTCAGACAAGTTCATTCAGTCAAAGGCTAAGGGTAAGTGGACCATAACTACCCCACATGAACTTCATATTGTATGTGCTGACTATCACCAAGACGTTGACACAACCCTGGAACTAGATAACCACGAAGACGCTAAGTTACTGGGCTTTATGACAGAAGAAGGAACGTTACAGAATGGCGCGGTGTTTCCTAGTAAGTACTCAGATTACTTTGTTAAGGTTCCATTCCGATCTCTATTGTCGAAGGAAATGAATTACTCATCTGCTCCGATTTCTGGGGAAGACAGAGTGTATATCTCAGTAGGAGACTCCAGAGAAGGATGGGCAGAAGCTCTCGTCAAAATTTTGGACCTCTATGTCTCGGAAGGACCGAAGAAGAAGATTGTCGTAGACATTACCGGAATCCGACCGCATGGGGCACCTATACGAACATTTGGTGGCACGGCATCTGGTCCTGGGGCTCTTATGCTCCTTCTGGCACGTATTACTAGCCTATTCAACAGCCAGATGGGAGTAGTTACATGGAAACAGGTGGCTTTGATTGAACATTGGATTGCTCTAGCTGTCATCAGTGGGGGTACTCGACGAAGCGCACGGATGTTAATGAAGTACTGGCAAGATCCAGGCATCTTTGAATTCATCAAGCTGAAGGAACACCTTCCAACGGGACATGTACCTCACCATACTACGAATATCAGTGTGGTAGTGGATAAAAAGTTCTTCCGAGCGATTAGACGCATGGATGCTCACGCTATGGCAGTCCTTGACGCTATTGTGTTTAATATGTTGATGAATGGTGAACCTGGCCTTGTTAACGCTAGTAATCAATTGATTGATGAAATTAAGGGGGCTGTGTTCTACGTTCTCAATCCATGCGGTGAGATTACTATGGTCAAGTACGATGATATGTACTGTTTTGACGTGTGTTGTATAGGACATCTTAACCTAGCCACCTTAGAAGACC
>Ga0315901_10009175_pt1 | contig 11404 bp, 8 predicted proteins | sample LakEriMetagenome_10_FD_203761 | JGI IMG/M metagenome (GOLD analysis project Ga0315901, IMG submission 203761) | Freshwater fungal communities from buoy surface, Lake Erie, Ohio, United States - Buoy 2 MA116 | ecosystem: Environmental > Aquatic > Freshwater > Lake | place: USA: Lake Erie, Ohio...
AACCCGACCGCCCCCACGGCGGCGGTGAACCCCGCTCGCGCCTCCTCGTCGAGCCGGCCGGCGAGGCGGTCGAGCGACTCCGCCGTCGTGCCCGTCATCTCCCCGACCGCCACGGCCTCCAGCACCGGTCGCGGCAGCCGCCCCACCGCGGCGAGCGCCTCGTCGAGCGTCGCACCGCCGCGGAGCCGCTCCTCGACGCGGCCGGCGGCGATCCGCAAGCCCGGTGCCGCGGACGACGCCAGGCCGACCAGCCGGCCGGCATCGAGACCGGCGTGGCTCGCCAGCCCAGCCGCCTTGCACCATGCCGCCGCCTCGGCCTTGCGCACGGCGGGCCCGAGGATGGGAATCCGCGCGGCGATCTGTCGCACCGGCCCATGGTCGGCCCAGCTCCGGGCCAGGAGCGGCCAGGCCAGCACGGCGAGCACCACGACCCCGGCGACGGCGCTCAGGAAGCGGATCGCCCCCGCCCGCCCGGTGAGGCCGAGCCCGAGGATGTCCACGGCCTTGCCGTCGAGATCGGTGATCGCGCCGTTGACCAGGATGAGCACGCTGATCGCGGCGAGGGCCATCACCAGCCGCAGCGCGGGCCCGGCCAGCGCGGCCCGCAGTTCGCGCCGCCCGCGGATGCCTCTTTCGAGCGCCGCGGCCACGTCGCGGAGCGCCTCGGCGTCGCGACCGCCCGCGTCGCCGACCGCGACGAGCGCGCGGACCAGCGGCGGAAACGCACCGCCCGCCCGCTGCATGGCCGTGGCCAGGCCGTCACCGGCGGCGATCCCGCTGGCGACGGCCTCCATCGCCGGCCGCCAGCGGTGCGGCACCCGGGATGTCTCCGCCGCCCACGCGCGGCGGATGTCGATGCCCGCCGCCAAGGCGGTCGCGAGCCGGCCGAGGACGTCGGCCAGCAGTCGATCCGACATCCGCCCCGTGCCACCCATCGCCCGCTCTCTTCGGTGTCGCGCCGCTCCGCATCCGCGGGCCGGTCCGGTTTCCCCGCGGCCGGCCTCTCGACACTAGGGCTCTGTCTGAAAACTCTGCTCTTTTCAGACAGAACCTAACACACCCCTGCACCATCTGGTAAAAAACCCGGTCTTCGTCCGCCGCGTCATTCCTCGCCGCCCATGAAAGCCCACTGGCAGTCCGTCGCGATCGTGGGCGTGGGACTCATCGGCGGCTCGATCGGCAAGGCCCTCCAGGCGCGGCGGCTGGCCGAGCGGATCATCGGCGTCGGCCGGTCGGCCGCCTCGCTCGCCGAGGCCCGACGGCACGGCGTCGTCACGGAGACCACGCGCGACCTGGCCGCGGGCGTCGCGGCGGCCGAGCTCGTCGTCGTCACCGCCGGCGTGGCGGCCATCCCGGGCCTCCTCGAAGAGATCGACGCCGCGGTCGCGCCCGGCACGCTGATCACCGACGCCGGCAGCACGAAGGCCACCATCGTGTCGGCATGGGAGCGCACGCGGCGCACCCGCCGCGGCCGGTTCGTGGGCGGGCACCCGCTCGCCGGCAGCCACCGCCGCGGCCCCGCCGCCGCCGACGCCGGGCTGTTCACGGGCCGCGTCGCCATCGTCACGCCGGCGCCGCGCACCCCGGCGGCCGACGTCGAGGACGCGGGCAGCTTCTGGGCGGCACTCGGCGCCACCGTGTTCGTCATGCCGCCCAAGGAGCATGACCGGATCCTCGCCTTCACCAGCCACGCCCCGCACCTGATCGCGGCCGCCGTGGCCGCCGCCACGCCCCCCGCCCTCGCGCGGTTCACGGCCGGCGGCTGGCGCGACACCACGCGGATCGCGGCCGGTGACCCCGAGCTCTGGGCCGACATCATCCTCGACAACGCCGGCCCCGTGGCCGACGCCCTGCGGCGCGTCGCCGGAGCCGCCGAGAAGATGCTCGCGGCCATCGAAGCCGGCGACCGCCGCCGGCTCGCCACCCTCCTCAACCGTGCCAAGGAAGTTCGCGATGCTGTGGGAAGTTGACGTTCATCCACGGGACACCGCCGGTGACCATGCCGCCCGCGCCGTCGTCGCCGGTGCGACGGAACTCGGCATCACCGGGTGCACCCAGGTGCGGACCGCGGCGGGCTGGCTCATCGAGGGGGACCTGTCGCGGGCCGACGTGGAGAAACTCGCGGCCCAGGTGCTCGCAGATCCGGTCGTGGAGTCGTTTACCGCCGCGGAGGCGGGAGCCGCAGCGCTCGTCGCCGGTCCCGATCACCTGCCGACCGTCGTGCATGTCCTGCCGCGGCCCGGCGTCACCGATCCCAGCGCCCAGACCGCCCGGGAGGCGTTCGCGCTCTTGGGCCTACGGCCCGCCGCGGTCCGCAGCGTGAAGAAGTATTGGCTGCCGCGACTGCCCACCGCCGACGCCGAGCGGCTGGCCTGGAAGCTCCTGGCGAGTGAGGCGATCCACGACGTCATCATCGGCCCGCTGCCGCTGCGGACGCTCGCCGGCGGCCGCCCCTGGACCTTCCAGGAAACGACGATCGACCTCGAGGGGCTCGACGACGCGGCCCTCGCGACCTTGAGCCGCGAGAAGTGCCTGGCGCTCACCGTGCGGGAGTTGCACGCGGTCCGCGATCACTTCCGCACGCTCGGTCGTCCGCCCCGCGAGATCGAGCTGGAGACGATCGCCCAGACCTGGAGCGAGCACTGCTGCCACAAGACGCTCGGCAGCGCGGTGGACCACGTCGGCCCGGCGGGCCCCGCGGCGTATGACAACCTGCTGAAGGAGACGGTGTTCGCGGCCACCCGCTCGATCCGCGCGGCGCTCGGCGCGGGCGACTGGTGCGTGAGCGTGTTCAAGGACAACTCGGGCGTGGTGCGGTTCGACGGCGATCACGACGTGTGCGTGAAGGTCGAGACCCACAACCATCCCTCCGCCATCGAGCCCTACGGCGGCGCCGCCACGGGGCTTGGCGGCGTGATCCGCGACGTGCTCGGCACGGGCCTCGGCGCCAAGCCGATCGCGAACCTCGACGTGTTCTGTGTGGCGCCCCCCGACACGCCCGCCACCGACCTGCCGCCGGGCGTGATCCATCCGCGCCGGCTCCTGGCGGGCGTGGTGGCCGGCGTCCGCGACTACGGCAACCGCATGGGCATCCCCACGATCGCCGGCGCCGTCGCCTACGATCCCGGCTACCTCGGCAACCCGCTGGTGTTCTGCGGCACCGTGGGCATCATGCCCCGCGGCCACGCCGAGGCGGCCGTGCAGCCCGGCGACCTTGTGGTGGTGGCCGGCGGCCGCACCGGCCGCGATGGCGTCCACGGCGCCACCTTCTCCAGCATCGAACTGTCGAGCGCCAGCGAGAGCCAGTCCGGTGGCGCGGTGCAGATCGGCCACGCGATCAACGAGAAGATGCTCACCGACTTCGTCCTCGAAGCGGCGCAGCGGCAGCTGTTCCACGCGATCACCGACTGCGGCGCCGGCGGCCTGTCGAGCGCCGTCGGCGAGATGGCCGCGGTGCTCGGCGCCGACGTCCGGCTCGACACGGTGCCGCTCAAGTACGACGGCCTGTCGGCGACGGAGGTGTGGATCTCGGAGGCGCAGGAGCGGATGGTGCTCGCGGTCGCGCCGGACGCCTGGCCGGAGCTCGCGGCCGTCGCCGCCGCCGAGGGCGTGGAGGCGACGGCGATCGGCACGTTCACCGGCACGGGCCGCCTCGTGCTCCGCTGGCACGAGCACCTGACCGGCGAACTCGACTGCCACTTTCTCCACGAAGGCCGGCCGAAGCAACGGCTCAAGTCGTCGTTCACGCGGGCCGCCGACCCGCCCGTCGCCTGGCGGACGACCGGCGGCGTCGCCGCCTGCCTGGTCGAAGTGCTGAGCCTCCCCGACGTGGCCAGCAAGGAATGGATCATCCGCCAATATGACCACGAGGTGCAGGGCTGCTCGGTGGTCAAGCCGTTGCTTGGTCCCGGCGCCGGCCCCGCCGACGGCACGGTGGTCCGCGGCGTGCTGGGCCGCGACCGCGGCCTCGTGCTCGGTGTCGGGCTGCGGCACCGGCTGGGCCGGATGGACCCCTATCAGATGGCCGCCGGCGGCATCGTCGAGGCGATCTGCAACGTGGTGGCCGCCGGCGCCGACCCCGACCGCATCGCCCTGCTCGACAACTTCTGCTGGGGCGACACGCGGCGTGAGGAGTCGCTCGGCACGCTCGTCGAGGCCTGCCGCGGCTGCCACGACACGGCCGTCGCCTTCGCAGCCCCCTTCGTGAGCGGCAAGGACAGCCTCAACAACGTCTTCGCCTGGACCGACCCCGCGGGCGTCGCCCGCGAGATCTCGATCCCGCCGACGCTCCTCGCCACGGCCCTGGGGCAGGTGGACGACGTCCGCCGGGCGCTGACGCCCGACCTCAAGGCCGCCGGCAACCGGCTGGCGATCGTCGGCCACACGGCCGCCGACATGCAGGGCAGCCAGCTGGAATTGGCCGGTCATGTCAGCGGTGGCCGCCTGCCCACCGTCGATGCCGTCGCCTGTCGGGCCGCCTGCCGCGCGGTCGCCGCCGCCGGCCGCGCGGGACTGCTGCAATCCTGCCACGACTGTTCCGATGGCGGCCTGGCCGTGGCCGTGGCCGAGATGGCGATCGCCGGCCAGACGGGCGCCCGGCTCGAGCTCGCGGCCGTGCCATGCTCCGCCGACGCAGCCGGCCACGACCGCGCCGTCGCCTTTGCCGAGACGCCGGGCCGCTTCATCTGCGAGGTGCGGCCCGAGCATGCCGAGGCGTTCGCGCGGACGCTCGGCGCGGTGCCCTGGGCCTGGATTGGCGCGGTCACGACGACGCCCGAACTGGAGATCGCCGGCGGCAACGGTGTGGAGCGGATCGCGATCGACCGCCTCGCCCGCGCCTGGCGGAGAGAGGAGACCTGACATGCTCGCGCCCCGCGCCCTCGTCCTCCGTGCCCCCGGCACCAACTGCGACCACGAGACGGCCTTCGCCTTCGAGCGGGCCGGCGGCCTGGCCCGTCGGATGCACGTGCGGGCGCTCGCCGAGAAGCCGGCGGCAGCCGACGACTTCCAGATCCTCTGCATTCCCGGCGGCTTCTCCTACGGAGACGACATCGCCAGCGGCCGAATCTTCGCCCTCGAGATTCGCACCCGGCTGGCCGACGCGCTCGTGCGGTTCCGCGATCGCGGCGGCCTCGTGCTCGGCATCTGCAACGGCTTCCAGGTGCTCCTCCAGACCGGCCTGCTGCTCGCCGACGCCGCGACCGGTGCCCCGCTGGCGTCGCTGGCGCACAACCGCTCGGGCCGATTCGTGGATCGCTGGGTGAGCCTACGGGCGATTCCCGGCAACTGCGTCTTCCTCCAGGGCCTCGGCCGGTTCGAGCTGCCCATCGCCCATGGGGAGGGCCGGTTCGTGGCCCGCTCGCCGGCCGACTTCGCGGCCCTCGACGCGGCCGGCCAGCTCGTCCTCCGCTACGCGGCCGGTGCGGACGGCATTCCATCCAACCCCAACGGCGCCGAGGGCGACGTGGCCGGGGCCTGCGACGCGAGCGGCCGCGTCCTCGGGCTCATGCCGCACCCCGAGCGGTTCGTGGACGCGACGCAGCACCCCGCCTGGGCGGGCCGGCTCGATCCCGCAGCCGCCGGTGCGGGGCTGGCCATGTTCATCAACGCCGTGAAAGCCGTGTCGTAACTCCTGTTGACGCGCCGGCCCCGGGCCCCTTGAATCTCCCCCCTTCCCGGCCCCGGCGGTTCGTCCCATGCGCGGCGCGGTTCATCCAACATCGACGTGGGTGCGAGTGCCCCCGCTCCACGGACGAACAGCATGGCCCGGTTGCTGCCGCTCGCTGGCACCGTGGGTGTGCCTCTGCCTGCTGGCCTGCACGCCGGGCTGCCTGTCGCTGACCGCGCCGCGCGATGCCGGCCCGGCGCCGGTCGGCACCGACACCGCGGCGACCAAACCGGCTCCGCGCACGATCCCGGTCGAACTCATCTTCGCCCGGTTCGAGGAGCACGACGCCGCCTGCCGCGAAGAACTGTGGCACGCGGTCGACGAGCAGGCCATCGACGACTCCCTGCGCCGGCGGCTGGCCGCCAACGGGCTTCGCGTCGGCATCGTGACCGGCGACCTTCCGCCGCACCTGGCGAAGCGGATCCTGCCCGACCGGGCCGCACCGACGACAGCGCCCGACGTGGCGGCCGAGTCGCCACTCACCCACCGCATGCTGCGGCTCCTGCCCGGCCGCCGCAGCGAGATCCTCGCGGCGACTGGCATCGCGGACCTGGTTCTCCTGGAGACGGGAGACGGGCAGGTGCGCGGCGGCACGTTCCGCGACGCCACCGGCCTGTTCGCGCTGAAGGTGCGGCCCGCGGCGGACGGCCGCGTGCGGATCGAACTCGTGCCGGAGATCAAGCACGGCCCCCTGGAGCGGTCGTGGGTCGGGGAGGACGGGATGTTCCGCATGGAGGCCGGTCAGCGCCGGCATCGCCGGGACGACCTGGCGCTGGGCGTCGAGTTGCGCGAAGGCGGGCTGCTTGTCGTGGGCTGCGCCGGCGAAAAGGGGGCGACGCTCGGCGACGCGTTGCTCCGCGACCACGGCGGGAACCGCTCGACGCTGCGGCTGCTGGCGATCCGGCCGCTCGGGTCGCCCGTCGATCCGATGTTCGATGCCACCGCATCGACCGCCACCAACGATGACAGCGACGTGCTCGAGATCCGCTGATCCGACGCGGGCGTCCGGGCAAACTGGTGAAAACCTTCCGGCCGGCGGACGGATGCGACTGCGGCAATCTGCGGGGGCGCGGCAAACGGTTCCCGGCACCGCGACCGCGGCGGACGCGGTCGGCGGGATGTGCCGATTCCTCTTCGGGGTGCCGTCGCTTCCGGGCGGACCACAGGCAGGCCAGGGATCGACCCATGCACCAAGCGCCCATCACCACCGCACCGCAGCCCAAGCGGCACCGTCCCAAGAGTCTCACCGTGTTCCTGGCGGCGTTCGTCGCGGGTGCAGCGGCGGCCGTGGGCATCAACCAGGCGCTCGACGTCCATCTCGCGCAGAAAAAACCCCAGGTCGAGAGCGAGCCGATCTTTGTGGCCTTGCGATCCCTGCCGCAAGGATCGCCCATCACGATTTGGGACGTCGCGCTGCGCGACTGGCCGAAGGCGATGCTGCCCATGACGGCGTTGCGGGCCGAGGATTCCTTCGAGGGCTGCGTGCTGCGGCATCCGCTCCGCGAGGGCCAGCCGCTGCTCACCGTGCAACTGATGCGGGCCGGCCAGACGGCCCATGCCGAACCACCGCCGACGGACACCACATTCACGGCCCCCACGCCGGCGGCGCCGATGGCGAGGCCGGTGGAGGCGGACCTCTGGACGCCCGCGCCCGCGACCACGCCAGGCTCGAATCCGCCGGCTTCGTCGGCCCCGGTCGCGACGACCCAGCCGGTCATCGTCGCCCCGCCGCAGGCCACGTCGCCCGACGTCGCCCCGCCGTCGTCCCCGCCGGCCCAGGCCGTCGTGACTCCCGCCACCGACACACCGATCGGCTCGGCCGTGGCCCCGGTGGCGGTGGCGGCAACGCCAGTGAACGCGGAACCGGCTCCGGTCTCCGCGGAGCCGATCGCCGTGCCGGTCGAACCGGCCTCCGGGGCTGATGACGAGCCGTCGCTGCCCGTCGCCGTAAGCGGCGAGCCCACGCTCGCTGAGCCGTTGCCGGGTGAGCCGACGCCCGCCGACACGCCGCCGCCGGCAGACGTGGGCGTCGAGTCGGTGGTGGCGGCCCAGTCCGTCACGACGCCGGTCGATGGCTCGGCCACGCCCACCGTCGAGCCCATGGCCGCCCATCCTGTCGCCGAAGTGCCGGCCACGACGCCAGCCCGCAAGCCCCGCGACGGCATCACTCGCTACCTGGTCGTTCCCGAGCGGATCGCGTTGCAGGCCGATGCCGGCTTCGCCGAGCCCCCGGCCGCGCAGCTACCGTCCGCTCCCCAGCAGCCCGAAGTGGCCACCCTGCCGCCCGTCCGCCAGAACGCCGCGGCCCAGGCCAAGACGAAGCCGTCGGCCCAGCAGCGTTCGGCCCAGCAGTCCCGCCCCATGGCACGGCCGCAGACGGCGCCGCCGAGCCGCCAGCCGCAGCCCACCCAGCCGCGGCGGCAGCCAACACCGCCCGGCACCCGCCAGGCGACGACCACCGGGCAGCGCGGTCTCGGAGCGATGTTCCCGAAACTCGCGGCCGGCATCGACGCCATGACCGGCGGCGATCGGCAGTCGCGCGACACGGCGGACAGCTTCGATGAGGCGGTCGCGACCGACGATCCGCGCTACCAGCCGTGACCGGCACGCCGGCGGTTCACGGCGCGGCGACCGCCTTGTAGGTTCCGCCGGTCGCCGCGGCGAGGCGGGCCAAGCGCGGCGAGCGGCGGTCGTCACCGCCGAACTGCACGACCATGATCCGCGTCGCCCCCGCGGCCCGCGTCAGCCATTCGAGTTCGTCCTCGGCCAGATCGTCTGCGGCCGTGGCGTCGGTGAGCACGAAGATCGTGTCCGGCGCGAGCTTGATCGCCGCGGCCAGGGCCTCGTAGTGTCGCGTCCCGCCGGCGGCGGCAATTCCCGCGACGAACCGCCGCGCCGCCTGTCGGTTCTCGTCGCTGGCGAAGATCGGTCGCCCCCGGCCCGCGGCCGGTGCGAACACCACGGGCCGCTCGTTGTAGAAGATGACATGAAACTGCTGGTTCTCGCCGAGCGCATCGAGGCTCGCCAGCAGCTCCTGCTTGGCGACCGCCAAGGGCCTGCCGTCCGGCTCGCCCATGCTGGCCGAACGGTCGAAGACATAGACGAACCGATTGCCCTGCGCTTCGAGGCCGAAGATTCCCGTCCGCACGCCCGGCGACCGCGGGGGCGCCGCCCAGGCCACCGACCACGCGACCAGCGTCAGCGTCGCGGCCATGAGGATGGCGGCCCTGGGCCGATGGACAATCATGGCTCCACCACGATCTTGCCCGCCAACACCCCCGCCCGAGCGATGGTATTGGCCTCCTGGAGGGCATGCCCCTCCGCCGTCGCCGCCAGCGGCAGCACGCGATCGATCGGCACCCGCAATTTCCCGGCGGCCAGCCAGCGGTTGATGTCGGCGGCGGCCGCCGCCTGCTCGTGGCAGTCGGCCTTGAACATCGCGAAGCCGTGCAGGCTGCAGCCCTTCACGTAGAACGGCCCCACCGGAAACGGCGGCCGGGCGTCACGACCGGCCATGACCACCATCCGTCCACGATCGGCGAGCATCGCCACCGCCTGGTCGAAGGCGGGCTCCCGCTGCGTCTCCCAGTAGACGTTCACGCCCTGCGGCGCCACCGCCCGCACGGCTGCCACGAGATCGTCACGGCGGTAGTCGAAGACGGCCGCGGCACCGAGTCGCAGCAGCGCCGCCCGCTTCGCCTCGGTGCCCGCCGTCGCCAGCACGCGGGCGCCGAGGGCGCGGGCGATCTGCAGGACGGCGGTGCCCACGCCCCCGGAACCGCCGTTGACGAACAGCGTCTCGCCGGCACCGAGGGCGGCCTGGCTCACCAGCCCCAGGTGGGCCGTGATCGAGACGAGCGCGGCCGCGGCCGCGTCGCGATCGGCAACGCCGGCGGGCGTGGGATAGAGCCACCTTTCGTCGACGGCGGCCAGCTCGGCGAACGTGCCCTGGCGGCCGAGCAGGCCCTGATTGGAGCCCCAGACCCGCATGCCGGGCCGCAGCGCGGCGACGTCGGGCCCGACGGCCACGACGTCTCCGGCGAGGTCGCAGCCGACGATGAAGGGCGCCGGCAGCGGCATGGCGACCGCCCCCGAGCGGATGTAGGTGTCGATGGGGTTGATCGCGCAGGCCCGCACCCGCACGAGCACCTCCCGCGGTCCGGGCACCGGATCGGGCAGGTCGCCGTGGCGGATGACGCCGGGCGGACCGGTCTCGGTGATGAAGGCCGCCTTCATGACGCCGGCTGCCTCTCTTTGGCCAGGGCGATCCCGCCGCCGATCGCCACGGCCGCACCGACCGCGGCCACCGTCCAGAGGACCGAGGCCGCCGCCCGCGCGGAACGGGCCACCTGCTGGATCCGCTCCTCGTCCGCCATGGTCGGCCGCGACACTCCCGATCGGGCCAACGCCTGCCACGCCTTGTAGATGTCGCTGGTCGAGGCCGCGGCGACTCCGGCCCGGATCATGGCGTCGTCGATGACTGGCCGGGGAGCCATGCCGAGATAGGCAGCCGCAGCCACCGCGAGCAAGGCCACCAGCATGCCGCCCAGGACGCAGCCGTGCGCAGCCGTCCACGAGGCGGCGGGCACTCCCTCCGCGGGGGCGGCGGTCGGCAGACGCGCCAGTTCGCCGAGCCGCGGCACCGGCAGCGACGCGCCGCACCGCGGGCAGGTGACGGCACCACCGGCCTGCCCCGGACCCACCGTCAGCGTTGCGGAGCACCCACAGGTCAGCAGGTAACTCCTGGTTCCCCGTCTGTCGTCGTGATTTTTCATGGAAATCGTGATCCGCGCCCGCCGCCAATGCCCGGGCACTCCAAGCATCCGGTGTGGACTGCGACCAGTGGGGCCGCAGACATTCTCCGGCCGGATTCTTTTACCATTCGGCCTGCGAGAACCGGCCAAAAACAGGTTTTGTCTCAAAAAAAAGTTGGCCTCCCGCAGGCCAGAGCGACATAATCTTGAGCCTCTCGGAACCACTCGCAATGCCGGCACCAAACCGCTATCCTTTGCCCGGTTTGCCCAGTTCCCCGCAGGCCTCATCGTGCGACCGACAGCCCGGTCTTGACAATCGTCGGCCGCAGCCCCGTCAACTCCGAGAAAAAACTGTCTCGAGCCGCGCGGCGCGGGCCGGAGCTGCGGGCTGGACTTGCCCGCCCCTTGAATCACACTGTCGGCACTACGAATGATGCATCGGAGCATCTGGTGCCCCGCGGTCCGACACGACGTCGCCCGTTGATCCGTTCCTGGAAGGATTCATGAAGGAGCCCTGCCTTGTACGACTCGCTGCTCGATGAACTCGAAGACGACGTTGTCTCCAATCCCCAGGAGGTCGAGGAGCTGACCGAGAAGGTCGTCGACGCCGAGGAGGCGGACGCGGAACTTCTCGGCGACGACACCGACGCCCCCGTCCTGGCCGAGGGGGACATCGAGGCGGAGGCGGAGATCGACGCGGCAGGCGACGCCGAAGAGGTCCTCACCGAGCAGGTCGAGAACTGGTCGGACGATCCCGTCCGCATGTACCTCACGCAGATGGGCGAGATCCCGCTCCTCACCCGGGCCCAGGAGATCCATCTCGCCCGGCAGATCGAGACCACCCGGGCCCAGTTTCGGGCCAAGTTGCTGGAGTGCGAGTACGTCTGCCAGCAGGCCTTCCGCGTGCTGTCGCGGGTCCATCGCGGCGAACTGCCCTTCGACCGCACGGTGCAGGTCTCGGTGACGGACCGGCTGGAGAAGG
>Ga0315901_10009177_pt1 | contig 11402 bp, 7 predicted proteins | sample LakEriMetagenome_10_FD_203761 | JGI IMG/M metagenome (GOLD analysis project Ga0315901, IMG submission 203761) | Freshwater fungal communities from buoy surface, Lake Erie, Ohio, United States - Buoy 2 MA116 | ecosystem: Environmental > Aquatic > Freshwater > Lake | place: USA: Lake Erie, Ohio...
TTTTCCCTGATGAGTAAAACACAGTAGCCATCGCATACAGGATCTTCCACGTAATTGGCAACCAAATGATGCGGTTTAAAGCCGCTGGCTATTTGCCGCGATACCGTCGGATCTTTTCGTTTACCCCCTACAACTTCATGGTAATAATCTGCTGCTGAAATTTCATTCTTCAACGCTCCGTAACCGGTGAGCATTCCGTAGGTATACTGGCCGTTTAATTTTAGTTTTTCGACCAGTCGTTGTCGGACGTCGTATAGGGCTCGCGCAATACCTTTGCCACGATAATGTGGATGTGTTCCAATGTCCAGACCGTACAGCCACTCTGCTGCTGGCTGATGTGTATTTAAAAAGCCACCGTCGAGCACCTCCAGAAAGGTATGGTGATCCTCCAGGTCAAGGTCAAACCGCATGGTTGTGGTCATGCCTACAACCTGGTTGCCTGCCAAGGCTACAAATTGTCCCTCTCGAAAAATTTTTAAGTGATTCAGGTAATGCTCCTTACGAAATAAGGATGCTTCGGAAAGGGTAGGGAAGACCAATTTTTGGAGTTCCTCTAACTGACCTGCATGCTCAACTTCTGTTTGACGAATGACAATTCCATTACCCAACTCCACACTTATGCCAACCCCAGTCATCCTTTTATTATTTTTTCTTTGCAGCAGTCAGGCGAAGTAATTCAGACCTCAAAATGTTTAATCCCTTCATGAGCTGAGGGCGGCTAATCACAAGGGGACTTAGAATTCGGATGACATTGCCATTAACCCCGGCATTAATAATCAGCAGTCCTTTAGCAGTGCATGCGGTCAGTAATTGTTTGGCTAAATCGCCATCGGGTTGGTGCGGATCATTATTCTTTACCAATTCAATGGCAGCCATGGCTCCAAGTCCGCGAACATCTCCAATTGCAGGAACTTCCCGTTTTAGTTTTTTGAAAAAATTCAACACTGTCTTCCCAACTTTTTCCCCTTTTGAATTGATGTCAATTTTTTTCATGTATTCAATGGTAGCCAGCGAAGCTGCGCAGGCGACTGGATTTCCTGGGTAGGTTCCGCCTAAGGTACCTTTTGTGGTCTTATCCATAACAGACGCATTCCCGATCACGGCTCCAATGGGCATTCCGCTTCCCATAGACTTCGCCCATGTAGAAAGGTCTGGAATTACGCCATAGTGTTCATAGCTGGCCCATTTACCTGTTCGGCCAAATCCTGTTTGTACTTCATCGATGATGAGCAGGATTCCATATTTCTTACAAATTTTGTGAAGACCACGAACGTATTCAGTTGGAGCTACTACAAAGCCGCCTTCACCCTGGACCATCTCGATGACCACGGCTGCTACATGGGAAGCATCAACCATCGTGTGTAGGTAATCTTCAAACGCTCGAAGTTCACGCTTTACGAAAGCTTCCAAGGAAAGTCCATCGTTACGCTTGTAATAATCTGGAAAAGGGATCCGATAGACTTCGGGTGCATAGGGTCCACATCCGATTTTATTTCCGGTTTTGCTGGTCAGCGTCATGCTCATCATGGTTCGACCATGAAAAGCTCCCGTGTAGCAGATAATTCCCTGTCTGCCGGTAGCTTGTCGGGCAATCTTAATAGCATTTTCAATGGCCTCAGCTCCACTGTTCGTTAACAAAACCTTTGTGCTCTTTCCATGGGGAAAAAGTGCAGCCAGTTGTTCACAAAGTTGTACGTAGGGTTCATACGCAGCTACGGGGAAGCAGGTGTGAATCAATTGTTTTGTTTGCTTGACAATAGCATCAACCACTGGTTTCGGACAATGTCCAGCATTTAGCACGCCAATACCGCCTGCAAAATCGATGTACTCCTTTCCATCGGCATCCCACAATAAAGCGCCTTTTCCTTTTACTGCTGTGAGTGCACTGTAGCTTCCTAGACCTTCCGGCACAATGGCATTACGACGTGCGATTAGTTTATCGGACTTTTTCATTTTTAATTCTTTGGAAGAGCTAACCAAACACAATTCTTTATTCAGGATATCCTGGGTTTTGTACGATGCGGTTTCCGGTAGCGATGATTTCTCGCAACGGAATGGGGAAGATAGACCGATACGGTTCGATACCTAGTACCTCTTCTACTTTTCCAGTTCTCGCTAGGTCGAACATTCGTGTTCCTTCAAAACAAAGTTCTGCCTTGCGTTCGTCCAGCAAAGCCTCAACAAAAGCAGATTCATTAGCAAATGTATTTGCCAAAGGGGACAGTCCGCGATTGGTTCTAACCTCATTAAGATCGTCAAGTCCACCACTTGCCAAGCCTTTAGCTTCTGCACGTATTAGATAAACTTCGGCCATACGGATGACATACGCCGGATTATCCCGGGTTTCTTCACCCCGGTATTTTTGCGTGCGTCCGTCCGGTAAAATACTTTCATCGTTGTTGGTGAAGTCGATCAGGTCAGCGCGAATGTCTCCGGGGCGGTTCTCAAAAAAATCCGATAAACCAGATTCGGCTAAAAACAGCACTTCTGTACGAAGGGCTTCCGGCCGGCTGAAGGTAATCGCATTGAAGGCACTTCGATTTTGGACATCAAAGGTCACCTGGAATAAGGACTCTTCCGTAATGAAAGGAGAGGAGTATATCGAAGCATAATCAGCTGCATTACTCAGGCTAAAACTACCTTCGTTAATGACTTCATTAGCAGCAGCAATAGCGGCGTTTTTATTTCCGGCATACAACTGAACTCTTGCCAGAAGGGCCTTTACGGCCACAGGGTTAATAAATGCAACAGACCGGTCGTCACCCAGGATGAGTGCGGAGGCTTGGTTCAAATCATTCACAATAGCTGTATAGGTAGCTTGCACTGAGCTGCGCTCAATGATGCTGCTGGCGTTTTGAACGGAGGTAACAACAGGAATTCCAAATGCTGAGGATGTATTCCAGTGCTCACCAAACATTCGAAGCAAATCAAAATGGGCCAGTGCTCGTATGGCGTGTGCCTGACCTTTGATGTGGTCTTTTTCATCCTGAGTGAAATCCGGATCATTGACCTCATCAATTCGGTCGATAATGGCATTGGCCACTGCAATGGTTTGATAAATCGATAGCCAGATGTTTTCGGTAAAAATATTAGAAGTGGTGACATCCAATAGGTTGATTTCGCTTAGAGCAAAATCACCAAATCCACCTGCAACACCAACATCACTGTAGAGATCTGCAATCAGTGGGTAGTTACCACCGTAGTAATCTCGGGCTTGTAAGGTGTTATACAAACCAATTAAGGCTGCATTAGCCCCATCTTCACTGGTGAATACGAGATTTTCACTTACATCATTTGGCGATTCCCGATTCAGGATATCGCAGGAAGTGAAGGAGAACAGAAGAAAGAAAATAGATAATAACTTTTTCATGGGTCAGAAAGATTAAAAACCAATATTGAAACCAAACATGAATGTTCTGGGTTGTGGGTAAGCCGCATAATCGACGCCGGCTGTTCCCGGATTGCCACCACCAGTTGATGAAACCTCCGGATCAAATCCTGTGTATTTGGTAAACACAAAAAGATTTTGCGCCTGCGCATACAACCTGATGTTGGAATACCACTTCGATTCTTTAGGCCGAATGGTATAACCTGCTGTTAAAGTGCGGATTCGGAAAAAAGAACCATCCTCAATGTATTGGGTGCTGTTCTCGACGTAATTCTGATTGATGAATGAGGCACGAGGTACATTGGTGCGGTCTCCGGGTTTGCGCCATCGGTCGAGTACTTCTACCGAGTTATTGGCATAAATCTGATCGAGTCCACCTTCATTCGACCAGCCCATATTCAGGTAGGTCGCTTTTATCAGGTTGTAAATGCTGTTACCTACATTGAATTGAGTGGCTAACTGAAAATCAAAGTTTCCATAGGTAATGGAGTTATTGAATCCTCCGAAGTAATCCGGAATGGCTTTGCCGGCAATTACGGCATCGTCGCTGGTAACTTCTCCGGCTGTAACGATTTCTCCATCTATGTTATAATAAAGTGCATCTCCATTTTCCGGATCAACTCCAGCATAACGGACTGAAAAGAAAGTACCTAAGGCCTGTCCTTTTTGCAATATGTGTGTTGGTGAAATATCAGAGTAGGCACTTACCAATAAACCATCATTCGTCAAATCCTTAATCTCATTTTTAATGAAGGACAGGTTGAAGGTTGTTGTCCATCGTAATTTTTCGTTTGCAACATTCACCGATTGAACACTGATTTCCCAGCCGCGATTTTCAATTTCTCCCCGGTTGCGGGTAATGGTGGCAAATCCGGTTGTTCCAGGTATAATATCGTTGCTTAGTAGATTGGTTTTGTTGGATTTAAAATAATCGATAGAACCGGTGATTCTTCCTTTATACAATTCCCAATCTATACCGACGTTGAAGGATTTATTGGACTGCCAGGTGAGATTGGGATCTGCAATATTTCGCGGACGTAATCCCGATAAACCGAGATAACGGGCCGGCTGCCACAAGGAAACATTCTGAAAATTTCCAATTTCCTGGTCACCGGTAACACCATAGCTCGCGCGCAATTTCAAATCGGTAAGTAAAGTCGGTTCGCCAAAGAAGGCTTCACGACTGATGCGCCAACCAGCGGAAGCCGATGGGAAGAATCCATAACGATCATTTTTAGAGAAGCGGGAGGAGCCATCCATCCGGGCGGAAACCGAAAAAAGATATTTATCACTGATATCGTAGTTTACCCGGCTCAGCCACGAAACAAGCCCAAATGAAGTTCCGTTGCCAACTCCTTTGGTGATAACTGCCGCACTGGAAATATTTTCAAGTCCACTTCCGGCAGGAAAACCCTGACCGTTAAGCGAAGTAAACCTGGATTCCGTCTCCTGCATGGTATAACCCGCGATGGCATTCAGTTTACTGTTGCTAAAACTTTTGTCGTAAGTCAGAATGTTTTCGTTCAGCCAGGTCAGTTGTTGAAAGTTTCCGGTATAGGCCCGACCGCTTACAGCTGAAGCATCTGCTGTGATAGGGGAGAAAAACTGATCATCGATTACGCTGTTGTAATCGGTGGACCAGCTGCTGCGAAATTTCAAGTTGCTGGTGAGCTTGTATTCTCCAAATACAGAACCGATGAGCCGGTTGGAGGTAGTAAATGCTTTGATCTCATTAGCTGAAAGAACTGGATTGTCGGAAAGCCAGTTCACCTGGTAGAGCGTGTAATCTTCGTAATTACCATTTTCATCATAGACCGGCATCAGGGGGGAAGCACCAATGGCATTGGTTATGATTCCGGTATAGGTATTGTCGTTGAAGCTGCGCCGGTTTTTCGAGTGGGAAGCACTGAAGTTTACGCCAAAGGATAACTTTTCGGTGGCCTGATGATCAAGATTCAATCTGGTGCTCAGTCGCTTGAAGCCGGAATTGATCACAATACCATCCTGGTCGAAATACGACCCGCCGACATAAAATTTTGTTTTCTCGTTTCCGCCACTTGCAGAAACTTCATAATTACGTACGGCTGCATTTTTCAAAACTTCATCGAGCCATACCGTATTCACACCGGTATCCTCATAGTTGAGAGGGTCCGTGAGCACCGACGGATCAAAGTCTTCTCCAAAAATGGTATTGTCCTCGTTATATAAAGCAAGGTCGTTTGCTCTTGCTTCCTCAATCAATTCGAGTAACTGACTGCTCGATAGGAAGTCAATTTTTCTTGTTGGCTGTTGAATTCCGGAATAATGACTGAAGTTAAACTTGGTTTTACCTGATTTGCCGCGCTTAGTAGTAATCAGAATAACACCGTTTGCTGCTCGGGCTCCATAAATTGCTGCAGCTGCTGCATCCTTAAGTACTTCCACAGATTCAATATCATTCGGATTGATATCTGAAATGGAGCTGATGTTTTGACCGTTTCCTACTACGTTTCCTTCCGTGTCAAATGCAGTTGCAATAGAGGAGTTGCTCTCGCTCAACATTGGAACACCATCCACTACGTACAGGGGATTAGATGCTCCACGGATGCTAACTTGAAGACCAGCTCCAGGTGTTCCGGAAGTACTGGTAATATTTATACCGGCCATCTTGCCTTGTAAATTTCCGGCCACGTTGGATGTCGGTTGGTCTCTGAAATCTTTGCTGGAAATGGAACCAATCGCTCCGGTCACATCACGCTTTTCAATGGCACCGTAACCAATCACCACAACATCTTTTAAGGTGACGACGTCAGCCTCTAATTGAATTTGAAAAACGGTTTGGGTCCCAACCGGTATTTCCTGTATTTGGTAGCCGATAAAGGATACTTGTAACGTGGCGCCAGGATTTACCGATAAATTAAAGGTTCCGGATTGATCGGTGGCCGAGCCGTTGGTGGTACCTTTTTCGATGACGCTGACTCCCGGTAGAGCTGAGCCATCGGTTTTGTCCGTGACAGTTCCACGGATGCTGATTTTTTGAGCCACAGCGGAAAAGCCCAGCGCCAATAGTAGGAGCGTAATTCGGATGTGCATAGAGGTTTTTTTCTGTTTAGGGTAGTGGTTACTAAGAAGGCCTCCCTTCTAAAGTAAAGGCCATCCCTAAAATTACTTTTTCCCTGCTATCAGGGGCTTTTCAGGAACAGTTTTTTTTCAACCTGACGCTAGAGCATTTGAATGGTTCCTTACAGGGCAGTTTTTTATACCTTGAGTGTCTGTTTTTAATGGCCCATTCACATATTCATTTGGATAAAATCTATGAAGTCTTCTGATACCCGCTCCGCACCCGCTCAGCTCCTGATGATTCTGACATTTTTTATGCTGATGGTTGCTTGCTCCGACAAACCCCAAAAGTATAATCCAGGGCTGTTCGTGAAAGTTGACTCGGTGAACCCCATCCTCACTCCAGGTTCCGGGCGATTTAAGTGTCCCGTTTTAGAAATAGAAATCTCTTGGGAAAATAAGGATGTGTTTAATCCAGCTGCGGTGGTAAAAGATGGTAAAGTGTGGTTGATGTATCGTGCGGAGGATACCATTGGTCGCTTTAATGGTACCTCGCGCATTGGAATGGCCTTAAGCGAGGATGGACTCCATTTCACGCGTCTGCCTGAACCGGTGTTGTACCCGGATCACGATGAACAATTTTCTCTTGAATGGGAAGGTGGAATTGAGGATCCGCGTGTTGTAAAACGATCGGAGGGAGGTTACTATATGACTTACACTTCTTATGATGGAAAAATTGCACGATTGTGTCAGGCTAAGTCTGAGGATCTGTTGACGTGGAAAAAACTGGGGCCGGTACTAAGCGGAAGGTTTAAGGATCACTGGAGTAAATCAGGAGCAGTGGTGGTTGAACCATCCGGATCGGATATGATCGCCAAAAAGCTTTCCGGTAAGTACTGGATGTACTTCGGTGATACCGATTTGTTTATGGCCTGGTCAGAAGATCTTGAACACTGGACTCCTCTGGAAGAGAATGGTCAACTGGTATCTGTTCTCAAGCCTCGCCCTGGTAAATTCGACAGTCGATTGGTGGAAAGTGGTCCATATGCCATTTGGAGCACCAAAGAAATTTTGTTGTTGTACAATGGAATGAATCTGGATCAAGGTGGTGCGCCCGATCTGCCGGCTGGTGCCTATAGTTCAGGGAAGTCTTGGTTTGATCCTCAGAAACCTTTTCAACTGATACGCCGAAGTGAAGATTATTTTCTCCGTCCCGATAAGCCTTATGAAATCCTGGGCCAGGTTAATCAGGTTTGCTTTATAGAAGGTCTTGTATTTTTTAAGAATAAATGGTTTCTCTATTATGGAACGGCCGATTCTAAAATTGCCGTCGCAGTCGCTGAAAATGATGAACTTTGATCTGTATTAATAGTAATTCATGGCAACCATCATTGTTACAGGCGCAGGGGGTAATCTAGGTAAAATAGTTACAAGCTATTTCCGGTCTCAGGGCCATCGCGTGATCGGAATATGGTCACCCGGTAAACGTCCCTCTGAAAATTCACAAACGGATGTTGAGGCAGATCTTCGTGATGAAAACGCAACGGCGTCTTGTATTGAATCCATTCAAAAACAAAACGGAAAGATTGATGTATTGTTGGCTCTGGCTGGTGGCTTTGATGCTGGTTCAATCGAAGAAACGTCCTTGGAGGTTGTTAAACGAATGATTGCGCTGAATTTTGATACTTCCTGGAATGTGGTGAAGCCTGTTCTTTCTCAAATGAAAAAACAAACTTCTCCGGGTCGAATTGTTCTCATTGGTGCCCGTCCTGCTTATGAACCGGAACGTGCTAAATCAATGGTAGCCTATGCCCTTTCTAAATCGATGATTACCGAATTAGCCAAGGTCGTGAATGCCTCGGCTAAGCCTCACGATATTGTTTGTTCCGTGGTTGTACCAGGTACGATAGATACTCCGCAGAACCGTGAATTTGCAGGCAACGCCGATACAACAACCTGGGTAACTCCTTTGGAAATCTGCCGTTCGATTGAATACCTCATTAGTTCTGAAGGGACCAAGCTCCGTGAGCCCATTCTGCGGCTTTATGGGAATTGACTTTAAAGTAACCGCTCTAAATTCTATCTTTGAAGTCTTTCATTTTAGGTTACTATGAGACTCGGTCAGCTTGCTCGTCATATTGTTATTAGTCCCTCTGAAATTCTTGATTTTTTACAATCCCTTGGTTTTACCTGCGAGGGGGGAACCAATGCACGTTTGACTGAGGAACAGATCCGAACGGTTCTTCAGAAATTTTCTCCAGAACGAATAGGTGAGGTGGTGTCCTTAGTGGCTGAACAAGATAAGCCTGAAACTGTTGAGACCATTGGCAAAACTCAAGGAGAATCCAATTTGGATGCTGGTCCGTCTCCAGTTGCCGAGACCTTCGAGGCACCGGAATCAGCCGAAACAATACGGGCCCCGAAAATTGAGTTACAAGGATTAAAAGTGGTAGGTAAAATTGACTTACCAGAGCCCAGAAAAAAACAAGTAGACCGTGCTCCAGAGCCTCCTCTCGGTCACGAAGAAAAATCCAAACCCTACAGGGGGCGTGAGCAACGGCCGAAAAGAACCTGGATCAATCCTCTTGAAAAGCAGCGCATGCGCGAAGCTCGTGAGGCCGAGGAGCGAAAGCGAAAATTAGCTGAGCAACGAAAAGAGGTACGTACAGCCGCCTATTTAAGTCGCCAGGAAAAAATCAAAGCCAATTCTCGTCTCAAGCAAAAATCAAGTTCAAGGATGGAGGAGGAGATTCGTGAGGCCAGAGTAAAAAAGCCAAAACCAACATCCTTCTTTGGAAAGTTGTGGTATTGGCTAACCAATGCGGATTAAATCTCATTTGCTCACTTACGTACCCGATAGTCCAGAGCAGGTTTGCGATCGCCTAATATTGCTTTGTATTTAAAATCTGGGCCTACTTTTTTATTGAGCTCCTCACGTGCTTGTTTAGCTATTTCCGGATTCATAAAAATATCAACCCCAGTCATGGCCATAACTTTTGCGGCATTGGCCATAGCTGTCATTCCTATGTTGGTTCCGCCACAAGCCACAGCCTGCCAGGAGTGAGCCGGCGTTCCGGGCACCCATGTGGCCGTTCCCAAACCTGTGGAGGGAACTACCCAGGTAATATCACCTACATCTGTTGAGGCATAAAAGAAACCATCCAGTTTAAATGGCTCAATTTTCTGCGCATTGCTGATATCGGGTGGGTTACCTGGTAACGTTTTTTGAAGGTCCTGGGCAAAGGCCATATCTGCTGGCGTATACTTCACACCTCCGACTTTTTCCAGATTGGCATGCATCAAGCGCGCCAGTGTTTCATTGCGCATCAGATTGTATGAGCCAGAGATCACCTCATGTTTTACGGTAGTCTCTGTGCCGGTAGCAGCACCTTCTGAAGCTTTCACAATCCGTGTCCACACTTCCTCCAGCACCCGTGCGTCAGGATGACGAGCCATGTACTCCACTTCAACAAAATCAGGAACAACATTTGCAGCTAGTCCGCCGTTTTTGATTACATAATGTATGCGGGTTTCCTGCGGGATATGTTCACGCATCAAGTTGACCATGTGATTCATAGCTTCTGCACCATCCAGTGCCGAACGGCCGGCGAAAGGTGCAGCTGCCGCATGGGCGGATCGCCCGTAAAACCTAAAGATTCCTTGCTTGATCGCCAGACAGGTTTCCGGACTGGCGTCGTTGGCATCAGATGGATGCCAGTGCAGGACAGCATCCACGTCGTTAAACAAGCCATCACGAACCATATACACTTTGGCGCTGCCTCCTTCCTCAGCAGGTGTACCAAAAAGCTTTACCGTACCGGCCACTTTATTTTCGATTAACCAGTTTTTCAGCGCTGTAGCTGCGGCTACGCTGGCCGTACCGAACAGGTGATGACCGCATGCATGTCCACCGCCACCTTCAATTAACGGGTGTTTTGAAGTTGAGCTATCCTGGGATAGTCCCGGGAGGGCATCAAACTCGGCCAGAATTCCGATTACCGTTTCATCCGATGTTCCGGCTGTTGCGCCGATTGGATTGGACGTGAACGTGGCGACAAAAGCGGTTGGCATGCCGCTTACTCCTGCCTCAATCGAAAAGCCTTCTTTTCGCAAGACTTCCTGTAAAAGACCGGCACTTTTTGTTTCCTGAAATCCTAACTCAGCATATCCCCAAATGCTTTTGGCAATTTTTATATATCCCGGTTTTTTTAAATCAATATCGGATTGAACGAATTGTTTTTGTTTATCGGGTTTGACCTTCGGATTGATTTCTTTCTTTTGAGAGAATACGGCGCTTGTGGAAAGAGCAAGCATTAAAATAAGTGCAGAGTATTTTTTCATAGAATGTATAGTTGACTACAGATTTGGATTCACAATTTACTAATTCTGGAAGATTTGATCATGTACACTTTTGTAGTTTCAGTTAGAAAGTGATAATGGGAGACTTCTTTTATTCTGAGTTCTCCAAAGTGGCCATTCAAAAAAATCTCTACCGAACCTTAACCTCCTGCATTACGATTCCCATCGTGGCCAACTCCTTTAAAATTGGTTCATAAATCTGAGCTTTTACCGGAATCTGCACACCGCGTATAGCAATTTTGTTTTCAAGTATGAGTCGTGTAGCAATTCCCATTGGAAGTCCTACCGTTCGGGCCATAGCCGTGTGACCACCGGGCAGACCTTCTGAGACAAGTGAGGATTGGATTTCATGTTCCCGGCCATCCTGTTGATAGATGAACTGATGCCACATGACAATCTGGTCCAGATCACCTGATTGTAGTTTCCACTTTTTATTTAGAATATGTTCGAGAATTTGAGCTGGTGTTCCTTTTTTCAATCCGATTGATTCAGATGAAAATAACCCTGACCAATTCAGCAGCTTAATCTCTGGTGAAGTAGTCTGTAAATTGAATCTTGTGGCTACTCGCATTTCTAAGGAATCATTCCCACCTGGCAAAAAGAACTCAATGAAATC
>Ga0315901_10009179_pt1 | contig 11401 bp, 18 predicted proteins | sample LakEriMetagenome_10_FD_203761 | JGI IMG/M metagenome (GOLD analysis project Ga0315901, IMG submission 203761) | Freshwater fungal communities from buoy surface, Lake Erie, Ohio, United States - Buoy 2 MA116 | ecosystem: Environmental > Aquatic > Freshwater > Lake | place: USA: Lake Erie, Ohio...
TAAGGTCTTGCCAGGTAACAACATCGCCACCTTCTTCTATACTTTCAAGCAGTTGTAATCTTTGTAACGCTTTGCCTTCATATCCAGACACTACATTATATCTATCTGTTTCAATATCAAAGCAGTAAACTGGAAATCTTATAGCCCTTTGTCTAGGTGTAGCAATAGTAGCCTTGGCTTGGTAGCCCTTGAATATAGGACCTGTACTTGTGGTAGTTGCATCACGGTTAAATAAAAACTTATAGGCTACATACTCTTGTGCTGTGTCGGGACTGTTAGTACCAACCTCAACAGCAGTTACTCCTGCTTCGTAGGTAATGTGGTCATACTCAACACCATCTTTATCTACAGTTTCTAATGTCAATGAACCCTTAGAAAAATCACCACGAGCAAGTAGACGCTTAAAGTTCTTAGGCTCTAATGTTCCATAGCGAATGTAACCTGTAGTTAGGTATCCAGTTGCTGCAAGGGTAGAGGCTGCTTCAATGTTAATTGAACCCACCTTGTTAACCAACGCTGTAGCAGATGATACCGCTGTAGATGATACGTTAGATGCAGTCTTTGCATAAGTAAATGTGGTAGTGCTAGGTACGGTAGCAACTGTATACTTGCCATTAAAAGTAGAGTCAACACCTTCTACCCATATTTCATCGCCAACGGCTAAGCCGTGAGAAGCAGATGTAGTAAGAGTTGCTACGTTAGAGGTTAATGCTTTGTTAGTAATTGTGCCAGCGTTGTTGGCTGTAGTGCAGAATACAAGTCTGTCTGTATCGCCAGCAAATGCACAGGCTGTAGTTTTATATCCAGATACATCTGATACATACAGGTCATTAGCGTAAGCAAAGCGTAAGGTTTCTATCTCATTACCTAAGTCAATACGGATAACTCCAGGTGCACCATCTACGCCAGTTGCACACCAGACGAATCTGTCTCGTGCAGCAAAGTCATAGCAAGGCTGTGTGGTTTCCACAATAAGTGGACCATAGTTTATGGAGCCGTCTTGGTCTGAGACAACTGCTGCACGGATTCCCTTATTTGTCCCTATCATCATATAACCTAAGTAGTAATAAATCTTGTGGATGATTTCACCAACTGGCATCTCTGCTGCAGTAATGGCGGTAGTAAGGGTAGGCATAACACCAGATGTGTTAAGAGTAAACTTATATATAAATGATTGAATACCACTATAGCCAGCAATATAGATAGCAGGACCAGATGCTGTAATAGATGTAAAGACTACATCTGTATCAGCGTGGGTGTATAAGGCTGCAGGTAATGATGAGGCAGATGGCGATATTTCAAATATCTTATTGTTAATAGCCATAACAATACGGTCTTTGACATACTCCATTACACCTTTAGATACCACAATAGAACTATCTTTGAATAACTGTGTTACATCAGCAGTACTAGCAGCACTGCCAGTTAGTGGCTTTTTGTATACGGCAGATTTATCTACGCCTGAATTAAGAATACGTGTAACCCAGTAAGCATTAACGCCATCATCGCAGATAGCAAATACAGGGTAGTCAGTACCTGCTGCGTTATCTATAAAGTGAGTATCTGTGCCATCTACTGCAATCTTGTCAACATCATACTCATCGTGTAGTAACACACCATTAGTACCACCATATTGAATAGCACGTAGTTGTTGGAATGGTCGCTTGTTAGCCTCAATATCACCAGTTGTATAGTGGGCTGTTGCTGTGGACTTAAGTAAAGTTACCTCGCCCTTATTCCAAACATTAACACCCTTGCTATCTGTATATCTATGTGCAACTGTTTCACCAGCAGATGGGTCATAGAACTTAATACCAGTACCACCGTGAAAAGATGATTGACTTCGTAACCACCAGCCAGTAAGTGATTGTTCACCTGGCTCTTGTCCATTGTCAAACTGGTCTTTACGATAAGGTGCTGTCTGCCTAATGTATGGGCGTGCATCACTAATAGCATAGAAGAATGGTTGTCCACCAACTGCTACATCATACGAGTCAGAAGTATTCTGCCAGTATGCGCTTGATGATGTGATACCAACATCTGCAATACCACGAGCAATAGGTAAACCATCGCCTGCTAAATCCCAGACATTACTGTCACCCTCGGTTATATCACGACCAGCGATGGCACACCTCTTTCAATTAGTTATTAATATTTACTAGAACAATCCCCTAAGATTGTGCTACAAACCTAAGGCTTGTAAATCCTCAACAGTTAAACCAAGGGCTGCAAGTTTTGCCTGTGCTGCTGCTTTGGCTTCGGCTTTTGAATTTTTTTCTGCTTCTTTTTGTTTAACTACATTTGGCAATTCTGCTTTTATTGCTGCTTCATCTACAATAATTGCATTGCCATCAATATCAAATACTCCAGAACTATCGTCAATAGTAACGGCTGCTGGATATAAATTTCTAATTGCCTCGTGACGCATTTTATGCTCCTATTTCCATTGCAATAATTGATGATGTATAAGCGTGGTCAGCACTATCAGCCCTGCGATTTACATAAACAGTTTGTGTGCCTGACTCCATTTTTATTTGGACTTTGTATGTAGTTGCAGATGTTGTAGAAGGTGAATCTAAAAATGAAATAGTTGCAGATACATTTCTATCAGAACTTCCGCTAGTCACATTTGCAACTGAAGGCAATGATGGACTTCCTGAAGGTTGAAAAATAGCAGTTGAGTCTCTAACTAAATTTATCATTGCAGTTGAACCCGTTGTTGAACCATTAGTAAACGCAAACACTAAAACTTTATTACTTGCTGATGCTGGGGTGATTGAAACGGATAAATCTGTAATATCAGTAAAAGAAGTGCTGTTAGTTGAAAAAGTGTTTAATTTGGTAGTTTGCACAACCTGCAACACTTTTCCACCAGCAGGTGCAGCCCAACTAGGGATACCTGATGCCACAGTAAGTACATTTCCAGTGCTACCAATTCCTAATCTAGCAGGGGTATTAGCAGATGAGGCATAGTAAATATCACCTGTAGTAGTTAGGGTAGACTTAGCAGTCTTAGCATCTAACTGTGTCTGTATAGCAGAGGAGACACCATCTAGGTAGCCTAACTCTGTTGCTGATACAGTAGAGGGTGCAGGTGCTGCACTCGCTATATCACGGGCTTTAGTCATTTGTATTCCTTTCGGGACCAGAACATTGACTTATATCGGTCAAAGAATTTAGTTTGTAATTTCTGTGTAATACTATTTTGTTCTATTAGTTCTTCTTTAGAACCAATCTCCATCTGCCATCCTTCACGTTTAAAAGGAATTACCTGTGCTATTGGAGTTCCTTTTGGAATCAACCCCTCAAAGTTAGGGTCATTAACAACAAAAGGAAAATTAACTGGTGCTGTATAGGTGTCTGTATCTACAATTCCTGGAAGGATAGTAAAGACTGCTTCCCTGTGCATAGGCTGAGTAAATAAAGTTGAATAACCTTTAGGTGTCTTAATAGCCCAAGGATTCATCCATTTAGGATAAGCGTGTTGATTACGGGCTGGATGGTTAGGGGCCTGTTCAATAGGATGAAAACCTATTAGTCCTAAAGTAGACCATTCAAAGAATTGTTTTTCTTCTTTAATACTTACATATACATCTGCAGGTAAAGTAATAATATACCCAGCAGTTATAGCATCAAATACTGGCATACAACGTTTTATGGTTGCTGTAGTACCACCACCACCGTCTGGTTTTCTTTCTTTACCAGTATATGATTCCATATTCTTATACCAATCTGGTATAAATTTAGAAGCAGGTTGAGGTTGCTCTATATCTACACCAGATGTATTAGTAAATATAATTTTCATTTGTCCCCTTTATATTACTATTCTTCTATTGATATATCTTCTATTGGTTTTGGCGCTTGTGTAAATATACCATTAATATACGTGCCACCAGTTTCGGCTGGTTCATTAGTATATTTTATACAAGTTTTGCCAGTAATCTGCTCGGCTATTTCTTTAGAATTGGCAATAATTGTGTTAACTACATTTTCGCCTTCTATCACAGCAAAGTTTGCCATTATTATTTACCTTTCTTAAAATCCACGAAGTACATAAATTACACCAGGTGCGCCAGCGCCACCAGTTTGATTGCTACCTTGTCTGCCTCCGCCACCGCCTGAGCCATAACCAGTAGCAGCAGCAGGAGTAGTATCTCCACTACTAGCACCACCAGGACCGCCAGTACCAATTCCGCTTCCTCCGCCATTTCCTCCATTTTGACCACCACCACCACCGCCACCACCGCCACCACCAGTGGTTCCGCTTTTAACGCTTTGGGCTTTTGAGGTTGAAGCACTTCCAGGACTACCGTCATTACCCCCCTGACTATTGCCACCACTGCCACCGCCAGGAGTGCCTGCTGTGCCACCAAATCTGCTTCCAGCACCTTCGTTATTACTGCTTCCACCACCACCACCGCCATTGGCGCTTAGGTTTCCAAAAGTAGTATTACCGCCAGCATTACCTGCAGTAGAATTACCACCACCATTTCCTGCTGTTCCAATGGTGTAGTTAGTAGCAGCATTTGTATATATTAAACCTGCAGCAACTCCGCCACTGCCACCACCGCCACCGCCTTGCCAACTTGGTTTACCACCACCGCCACCACCGCCACCGCCAACGGCTACTACGTAAAGTTTTCCAGTAGTATTATATGTTCCACTTGAGGTTAAAGTATCTAAAGTTCCAGTTATTTCTGCTCCAGATATTGCTGCAGCAGTCTTAGTAATAGTGACTACAACATTTGTTCCAGTATCAATTTCTAATAATATTGTAGAAATTGTATTTGCGATATTTGTTCCAACTGTTCCACTTGTTGTTGTTACTGAAGTTATTGAAGTTCCAGCATCTAAATAAAGAGTTGCTTGTGAAGTACTTGGATTAGTGGTAACAGTGTATACTCCAGAATTTAATGTTGTTGATGCTTTGTAAGTTTTAAGTGCTTCTGGTACGGTAAAAGCAACAGCATCGTCAGTTGTACTTGTAGGTCCTAATACTTGAATTCCCATTACGCTATCTCCACTCCTGAAATGTGAAAGTTTACTGTTGTTGCTGAGGCAAGACCTTTAATAGTGTCTGTAGCCACAAGTACTTGCTTTAGGTCAATTGCTGTAAGTGAATTAGCGGCAAGTGTTACGTCATTAGCAATAAGAACATCGTCAAGTAAAATATCAAATGTGGCTGAGGATGCTGCAGTATTAGCCACTAAAATATTAGTTACTACTGTTGTAGTTGCTGAGGGAGTTGTATAGAGAGTAGTGCTAGACGTGGAGGCTGCTCCACGAAATAGTACCTTAGAAGTTGTAGCCATTAGTTACTACCTTTCTTAGTATGCACCCATTATGTTCATAATGGTGTTGTCGTTTTCGGTTGCTACTGTTGCGTAGGCTGACAGGTCTACCTGTGCCCACTCAAGTCCAGTAGCGGTTGATGTATTTACTTTTAGATAATATCCATTTGTTCCTAGTGCCAACTTGCCAGGTGTATCCGCAGCAGTTGCTACAAGAATATCACCCTTAGCATCAAACAATGTTTTATCAATTGCTGTAGCCAAATCAAATGCGGTAAATGTAATTATCTCTAATATGTCAGAGGCAGCCAATGCTGCCAAAGATGTAATGCTAGTTCCATTAGATGCTGTGTAATCTGTACCACGAACCAATAGAACACCATTTAGATATACCTGCTCTTTACCTGCTAGGTATGAAAGTGTTAAACCATTAGCATCTGTTCCAGATACTGAGGTCTCTCCGCCAGTTGCAACAAACTTGTAACGGAAGATTGCTGCGGTTGAAGAGATAGAACCCCAAGCAGCACCATCCCAAGCATACATAGCATTATCTACTGAGTTCCAATATAGAGCACCTTCAATTAATGCATCACCATCATTGTCTACGGATGGAGCAGTTGACTTAGCGCCTAGGTATCTATCATCAAAGTTGTCGTAAGTTGTAGCAGCGGCAGCAGCGGAGGCTGCAGCAGCAGTAGCAGAACCAGCAACCGTGTCTACGTAAGACTTAGTAGCAGCATCAGCATTGCTTGTAGGAGTTCCTAGTCCAGTTACTTTAAAGTTATTGGCATCTAGGTTACCTAATAGTTGACCAGTAGTTCTATTTAGGTATGTACCTGAAAGGCTGATAGCACCAGTATTACCATCAACAGATAGAACTGCATCTGTTGGGGTTAATAGTTCTTGCCAGTTACCTAATGTTGAGGCAGGTGAGGCAGTAAGAATAAATGATTTGTTAACATCTGTGCGAACTGCAACATCACCAATTTGTGCGGTAAGTGCAAGCATTGCAGCCTGTGATACTACTACTGATGTTTCAGTAATTGCCAATGCAGGCAATTGATTAGTAGGAATTAATCCAGAACCATCTAGAGATGCAATACCGTTTGCTGCACCTTTTTGGTCTGTAAGATATTTTAATGTTACTGCATCTTGGTTAGATGTAGGGTCAGCAAGTCCTGTAATCTTCTGAGCATTTAATGCTACAGAAGCAGTAGGTGCTGCCATCTGGTCTAAGCGAGATGTACGTACCTGTGTGTCAAAGTCAGAGATAGTTGAAGCAGTCTGTGTGCCAGTATGGTTAGCACGGGCTAGTGGGTCAGTTGCTAACTTGCTAAGTGCAATAGCAGCACTAGCATTAATATCAGCATTGACGATAGTTCCATCTACTATATCAGCAGAGGTAATAGAACCATTAAGGCTTAACTTGCCATAAGTAATACCAGCAGATGCATTGATGTCACCATTTACGATAGTGCCATCTTCAATCATTGCGCTGGTTACTGTGCCAGAATCGGCTGCAGTAATAGCAGTTCCTGAAATCTTAGTCTTATCAATTGCAGCAGAAGCATTAATGTCTGCGTTAACAATTGCACCAGTGCCAATAACAGTAGTTAGGCTTACGTTGCCAGTACCATCAAAGGATACGGCAGATGCTTCTACATCTCCAGTCAGTTGGAAGTTACGGGCTGTAGCCAAAGCAGTTGCAGTACCAGCATTACCTGTTGCACTACCTGCTGAACCAGATACGTTACCAGTTACGTTACCTGTAAGGTTACCTGTAAAGGTACCTGCAATAGCGCCAGTACCAGTAATGGTAGGGCTAGTTAAAGTCTTAGCAGTTAATGTTTGAGTTCCACCAAGAGTTACTACGTTAGCAATTGTTAATCCGTGTGCTGTTGTTTCATTCTTAATGTGGTCATTAGCCTCTTGGTAGTCCCGACCAATTGCCATATGTCTTACTACTGCACCAGCAGAGTGGGCTACGGCAGTAGAACCATCTCTACCACGCAAAGCGGTAAGAGAATTGCCAGAAGAATAACTATATACATCTACAATTTCTTCAAGGGCTGTATCTGGGTCAATTACAACCGTAAAATATTCGGTTGATGTTAATGTCTTACCACCCATTACAGATGCACCAGATACAACTGGTATGCTACCAGTACTTGAGTTAATGGCAGCAGATAGTGTGGTCTGTTGTGAGCGGGATGAGTATTTGCGTGTTGTCATTTATTTACCTATCGGCTGTAGTGGACACGGATTGGGTAGAAGGATTGCTGTCTTGCTGTTTCTTCATTTAAGCGTTGTGTATACAATGCATACAATTGTTTTGTAGCAGTTTGAGAAGCACCATAAGGACGCTTGCTATCTGTCTCATCTGCTTGTGGACTAACCTGAGCAGCACGTGCTGGGTCAAGGTAGGTAAGTAGACGGTATGAAGCACCAAGAACTATTACATCTTTGCAAGATTCTGGCAAGCCAGTTTGTGTTGAGAAGTCTTGAGCATTAGTTGTAAACGGTACTGGGTCAGTAGCATATACAACTTTTACAGTTCTACCAGGAGTAATGTAATCTCCAATGGTTACTGTCTGTGCAGTAGCACCAAATGCTGTTGCATCAGCCTTGGAATCCCAAGACCAGCGACGCACAGGAATCCATTCAAGAGATGGACCTACTGATTGCCAGGATATAGAAAGAATATTTTGGATGTTTAATCCATCAAAATCATATGTTGTTTGAGCAGCATTGAATGTAAAGGTAGTTACTTTGGCAGCAAATATAGTAGAGCCAACAGCATTGATTGTATCGTTAATAGCCTTCTTGATTACATAGCGTGGAAAGGTGGGAGAGATGGACACTTTAGTATCTACTGTATGGGTTGCTGCAGTAGTTCCTAGATAACCACGACCATAAGGAGATACGGTTGCTGTGTTAGCAACACGGTCAAATGAATCCAGCCACATTAACTCTTCATCAATTTCAACTACGCCTTTACCTAGATTTTCGGTAGAGCCTAAGTATAGAATTGTAGGTGATGTAGATGATGATGTTAGGGTAGTAACTGCACTACTTAAGTGAGTTGCTCTATCTTGTTGATAGGTATAACCTGCAAGGTTAATACTTACCTCATTGATTAAATCTGTTAATGTAGTTGTCAAGAGGCTATGCTCCTTAGTGCATCAATTGCGGATTTGCCAGTAGTTCCAGCAAGTTCATTACAAATGCCATTTAAATCTTTATACGCAGATGGTGCCCTACCAGCACTTGCCTTAATATTTAAGGCTCCAATTATTCCAAGTCCTGATGTACCAGCCCAAGCATTAGCAGCACCTTGTTCATCTTTAAATGCTGTTATTGCTGGGTAAGTTCCACCATTGGCTAGGCGATTGAGTTCAGCACATAGCGTGCTACCTGCGTTACCTGTTGGCATATCTTGTCCTATCTAGGTGTAATGATTTTCTTATTAGGTGTAATTAATTTTGATTTAGGTTCTTCTTTAGGCTTACCAAAGAATGCTTGATAGTAATGCTCATCAAATGAGAATCGTTTCATATGTGGTGCAGTTGCTCCTGTGTGGCAATGTAGTGGAACTTCAGCCTTATCACATAGGGCAAAGAAGAATATATCCTCACCTATAAACTTACTTCCTCTACCCATCTCCATAAACAGTTGCCCATCTGGGGCTACCTCACGGACTTTAGGTACGATACTGCGGTGCATTAGGATGAATCCCATACCTGCTGCATCTACTTTAATCAGTTCATTAACTGGTAATGGATGCACTCTGGCTAAACCAAAGCCACCTTCATTATCGTTAACAAAACTAAATACTGTAGGCATTGGAACCATCAAAGGTTCCTCTGGATTATCTGTAGTAAAATATACTCCAGTAATCAATGGACGCTTCTCAGCATCTCTATTATCCCATAATAACTTAAACTTTTCTGGACTAATTACTACATCTGAGTCTACCCATAGTAGCCATTCGTAATCAGTCTTGTCATACCAGTAATCAATTACTGTCTGTCTTTGCCTAGCAATTTGGTTACCCTGACTTCGTAATGATGTAGCAAACTCTACGCCAGACTTTAACATTACATCTGTTACGCCTTGCATAAACTTGCCGTCTACCATTCCATTGTCGCACCAAACTAGTGCAATAGAATCTTTGTTGCTCATAGTCCCCTGTGTCCCTATCTGTACTTAGCGGCTTTTTTGGCTATTGATTTAGGTTGCTTTACAAACTGCTTACCTTTTTTATTACCTTTAGCCTTGGCTCTATTAGTAGCAGCCTTTTCTGCTGGAGTTAATGCTGCCCAAGCAGCCTCTGGTAAATATCTTTTCTTACCCTTAGATGGCTTACCATCAGAAGTTTTCCACTTCTGCTTAGTCCAATCCTTTAAAGACTTTTGAGATTTAGCAAGTGCCATTACTTGTAACCTCCGCCTGCTTTCTTATATTGCACAGCAAGTAGTTGTGCTTTACGGGCTGACCATTCCCCTGGGTCTCCACCCTTAGAACCAGCCTTAATTTTTTTAAATAGTGCTGCTCTCATACCAGGCTTTGTATAGTTACCTGCAGCATTGACTTTAGACTTAGCCTTTTTCTTTGCTACCACTTTACTTTATCCGCCCAATATGCTGCAGACATCTTGCCTTTAGCAATATTCTTAGAATGTCTTGCCTTGAAAGACTTACGCTTCATCTTCATACGCTCAGACTCACCAGCCTTTGGTTTACCAGCGGTACTTGCACCCTGCTCACCAAATCGGATAGTCTTTACTTGACTACCAACCTTGGCCACAACTACGTGTGACTTCTTTGGATGATTAGGAGTACGCTTTGGTTTGTTAAAACCAGATACTCCAGCCCTTTGTAATCTTGAATCTTTCATTTGCTCCCCTTTAGTGTTTCCTTTGTCTTAGGGTCAAGGCGAACTTTCTCGGAACCATCTTTACGAAGAATAACCACTACGCCGTCCCGCATAATAGATTTGTTCCAACCGTCGTGACGCTTGCGTTGACCCGATGACATTATCTTGCTCTGTTTAAACCAGCAGTCTTGCGAGTTCCAGGAACAAACATACCTGGATATTTCTCTTCAAGTGCTTTTTTAGCAGCGGCACTTGCTGAAGCCATACCCTTGGGAGATATTGACTTTTCGTATGCATCAACTGCTGCCTTGCCTCTTAATACAGTAGGCTTTGGTGTTGGTTTTGGTTTAGCCATATTACTTCTTCTTGCCCATTTTCTTTATAACTGCTTTCTTCATAACCATTTTCTTGCCTGACTTCTTGGCTGCTTTCTTAGCCATAGCCATTCCTTTTTTAGAGTATGAATACTCTTTTCCATTTACCATTGGCATTAGATTTGTCCTATCTCTTTCATTATAGTTGCGGCTTTTGGAGTTATATCTTTAGTCTTAGGCATAGTGTCCGCATCATACGCTTTACCTAATACTTCTGAAGCCCTATGCGCTTCCTGTATGTGACGCATAGTTGTTCCTGCTGGTTGTATTCCTTGCGCTCTTGCGTCCCGATAAGCCTGCAACTCGCTGGTCCATTTCTTATCTGGAATATCTCTTGTTGCATCTCCAGTATTCATTTGAAGACTTAACCCTTTACATCCAAAACATCCATCAATTGGTTCTGGATGATGTTCCCAGTGTTTCATATATCCCCTTATATTACTGTAAAGTTTGCCTCAGTTATCCCTAAACCCGATGCTATTAATGCTGCCTTGACAGTATCATCCACCGTGTGTTCATATCCACCACGATAAAACTCATCATAGTCTGCTATATCTTCGTCTAATATATATCTTACTTTAGAATAAGTTCCACCACTTTTGGCAATACTTACACCTTTATCCTGCTTATAAAAGTAGAACAACCTATGTTTTCCAATAGGTGCCTCTTCTACAACTGGTGTAGTAAATGTATAATTTGCCATTGTTCTCCTTAATGAACTTACTCCGTAGCAGGAATATTCCTACTCCTGCTACAGCGTCAATCAACTAAGCGATTGAAGAACCTGATTCGATTCTGTATAGTGCCTCTTCACGGTAGCGAGCAAATCCTAATACGCCGTACCAACCCATTGGGCGGTGA